>Ga0208977_1000068_pt1 | contig 120634 bp, 113 predicted proteins | sample RifOxyA2_FD_184030 | JGI IMG/M metagenome (GOLD analysis project Ga0208977, IMG submission 184030) | Groundwater microbial communities from Rifle, Colorado - Rifle Oxygen_injection A2 (SPAdes) | ecosystem: Environmental > Aquatic > Deep subsurface > Groundwater | place: Rifle, Colorado, United... | reverse complement strand
ATTATTTTGCGATAACACCTGGGAGAATAGCCCCTTTTCTTTCAAAGGTCAATATTAAAAGAAAAAAGTAGCAAAAAAGAAATACTTCAACATCTAAACCAATTTACACACTTTAGTATACACTACCGGCTGAAAGTATTCCTTTGAGACGGGGTAAATATTTGATATAATCAGGCAACCCCAGCGTATATATATAGAAGAGGCGTCTGTAAACCCAGATTCAGCTTAGTAGAATTTGGGGTTGGTTTATTGGAGAATAATAATGAAGAAGTATCTGACAAACGAAAACATCAGGAATATCGCGGTCATAGCGCATGTTGACCACGGCAAAACCACTTTGGTGGACCACATGCTCAGGCAAAGCGGGACCTTCCGCGCGAACGAGGCGGTTTCCGAGCGCGTCATGGACAATATGGACCTGGAAAAAGAGCGCGGTATTACAATATCCGCCAAGAACTGCGCCGTGTGGTACAAAAATGTGCGCATAAATATACTTGATACGCCCGGCCATGCCGATTTCGGCGGGGAAGTTGAAAGAAGCCTCAAGATGGTTGACGGAGTGATACTGCTTGTTGACGCCTCCGAGGGGCCTCTGCCTCAGACGAGGTTTGTGCTCAGAAAAGCGTTTGAGAACGGACTTAAGGTTGTGGTGGTAATAAACAAAATTGACAGAAAAGACGCCCGCGCCAAAGAAGTCCTGGACGAAATCTATGCCCTGTTTATAGACCTTGACGCCAAGGACGACCAGATAGAGTTTCCCATACTCTACGCCATAGGCCGCGAAGGCATAGCTCAGCGCACTCTTGAGGAAAAAGGAAAAGACCTCGCGCCTCTTTTTGAGGCTATCATTGAAGAGATACCCGCGCCGAAGTACAACCCAGAAGAACCTTTCCAGATGCTGGTCTGCGACCTGGATTATTCGGATTATGTAGGCAGGCTTGCCATAGGCCGCGTCTTTAACGGTTCGGTTAAATGCAATCAGGACCTGGTATGCATAAACGAAGCGGGGAATGTCATTCCTCTGCGCGTCGTCAAGCTCCAGCTTTACGACGGCGTTGACATAAAGGAAGTTGAGGCGGTTTCCCCGGGAGATATTACAATTTTAGCCGGTATAGAAGATGTTCACATAGGAGATACGATCTGCCCCAAGGAAGCGCCCAAGGCTCTCAAGAGAATAAAGGTGGACGACCCGACGCTCTCCATGATATTTACGATAAATTCCTCGCCGTTCACCGGCAAGGAAGGCAAGTTTGTCCAAAGCAAAAGGATAGCGGAACGCCTGCACCGCGAAACCCTCCAGAATGTGGCTATTCAGGTGGAGGATATGGCTGACTCGGACAAATTTATCGTAAAAGGCCGCGGCGAGTTTCAGATGGAAATATTGATAGAAACTATGCGCCGCGAAGGTTTTGAACTCAGCGTCGGCAGGCCCAAGGTTATTTTTAAGGAAAAAGACGGCAAACATCTTGAGCCCATAGAGAACCTTTTTATTGACTGCGACGACGCTTTCATAGGCGTTATAACCGAGAAGCTCTCCCGCAGAAAGGGACGCATGATTAATCTCGTCAATCACGGGACCGGGCGTGTGCGCATGGAGTTTTCAATCCCAAGCCGCGGCCTCATAGGCTATAGAAGCGAATTTTTAACCGACACTCGGGGAACGGGCATAATGAATTCGTATTTAAGCGGTTACGAAGAATACAGGGGCGACTTCACGCCGAGAGTTACCGGCTCTCTTGTTGCCGACAGGCTGGGCGAAGCAGTCGCCTACGGGCTGTTTAATCTGGAGCCCAGAGGCATACTGTTCGTGGTTCCGGGAGATCCGGTTTATGAAGGCATGATAGTCGGCGAACACAACCGCGACAATGACCTCAATGTAAATGTCTGCCGCGAGAAAAAGCTTACCAATATGCGCGCCGCCGGCTCGGACGAAAATGTCCAGCTGACGCCCGTGCCGAATATGTCGCTGGAACGCGCGATAATGTTTATCCGCGACGATGAAATGGTTGAGGTTACGCCTAAGTCCATACGCCTGCGCAAAACCATTCTTTCGGCCGACCAGAGGGCGAGGATCCGCTCAGACCAGAGAGATAAGTCGGAATAGCGGGCTCATGAGTTCCAGGGGGCTTAAGAGCCAAAGCTGCTTATTGCGATCATGTGGCACATATATATACTCAAATGTTCCGGCGGCCGGCTGTATACCGGGATAGCCAAAGATATTCATAAGAGGTTCTCCGAACACGCCTCAGGAAAGGGCGCAAGGTTCACAAGGGCCTTTAAGCCCGTTAAAATTGTTTATTCCGAAACAAAGCGCACGCGCTCCGGCGCTTTAAAAAGAGAAGCCGGCATCAAAGCCCTGCCAAAATCAGAAAAACTCCAGCTTATACTTACCGCGAAAACGCCAAAATAGACCATCAGCTAATTGTTAATATCCCGCTTGTCAACGCAAGTCAAATATGGTAATTTGAACTTAACGCCAAAAACGATGGAACTTTTTTTCGTTTGGAATTGTCTAACTGTATGCAAGGGTAAAAATGGATATATCTAAAGACATTATTGAGAGAGCTGCCAGAGGCGAAATACCGGCGTTTGAGGAAATATATAAATCATCCTCAGGTTTTGTGTACAATGTCGCGCTCAGGATATCGGCCAGCGAGCATGAGGCCAGCGAAATAACCCAGGATGTTTTTGTGAAACTGTTCTCAGGGCTTAAAAGCTTCAACCACAAATCCTCATTTAATACCTGGCTTTACAGGGTCGCCGTTAACGAGGCCTTAAATCGCAGAAAAAAGAGCAATCTGGAAAATAGCCGCAGAGCCGAGTTTGACGAATCGGTTGAAGCAAACCCGGCCCTGAGAGAAGACCCTGTTGGGAAAAGCGTAAACGAAAATATTGACAAGGACAAAGTAGCCGAATTGCTGTCTTTGGTGAACGAAGAACACAGGGTCGTGCTTGTTCTAAGGGAAATGCAGGGTTTAAATTATGAAGAGATGTCGCGGGTTCTCGGAATAAATATAAATACGGTCAGAACAAGGCTTAAAAGAGCCCGCGAAATTTTAATAAAGAAGGTGAAAGAAAATGGAATGCAATAAGGCAAGAGAGCTGATGCTTTCGGATTACATGGATGGAATGCTTAACAAAGAAACATCCGGGGAAGTGGAAAAACATATCGCTTCCTGCCAATCCTGCGCCGGCTACTACCGCTCAGCCGTTTCCGCGTTTGTTCCTTTCCGAAAAAGCAGGGCTCTCGGCGTTCCGCCGGCCGTATGGGAGGGCATAAGAGGAAGGCTGGCCGCTGTTCCCGAGGATGAGCAGGCATTCAATATTAAATCAATGTTTGAGATATTTCACTCAAAGTGGGCTAACGCCGCTGTTTTTACTTCCATGCTCCTGCTAACTCTTTTCGCGGGCACTTATTTCGCGGAAAATATGGCGTCTTCCGCGAACAGCCGGCTTCGCCAGGCGCCCGAGGAGTTTGCTTCCAATATAGGTTTTTCCGAGTTTGAAGATATGCCGGGAGACCAGTCAAAGAATGTTTTCAGCATTATAGGAGGTTGAAGGTGAAAATAAAAATTATCGCGTTTCTTCTTGTTTTGTCGCTTGGTTTTAATCTTGCGGTGATCATTACGCTGGGCCACCACAGGATATTTAAGCCGGATTTTAAGAACGGCCAGCGCCAGTTCAACAAAATGTCCAGAGAGCTCAAACTTTCGGCCGAACAGCGGGAAGCCATGAAAAAGAGCCGGGATGAAATGATGTCCCAGGCCGAGCCGCTGAAAACGCAGCTGAGGCAGAAAAGGAACGAGCTGTTTCTGCTGATAGACGCGGAAAACATTGAACAGAAAAAAATTGACGCTCTTGTCGGTGAAATTTCGGATCTTCAGCTGCGGCTTGAGAAAAAGGTCGTGGAGCACTCTTTGAGCATGAGAAAAAATCTTTCGCCGGAGCAGAAGAAAAAATTCTCCGAGATGATTAGGCGTCCCTTTGAAAAAATGGGCCGCGGTTCCCGGATGATGAGAGGTGATGGAATGATGGGGCAGTAAGGTCCGTTGTCGGCAGTTAAACAGCCGTTTTGCGCGGCTATAAATACAGGAGGAGTATCATGAAAAAGTATCTGTTGGTTGTGCTGGGAGTTGTGCTTATGTCGGGAGCGTATGTTTTCGGCGATTGCGGCATGCCGGACTGTAAAATGAAGGGCGGAATGGGCGGAGAGGGGATGCACGGCAAGATGATGGGCGGAATGGATGACGACCTGCGTTATGCGGGCAAGGCCGTAAAATTCAAAAAAGAGCTTAATCTTTCCAAAGAGCAGGAAGCTTCCATTGAGCAGATCCGTTCGGACTACAAGAAAGCGGCTATACAAAAACAGGCCGACATAAAAGTCGCCCAGCTTGAAGTCACGGAGGCGATGAAATCCGATACGCCCGATTTTAACGCCGCGAAAGAAAAGGCGAAGAAATTGTATGCCCTGAAACTTGAGCAGAAAACAGCGATGATTGACGCTCACCAGAAAGTTTTTAATGTGCTCACAAAAGAGCAGCAGCAGAAGCTCTCTGAACTCAAGGGCGCGATGAAAGAGCAGAATAAAGGGAAAATGATGGATCATAAGATGCACCAGATGAAGGGAAAATAACTGATCGCGGACAGGCCTCGCGTCCGGAGATTCCGGCCGCGGGGGCCGTCCTGCCGTTTGTGATAAAGGATTGACGATGAAACCCGTTGAAAAAATAATACACATTGTTTCTCTCGCAATATTCATGTCGGTTGTCGCGGCGGCTTCGTCCTTCGCCTTATACGGCGGTATGCCGGGAGACTCAGGCGGTAGCGGCACGCGTCGCGGCAAGGGTAAAATGAGCGCTCAGGCAAGGCCGGCATCAGCGCCTTTACGCGGAATTGACACAAGCGATATTCGTGAAATTCTTGGTTATGAGAAGGAATTGAAGCTGACATCAGCCCAGGTTGAGGAGATAAATTCCGCGCGCCAGGAACTCCTCAGGGAAAGCGCTGCTAAATACGAGTCCCTCTCGGAGCCTCAGAAAGAGGCCGCGAAATTGTTAAATAAAGTTGAGCCTGATTTCAACGGAGCCAGGGGAAAAATTGAACAAATAATGTCGGTTTTGTGTGAATTGCCCGTTACCTCGCTTAAGTATTACGAAAAGGCATATAATTCGCTGACCAGGGAACAAAAAGAGGCATTTTTTAATATCAGGGCCGCAAAAGCTCAGCAGGGCAGAGGCCCGGCTCAAGATAATATAATTCAGTAGTTTTTGTTCGTGCCGCGGGGCAATAATTATGATCTTAATTAGTAAAAAAACACTGGCGCTTCTGGCGGTATTTATCATCCGCGTCCCCGCGCTGTTTTCCGAGGAGCTTTCCTGGGAAGAGGCGCTGTCCGAAGCCAAATCCCTGAATCCGGCGCTTGCGCAGGCCCGGCAGGCTGTCAAAGCCGCGAAACAATACTATTTTCGTTCCTACTCCGCTTTCCTTCCTTCGCTGAGCGCTAACGCCGCTTCAAACCAGGGCGAGAGCGATTCTTCAGGATTTTCAAAAGACTATTCCTACGGCTTGTCGGCATCCCTGACGCTTTTTTCCGGGTTTGCCGATATCGCCGAGGCCAGGAGCCGCGACTGCGATTTAAAACTCGCCGAGCTTGCTTATTCCCGCGCGCTTTCCGATGTTGAATACAATCTTAAAAAAAGTTATGTTAATCTGCAGTGGGCTCAGGAGACCGTCAGGCTCTCCGAAGAGATTCTAAAACGCAGGACTGAAAACTACGAGATGATAAAACTTAAATATGAGGCCGGCAGTGAGGACAGAGGTTCTCTGTTGAGAATAGAGGCCGATAAATCGCAGGCTGAATTCGATTTATCCAAAGCAAAGAGAGCGCTTTCCAGCGCGTCTCTCCAGCTTGTAAAAGCTATGGGAAGGGACGGCTTTGAGGGCGTCACGGCCAAAGACAAGCTTCCCGAAACGCCGCCAGCGCGGGTAGTTGCGGTTGAAGAAGCTGTCAAAAAAATTCCCGAGTACAATATGGCGGGCTACGCTCTTGCCAAAGCCTCGCTTTCCCGGGTCTCCGCGCGCGGCGGGCTCTGGCCCGATATAACCGCCACGGCCTCAAAATCAAAGTCCGGCGCCGAGTGGCCCCCGGAAACAAACCGCTGGAACGCTGGTATAAATATCTCCTATTCTTTTTTTCCGGGCGGCAGGAATATTTTTGATGTAAATATCGCCGATATCAATAAATCAATCGCCGAGGCGTCATTTAAAGAAACTACCCAGCAGCTGTCGGTAAAGCTTGATTCTGCCGTCAACGCGTATCTGGATTCAATGGAAAATATTAAAGTCAGGGAAAAATTTCTCACGGCTTCAAGGGAACAATCCGATATTACCACGGCTAAATATATCAACGGCCTGGCTTCCTATCAGGACTGGTATGTAATTGAAAACGATTATATTGCGTCGCAGAGAAGCATGCTCAACGCGAAAAGAGACGCTCATTTGTCAAAAGCGGGGCTGGATAACACTTTGGGTTTAGGAGACTGATCAATGAAAAAAATTATTATTATCGCTCTGGCGGCATTAATCGCCGCATCTTCCTACCTGCTGCTGCGCAAAGACAAAAAGTCCGCGGGCGGGCGCGAGGTTGTTCCCGAACGCGGCACGATCTCAATTGATTTTCGCGAGACAGGCTCGGTAAGCCCGAGAAACCGCCTTGAGATAAAGCCTCAGATGGGAGGAAGGATTGAGGATGTTAAGGTGGTGGAGGGACAGAAGGTAATAAAAGGCGAGACCATTGCCGTGTTAAGCTCCTCGGACAGGGCCGCCCTTCTGGATGTAGCGCGCTCAAAAGGCGAGGCTGAATTAAAAAAATGGGAAGACATTTACAGGCCGACTCCGATTATCGCGCCCTTGGACGGATTTATTATCGCCCGCTACAAAGAGCCGGGCCAGACAGTATCCCAGAGCGATGTTATACTTGTCATGGCCGACAATCTCATTATTGAGGCCGATGTGGATGAAACTGACCTGCGGTATATTAAGCTCGGGCAGAAGGTTCAGGTAGCGCTGGACGCGTACCCGGACAGGAAGTTTGCCGGCGTTGTTGAACACATAGCTTACGAGTCTCAGATTATCAATAATGTCACGGTTTACACCATAAAGATTAAGCCTTTGTCCATTCCCGAAAATTTCCGTGCCGGCATGACGGCCACGATTGAGGTTGAAGCGCAAAAAAGGGAAAATGTGATTCTGCTGCCCGTTGAAGCTGTCACGGAGAAAGAAAACGGAAAGATAGTGAAGGTAAAATCTCCCGACGGAAAGCCGGAAACCAGGAAAGTAGAAACGGGAATAAATAACGGAAGGGAAGTAGAGATTATTTCGGGTATTTCGGAAAACGACATAGTGCTTATCGGCGTGGCCAATAATAACGGCAATAATAAACGCCAGAAGGCTGCCGGCGGCATACCCGGAATGCCTTTGGGCGGAGGAAGAAGGCCGCATTGAAAGTTATAAGTTTTAAGTTGTAAGTTTTAAGTTGAGGCGGTTGAAAAAGTGTTTCAGGCCGTCTTTGCGAGGAACGAAGCAATCTCGGTGTTGACATTGAAACCGAGATTACTTCGGCCGTGAGACAGAACCAGCTTCGTAATGACAGTCAAAAAGCGCTGTCTTTGCGAGGAGTGCAACGACGCGGCAATCTCGTCGTTAGTTGGTTTTGTAGTTGCGCAGCTTGCTGCGCGTTCCGTAAAGTGCCGTCATCTCCGAATTGTTTTATCGGTTATACGGCACAATGTCATATGTCTGAATTCTTTCTTTTCTATCCGGATTATAAATGAATGTAATAGAGCTCAAAAATATCACTAAAACCTACCATCTCGGGAAAATTGATGTTCCGGTTCTCCACGGGGTCTCGCTTAGCATAGCCGAGGGCGAATTTGTCGCAATTATGGGGCACTCCGGCAGCGGCAAATCCACGCTGTTAAACATTTTAGGGCTGTTGGATAAACCATCGGGCGGGGAGTACTCACTTGCCGGAAAAGAAGTTTCAAAACTTACCGATGACGAACTCGCCTCTTTGCGTAATAAGTTTATGGGGTTCGTCTTTCAGCAGTTTAACCTGCTCCCGCGCATGACGGCAAAAGAGAATGTAGCTTTGCCCATGATTTATTCCGTTGGGAAAGAAAAATACTTAAACGAAACCGCTCTGCTTGAGAAAGTCGGCCTTGGCGGGCGCGTAATGCATAAGCCAAACGAGCTTTCCGGAGGCCAGCAGCAGCGCGTGGCCATAGCAAGAGCGCTCATCAATAACCCTCTTTTAATCCTTGCTGACGAGCCCACGGGGAACCTGGATTCAAAGTCCTCCGAGGAAATAATCTCAATATTAAAAAGCCTGAACGAAGCCGGCATAACTATCGTCATGGTCACCCACGAGCCTGACTTGACGGCGGCGGCCTCGCGGATTATCCGTGTGCAGGACGGGCTGATTGTATCCGACGAAATACGCGAAAAAAGAAAATCCGCGCACGACAGAATCAAAGGTGCGAACGGCAGCATGCACCACAATGTCGCCAATGCCTCAAGGGTAAGAGATTATTTTATGCAGGCGCTGCGTTCGCTTGTTTCAAATAAAACCCGTTCGGTGCTTTCCATTCTCGGAGTTTTGATTGGCGTTGCCAGCCTTATTGCCATGCTGGCGCTGGGGCGCGGCGCTCAGGAACAGGTTAAGAAAAATATTTCATCGCTCGGTTCCAATTTGCTCATGGTCAGGGCTTCTTCGCCATTCAGGGGCGGCGTTTCGCTTGAGACCGGATCCGCGACGCGTTTCACTATTCAGGACTCCAAAGAAGTCATGGAGAGGGTTCCCGGGGTTGATAAGGTCGTGGCTTATGTCTCTGGGCGGGGCCAGGTTACTTTCAGCGGCAGGAACTGGAACACCCAGGTTCAGGGGACAACGGCTGATTACCCGGCGGTGCGTAATTCTGTTCCGCAGAAAGGCAGGTTTTTTACCCGGGAGGAAACAATAACCCGGGCGCGGGTCGCGGTTCTCGGAAAAACCGTGGTTGACAATCTGTTCGCGGATCAGGATCCCATAGGGCAATACATTAAAATTAAAAGAGTGGATTTTCAGGTCATAGGGGTTCTGCCGGAAAAGGGAGCGCGCGGCTTCCAGAATGACGACGATAAAATTATTATCCCTCTGAATACCGCTATGTACCGCCTGCTGGGAAAAGAATACATTGACAGTATGGATGTGCAGGTTTCGCAGAGCGATAAGATGGACGATGTTTCCGATGCCATAAAAAAACTTATCACGCGGACGCACCGTTTGCCTGCTTCGCGGACAGACCTGATAGATATTCGCAATATGGCCGATATTCAGGAAACCATTTCTTCAACCATGAAAGCCTTTTCGTATCTCTTAGGTTCAATAGCGTTTATCAGCCTGCTTGTAGGCGGCATAGGAATTATGAACATTATGCTGGTTTCGGTTTCCGAACGCACCAGAGAGATTGGGCTCAGGAAAGCCATCGGCGCCAACGACAAAGACATTCTGTTCCAGTTTGTCATAGAATCCGTAGTGGTCTGCGCCATAGGCGGCATTATGGGAATAGCCGTCGGTTCGCTTATTTCGGTGGGCTTCGCGAAATTCGCGGGCTGGTCAACGGTGATAGCGTTCTATTCTGTGGCCATGGCGTTCACTTTCTCAGTGCTGATAGGCCTTGTTTTCGGGATATGGCCCGCGAGGAAGGCCTCGCAGTTAAACCCTATTGACGCGCTTCGTTACGAATAAAATGAGTCAGCAATACAACCCGAAACGGCGAAGTTGGTGTCGTTGCGAGCCCGCCTCATCGGCGGGCGTGGCAATCTCGCCGTTGTTGTTACTCCGTCATCCCAGAAGTGTTCAGTCTGGGATCCAGAAAAGAGCCGTCTTCCTGAGCGAAGCGATCTCTATTGTTGGGAAGGGGTATGACGACTCAAAAGAGTCCGCCGTTCACTTGTAACTTGAGTCAGTTGAAAAACCTCTTTCGGGCTGCAATTTCGGTCTTTGGCCTGCGGCTTCGTTGGCCTCAGCTTACAGATACTCCGTGGAGCATATGCGCGCTTCGGCCGCCTTGCCTCGGCACAAAGCCCAAAATTTCGCTCCTGAAACAGGCTTTTTCAATTGACTCAACTTAGAACTTAATACTTATAACTTAAATTGTTCTGTCGGGGAACCAGTCTTCATACGGATTTGTAGCTGCCGAGCTTGCTCGGCTGTTCCTGCCTTTGACTTTGTAATTTTTGTTTTAATTGACTCAAGAAGCCACTTAGGGTATAATATAAACATGAGCGAAATTCAGGAAGAAGCGGTATTAGAACAGGACCAGATAATCGTTGAGTCCGGCCGGCCGAAGATGCTTGGCTATGTCTTCGGTTTTTTTGCCGTCACCCTGCTTGGCTATTTTCTGGTCAACAGGTATTATATGCCGGCGCCCGCGGTCAATACCGCACCGGCTGTGCGGTTTGCGCCGTCGGAGCTATTGAACGACCTCAACAAACGCCTTGCCTACCTCCAGAACAGGACTACCGGCGTGAGCTTTTATATTCATACCATACGCAAAAAAGAAAATCTCTGGAAGCTCGCCTCAAAAAGGCATTACTCCGTTCATGCCATTATCGGCTGCAATCCCCAGTTTGAGACCTACGATGTCAGCATCGGACAGAAAATTATAATCCCGTCGCGCGCCGGAACTCTTCATCCCGTTCAGAAAAACGATTCGTGGCAGAAAATAGCGTCCCGTTATAAAACAACCCTGCCGGAACTGGTAAAATACAATAACACGGCCTTAGATATAGGCTACGGCGATCTGGTTTTTGTCCCTGACCGCCGCCCCGACATGGCTCTTATGAACGACAAACTGCGCGAAAAATACGAACTGCGAGCTCTTTTTGTTTCGCCGCTCGGAGGCAGGCTTTCAAGCACCTTCGGCAGGCGAAAACATCCCGTCACCGGCCAGTATAAACTGCACGGCGGCATAGATATCGCCGTCAAAACCGGTACCTGGGTCGGCGCGGCCGCGGACGGAGTCGTCACTCTTGCCTCTGATGGTGTAGGCCATTACGGCAAAGCGGTGTTTGTTGACCATCAGGACGGCTATGTCACCCACTACGGACACCTTTCTAAAATTCTGGTGCGCCCGGGCCAGAAAGTTAAGGCAAGGCAGCTTATTGCAAGAAGCGGTTCCACCGGCCGTTCCACGGGCCCGCACCTTCATTTCACCATAAAGAAAAACGATGTCTCCAAAGACCCCCTGAAATTCATCTGGTAAACCGATTTCACCCTGACTAAATTCTTCCATAAACAAACCCAAAACCGCGAAGTTGGTGTCATTGCCTGCCCGCCAAAGGTTCAGTGGAGGGCGATCTCCCGCAGGGAGAGAAGAATCTCGCGGTTCATTGGTTTTGTAGCTGCGCGGCTTGCGCGTCGTCATCCCAGAAATGTTCAGTCTGGGATCCAGCCTTTGCGTAGGCTTGTAGATTTGTTCTTGCTTCCCTGTCCCGTTATGAACATATAAATCCTATCTTGACGAAACCATTCTAAAGAGTTAACATCTTTTTTAACAACACTTCGGGGGCTGCAAATAATGTTCAACTCATCAACTCGCTGATATTTTTACCATGCCGCGTCCCCGCGGGATGGGTTTTTCTGTTTGAGTGATAAAACATGATTGTCAGGAAGGAAAATGAAAAACAATGAATAAATACTACGCGCATAGTGTTTCAGGCAAAACGCCGGAGGGAATATGAGAAAGGTCAAGATCTCTGTTGATGAGCTGTCAACAGCTTTTGATATGGTGTCAGCGGAAACAGTCTGTTTTTTAGATGTGGAAAGTGCTGAGATTGAGACAGTGAATGAATATACAATGAGCCGGGAAGAAATAGACAAGATTTATAAGGCAATAGACGAAAACCCCGACAGATTCATACAAATACCTGAAAATGACCCGCACGAAAGGTACGAGGAAATGACGGAATTCGCGGACGGAGTAACGGATTTCAAGCTTAGGGATAAACTCTATGCAGCGCTGGAATCCAAAGGGCCTTTCAGGAAATTTAAGGATGTATTACTGAACTATCCGGACGAACGCAAGGAATGGTTTGCCTGCGTTGACGAAAAAATACAGCAAAGAGTCCTGTATTGGCTAAAAGAAAATGAAATTGAATTAACTGATAAAGGACAAATATGATTGTACTTGATTGCATGTTCCAAAAAAGGTTTGAAAATCGGCCGAGTTAATACTAAAGAAACCGTATGCCTGTCTATGAGTGGGTGCGGAAGTTTCACAGTTTTGCATGAGATACGAAGTAGCTTTCCATTCGCGGCAGTGTTGCGCGGCACAATTACAAACAAGTAAAAACATGATTCTCCAGTTGACTCAAAATAATGGAGGGAAATAATGCAAAGTAATTGTTTTGCTGTAATTTTCTGGTTAGTTGCGAGCGTCTCAAGCATTTTCTGGGCGGTATATGGTTGGTATTATGAGAAACATTTAAACCAGAAAAAAACCGACAGGGTATATCCCGAATGTCTGTTTTGTTTGGGCGCGGCTATTTCGGAATTCCTTGGTTCAATGGGCGGCTGGCTTGTTTTATGGATATTCTCAAAAAGATATATGGCAGGCGCGTTCGGGAATGTTGATATAGCTCTAATAGTATTGGCGATTATTGGGATATCCGGATATTCTTACAGGTTGATTGAAGTTTTCAGCAATCTTACAAAAAAGGTGAAGGATAAATACACCACTACGGACTTATAGCCGCAGCGGTTGATTAGGTGGTGGTTTGTGAAAAACATTTCTATGTCGTTTTTCGGGAAAACACTGCGCATGTACTGGCTGCGCGGGGAGTATTGCGCGCTGGATAGAGATATCGCGGTTATGTTTGAGGTTGACAAAAAAGCGCTTGTCGCGTTGCTAAAGAGAAAGAAATACTCCGATACAAACTGTTTCACTCTGAATATTAACGAGTATAACCGCGTCATGCAAGCCACATTAAAGCGTTTAAAGAAGACAGACACCGTTTATGCTCTTAATGAACTGGGTATTATCAGGTTGTCGTTTGATATCAGAAAGAGCAAGACGGCCGCCGAAGTGTCCGTTAAAGTTATCAGGGCAACGGCTGAAGTGATCAATCTGATGGCATATGTCAAAAAAGCAGATGATTTCAATGTCCCTCTTGGCCCGCAATATGATAAGGTCCGTAAAGAAATAGAAAGGGCGCCCGATATCGTAAAACAGCTGTTTGGGCTATAAGCCGGCCGAAGAAAGCAAACATAAGTGGATGATTATTTCAAATCTCAGATTTGAAATATACAACGATGGGGGGGATTATGAAATATGAGAAGTTTGAAGATGTTCCGGTCTGGAAAGATGGCGTGAACCTTACGGTAGAGGTATTTAAATTAACCGAAGATAAGAGATTTCGTTTTAAAGGGGACATAGCCAACCAGATACAGAGGGCGGCGTTATCAGTCCCAAATAATATAGCCGAGGGTTTTGAGCGCGGGACAACACAGGAATTGATAACATTTTTGTACTATGCCCGCGGATCGGCCGGTGAAGTTCGTTCTATCCTGTCCGTTGTTGAGCGGATGCCGGTGTTTGATGATCTCAAATCTCAGATTTCGGATTTGAAATTAAAGGCGGAGTCGGTTTCCCGCCAAATTAGAGGATGGACAAATTCTCTCCAGAACACGGGGATAGAAGGTCAGAGATATCTGAATGAAAAATCCAAAAAAATATATGAACGGGAGAAAGACAAAGAAGATTTCCTGAAAACATTAAGGCAATATGCAAATTCTAAAAATGTAAGAAAAAACAGCATGGAAACCCCATGAAAAAATATCTGAATACGCTTTTCATTACAACTCAGGGCGCCTATCTCAAAAAGGAAGGCGAGACTATTGTTGTAAGCGTTGACAAAGAATAAAAGCTATGGGTTCCTGTTCATACGGTGGGTGTATTCGGGAATGATTTAGGGAAGGTTTCTAAACTCGCACTGGGTAAGAGTAATGAATATGGAGATGAAAAATGAATCGTATTTATCAGGGCAGGGTGACGAAGGTTGAGGTGCCGGACGGTAAAGATGAAAAGGGCAACATAAAATGGAAAAAACTTGAGAACTGGTCAGATATCCTTTGGCAGCATCACATGCTTTTCCAGGATGCGGTGAATTATTACACGCTGGCACTTGCTGCTATATCAGGATCTGCAGTAGGTAGCGATGAAAAATCAATTATACTTCGCGAATGGGCTGTGCAGGTACAAAACATATGGGAAAAAGCAAAAAAGAAAGCAACGGTGTTTGAAGGGCCACAAAAAAGATTAACTTCAATACTTGGACTGGAGCAAAATGCATCGTTTGATATAGCTGCAAAGCATATATTGCGTACGAGTGAAGCAAAACCGGAACAACGAGCATCTGCGCTTATTCGTCTATTGGAAGAGATAGATAAGAAAAACCATAATGTGGTCTGCGGTGAAAGGCTTCCTTTTTTCTGTCCGCGAAACATCCAAAGCAAGAGATCACCCACCAGCAAGGCAGTATCGTCAGTTCAAGAGCAAAAAAGGCAAGAAGAGGTAAGAAGATTTCATAATATGCAGCCTGAAGAAGTAGTAAAAAATGCAGTTACACTTGATATTAGTTTGTTTAAATCTTCTCCCAAAATAGTTTTTTTAGAAGACCCAAAGAAGGCGCGGGCGGAATTACTTAAACAATTTGATAATGCATGCAAAAAGCATAAAGAGTTAGTTGGGATTAAAAAGGCATTTACGGAATCAATTGATAAGCACGGAAGTAGTCTTAAAGTCCCCGCGCCAGGTAGTAAGCCCAGTGGGCTATATCCTTCCGCTATAGTTTTTAAGTATTTTCCTGTAGACATAACCAAAACTGTATTTTTGAAAGCAACAGAAAAATTGGCCATGGGTAAAGATAGGGAAGTTACAAATGATCCTATAGCCGATGCGCGCGTAAATGATAAGCCGCATTTTGATTATTTTACCAACATTGCATTAATTCGCGAAAAAGAAAAAAATCGCGCCGCATGGTTTGAGTTTGATTTAGCAGCTTTTATTGAGGCCATAATGTCGCCTCATAGGTTTTATCAAGACACGCAAAAGCGTAAAGAGGCGGCAAGGAAGTTAGAAGAAAAGATAAAAGCCATTGAAGGAAAAGGCGGACAATTTAAAGAATCGGATAGTGAAGATGATGATGTGGATAGTCTGCCTGGGTTTGAGGGTGATACCCGTATTGATTTGCTGAGAAAACTGGTTACAGATACACTTGGATGGCTTGGAGAGTCAGAGACACCAGATAACAACGAAGGTAAAAAGACGGAGTATTCAATAAGCGAAAGAACCCTGCGCATATTTCCCGATATACAGAAACAGTGGTCAGAGCTCGCTGAAAAAGGAGAGACGACAGAAGGAAAATTACTGGAAGTGCTTAAACACGAGCAAACAGAGCATCAGAGTGATTTCGGCAGTGCAACGCTTTATCAGCACTTGGCCAAGCCGGAGTTTCATCCGATTTGGCTTAAAAGTGGAACCGAAGAATGGCATGCAGAAAACCCGCTTAAGGCATGGCTTAACTACAAGGAACTACAATATGAGCTGACTGATAAAAAGCGTCCTATACATTTTACTCCAGCTCATCCGGTATATTCCCCCAGATATTTTGATTTTCCCAAAAAGTCAGAAACAGAAGAAAAAGAAGTCTCTAAAAATACACATTCACTAACAACGAGCCTTGCATCAGAACATATTAAAAACTCATTACAGTTTACAGCAGGATTGATACGCAAAACCAATGTTGGCAAAAAAGCTATAAAAGCGCGATTCTCATACTCTGCACCTCGCCTTCGGCGTGATTGTTTGCGTTCTGAAAACAACGAGAATCTATACAAGGCTCCATGGTTGCAACCAATGATGCGGGCATTGGGTATTGATGAAGAGAAAGCAGACAGACAAAACTTTGCCAATACCCGTATTACTCTAATGGCTAAGGGATTGGATGACATACAACTTGGCTTTCCCGTGGAAGCGAATTCGCAAGAATTGCAAAAAGAGGTGTCTAATGGTATTAGCTGGAAAGGGCAGTTTAATTGGGGTGGAATTGCTTCTCTTTCTGCTTTGCGTTGGCCTCATGAAAAAAAGCCAAAGAATCCGCCAGAACAACCATGGTGGGGCATAGACAGCTTTTCATGCCTTGCGGTTGATTTGGGGCAGCGTTATGCCGGAGCATTTGCCAGACTGGATGTGTCAACTATTGAAAAGAAGGGGAAATCACGCTTCATCGGTGAGGCATGCGACAAGAAGTGGTATGCGAAGGTGTCGCGTATGGGGCTTTTACGCCTACCCGGTGAAGATGTAAAGGTGTGGCGCGATGCATCAAAAATAGATAAAGAAAATGGCTTTGCGTTTCGTAAAGAACTTTTTGGCGAAAAAGGCAGATCTGCCACACCTTTGGAAGCAGAAGAAACAGCAGAGCTTATTAAGCTATTCGGTGCAAATGAAAAAGATGTAATGCCTGATAACTGGAGTAAAGAACTCTCGTTTCCGGAACAGAACGACAAGCTTTTAATAGTAGCGCGGCGTGCGCAGGCAGCAGTATCAAGGCTTCATCGTTGGGCGTGGTTTTTTGATGAAGCTAAGCGTTCCGATGACGCTATCAGGGAGATTTTAGAAAGCGATGATACGGATTTGAAACAAAAAGTAAATAAGAATGAAATTGAGAAAGTTAAGGAAACTATAATAAGCCTATTGAAAGTAAAACAGGAGCTATTGCCTACTTTGTTAACCAGGCTTGCAAACCGAGTGTTGCCTCTTCGTGGTAGAAGCTGGGAGTGGAAAAAACATCACCAAAAAAACGATGGTTTTATTCTGGATCAGACAGGCAAAGCTATGCCCAATGTATTAATTCGTGGCCAACGCGGGCTTTCTATGGATAGAATTGAGCAAATAACGGAATTGCGCAAGCGTTTTCAAGCGCTTAACCAATCGTTACGCAGGCAGATAGGCAAAAAAGCGCCTGCCAAACGGGATGATTCAATACCCGACTGCTGCCCGGATTTGCTTGAAAAACTTGATCATATGAAGGAACAACGGGTAAACCAGACCGCACATATGATTTTGGCCGAAGCGCTTGGGTTGAAGCTTGCAGAACCGCCAAAGGATAAGAAAGAGCTTAATGAAACCTGCGATATGCACGGGGCATATGCAAAGGTTGATAATCCGGTAAGTTTCATTGTGATAGAAGATCTTTCAAGATATCGTTCTTCGCAGGGGCGTTCTCCAAGAGAAAATAGCCGTCTGATGAAATGGTGTCATCGTGCGGTTAGGGACAAGCTAAAGGAGATGTGTGAAGTATTTTTCCCTTTGTGCGAAAGAAGAAAAGCAGGTAGCGCCTGGGTATCGTTGCCGCCGCTACTTGAAACGCCAGCGGCTTACTCATCGCGCTTTTGTTCGCGCAGCGGTGTTGCCGGCTTCCGTGCAGTAGAAGTGATTCCGGGATTTGAATTAAAGTACCCTTGGTCTTGGTTAAAAGACAAAAAAGATAAAGCCGGAAATCTCGCCAAAGAAGCTTTAAATATTCGTACTGTAAGTGAACAGCTTAAAGCGTTCAATCAGGATAAGCCTGAAAAGCCACGCACATTATTAGTGCCTATTGCAGGTGGCCCTATTTTTGTGCCTATTTCAGAGGTTGGGTTGTCATCTTTCGGTTTGAAACCGCAGGTAGTGCAGGCAGATATTAATGCGGCTATTAATTTAGGATTAAGAGCAATCTCTGATCCGCGGATATGGGAAATACATCCCCGCTTGAGAACCGAAAAACGAGACGGACGGCTTTTTGCGCGAGAAAAGAGAAAATACGGAGAAGAGAAAGTGGAAGTACAGCCTTCAAAGAACGAAAAAGCAAAGAAAGTTAAAGATGATCGCAAGCCTAATTACTTTGCTGATTTTTCCGGTAAAGTTGATTGGGGTTTTGGAAATATAAAAAATGAAAGTGGTCTCACTTTGGTTTCAGGCAAGGCTTTGTGGTGGACTATCAATCAATTACAGTGGGAAAGATGCTTTGACATTAATAAAAGGCACATTGAAGATTGGTCTAATAAACAAAAACAATGATGGACTCTCTTGTCCGCACAGAAAATTCAATGGCACCTCAGCCCATGATGGGTGTCCGCAATCTGCACAACTACATCTACTGCCCGCGGTTGTTCTATTATCAGTGGGTGGAGAATATCTTCCAGGAAAACGCGGATACTGTGGAAGGTTCTTACATTCACCGCAATGTTGACCGTCCATCCCGTCTTGATGACCTTAATGAAATTGATCTCCCGGAAGGTTCGGCAATAAAATCCCTTCGCCTGGATAGCGAAACTCTCGGTATTGTGGGTGTGATTGATATTGTTGAGGGCGGACCCGAAGGGGCCGTTCTTATTGATTACAAGAAAGGTTCATCTCGTCGTGATGAGAAAGGCGAGAGGATGGCGAAGGAGCCTGACGCAATGCAGGTGGTAGCGCAGGCCATGCTTTTGGCGGAACATGGAATTGCTGTTAAAGAGGCATTTATATACTATGCCGCAGACAAGCGGCGCGTCCCGGTAGATATATCGAGCGGCTGTGTTGATGTTTGTCGTGAGAAAATTGCCGAAGCAAAGGCAATAGCTGTCTGTGGTAAGTGCCCGCCGCCCTTGATAAATGATGCGAGGTGTCTGTATTGTTCGGTATATCCAATATGCTTACCCGCAGAGTCGGAATATTGGAAAAACCACGGAGATGAGGCTTGTGAAGTCAAGAGAGCTCCACGGCCGGATAATGACGACGGAGAAGTTCTCATTGTGCAGACGCCGGGAGCTCAAATTGGGCTGAAAGGCGGGGAAGTCGTTGTGTCCGTTAAGGGCGAAGAGATACGCAAACTTCCCGCGCATCAGTTGAGAGCAGTTTACCTATATGGTGCTGTTCAGGTAACTGCGCATGCTTCGCATAGCTTTTTGGAGCAAGGAACTGATGTCTCGTTCTTTGCGCCCTCCGGTCGTTTCTTAGGGTTATTGAGAGGCCTGCCTACATCGGGAACAGACGCACGCCGAGGTCAGTATCGTCTTTTTGATCAACCGGAGATATGTCTTAAAATAGCTCGTGAAATGATTCGTGCGAAGATTCACAATCAACGGACAATGCTTATGCGTAATGGTGAACCGGACAAAAATGTGCTTGATCAAATGCTGAAGTTGCGAGATAAAACGGTGGAAGCTGAAGAGCTTACTAAATTACTCGGTCTTGAAGGAATGGCGGCGGCGCTATATTTTGAGAACTTCAAGTGCATGTTGAAACCGAAGGATGATTATTCTTTTGACTTTTCGTCTCGCAATAGGCGGCCTCCGAAAGATCCCGTAAACGCACTTCTTTCCATGGGCTATAGCATGTTGTGTAAGGAATTGACTGGAGTATGTCATACGGCCGGACTTGACCCATTTATAGGAGTTATGCACCGCCCTCATTACGGTCGTCCGGCATTAGCGTTAGATATTATGGAAGAATTTCGTCCTTTAATCGCAGATAGCGTTGCCATAAGTCTTATTAATCGCGGCGAAGTAGTCAAGAGCGATTTTCTCGTCAGCGCGGCAGGTGTATTCCTGAATGAGCAGGGACGCAGAGCTTTCTGGGAGGCCTATAGCCGCAGGATGGATACCGAGATCATACATCCACAATTTGAATATAAAATGCCTTACCGGAGAATGCTGGAGGTTCAAGCTCGCCAAATGTGGCGGTTTGTAAGAGGCGAGGCGGTTGGATACACAGGTTTTACAACGAGGTAGTATGAGCAGAACCAGGTTTCTTGTTTGTTATGATATCTCTAATCCTAAGCGATTAAGGCGTATTGCAAAAACACTGGAGGGGTACGGGAGTCGCCTACAATTTTCTGTATTTGAATGTCCGCTGGATAAACAAAGGCTTGCAGAAGTGAAAGCGAGGCTTGCAGATATTTTGAGTCATGATTAGGATCAGGTATTGTTTGTAGAACTCGGGAAAGAGGCATCGGAATCCGGTTTAATTATTGAAGCAATGGGCCTGCCATATGTCGGAAGAACACGCTTGACAATCGTTTAAAATTTGAGTAGCATCTAAAATGCCTACGGGCAACGAACACAATCCTTCCGCCATTGGGATTGCAGGCTCTTTGGAATTACATGCGGAGCGAGCGCGATAATGAAGCATTTGCTTATCATAAGCGCTCGGTTTACACAATTAGCTGCAATTGCAGAGAATTATTGTGGTGAGAGTACTATGACAAAATTTGTGGTTTTGGTTTTGAGGTTATGCTCGCAAAGTGCGGAAAAGCACCTTATAAACCGTGTGTTTTATAAAGCGCTATTAACTCCGCAGTGATTCCTATCAGCTTGAGGCGGAACAAAAGCATTTTCCCCTACTCCAGAACAAGAGGCATTAACTCCGCAGTGATTCCTATCAGCTTGAGGCGGTTGAGTATGTCAATAATAGTGAATTGCCCCCTGATATTAACTCCGCAGTGATTCCTATCAGCTTGAGGCGGTTTTACGCCTTCCGCGTCCTTACCGTCATCTTTGATTAACTCCGCAGTGATTCCTATCAGCTTGAGGCGGTTATCTTATCTACTAAAAGAAACTTTAATTAACTTATTAACTCCGCAGTGATTCCTATCAGCTTGAGGCGGAGCGAAGCTCAAGCTAAAAGACTATATGCCATTTATTAACTCCGCAGTGATTCCTATCAGCTTGAGGCGGCGAATGCGGAAAATTCAAGTTTAATCCCGACAAATTAACTCCGCAGTGATTCCTATCAGCTTGAGGCGGTCTATATCAATCCTCTCTAATATCTCTTTATCGTGATTAACTCCGCAGTGATTCCTATCAGCTTGAGGCGGTTCGCCCAATAAAGTTATTTCCAATGTTGATGCTTGATTAACTCCGCAGTGATTCCTATCAGCTTGAGGCGGATCGTTGAGCAGTTCACAAAGGTCAGGCCATGAGCATTAACTCCGCAGTGATTCCTATCAGCTTGAGGCGGTTATTGTGCAGTGAGGCATAAGCCCCGACTATGTTCCCCGCGCGAGCGGGTATGAACCGCTCTATTTTTTGTAAATAATACTTGGCAAACATTGTTTATTATTATATATTTATACTGAGGAGAACAAAAATGGTAGAAGTAGCGATCCGTGAAGGGCAGCTGAAATGCTTAAGATGCGGGCATAGGTGGAATCCGCGCACGAACGATGTTAGGATTTGTCCGTGCTGCAAATCGCCATATTGGGATAAACCGGCTAAGAATAAAAAGAGGATAAAGTAAAATGAAGATCCTGAAAACCTCTGTTCATAAAGGCAAAATCTTTGTTTCGGGCAAAATGGTTCATGCGGAAAAAGATATCCTGAACAAGGAGGATTCTTTTGAAAGCGCTCTTAATACCCTTATGGTGATCCGTGAAGAAAGGGAAAACCTTTTCAATGACAAGACCGTCAAATATTTGGAGAAAACAATTCATGGTAAAAGAAAGGCCGGCTGAGAAAGACTACCAGGAATTTATTGAGTGCCTAAACAAGCACAAGGTTGATTATATGATCCTTGGGGCTTATGCCGTGATAAGACATACCAGGATCGCCAGGGAAACAAAGGATATTGATTTCTGGATTAAAGACAATATTGAGAACGCTAAAAAGACGGCCGCCGCGATTAAGGAGTTCTCGGGGATTACCGTAGATCCTCGTGAGCTGATAAAAAAAGACGAGATTTACTATATAGGCAGAGTGCCGAGACGCATTGATATTTTTTGCAACCAGGCAGACTTGAATTATGACAACGCGCGCAAAAATGCCGTCAAAGATAAGTTTTTGGACTTTGAAGTATCATTCATTTCAGCCCAGGATCTGTTGAAGCTTAAGAGATTCTATAAGTCCGAAGAAAATGAGGACACTTACGGTAAGGATATTAAAAGACTTGAGAATGTTTTGGAGCAGGAGCGCGAAAGATAAATACTATTCTCCTTTGCAATAAACCTCAGCTCAGCCAGCTGAGCTGAGGTTTATTGGTGGGTGGCCGGGTTGTGTACGCAGGGTCAGGGTAGTGCAAAAAGCAGAATTATTTTGGTATAATGAAACCGCGGCGGAGTGGCGCCGCGGTTTTTTATTTTATACCAATACTTCAGCGGAGGAAAGCAAATGGCAAAGAACATGTCCGAACTGCAGGCAGAAAGAGCCAAATTTAAACCGGTTTTACCCGCAATCCTTAAAAACGGAGCGGGCGCGGTTGTCGCCAGGCAGGGCAAACGCACCGAAAGCATATCCGACCAGGAAACAGTCAATAAATTATTTGAAAATACCTACGGCCTGCCTGTAGTTACCTTCGCGAAAGGCAAAAACCCGTCGGCCGTTAAAAAGGCCGTGAAAATAGGTGTGGTTCTCTCGGGCGGCCAGGCCCCCGGCGGCCATAATGTCATAGCCGGGCTTTTTGACGGCCTCAAGAAGGCCAACCCAAAAAACAAACTTATAGGCTTTCTCGGCGGCCCTTCCGGAATTCTTGACAATAAATGGAAGGAAATTACAGCCCCTTACATGGATCATTACCGCAATACCGGCGGTTTTGACATAATCCAGTCCGGCAGAACAAAAATTGAGACTCCCGAGCAGTTTGAACAGGCCAAAAATAATATATTGGATAATAAAATTGACGCGCTTGTAGTTGTCGGCGGAGACGACTCAAACACAAACGCCGCTCTTCTTGCCGAGTATTTCAAAAAAGAAGGGACCGGCATCAGTGTTGTGGGTGTTCCGAAAACCATAGACGGCGACCTGAAGAACGAACAGATAGAATCTTCTTTCGGTTTTGATACGGCCACTAAAATTTACTCCGAGCTTGTTGGCAATATCTGCCGCGATGTAAATTCCGCCAGGAAGTACTGGCACTTTGTCCGCCTTATGGGTAGAAGCGCCTCTCACATAACCCTTGAGGTTGGTTTTAAGACCCAGCCTAATATCACGCTCATAGGCGAGGAGATACTTGCCAAAAAAATGACGCTTTCAAGTGTGGTTGATAACATTGTGGGCGTAATAGCGGAGCGCGCCGAGCTTGGAAAGAATTTCGGTGTAGCGCTGGTTCCCGAAGGCCTCATAGAATTTATCCCTGAAATGAAAGAGCTTATTTCGGCGCTTAACGACGCTATGGCCGATAACGAAGAGAAATTAAACGAGATGGGCAGTGTCGGAGACAAGAAAAACTTTGTCTGCGGCCTTCTGCCCGAGAACCTCGCGTCGCTTTTGAAATCTTTGCCCTCCGCCATAGCCGCGCAATTGATGTTAGACCGCGACCCGCACGGTAATGTGCAGGTCTCCCAGATTGAAACGGAGAAACTGCTTATTGAGATGGTTAAAGTGAAACTCAGAGACCTTAAAAAAGCCGGCTTGTTCAAGGGCAAGTTTTCGGCGATTACCCACTTTTTCGGCTACGAGGGGCGCTGCGGGGCGCCGTCCAACTTTGACGCCAATTACACCTACGCGCTCGGGTATAACGCCGCTGTGCTTGCCTTAAACGGGTTGACCGGATACATTTCTTCCGTAAGAAAGCTCCTTAAAAAATCTTCCGACTGGGTTTGCGGAGGCGTGCCTCTGACCATGATGATGAACATTGAAAGAAGAAAAGGCAAGGAAAAGCCGGTTATACAGAAGGCGCTCGTCAGGCTTGACGGCGCGCCGTTTAAAACGCTTTTGCAGAACAGGGACAACTGGGCTTTAACCGAGAGCTATATATTCCCGGGGCCGATACAGTATTTCGGGCCTTCGGCTGTCACGGACATGACAACCAAAACGCTTGCCTATGAGCAGAAGGGAAAATAACTCAAAAGGCGGCGGGCAGCCGCGGGTTGATGAAAAATACACGCGTCGGTTCAATATTATCAGGACAATGGGCCATCTTGTTTCGTGAAGGTGGCCTTTTTGTTTAAACCAATGAAAAAAATATTTGCGGTAAATTTTCAGCTATTCGCGTTTCTTTCGGTTTTTTTCTGGCCGGTTGCCGTGTATTGCGAGGGAGATGCGCCGGTCGCGAATATTTTTATTTCAGGCAACAGGGTTAAAGAAAGCGTTATATTAAACAAACTCGCTTTTAAAAAAGGACTGCCGCTTACGGAAGAGCAGATAGAGGAAAGCAGGCTGAATCTTTATTCGCTGGGGCTGTTTAAGTCACTAAAGATTGAAAAGCGCGCGGAGGGAGACAGGCTTAATGTGTTTATAGAGGCCAAAGACGGCTGGTTTGTTTTCCCCTGGGTAATGTTCGGCAGCAGGGGAGGGGTGAGATACTCAAGTTTTATGCTTGTGGAACAGAATATTTTTAAGGAAGCCGAGAGGATAATGTTTTTCGGAAATTACCAGGAGAACCTGTCGTTTAATGTGCTGAGTTTATTTTTTCCGGAATATTCCTTCACGGCTCTGCACGAAAACAGGTTTAATACCGAATACCGCTATTCGGACGGTGCCTATAACACCCAGACTTTTTCCGGGGATGTTTTTAAATTCGGGCCGGTCTCCGACTGCTACGAGAAAAAAATCACAGGCGTCAGAATTAACGCCGGAAAGAAGATAAGCGATAAAATCAGCGCGGCGCTGCTGGCGGCCGAGAGCGATGTGGAATATTCGCCGGTTTCCGGGACGGCTCCTTCGGACAGAGGCAGAATAAGGCTTGCCGGAGTGTCCTTAAGTTACGGAGATGTTGAAAATAGGGCTGAAATGCTTTCAAGTTTTGGCAGGATTTTCGGGCTGGGCATGGCCGATATGGCGGAAAACCTTAAGAAAAACGGGCGCGCGAAGCGCGAGACAGGGCTTCAATGTTCAATTGAGCGCGCGGAGCCAGCGATAGGCTCGGATTTTGAGTTTACGAAATTCACGGCCGGCGGGAACGCTGCGGTGGTCTATGGCGACAAAAGCCGGCTCGCGGTCCTTATCAGAGGCGGCCTCGGGTCAGGCCTGCCGTTCAGTCAGTTGTTTTCAACCGGCAGGCGCGAGGGCATGAGCGGTGTCTACGCGCGGGAGTTCAGAGGCGACAGGATAGCGGTCTCAAGCGCCAACTACCGATACCCTATTCTTAGAAACGGGCTTGGTAACATGAGCGCCGGAGTTTTTGCGGATTACGCGCTCTGTTTTAACCAGGCAAATCAGTGGGAAAAAAGCGGCGCGGGATTAAATTTTACATATCAGTTCTGGCGTTTTCCTATACCGATAGGGGTCGGCTACACTTACAGTTTTAACGACGAGGACTGGCTTGGGTCATTCTCGGTCGGAGGGGCATTTTAACAAGGATGGGTTTAATGAAAAAACATGTGCACTCGGGGCAAAAGGGCAGGAGCATTACGGATGTAAAAGGCGTGCTTGTCAACGGAGGGCTCAGGGAGGGAGATGCACTGCTTGATCTCGGCTGCGGGGGCGGCGATTTCTCGCTGGAGGCTTCAAAAATTGTCGGCGAAACCGGTAGAGTTTACGCCCTGGACAGTTTTGAGGAATCCGTTAAGAATCTGGAAGCAAAAATTAAATCCGAAGGAATTACAAATATAGTCCCGCTTGTCGCTGACGCCGTGAAGGAAATTCCGCTTCCGCAGGCTTGCGTCAGCGTCTGCCTTCTTTCAAATGTACTGCACGGGTTTGCGGCCAACGAGGAACTGGGGCGCGTAATGAATAATCTTAAGCCGGTTTTAAAGCCCGGCGCGAGGCTGATAGCGGTTGATTTCAAAAAAACGGCCACGCCATTCGGCCCTCCAATGGAGATTCGGCTCAGCGAAGATGAAATGAAAGATATCCTCGCCAGGCATGGATTCTTCGCTCTAAAAACCTTTAATGCGGGGTCTTTCCATTACGGCATTACTTTCAGGCTTGATATAGAACCTGAAAAATGATAGCATAAAGCCCAATTTAGATTAATATACGGCACAACGGAGTGCCAATCTTTAAACCTCGGGACAGAGCTTGTCCTTCATTGGACAGGGTATGTCCTTTTTATTTTAACTACAGAGAGGTAATAAAATGATTAACTCGGGCGATACGGCGTTTATTTTGCTTTCCGCGGGGCTTGTGATGCTGATGACTCCAGGGCTCGCGCTTTTTTACGGAGGAATGGTTCGCAGGAAAAATGTCTTGAGCGTTTTGATGCAGTGTTTTGCCATGCTCTGCGTGTTAAGCATCCAGTGGATGCTTTTTGGCTACAGTCTCTCTTTCGCGCCGGGCAACGGTTTTATAGGCGGGTTGCAGTGGTTTGCTCTTAACGGTGTCGGGCTTGAAGCGTATCCGGATTACGCTTCCACGATACCGCACCAGGCTTTTATGATATTTCAGGCGATGTTCGCGGTAATCACTCCGGCTTTGATAATCGGAGCGTTCGCCGAGAGAATGAAGTTCTCGGCTTTTATGGTTTTCGGACTGCTTTGGGCTACATTGGTTTACGACCCTGTGGCGCACTGGGTCTGGGGCACGGGCGGCTGGCTTCGCTCCATGGGCACGCTTGATTTCGCGGGCGGGATAGTGGTGCACACGACCGCCGGCATAGCGGCGCTGGTTATGGCTTTGGTAATAGGGCGGCGCAAGGGATACAAGGACCAGCCCATGCCTCCGCACAGTCTCACCTTCACGGCTCTCGGGGCCGCGCTTTTATGGTTCGGCTGGTTTGGTTTTAACGCGGGAAGCGCGCTTTCCGCCGGCGGCCTCGCCGTAACGGCTTTCGTGAACACTAACGCGGCCGCGGCAGCCGCGGGGCTTACCTGGTTTGTCATTGAATGGGTTTACAACGAAAAACCTACCACCTTCGGAGTAATAACGGGATCCATAGCCGGACTCGCGACGGTTACCCCGGCCTCAGGATACATAACTCCCTTTTCCGCCGTGGCCATAGGCATTGCGGCAAGCTCGGTATGTTTCCTTGCCGTCAGCAAAATTAAACCCAGGCTCGGTTACGACGATTCGCTTGACGCTTTCGGGGTGCATGGAGTCGGCGGAATTCTCGGCACAATATTGGCCGGGGTTTTCGCTCTTAAAAGCATTAACCCCGCCGGCGCCGACGGATTGCTGGCAGGAAATGCCAGCCAGCTTTTCGTGCAGATCAAAGCGGTCGGAGCGGTGACGCTCTATACTTTGGTAATGACCTTTGCGATTTACAAATTTGTTGATATAATACTGGGTATAAGGGTAAGCGAAAAAGACGAGGTGCTCGGCCTGGACCTTACCCAGCACCGCGAAGGCGCTTACACCGTACTTGAATAAACGGAGGAATGATGAAGCTCATTGTCGCGATTATCCAGCCTCACAAGCTTGAGGATGTAAAAAAAGAGCTGTACGGTTCCGATGTAAACCTTATTACGGTTACCGAAGTATTGGGGCACGGGAGGCAGATGGGCGTCACCGAAATTTACAGGGGAGTCAAGGAATCGGGAAATCTGCTTAGAAAAGTGCGCCTTGAGATAGGTGTTAACGATGATTTTGTGGAGAAGACCATACAGGCGATATTGAAAGGTGCCAGGACCGGCGAGGTCGGAGACGGCAAGATATTCGTGCTGGATATGTCCGACTGCATACGCATCAGAACCGGAGAAAGAGGTTCGCCGGCGATAGGTTAGTTTGAAGTTGTTTTTATTTCACAAAACCCGCCCGGTTAAGAACCTTAATCGCGCGGGTTTTGTGGTAAGGCCGCAATATTTTGTATAATATTCATCGTTATCATCAGGAAATTGACAGCCAGGGAGAATAAAGCTGATGGCAGAAAACACACCCGAAGAAAAAACCGAGAAATCAAAAGATTTTATCAGAAATATCATTGATACAGATCTTGCTGCCGGAAAGAACGAAGGCAGGGTTGAGACGCGGTTCCCGCCTGAGCCTAACGGCTACCTGCACATAGGCCATGCCAAATCCATCTGCCTGAACTTCGGCATAGCCGCCGATTACAAGGGCGTGTGCCATCTGCGTTTTGACGATACCAACCCCGAAAAAGAAGAGCAGGAATATGTGGACTCCATTCAGCAGGATGTTAAATGGCTCGGTTTTGATTGGGGCAAACACCTCTACTACGCGTCGGATTATTATGATAAATGCTATGAATACGCCCTGGAGCTTATCAATAAAGGCCTTGCCTATGTCTGCGACCTGTCTCCTGACGAAGTCAGGGAACACCGCGGCACGCCAACCGCGCCCGGAAAAAACAGCCCTTACAGAAACCGTTCCGTAAAAGAAAATCTTGAGCTGTTTGAGAAAATGCGTTCCGGCGAATTCCCCGAAGGCAAATGCCTTTTACGCGCGAAAATAGATATGGCTCACCCTAATATCAACATGCGCGACCCGGCTCTCTACCGCATAAAAAAAGTCAGGCACGACAGGACCGGCGACAAGTGGTGCATTTATCCGATGTACGATTACGCCCACCCCATATCAGACGCCCTGGAAAACATAACCCACTCCATCTGCACGCTTGAGTTTGAAGACCACCGCCCTCTTTACGACTGGGTTTTAGACAATATTTCCATAAAGGCTCATCCGCGCCAGGTTGAGTTTGCCCGCCTTAACATGACCTACACGGTTTTAAGCAAGAGGAAGCTTCTTCAGTTGGTAAATGACGGCAATGTTTCCGGCTGGGACGACCCCCGCATGCCTACCATATCCGGCCTTCGCCGCAGAGGGTACACCGCGGAAGCGATACGCAATTTCTGCGACAGGATTGGCGTGGATAAGACCAATTCTACTATTGATGTCGCGCTTCTGGAATATTTTATCAGGGAAGATTTAAATAAGAAGGCTTTGCGGGCCATGGCGGTATTAAGGCCGCTTAAAGTCGTCATAGACAATTACCCGGAAGGCCGGGTTGAGGAATTTGACGCTGAAAATAACCCCGAAGACCCGGCGGCGGGAAGCAGAAAGGTGTTATTCTCGCGCGAGCTTTACATAGAGCAGGAGGATTTTAAGGAAGTTCCGCCCAAAGGTTATTTCAGGCTTTCTCCCGGCGCCGAGGTCAGGCTGAAACACGCCTACTATATTACCTGCACCGGTTTTAAAAAAGACGAAAAGACCGGCGAGATAAACGAAGTTCACTGCCAGTACGACCCTCAGTCGCGCGGAGGCGGAACTCCCGACAACAGAAAAGTAAAAGGGACGCTTCACTGGGTTTCCGCGGCCCACGCGGTTGACGCCGACGCCCGCCTCTACGAGAGGCTTTTTAACTCTGAAAATCCCGACAATGTCCCGGAAGGCGGGGATTTCAAAGACAATTTAAACGCGAACTCGCTGGAGCTGCTAAAAAACTGCAAGCTGGAAAAAAGCCTCGCAGAGGCGAAGCCCGGACAGCCCTACCAATTCCTGAGAAACGCGTATTTCTGCCTTGACAGGGATTCATCTGCCGGGAAACTTGTATTTAACAGAACCGTTACCCTTCGCGATTCCTGGGCAAAGATGGAAAATAAATCAGCAAAGGGAAAGGATCGCTGATATGGCCTTAAAAAAGTTTTTTGTCTCCGCGTGGACGCTGTTTATTTTTTCCGGCGCGGTGTTTGCCGGCCATCCGCTGGTCACGGATGACGCAGGGGTTGTGCCCAGGGAGGCTTATGAGCTGGAAGTGGGGTATGAATCTTCCCGAGACGCATCGGACCTTATTGATAATAATGCAGGCATTTCTTTTAAACACGGTATTACGGAAAAAATGGATATTGGTTTCTCCATGCCGTATCATGTAGATCCCGCCGAAACCGAAAACCTCGGCCCGGTTTCTGTCGGGGCGAAATTTTCGCTTATTAAAGACACTCTGGCGCTTTCGCTGGCCAACGAGCTTGGAGCAAAAGACTATTATATAAACGCGATATATTCAAGAGAAATCGCCGCGGTTAAATGCAGTTTGAACGCAGGGTATCTGTCTACGGGCGACGCTGCGGTGAAAGGTATCGGATCCTACGGCGTTTCTGCCGAGTTACCGGTGGGAAAATTTGACATTCTCTGCGAACTGCAGGCGCAGGAGGGCGGCTCCGGCAACGGGCTGGCCGGCCTCCGCTACCATTTACTGGAAAATATTTTTGTAGCGGCGGGTTTTTCTAAGGATTTTCAGACAACCGCCAATAAGCTGACCTTAGGCTCTCATTTGGAATTTTAATATATATTAAGGCTGGGCAAAAGAATGCACATACCTGACGGATACCTCGGGCCCGCAAGCTGCGGATTTTTCTACGCGGTGATGATTCCCATCTGGGCGCTTGCCGCAAAAATAGTAAAAAAAACTCTTAGCGTAAGGCAGGTGCCGCTTATGGCCATAGGCGCGGCATTCAGCTTTGTCATAATGATGTTCAATATACCCATACCCGGAGGCTCCACCGGCCACGCGGTAGGCGGGGTATTGGTCGCGATACTGCTGGGGCCCTGGGCCGCCGTAATATCAATTACCATCGCGCTGGTCGTTCAGGCGCTTTTATTCGGAGACGGAGGTGTAACGGCAATAGGAGCAAACAGTTTCAATATGGCTTTCGCGATGCCGTTCGCGGGATATTACACATATAAATTAATCAGCCTTAACGCTCCTCAGGTCTCCGGGAGAAGGGTTTTCGCGGCCGGCGCGGCCGCCTATATAGGCCTTAACATCGCGGCGTTGCTTACGGGAATTGAATTCGGCCTTCAGCCGCTTTTGCATCATTCGGCTTCCGGCCAGGCCCTGTACTGTCCTTACGGGCTCAATATCGCGGTGCCGGTAATGCTGGGCGAGCATATGCTGATTTTCGGATGGGTAGAGGCGCTGGTGACCTCGCTTGTGGTAAAATACCTTCAGAAACACGATCCTGCTCTTCTCTCAGGGGTTGTTAAATGAAAACAATATTAAAGTTCTGGATAGGGCTTGGAATTCTTGTTATTTTGTCGCCGTTAGGCCTGATAATTCCCGGGCTGTTAAAATCCAGTTCCGCCTGGGGGGAATGGGGCGTTGAGGAAATAGAAAAGCTTGCGGGCTATGTGCCGAGAGGGCTCGCCAAACTCTCATCATTCTGGAACGCGCCCGTGCCGGATTACGCTTTTAAAGGCTGGGAAGAAAAAAGCTTAACGCAGCTTAGTTTCGCATACATATTTTCGGCGATAGCCGGAGCCGCGGCCGTAGCGGCCTTGGCGTATTTAGCCGGGAAAATGCTGACAAAGAAAAAAAATTAAACCCGAAATTTGCATCAGGCGCGAGAACCGAGGCGAGCAAGGCGGAGGCTTTATTAGGATGAAAAAGTCCCGCAGGGTTCTGCGAATTCCGTGTCCTAATGCAAAATTTGGCTTAAAATCCGCATACACGGGGCAATAATATCAAAAACAGATCCGGCAGCAACTTCGCGGAACGCTCAATAACAGCCGCGGTTGAAATTGTTAAATCTCTGGTAAATAACCAGGATTACGCCTCTCACAAAGGGTTCCTGCAGCCTCTGGATCCGCGCGTCAAGCTCCTTTCCACTGTTTTTTTCATAAGCGCGGTTATTTTTCTGGGCGATCTACGGCTGCTTGTGGCATTCTATGTCCTCGGGCTTTTCCTCGCCGCGCTTTCTGGAATCGGGCTTATGTATTTTCTGGCGCGCACCTGGATTTTTATCCCGCTGTTTTCCGCTTTTGCGGTTGTACCCGCTGTTTTTAATATTGTTACCCCCGGCAGTGAACTTTTCGCGCTGAAAATATTCGGTTTTCCTCTCGCGGTTACGCGCGAAGGGTTGATTCTGGCGGCGCGTTTTGTGCTTCGTGTCGCCGCGTCGGTTTCGTTTGTGGTTTTGCTGGCTCTCTCCACAAAACACGACGAGCTTTTAAAAGCCCTGCGCAGTTTCGGGATACCGCAGATTTTTGTTATGACCCTTGGCATGGCCTACAGATACATATATATGTTCGCGGAGATAATCGGACAGACCCATACGGCGATTAAAAGCAGGGTAGGTTCTGGTATCGGGCATAAAAAAGGCCGCAAGCTGGTTGCCTGGAGTATGGCTAATCTCTGGATTAGATCGTATTCAATGAGCAGTCAGGTTTTCAGCGCGATGATTTCAAGAGGATATGCGGGAGAGCCGCGTACCATGCAGGAGTTTAAGACTCGGCCGGCCGACTGGATTTTTTTGGCTGTTGCGGCAATGAGCCTTCTGCTGGTTTTATATAAAAATTACGGCAACTGATGTTTAACGAGGCAAAATGAGCGAATATGTTTTTGAGCTGGAAAATGTTGTTTATTCCTACCTGGGCAGGTTCAAGGCCCTAAACGGAATCAGCCTTAAGGTCAAGGCCGGGGAAAAGATAGCGTTTATCGGGGCTAACGGAACCGGCAAGTCAACCCTGCTGACGATGCTTGACGCTTTGATTTTTCCCGACACCGGCTCTATAAAAGCTTTCGGCGGAGAGCGGCTCAGCGAAGGCAGTTTCAGGGATGAGCGCTTCTCTCAGTCTTTCAGGAAAAAAGTCGGATTTGTCTTTCAGAATCCCGATGTACAGCTTTTTTGTCCGACTGTTAGAGAAGACATTGTTTTCGGTCCGCTTCAGCTCGGGGCTTCCGACACTCAGGCGCGGGACAGGCTGGCCTCCCTGGCAAAGATCCTTGAGATTGAGGAACTTTTAGACCGCGCCCCGCACCAGCTGAGCATCGGCGAAAAAAGAAAAGCCGCCATAGCCTCGGTGCTCTCCATGGACACCGATGTGATACTCCTTGACGAGCCGACCGCCGGGCTGGACCCTGCCACCACAAGGCATATCGTTGACATGGTTTTGGAGGCCGGTTCAAAGGGCAAAACTATTATCACGGCAACCCACGACCTTCATATAGTAAGCGAAATTTCCGACACGGTCTATGTTTTTGACAAGGCCAAAACAATTGTCCGCAGCGGGACACCTCACGAAATACTCTCGGACGAAGAATTTTTGAAAAACAATAATCTGGCGCACATTCACAAGCATAAACATAAAGACGGCTTTCATGTCCACCCTCACACGCACCTTGATCATCACGAAGCGTAATCTCGCCCGGGAGCAAAAGAGCTCCATAAGGAGACATTAATATGTTTCAGGTAAATTTTGAACAGATATCTTTATTGACCTATGCCGGGGTGTACGCTTCCGGACTGCTGACTTCTCTTACCCCGTGCGTATATCCTATCATTCCGATAGTTGTGGGCTATCTGGGTTCGCTGGCTGGCACTCCGCGAAAAAAGTTTATAGCTTCCGCGGCCTATGTACTGGGCCTGTCGCTGGTTTATTCACTGCTTGGCATGATAGCCGCTTTAAGCGGCCAGATATTCGGCCAGATGACGGCAAACCCGTACCTTTACGGCGGATTCGGCCTGCTCCTTCTGGCGCTGGGCGGAAATATGATGGACTGGTACTATATCCCTCTGCCCGGCTCATCGCTCGGCGGCACTAAAACTATAAAAGATTCCTATTTCTGGGCGCCCTTCGCGATAGGCCTGACTTCGGGGCTTGTTGCCTCGCCTTGCACCGCTCCGGTTTTAGGAAGCCTGCTTATATATGTGGCCTCAAGCAAAAATGTGCTTAAAGGCGGGCTTCTTATGTTCGTCTTCTCACTGGGCATGAGCACGCTCCTGCTTTTGATAGGTTTTTCTTCCGGGATGCTGGCGTATTTGCCGAAATCAGGGAAATGGATGGAGATAATAAAGAAAATAATGGCTCTGGCGATTTTCGGAGCCGGGGTATACTTTATTTATCAGGCGGGAATACTCGCCGGGCTGTACTAACCTCGGGCATTACGCAAAACCGATAAAATTTTGCTATAATACAAATCTTGATGAAAATATTAATCGTTGATGACAACAAAGCCGCAGCGGAAATGATGTCTGATGTCTTTAGCGCCAAAGGACTGGACTCTTCCTTTATAACCGACCCGAAAGAAGCCGTTTCTGCCGTTAAAAAACTTAAGCCGGATGTGGTCCTGCTTGACATTATGATGCCGGGCATTGACGGCATCACCGTATGCAAAAACATTAAAGCCGACGCCGAAGCAAGCGGCGCCAGAGTTATAATGCTTACGGCCAAGGATTTTGTGGAAGACAAGGAAAAGGCCAAGGCGGTCGGCGCCGAAGGTTTCATTAATAAGACCCTGCTTCCTGATGAAGTTTTAAAAATCATATACAGCATAGTCGCGCCCCCAAAGGCCGCGCCGGCATACATAAAATTTTGGGGCACAAGGGGTTCCATAGCCACCACCGAACCCGAAACCGCTAAATACGGAGGCGATACCGCCTGCGTTGAAGCGAATTTCGGCGACAGGATGATTATTTTTGACGCCGGCACGGGTTTGCGCAGGCTCGGCGACCGAATAATCGGAGACAAGACGCGGGTTAAAAGCATAGATATGTTTTTAAGCCACTATCACTGGGACCACATTCAGGGCCTGCCGTTTTTTATACCCGCTTACAGCCAGAAGCATAACATAAGCATTTACGGCTGTTCAGAGACGGATCTTTCAATTGAAGAAATCCTTGAAACTCAGATGAGTTTCCCGTATTTTCCCATACCGTTCAAATTTGTGTCTCCCAATATTAAGCTCCGCTCCTTGGCGGAGGAGACCATAGAGCTCGGCGATATCAAAATAAAGACGACATATTTAAACCATCCGGGCAACGCGCTCGGCTTCAGGATAGAGTACAACGGAAAGGCCGTGGTTTACATGCCGGATAACGAAATTAATTTTTCCGTGCCTGAATACGGCAACAGGATAGTGGATTTCTGCAAAGACGCCGACATACTGATTCACGACGCCCAGTATACGCCGGAGGAGTACAAGCTTAAAAAATCCTGGGGCCATTCCACTCAGGAAGACGCGCTTAAACTCGCGATAAAAGCCAATGTAAAGAAATTTTTCATGTTCCATCATGACCCCTCAAGGACCGATGCCCACATGGAAGAGATTCTGGCCAAGTGCCGTAAAATACTGAGCGCTTCGGGAAGCTCCGTGGTTTGTGAGGCCGCGAGACAGGGCGAGAAAATAGAAATTTGAAGCAGTAAAAAACCTCTTTCGGGCCGTCTTTGCGAGGACCCGTCGCGTTGTTGCGGAGGGGACGAAGCAATCTCGCAGTTGACTTCAAAGTCGGGATTGCTTCAGCCATGAAGCAGAACTGGCTTCGCAACGACGACAAAGGACGAAGTCATCCTGACAGGGTTTTGCTAAGGGATTTTAAATTGACTCAATTAGAGCAACAGGGAGAATACAATGTTAAAGAAATTTATGACGGTGGCCGCTGTGTTGTCGTTTTTGTTTTCTTCTAACGCTTCCGCCGCGAAATATTTCGGCGCCAGGCCGGAAGGCACTCCTTCGGTTATAAATTACGGCTGGGACGGCCTTAAGCTCGGACTCTTCACGGGCCTGAGCATAGGTTACCTGGATTATTCAAACAGCAACAACTCTTCGGCTATCACAAACGGCGCGGCTTACGGGGCACTTCTGGGAGTCGGCGCCGGACTGCTGATAGGCATTTCGGACGCTTCCAAAGGGAGAAAAGGCATGGGGGCGATTTATTTAAGGGATATGCAGAAGGGCGGAACCCTCGGTTTGCTGGTAGGCGCGCTTATCGGCGCTCTGCAGGGAAGCGGCAAGGCTTTAGGCGAAGGCGCGGCGTGGGGATATCTGGGCGGAGAGGTTGCCGGTTTCTTTATAGCATCTTTTGAGGGTCCGGTCATACTCAGGGAATATTCCGGCGCTGACAGACTTTCGGTGAATCTCGCCGCGGTTCGCGGTTCTGACGGAAATTATATTCCGGGACTTCGGATTCAGGGAAAATTTTAACCGGCTTAACATAGGAATAACAATGAAAAAATTTAATATACTTCCGCTTTTAGTTTTGTTCTCGCTGTTTGTGTCCGGCTGCACCAGGCCGCCCCGCGATAACACCATTAATATCATAGGTTCTGATACCATGGTAAACCTTGTCCAGTCCTGGGCCGAGGAGTTTATGAAGTCGCATCCGGATTATTTCATTGCCGTGACAGGCGGCGGTTCGGGAACCGGCATGGCAAACCTTATCAGCGGGAGCTGTGATATCGCTTCCGCTTCAAGAAAAATAAAGCCCCGCGAAATTGAGCTTGCCGCGCAAAACGGCATAACCCAGCATGAATTTATCGTGGGCTTAGACGGCATTGCCGTAGTGGTCAATCCCGGCAACCCGGTTAACGAGCTTACCATAGACCAGCTGGCGGATATTTTCACCGGGAAGCTGACAAACTGGAAGGATGTGGGAGGCAAGGACGGCAAAATTGTTATACTTTCCCGCGAAGTTAATTCGGGTACGCACATATATTTTAAGGAAAGAGTGTTAAATAAAGGCAAATCCGGCGCTTCCGGCGGAAAGGAATTCGCCCCGTCGGCCCTGATGCTTTCTTCGTCCCAGGCGATAGCCGACGAGATCAGCGGCAATGAAAATGCCATCGGCTATTACGGTATGGGCTACATCAATCCGAAACAGAAGCCTCTTAAAGTCGCCAAAGACCCGAAAACAGGATACTTCTCGCCCGACATTCCGAGCGTTGTTTCCGGGAAATATCCAATATCAAGGCCCATGTTTCTCTACACAAAAAACGAACCGAACCGCTGCGCCAGGGAATTTTTGGAGTTTGCCATGAGCAAGCGCGGCCAGGAAATAGTCAAGGAAACGGATTTTGTGCCGGTAAAATAAAAAATGAACATTAAATTCAGAAGGTTCAGCGAATTCCTTATTGAGAAGGCGATTTTTTTAAGCGGCATTATCTCCATACTTTTCGTGGTGCTTATTTTCGCTTTCCTGCTTAAAGAAGGGCTCGCGCTTTTTAAATATGTTTCCGTGAAAGACTTTATTTTCGGGGCGGAGTGGTATCCCATAAGCGAACCTCCCAAGTTTGGAATTATTTCGCTTATCATGGGTTCTGTCTGGGTTACCGCGGGAGCCATAATTATTTCGGTGCCTATCGGCATCGCTGCCGCCATTTATATTTCTGAAATAGCACCCCGCAAAATAAGGGGCATTCTTAAGTCTGGCATTGAGATGCTTGCCGCTATTCCAAGCGTTGTGATAGGTTTTATCGGCATAACTACGCTGGTGCCGCTGGTAAAAAATGTGTTCGGCCTTTCAACGGGGCTCACCGCGCTTTCGGGGTCAATAATGCTGGCTTTTATGGCCATACCCACTATTGTTTCCATCGCCGAGGACGCGTTTTATTCAATTCCGAAAAGGTATAAAGAGGCGGCGCTCGCGCTCGGCGCGACCCACTGGCAGACTATTTGGCGGGTGCTCATAAAGGCGGCTTTCCCGGGGATAGTCGCGGCTTCCATGCTGGGCATCGGCCGCGTGATAGGCGAAACTATGGCGGTCATGATGATAACCGGCAATGTCGCCAAAATTCCCAACAGCATCTTTGATCCGGTCAGGACGCTTACGGCCACTATCGCGGCCGAGATGGGCGAAGCCGTACGGGGCAGCGACCACTATTTCGCGCTTTTCGCCATAGGCATAGTGCTTTTTGTCATAACATTTTTGATTAACCTTATCGCGGACATTTATATAAACAGAGAGCTAAAGTGAACCCGAAACTCGCGCAAAAAATCGCTTTTATAATTCTGCTTCTGGCTACAATTCTTGTAATCGTGCCGGTGGGAATGATAGTCGTGATAATTGTAGTTAAGGGGGCTCCCGCCATAAACTGGGAATTTCTCCTGGCAATGCCCAGCAAAGGCATGAGGGCCGGCGGCATATTCCCGGCTATAGTTGGCACCATTTACCTTGTCGCGGCGACTATTCTTTTTGCCATTCCGGTCGGGGTATTCTCGGCCATTTACCTTGTTGAGTACGCCAGGGAAAATCTGCTGACCCGCATGGTAAAACTCGCGATAATAAATTTGGCCGGCGTGCCTTCAATAGTTTACGGGCTTTTCGGGCTCGGCCTCTTCGTGATATTCCTCGGTTTCGGGCCCTCCATAATAGCCGGCGCTCTGACACTGGCGATAATGATTCTTCCCATTATTATTACAACTTCTAAAGAAGCGCTTGACTCGGTTCCGAGGTCCTACAGGGAGGCGAGCCTGGCGCTTGGCGCCTCCAAGTGGCAGACTATCCGCCATGTGGTGCTTCCCAGCGCGCTGCCGGGAATTCTCACGGGCATAATACTCGGCATAAGCCGCGCCGCCGGCGAGACCGCGCCTATTCTTTTTACCGTGGCGGCCTTTTATCTTCCGCGCCTGCCAAGGACTATGTTTGACCAGGTAATGGTCCTGCCCTACCATTTGTTCGTGGTTTCAACCCAGATACCTAACATCAAGACCGAATACACTTACGCCACGGCTCTTGTCCTTGTGGGTATAGTTTTGATAGCCAATCTGGCGGCCATAATTCTGCGCTCAAAATACCGGAAAAAAATATGACGATAAAAATAAAAACTAATAAACTGAATATTTACTATGGCGATAAGCAGGCCGTGAAATCTCTTGACATTGAGATTTACAACAATGAGATCCTGGGCATTATCGGCCCCGCCAACAGCGGCAAGACAACTTTCCTTCGTTCGCTCAACAGGCTTAACGATTTAAGCCCGAGCTTCAGTCACGACGGAGAAGTTCTGATAGACGGAGTTGATATCTACTCCAAGGGTGTTGATGTCAACAGCCTGCGCAAAAGGGTGGGAATGGTTTTCGCGCTTCCGCTTCCTCTTCCCATGAGCATTTACGAAAATATTGTTTACGGCCCGAAAAGGCAGGGCCTGACCGATAAAAAGAAACTTAATGAAATAGTAGAGGCGTCGCTTAAGGAAGCCTACCTCTGGGACGAGGTTAAAGACAGGCTGGATCTGCAGGCGATGAGGCTTTCCGGCGGACAGCAGCAGAGGCTTTGCATAGCGCGCACCCTGGCTGTTGAGCCCGAGATAATACTTTTTGACGAGCCCTCCTCCGGCCTTGACCCCATTTCAACGGCCAGGGTTGAGGAAGCGATGGTAAAGCTTAAAGAAAAATACACCATTGTGCTTGTCACCAACCACACCAAGCAGGCCGCCAGAGTAAGTTCGCGCGTGGCATTTTTCCTCATGGGCGAAATGATTGAAATAGACAAAACCGACAGGATATTCACCAACCCCAAAGATTCAAGGACAGAGGGCTATATTTCGGGCAAATTCGGCTGATACCGGCGAAATAACATAGACGGACGGGAATTCATTTAACTATGACTAAGATAGCTGTTGAAAAACTAAATCTGTTTTACGGTGATTTTCAGGCGCTGATCAATGTGGATATACGCATACCGGCCAACAAGATCACTTCCATGATAGGGCCTTCGGGCTGCGGTAAATCCACGCTGCTAAGGACCGTCAACCGCATGAACGATCTTGTGGACGGCGCCAGGGTTGACGGCAAAATAATTATTGACGGGGATAATGTGCTTGACTCCGGCTACGACCTGGTTTCTCTGAGAAAAAGAGTCGGCATGGTTTTCCAGAGGCCCAACCCTTTCCCTATGTCGGTCGCTTCCAATATAACATTCGGCCTTAGGGTTCACGGCTCGGCAAAGCGCGGCGATTTTGACAATATAGTGGAAGATTCGCTAAAGAAAGTTCTGCTCTGGGACGACCTCAAGGACAGGCTGGACCGTTCGGCGCTTTCCCTGAGCCTTGAACAGCAGCAGAGGCTCTGCATAGCCAGGCTTATCGCGGTAAAGCCGGAAATTCTTCTTATGGACGAACCGTGTTCGGCTTTAGACCCCATCGCGACGGAAAGAATAGAACAGCTTATGATTGAGCTTAAAGAAAACTACACCATAGTTATCGTAACACACAACATGCAGCAGGCCTCCCGTATCAGCGATTCAACCGGATTTATGTGGCTGGGCGAGCTGATAGAATACGGAGCCACGGATATGATTTTCACAAACCCGAAACAGAAACTGACCCAGGATTATATTACGGGCAGGGCGGGATAATATATTCAGAAAAAAGTTGTAAGTGGTAAGGGGTAAGTGGTAAGTTGAGTCAGTTGAAAAAGTGTTTCAGGTCGTCTTTGCCTGCCCGCCAAAGCTTTTGTGGAGGGCGAGGAGTGCAACGACGAAGCAATCTCGTCGCTTCCGACGGAAAAGCGAGATTGCTTCTCTCCCTTTGGGAGATCGCAATGACAGGGTCTTATTAAGGGTTTTTCAATTGACTCAAGTTGTAAGCGGTAAGTAAAGACAGGAACTATTAAGTAATAAAAATTAACGGAATTTTGAACAGGAGGAAATATGGAAAAACATTTTCACCGCGAATACGAATCACTTAAACAGCTTCTGCTGGGCATGGCGCGCCGAGTGCAGGACATGCTGACAAACTCAATTGAGGCGCTGGTTAATCTGGACGCTTCCAAAACGGCGCTGGTTGAGGCAAGCGAGCACGATGTGAATCTTTCCGAGATAGCCATAGACAGCCAGTGCATGAAGCTTATCGCGCTTTACCAGCCCGTGGGGCAGGACCTGAGGCTTTTGAATATTATTTCCAAAATAAACAACGACCTTGAAAGGGTCGGCGACGAAGCCGTGAATATCTGCGAGCGCGTCAACCGCCTTATCGCGAACCCGAAGCTGGAACACGGAGATATCCTGCCGCAGATGCAGGAGATCGCCAGAAATATGCTCAGCAAGTCCATTGAAGCTCTGGAAAAATGCGACATTTCTTTCTGTGACGAGGTTTTTAAGCAGGAAGATGTTTTAGACGAACTCAACAGAAGGCTTACCAGAGACACCATTGACCAGATAAAGAGGCGCCCGGAAATAACCGAGCTCGCGCTTGACATAATTTCCATAGGCCACCGCTTTGAGCGTATAGGCGATATGGCGGTGAACATTTCCGAAGACATAATTTTTTTCATGACCGGGGAAGACGCGCGCCACCCGGGCGACCAGAAAAAATAAAGGCGGATAGATGGATGTAATTGAAAAACTCATTGCCGGCCACAGGGAAGTTAAAGAGTACTCGGACATATCGGACAAGCTCGCGGAGCTGATTAATAACGACGCCTTTTTCTGGGACAACGCCGTCCGCGTGACAAAATTTTTTAAAAAAGAGGTCAGGGAGCATTTTGCCATAGAGGAAAGCGTTTTGTTCCCTTTGCTTGAAAAAATACTGCCGCCCGATGTTTTAGACAATCTAAGCGAAATAGAAAATGAGCATGGGCCTATAATAAAAAAGCTTGACGAGCTTGATAGAATATCCCTGCAGCATTTAAAGTACCCGTCAAAAACCACCAGGGAGCTTTTTGTAAAGGTCTGCGGCGAAATAATTGAACTTTTGCTGCCACATGCCAGAAGAGAGGACGGCGATATTTTTCCCGCTGTCAGAAAAATATTTTCAGACGCCAACTACAGGGAGCTTGAAAACCTCTATTTCAAGTATATGGAATCATGAACGAGAATAATCTGTCACTTCTTTCGGACCACGATATCTATCTTTTCCGCGAAGGCAGCCATTTCAGGCTCTATGAAAAGCTTGGCAGCCATCCGGTCAGCCATAACGGAGTTGAGGGTGTCTATTTCGCCGTCTGGGCGCCTAACGCCGAGAGGGTTTCGGTGATGGGGGATTTCAACTTCTGGAACAGAGAGGCCAACCAGCTTAACGCCAGGTGGGACGGTTCCGGCATTTGGGAAGGCTTTGTGCCGGGGCTGAAAAAAGGGAGTATATACAAATATTTTATTAAATCGCGCAATAATAATTATTCCGCTGAGAAGGGCGACCCGTTCGCTTACCATTGGGAAACGCCGCAGAAAACCGGTTCAATAGTCTGGGATCTTGACTATAAATGGGACGATTCCTCCTGGATGGGTTCAAGAAAGGATAAAAACTCCCACAACGCTCCCATCTCTATTTACGAGCTCCACCTCGGTTCCTGGCGCAGGGTTCCCGAAGACGGCAACAGGTTTTTAAGTTACAGGGAAATGGCGCCGCTGCTCGCCGATTACTGCCTTGAAATGGGGTTCACCCATGTTGAGCTCCTGCCCGTAATGGAGCACCCTTTTTATCCTTCGTGGGGTTATCAGACCACGGGTTATTTCGCTCCCACGAGCCGTTTCGGCACGCCCCAGGATTTTATGTTTATGATTGACACTCTTCACCAGAAAGGCATCGGCGTAATACTGGACTGGGTGCCCTCGCATTTTCCGGTTGACCTCCACGGGCCGTCATATTTTGACGGAACGCACCTCTACGAGCACGAGGACACCAGAAAAGGATTTCATCCCGACTGGAAGAGCAGTATTTTTAATTACGGCCGCCACGAAGTGGCTAATTTTCTTATTTCCAGCGCGCTTTTCTGGCTGGATAAATACCACATAGACGGCCTGCGGGTGGACGCTGTAGCTTCCATGCTTTACCTGGATTATTCAAGAAAAGAAGGCGAGTGGATACCGAACCAGTTCGGCGGAAGGGAAAATATTGAAGCCATAGAATTTTTAAAAAGGTTTAACCACTCGGTTTACGAGAACTATCCCGATGTGCAGACTTTCGCCGAGGAATCAACGGCCTGGCCGATGGTTTCAAAGCCCACTTACGCCGGAGGCCTGGGTTTCGGCTTTAAGTGGAACATGGGCTGGATGAACGATACGCTTAAATATTTTTCCACCGATCCGCTTTTCAGAAAATTCCGGCAGAACCAGCTGACCTTCAGCCTCTGGTACGCTTTCTTTGAAAATTTCGTGCTTCCGTTTTCTCACGATGAGGTCACTCAAGGCAAAGGTTCGCTGGTAGGTAAAATGCCCGGCGATGAATGGCAGAGGTTTGCCAACCTGCGCGTGCTTCTGGGGTATATGTACGGCCATCCCGGAAAAAAACTGCTTTTCATGGGCTGCGAGTTCGGCCAGGTCAGGGAATGGATACACGATGAAAGCCTTGAATGGCATGTGCTCGGCTTCGGCTTTCATAAAGGGGTCCAGAATTTCGTCAGGGATTTAAACCACATATATAAAAATGAACCCGCGCTTTACGAAAGGGATTTTGGCTGGGACGGGTTCCAATGGGTGGATTTTAACGACGCGGAACACAGCGTCATGAGCTTTGTAAGAAAATCCGCGGGCGAAAAGGAGGTCATTCTCTGCGTTTATAACCTTACGCCGCAGCCGATGCACAACTACAGGGTCGGTGTGCCTCGCGGAGGAATGTGGAAAGAGCTGTTAAACAGCAACGCCGAAATCTACGGCGGCTCGGGTATGGGCAACTGCGGCGGTTTTCATGCCGACCCGGCGCCGGCGCACGGCATGGATTTTTCGCTGAACCTTACGCTTCCGCCTTTAAGCGTATCTTTCTTTAAGAATATTTAGGCACACGCGCATATCCAATTTAGACTCATGTGATAGGAGCATAAAATTAATTATTTCGCGCTTGCAGTGATAATTCTGTTGTTAAACTATGCGCTTGAACTGGTAAAGGAGTCGTTGAACCTTTCCAATATTTCCCCTGACCTGCCCGAAGAGTTTTCCTCTCATTACGACGCGCGCAAGTACGAACTGTCCCAGAAATACCTCAAGGACAACACGGTTTTCGGCCTCGTTTCGGGCGGATTCAACCTTGCGGTTCTTGTGGCGTTTATTTCAGCCGGCGGGTTCGGGTTTGCCGACAGCCTGGCCAGGTCTTTCGGCCACGGGCCTGTTATAACCGGCGTAATATTTTTCGCGTTGATCGCTCTGGGTTCTCTGCTTCTGGGAATACCGTTCTCGGCCTACAAAACATTTGTCATAGAGCAGAAGTACGGTTTTAATAAAACAAAGCCGGCGACTTTCATTTTTGACATTATTAAATCAATGCTGCTGATGTCCGTTTTAGGGGCTCCGGTCGCGGCCCTGGTCATATGGTTTTTTCTCACGGCAGGGCCTTCGGCCTGGCTCTGGTGCTGGCTCGCGGTAACGCTGTTTCAGCTTTTCGTGGAGTTTATAGCGCCCGTTGTGATAATGCCTCTGTTCAATAAATTTGTTCCTCTTGAGGACGGGGAGCTGAAAAGCGCCCTCGCGGACTACGCTAAATCCCAGGACTTTAAGATGAAAGGCCTTTACAAGATGGACGGTTCAAAACGCTCGTCTAAATCCAATGCCTTTTTTACCGGTTTTGGAAAATTTCGCAGGATTGTGCTCTTTGATACCCTTATTGAACGGCACTCAACCGACGAGCTTGTTTCCGTGCTTGCCCACGAGATGGGGCATTACAAGAAAAAACATATTGTTAAATTTATGGCCGCCTCGGTTGTTGAGACTGGGTTCGTGTTTTTCCTGCTTTCGTTTTTCGTGCAAAACGCCGAAATTTCGGCAGCTTTTAAAATAACACAGCCTTCCGTTTACGCGGGGATAATGCTGTTTGCGTTTTTTTATTCTCCCCTGGGCACGCTTACCTCCATAGTCAACAGCTATTTTTCAAGAAAATATGAATTTCAGGCGGATAGTTTCGCGGCTGATACCTACGGCAAGCCCGCGGCGCTTGTTGAGGCGCTGAAAAAACTAAGCGTTGATAACCTCTCCAACCTGACGCCGCACCCGTTTAAGGTTTTCGTTGATTACAGCCATCCTCCGGTTTTGTCCAGGATAGAGGCCTTGCGCGGCCGGCCGGGCGCGCGATAGCCAAAATCTGAAAAATGTTGTAGAATAGAGCCGCCGCATTTACGGAGAAACATATGATACTTATAAAATTCATCGCCGTGCTCGGCTTCAGCGTCCTGGTTTTTGTTCCGGCGGTTGTTTTCGCCGTATCTCTGATTTTTCACATAACGGCGAAACTGTTTACCAGGGTTCTGGGGCTTGCCAGGCCCATGACACCGCTTATGGGGCCTATTTTAGACAGCGATTTCAGGAGGGCTTTCCAGTCGCCCAATGTAATTATTCAGAGGAGCGGCATACAGGAAGGGATGAAGGTTGTTGAAATAGGATGCGGAAGCGGAGCCTTCACTACATATGTGGCGCGCGCCATAGGGCCGAAAGGCACGACCTTCGCCGTGGACATTCAGCAGAAAATGCTTAAACAGCTGGAAGCCAAACTTAAGAAGCGCGAAAACAGAGACATTGAAAATGTAAAGATATACAACCACAGCGCCTATCACCTTCCTTTTGAAGACGAGTCCATGGATTTGGTTTTTTTTGTGAGCGTTCTGCAGCAGATTCCCGATATAAACAAGGCTTTGAGCGAGTCGCGCCGGGTATTAAAAACCGGCGGCACGCTGGCCGTTACGGAAACATTGTGGGATCCCTACTATCCGATTTGCGCTACAACCATCAAGCAGGGTATCGCGGCCGGATTCTCGCTGAGCAAGCTGGATGGAAATTTCTGGCATTACACGGCCAGGTTTAAGAAATAATACGGCGCGCGCTGTTCCCGCCGGCAAAACGGACTCATGCATTGGAGGACTGTGTGGACGAACTTTTAATAAAAATGCTTTCCGCGGCTGGGATTTCAGGGTATGAGAGCGAGATAAGCGCCATTATGGAATCCGAGCTCAAAAAATCCTCGCGCGAGGTCACGAGCGACGATTTCGGGAACATTATAGCCAAAAAGGGCTCAGGAAAAAGAAAAATAATGCTGGCCGCGCACATGGATGAAGTCGGCCTCATGGTAAAGTATATAAGCAAAGAAGGTTTCATCAGCTTTATTAAGGTCGGGGGCATTGATGACAGGGTGCTTGTGGCTCAGCGCGTTGTCGTAAAAACATCCAAAGGCGATGTGACGGGTATTATCGGCTCCAAACCTCCTCATCTTCAGAAAGATGAAGAAAGAAAAAAGCCGGTGAAGTATGAGGAAATGTTTATTGATATCGGCGCAAAAAGCCGGGAAGAAGCCTTGTCAATGGTAAGTATAGGCGATCCTGTTGTTTTTGACGCCCCTTCGGGTGTGTTGAACGGAAAATTATGCTATGGGAAGGCCGCCGATAACAGAGTCGGCTGCTATATTCTTCTTAAGGTTATGGAAAAGCTCAAAGCCGATGCCGAGGTCTACGCGGTTGCCACGGCGCAGGAAGAGGTGGGGCTGAAAGGCTCCAGAGTCTCGGCCTTCGGAATAGATCCGGATTTCGCTCTTGCCATTGACACTACCGTCGCGGGCGACACGCCGCAGATACAGGAGCGCGAATCCTCTCTTAAACTCGGCAGCGGAGTCGCCATTACAATTATTGAGGCTTCCGGCCGCGGAGTTATAGTAGGCGAAAAGATGAAAAGCCTGCTGATAAAGTCAGCCAAAGACAATAAGATAAAATACCAGATGGATGTAATAGAGGGCGGCGTTACCGACGGAGCCATGATCCAGCTTAACAGAAGCGGGGTTCTGACGGGAGTGCTGAGCGTTCCCTGCCGCTATATTCATTCCCCGAACAGCGTGTTTCATTTAGACGATGTGAACAGCGCGGTTAATTTAACAATCAAAGCGGTGGAAAAACTCGCGAAACTGTGACAAGGGCAGTTATAAGTCATAAGTTTTAAGTTATCAGTTGAGTCAGGCGGCGCGGCTTTCAGCGCATTCCTTCTTATGTAAATGAAACAAAGATAGGTCATAAAAATAAATGCCGCGGGCCTGCCTTGCCGGCGGGAAAACACGGCAAAAAAGGAGAGCAACATGGCAGAAGCAAGATGCATGAAATGCAAAAAGCAGGTGGAAGTCAAGGATCCGAAAGATGTTGTGATGAAAAACGGCATGAAGGCCATATCAGGCGTTTGCCCGGATTGCGGAACAAAGGTTTTCAAAATAGTCGGAAAAGCAAAATAAAAAAGCAGTAAGCCGGTTTGTTTAACTGAAATATTGCCGCAGAGTATGGCCCGCAAGTTGTTATGCGGGTTTTTGCTCTGGGAATTTATTTTATGCCGGATCGTCCGCGGTAAACCATGGTTCTTATTGAGACAGCCATTCTATTGTTGTCGTTTTCCATACTTGCCGCCTACCTGTTGCTTGAATTTATTCACAGGCCGGGTTCGCAGGGCTTTGATTTTAAAGACGGTACGGTCCTGCCCAGGGTAAGCATTTTAAAGCCCGTGAGCAATATGGATGACGGCATGGAGGCCAATCTTGAGACTTTTTTCACGATTGACTATCCAGCTTACGAGGTTATCTTCGGCCTTGACACCGATGATGCCGCCTGCAGGGAGCTTATTGAGAAGGTGATTAAAAAATACCCGGCCGTAAATGCCAGGCTTATCCTTTGCCGCAAGGAGAAGAAACTCAATCCTAAAATAACGACGCTTTCCAACATTGAGCCGCACGCTTCTGGAGATATTTTCTGGATGACGGATTCCAATGTGAGAGTTGAAAGCGATACGCTCAAACTGCTGGTGCGCGAATACCTTGAAAACGGCTCCAAGATAGTGTTCTCTCCGATAATCGGATCCGGCTCGGAGACTCTCGGGAGCATCATAGAGAATTCCTACCTGAATTATTTTGTTTCCGGCAGTATTATCGCGGGATGGAAAATAGCCGGCGAGCAGATTATTGTCGGAAAATCTATGCTCATAGAAAAAGAAACACTGCTTAAATTCGGAGGCTTTACCCATTTTAAGGAGTATCTCGCCGAAGATTTTATCATGGGCCGGGTCTATACGGAAAACAAATTCCATGTTTCAATGAATTACACCTGGGTTACAAACTATATAAGCCGGGCCTCCATATCCAAGTTCTGGCACCGGGTGGTGCGCTGGGCCAAAATTCGCTACAATACGGAGCGGCTGTTTTATTTTATTGAGATAATATTAAATCCCATAGCCATAGCGTTTCTGTTTATCCCGTTTACCGGAGCCCGGGGCCTGGTTTTGTTTCTGTCGGCCGCGGGGGCCAAGATAGTACTGGAATATCTCAACCTGTTTGTAGTAAACGGCCGGGACGCCCGCAAGCTCAGGGTGCTCGCGCTATACCCTGTGAGCGTTTTGCTCAAGGATTTTCTTTTGTTTTTTATTTATCTCTCGCCGTTTTTCTCAAAAGAGGTTTTCTGGCGCGGGATGCATATTAAGATAGATAATATGGGCAAGATCGTGAGCATCAATAGCCAAGCCAAAGCTTAGATAAGAATTTCAACTGAGCCGCTTGACACCTCAAGCGGCCGCCGGGAGATGATATGCAGCAGGAAGGACAAAAAAAGGCCTGGGTAGTTTCCGTTATAATGGGGCTCGGACACACGCGGGCCGCTTATCCTTTGAAGGATATAGCCTACGATAATATAATCGTTGAGGGTTCCAGGGAGTTCGCTCCGCCCGACAAATACAAACTGTGGCACAAGCTCCTGAACTATTATTATCTTTTATCCAAGGCCACGAATATTTCCATTATCGGGACCTATGCCCTTGTGGCTCTTCAGAAGATACCGTCTTATTACCCTAAAAGAGACCTCTCAAGGCCTAATTGGGCCGTCAAATACCTCGGCTATCTGATTAGAAAAAAGAATCTCGGCTCAACACTGGTTGAAAAAGTCAAGACAAAAGATATCCCGGTAATCAATACTTTTTACGCTACCGCTATCGCCATAGACATGGCCGGAATAAGGCCTGATGACAACTACCTGATGATCTGCGACGCCGATGTAAACCGCGTCTGGGTTCCGGAAAATCCGGCGGCCAGCACTATTAAATACCTCGCTCCCTGCACTCAGGTAAAAAGAAGGCTAATGTCCTACGGCGTGCCTGAAAATAAGATTTTTCTGACAGGTTTTCCTCTGCCCAAGGAGAATATAGGCGACAGCAAAACGCTCAATATTTTAAAAGAAGACCTTTTCAAACGCCTCCTGAGGCTTGATCCCACAAACAGGTTTTTTAAAATTCACGAGAAGGATGTCCTGAATTTTCTCGGGGTTTCCTCCATTCCTGAAGAAAGGGAAAAACATTTCACGCTGTCGTTTACGGTGGGCGGCGCCGGCGCGCAGGCCGATATGTCGGAAAAGATACTCAGAAGCCTGCGCCCGATGATAAAGGACGGAAGTATTAAAGTTAATCTTTCGGCGGGAGTAAAGAAAGAGGTCTATGACCTGTTCATCATTTACATTAAAGCGCTCGGCCTGGAGAAATATATAGGCAACGGCATCGGGTTGATTTACGATCAGAATGTTTACCGCTACATAGATAAATTTGACTCCATGCTCAGGAACACCGATGTGCTCTGGACAAAGCCGAGCGAACTTTCATTTTACTGCGCTCTCGGGGTGCCGATACTCACCGCCCCGCCGGTCGGCACGCACGAAGAGTACAACAAAACCTGGCTCCAGGAACTTCACGCCGGAGTCAATCCCTCCGGCCCCGCCGAGTACGCGGCCGAGTGGCTTTTTGACCTGCGTGACAACGGCAGGCTGGCGGAAGCGGCCTGGGACGGTTTCCTTAAGGCCAGGAAACTCGGCACCTTTAAGATTGAGGAACTCATTGAGACCGGGAAATGTTCCACGGGCGCTTTGCCCTTTGAACAATAATAAACTATTTTGGAGGCATTATGGGAAACCCTTCGTTTGATATTGTTTCCGAGCTTAACTGGCAGGAAGTGGACAACGCTGTTAACCAGGCGCAGAAGGAACTGCTGCAGCGTTACGATTTTAAGGGCAGCAAATCATCCATAGACTATGATAAGACAGGCAAAAAGATCACGCTTGTCGCCGACGACGATTTTAAGCTCCGGGCGCTTACCGACATACTTGAGGGCAGGTTCGCCAAAAGGGGAGTTTCCATTAAATCGCTTACTTACAAAACTCCCGAGAGTGCCTTTGAGGGAACGCTGCGCCAGGCGGTGGAGCTCACCAGCGGCCTGCCTTCCGAAAAGGCCAAGGAGCTTGTCAAGATTATAAAGGACGCCAAATTTAAAGTGCAGGCCCAGATAGAGGGAGACAAATTAAGGGTTTCATCGGCTAAAAAAGACGAGTTACAAGCGGTAATCGCGCATTTAAGAAGTATAAATTTTTCACTGCCTCTGCAATTTACAAACTACAGATAATCATGGCCGCACAAATTTAACCAAATATAATACCGGGATATTCCCGGCAAGAAAGGCGCTAAAATGGAAATGATTGAGAGGTTTATTAAAGACGCTAAGAAGCTTAACGGCAGAATTATTTTTGCCGAAGGCGACGAGGAAAGGACGCTGGATGCCGCGGTAAGGCTCGCGCGCGACGGAGTATGTAAGTGCGCCGTTGTTGCATCCGACAGCAAACTTATCACTGAGGCCGCGAAAAAAAAGAGCCTGGACATTTCCTGGGTTGAGGTTATTACTCCAGATACCGCCCTGCTGGACGCGGAGGTTTTGAAAGCTTTCGCAGCTCATTATATTAAAAAAGGCAGGAGCGAGGCTGAAGCGGCGGCGCTCGCGCTTGAGCCGCTCAATTTCTCGGCTCTCTATGTGAAAAGCGGAAAAGCCGACGGTTGTGTCGCGGGAGCAAGGTCTTCCACGGCCGATGTTTTAAGGGCCGCGATTTACGGCATTGGCACGGCCGAGGGTACAAAAATAATATCTTCGTTTTTTATAATGGTGCCTCCGCAGGGCCATGCCCTGGCAAAAAAGCCTCTGATTTTCGCCGATTGCGCGGTTAATCCGGATCCAGCGCCTTTGGGCCTTAAGGATATAGCGGTATCAAGCGTGCGCAGTTTCAAGAGCCTGTTTCCTGACGAGAAACCGGTTGTCGCGTTTCTGTCCTTTTCAACCAAGGGCAGTGCTGAACACAAGATTATTTCCAAGGTCAGGGAAGCCGCCGGCCTGACGAAGGAATATTTTAAGAATGACGCCGATGTAATTGTTGACGGAGAACTTCAGTTTGACGCCGCTTTTATACCGGCGGTAGGCGCGAAAAAAGCTCCCGGTTCGCCGGCGGCGGGCAAGGCGAACATATATATATTCCCGGACCTTAACGCGGGCAATATAGGTTACAAGATAACCGAACGGCTCGGCGGATTCAGCGCCATAGGCCCCGTCATACAGGGCCTTGAAAAACCAATGAACGATTTAAGCCGCGGCTGCTCGGTAGACGACATTTACTATGTGGCCGTAATAGCTCTTCTTAAAAGCCGCTGAAATAGAGGGCAGCTTGTGAAATCTTACCGCAGGGAACTTTCCTTTAATATACCCCAGAGAACAGGATTTGTTAATATTACCGGAGCTGTGCGCGGCGCCCTTGAGGAAAGCGGAATCAAGGAGGGGCTTTGCCTTGTTAACGCGATGCACATAACGGCCAGCGTTTTTATAAACGACAATGAGTCCGGGCTTCATGAGGACTATGCGGAATGGCTTGAACAGCTCGCGCCGCACGAGCCCGTTTCCAGGTACAGGCATAACCGCACCGGCGAAGATAACGGCGACGCGCACCTAAAACGCCAGATAATGGGAAGAGAAGTCGTGGTGGCGGTAACCGGCGGGGAACTGGATTTCGGGCCGTGGGAGCAGATATTCTACGGAGAATTTGACGGCAGGCGCAAAAAAAGAGTGTTAATAAAAATTATCGGACAATGACGGCAATTCCGCACTCTTTTTTTATCCGCAAAGGGGGGGGGCGGCTGGTTCCAGAATATTTCAAAGGATGACTAAGCCGGTAGAATGTTTTGAGGGGTTTTCGCACGAACGCAGCATGCAGGGATGGAGAATATCCAATGGAGGCTGTGATGAAAAAGTTTTGTTCCGCAGTGCTTGTAGCGTCGGTTATCGCTTCGCTATCCGCGAATTCATTCGCGATGGGTATCTTTATGCGCCCCGGCGCAAAGGCAAATTGCTCGGGCGGCGCAACCGGAGCGACTTCCGGAGATGTTACCGCGATTTGTTCAAATCCGGCGGCACTGAGTGTCCTTGAGGGGTCGGGCGTAATGTTCAGCACCTATAATCTTGATCTCGCGGTAAAAGCCTCCGGCGCGATAAACGGCGACTACAAAGTTTCAGGCCCTATACCGTTTCTGGCCGCTTACCAGTCGTATAACGAATATGTTTTCGCCCTGGGCATATATGTGCCGGGCGGAGCCAGCGGAAAAGCTGACAATGTGGTGATGCCCACGGCTCTGGGCCTCGCTCCGGTTTCTGTTGAAGGTCAGCAGATGTATATGGCCGCGAACTTTTCTGTTTCAAGGCAAATTACCGCGAGACTGGCCGCGGGGCTTGGAGTTGATTTTATTTACACCTCACTCATGCAGAAAATGAGCCTGGCCGGCCTGCAGGTTCTTGATACCAGCGTTAACGGCAACGGCTATGAGTTTAACGGCGGCGTAACTTATAAAATATCCGATAATATCAGGGCCGGCGCTTTCGCGAGAAGCGGGGCGTTGCTGAGGTTCAAAGATTCCGCCGGAAGCTCCATTATTTATCCCGTTGTTTACGGCGCCGGAGCAGATTTTGAGGTTACAGAAGACCTTAAGCTGTCGGCTGGAGCGGATATTCATAAGTATTCTTCCTACGCGGACAAGTGGAAAGACATGCCTATGTACCACGCGGGCGCGCTCTATGATGTCAACGAAAAAATTTATGTCGGAATGGGGCTTCAGTACGAGCTTTCTGCCGTTTCTCCTGAAGATGTGGCCGTGCCGCTTTTTGACACAAATAAATTCGCTGAAACTATCGTCAGCTTAGGCACCGGTTATGATTTCGGGAAATGCAGGGTTAGCCTGCTTTACGCCTACGGATTAAGCGACAAGGTCACCGTTGCCGGCACCGACTATGTTTTTAACGGCGGAACCTGGGGGCTGGATATCGCTTACAAGTTCTGAGAAACCGCCGTCCCCCGCGGCTTGGTCCTAATCCTCCAGTAAGGCGGCGCGGTCATTCTGATCTCCCGCAGGGAGAGAAGAATCTCGCTTTGCCGTCATTCCGGAGAGTTTCTGTCCGGAATCCACAAAACACCGTCGTTCACTTACAACTTAAAACTTATAACTTGAAATGTTCAGGGTGACTTTACATGTCCGGTGAAATCTTCACCATCAGGCTCCGGGCGCCATCTGAGGATTATGGTTTTATAATTTCTTTGACAAATCTAACTTAAAGAGTTAGAATCTTTACGATACCGAGGCAATAAAGCAGCAGCAGGGGAGGACTTTCATGAGTGAGAATCTGAGTTCAAAATTCAAGGGGGATTCAATAATTTCCGCGGCCGGCCGCATTACCGGCCTGCCCAGAGGTTACGGCGACACGAAAATTGTGATAATGCCCAGGGATCCGATGTGGTTTTACGCCTACTGGGAAGTCTCGTCCGTGGCCCATTCAGAGCTTCGCAAGAAAATCGGCGACGATAAGTACGGCTCAAGCTGCTGGGTCTTAAGAGTCTACGATATCACGGACAAAGAGTTTGACGGTTCAAACGCCAATAAGTTTTTTGATATCGCTCTTAACCAGGATTCGGAAAGCTGGTATATAAATGTTACCGAAACCAACCGCGTGTGGTGCGTTGATATAGGCGTTGTGACGCCGGACGGCCGGTTTATCGCCGTCGCCCGTTCCAATGTGCTGGCTCTTCCGAGGCACGGAGTTTCCACTATTACCGACGAACAGTGGGCAATGCTCCAGCAGGAGTTTGAAAAACTTCTCAAACTTTCGGGAGTGGACAAAATAGGAAGAAGTTCTTTTGATTTAACCAAACTTATGCGCGAGCGCTGGGAGGAGATTCTTTCCGTTTCCATGCCGAGCTCTCACATGGGCGCGAGTTCCTGGAAGAAAGCTCCCGGCGGAGAAGTAAAAGCCAAGGACTTCTGGCTTAAAGCCGACACCGAGCTTATTGTTTACGGCGCGACCGAGCCCGACGCCACATTAAAGGTGCAGGGCCAGAAGGTCACCTTAAGGCCGGACGGTTCTTTCGCCCTTAGATTTTACCTTCCGGACGGCGAGCAGGAATACCCCATAGAGGCGACCTCTTCCGACGGAACAATGCACAGGCATATTACTTTTGTCGTAAGAAGGGATACGAAATAATTTCCATAATCATGACGGACCAGGCTAATAGATTAAATAATTGCGCCACGGAGTCTCGCTGGATTCCGTGGTTTTTGCTGTATAAAAAGCAAGGGCGGGTATTTTAATGGAACCGAAAGGCTATTGGTGTCTTCAGCTTCACGCTCATCTGCCGTATGTCAGGCATCCGGAATTTCCGGACTTTCTTGAAGAGGACTGGCTTTATGAGGCCATAACCGAGACTTACCTCCCGATATTGTCTATGATGGAAAAATTCATGGACGAGGGGGTTGATTTCAGGCTTACCATGAGCATAACCCCTCCTCTGGCGGGAATGCTTTCCGATTCGCTTCTCCAAAGCCGTTACTACAATAAGCTCGGGAAACTTATTGAGCTTTCGGAAAAAGAGATCTGGAGAACGAAAAATCAGCCCTTTTATGAAACCGCGCAAATGTACGACAGGCAGCTGAAAGAATGCCGCCGCCTCTGGGAAAAATATCACGGCAATATACTAAACGGTTTTAAAAATCTTCAGGACTCCGGAAAACTTGAGATAATCACCTGCTGCGCGACTCACGGTTTTCTCCCGCTGGAAGTAAACAGCCCGGCGGCAAGAGCCCAGGTGCGCATAGCCGCGCAGGATTACGAAAGACATTTCGGCAGAAGGCCGCGGGGTATATGGCTTTCCGAGTGCGCCTACACTCCGGGCATTGACGCCATACTTAAAAAAGAGGGAATAAAGTTTTTCTTTCTGGAAGCGCACGGCATATTGTATGCCACTCCGAGGCCGCGCTTCGGCGTCTTCGCGCCGGTTTACTGCCCTTCGGGCGTAGCGGCTTTTGGAAGGGATATGGAAACGGCTCACCAGGTATGGAGCGCCGACACCGGGTACCCGGGCGACCCGGATTACCGCGAGTTTTACAGGGATTTAGGCTACGACCTTGAATATGATTACATTAAGCCTTATCTTCACGAAGACGGAGTCAGAAGAAATATAGGCCTTAAATACCACAGGATAACAGGCAAGGTTTCCCTAAGCGAGAAACAGCCTTACAACCCGCAATGGGCCGACAACAAGGCCGCGATGCACGCCGGAAACTTTCTTTTTAACAGGGAGAAGCAGGCTCAATACCTCTCGGAAGTGCTCGGCAGGACGCCTCTGGTTGTTTCAATGTACGATGCCGAGCTTTACGGGCACTGGTGGTTTGAGGGCCCCAACTTTTTAAATTATCTTTTCAGAAAAATCCATTACGATCAGAATACCATTAAAACCATAACTCCTTCGGAATACCTTGAGAAATTTCCGAAAAACCAGGTTGTGACTCCGGCGGCCTCGTCGTGGGGGGACAAGGGCTACTACGAGGTCTGGCTTAACGGATCCAACGACTGGATATACCGCCATCTCCACAAAGCTTCGGAACGCATGGTGGAACTCGCGCGGGAAAATCCTTCCGCCGACGGCCTCAGAAGAAGGGCTTTAAACCAGGCCGCCAGAGAGCTGATTCTGGCGCAGTCTTCCGACTGGGCTTTTATTATGACCACAAAAACCATGGTGGAGTACGCCGAAAAACGCACGCGCGAACATCTCTCCAATTTCACGGCGATTTTTGAACAGGTAAAGCGTTCTCAGATAGACGAGGGCTATATCGGAAATCTTGAATACAGGAATAATATTTTCCCGGGCATAGATTATGCCGCTTACAATCCGGAGGTTAAGTGATCAGGATTACAAGATTTCACTTAATTGTAATCGGCCTGGCGCTGTTTCTCGGCGGAGTGTATTTGTACCAGATGCACATGGAAAAGATGAAACAGGAAGAAATCCTTTCAATTGAGCGGCAGAAAGCGATTGTCCGCGCTAAGTATGAAGAGGAAAGAAGGCGCCAGCTGGAACTTGAGAGAAAGGAGTACCTGGCGGTTGAGGCGGTTGCCATAGCGGGCGAGTACTGGCTGATGGCCAAAAAACAGGGCAAGGATATCTCTCTCGGTCAGGAAACGCTCAGAAACGCCAAGGAAAACCTGGCGCAGAGGCAGTTTGATCCCGCTTACGGCCTGGCGATAAAATCCATAGCGGAATTTAAGTCGGCAAAATCAAAAGATATTTTCTACACCGTAAAACGCGGCGACTCTCTCTGGGGTATCGCCGCCATGGCGATCCATTACAGCGACGGCAGAAGATGGCCCGTTATATGGAAAGCGAACAAAGAAAAAATACGCAGCCGCAGGCTGATATACGCCAAACAGGTTCTTCTTATTCCAAGGATTGAAATCAACGGAGAACTCAGGCCTTAAACGCCCCCTCTTTTCATTAGCTGAACTCCCCTGTTTTACGCCGTTTATAACCCAAAAACCCCTTGACTTAATAATTGATTTTTGCTATTTTAATCATGTCGGTCAGGGCGCCCAAAATCATAACTTGCCCGCCTAATAAAAATGCCAATACTTTCTCTTGAAGAGCTGCTTCTCGCGCTGTTAATAATTGTGTTTTTTTTCATTTGGTTTTTTATGCGCAGGGAAGCGCGCCTTTCGCAAAAAAGGGAACAGGAATATTCCAGAAAATTAAAAGACATGCAGCTGCAGCTGCAGTCTTATATAGCCGATCTTGACAGCCTTATCGTGATGCTCGTCGGTATACACGAATTCGGCATGACGGCCACGGGCATAGTGTCAAAAGACGAGCTTGCCAGTTCCATAGTCAATTCCGCCTGTAAACTCATGCGTTCCGATACAGGGTCTCTGATGATTTTAAACCACGAGACCAACGAACTGGTTATAGCGGCCTCCAGGGGATTGGCGCCCGATATTGTGGACGCTACCAGAATTAAGGTCGGAGAAGGCATAGCGGGGCGGGTCGCTCAGAGCGGCCGGCCTATTTTTGTGGAAGACATTGAAACGGATATCAGGTTTATGCGGGTATCCAGTATAAGGTATCCGTCCAAGTCCTTTATTTCCGTTCCTCTCCGCCTTAAAGACAGGATACTGGGAGTGTTAAATATCAGTTCCTCGGATTCAGACCGGCAGTTTGAGGAAAGAGATGTCAGGCTCATGACGATTTTAGCCGACCAGGCCGCCATAACCCTTGAAAATATTGATCTTTACGGAAATCTGCAGCACTTTTACCTTGAGATGGTGCAGACGCTGGCCAGGGCGATAGACGCCAAGGATTCCTATACCCATGACCACGCCGACCGCGCCCGCAGATACGCCCGCAGAATCGGAAAGAAGCTGGGCCTGCCGGAGGTAATGATACGCCATATTGAGTACGCGGCTCTGATGCATGACATCGGCAAGATAGGCATTGACGAGAACATTCTGCATAAAGCAGGCAAGCTTACCGATGAGGAGAGGTCCATAATAAAAAAACATCCGGCGATAGGCAACAGGATTATCGCCCCGGTCGCCTTCCTTTCTCCCGTGGCTCCGATGGTGCTGTACCATCAGGAATGGTATAACGGTCAGGGTTATCCCGAAGGCCTGGCCGGCGAAGAGATACCGCTGGGAGCCAGAATTGTGGCCGTGATTGACGCTTTTGACGCTATAACATCCGACAGGCCGTACAGGAAGGCTCTTTCAAGAGAGATAGCCATTGAAGAAATAAAAAAGGGCGCCGGCAGCCAGTTTGACCCTAAAGTGGCAGAGGCGTTTATTGAGGCGTTGTCTGAAGAAAACTCCGCTCCGGATAACGCGGGCAGCCACGGCGCGAAAGAGAATTAATGGGAACGCTTTATATTGTTCCAACGCCCATAGGGAATCTTGACGATATCACTATCCGGGCTTTAAATGTTCTTAAGTCGGTGGATTTTATTGCCTGCGAAGACACGCGCCACAGCGCGAAACTTTTAAACCATTTCGGCATAAAGAAGCCCCTTTTGAGTTTTTATTCCTACAACCAGTCAAACAGGGCTCCGCAGATAATAAAAGAGCTCAGCCTGGGAAAAAACGCGGCGCTTATTTCTGACAGCGGCACGCCCTGTATATCGGACCCGGGGTTCTATCTGGTAAACGAAGCTATCGCCGGCGGCATAAATATAGTTCCTCTGCCGGGGCCGAGCGCGGTTTTAACGGCGCTGGTGGCTTCAGGGCTTCCGACGGAGAATTTTGTTTTTCTGGGTTTCTTAAAAAGAAAACCCGGCAAACTTAAAAAAGAACTCAAACAGGCCGCGCTTGCGGGCGCGACGGTGGTATTCTATGAATCGCCGCACAGGCTGAAAAAAACGCTGGGCCTGCTTTTAGATGTTTTCGGTTCACAATCGCGGGTCGCGGTGGCAAGAGAGCTTACGAAAAAATTTGAGGAATTTGTGCGCGGCACGCTGGGAGAAGTCGCCGAAATATTCAATAACAGGGAAATTCTCGGGGAATTCGTGGTAATGGTCTCTCCCGAAAATAACGCAACGGAGAAAGATAATGAGTAAGCTTAAGGCAGCCATAGTCGGAATAACCGGATATACCGGCGAAGAGTTGCTTAAAATACTTTTAAGACACCCCGGGGTTGAAGTCTCGGTTGTGGCCGGAAGAAGCAGTTCCGAAAACAAGCCCGTCAAGGAGCTCTATCCTTCTATCGGCGAAACTTCGCTGGTCTGCGAGAACCTTGACATTGACTCCGTCGCGAAGCGGGCCGATGTCGTATTTCTCGCTCTGCCTCATAAAGTATCCTTTGAGATAGCGCCGAAGTTCCTGGAGAAAGGCGCGCGGGTTGTTGACCTCTCGGCAGATTTCAGGCTGGAGAGCGCCGAGGTTTACGAGAAGTGGTATGGCGAAAAACACACGGCGCCGGCACACCTGAAAAAAGCCGTTTACGGCTTGCCGGAGCTCTACAGAGCTAAAATAAAAAACGCCTCTCTGGTGGCAAACCCCGGCTGTTATCCTACGACGATAATCCTCGGGCTTTTGCCGGTATTAAAAGAGGGACTGATTGATCTTTCTTCAGTAATTTCAGATTCCAAAAGCGGAATTTCAGGCGCCGGAAGAAAAACCGTGGCCGAATATTACTCCTCCGAGCACCCTAACCTGAGGGCCTACAACATTGCCGGCGCCCACAGGCATATTCCCGAAATAGAACAGGAGCTTTCCAAGATCGTCGGAAAAGATATCGCCATAACTTTTACTCCCCATATTTTTCCGGAAGAAAGGGGCATGCTTTCTTCCATATACTCCAATTTAAAGAAAAAAATATCAACCGCCGAAGCGGTGCAGCTGTATAAGGAATTTTATTCAAGGGAGCCTTTTGTGGAAGTGCTAAGCGAAGGCAAGCTCCCGGGGATAAGGGATGTCGTGAACACCAATTACTGCAGGATAGGCCTTAAGGTAGACGAAAGGACCGGCAGGTTAGTGGTAATATCCGTAATAGACAATCTTTTAAAAGGGGCTTCCGGCCAGGCGGTGCAGAATATGAACATCATGTTCGGCATTGACGAGAAAACCGGGCTCTAAGAAAGGGAAAACAATGTTTCCGAAAGGTTTTAAAACAGCCGGAGCTCGCGGCGGCATTTCAAAGAAGAAAGACAAAAAAGACACAGCTCTTTTCTATTCCGAATTTCCGTGTGCCGCGGCGGGGATGTTTACCAACAATCTTGTAAAGGCTGCGCCGGTTCTGGTGAGCACGGAGCATCTTAAAAAATCAGCCTCCGATATCCGCGCCGTCATAGCTAACTCCGGCTGCGCCAACGCCTGCACGGGAGAACGCGGCCTTGCTGACGCGCGCGAGACCTGCTCTTACGCCGCGAAAAAACTTGCGCTCAACCAAAATCAGGTGCTTGTGGCTTCCACCGGAGTCATCGGCCAGTTCCTTCCGATGAAGGCCGTGAAGTCCGGCATAGACATCCTCCTGGGTTCCGCGGGTTCCGGGCCTGAAAATTTTGACTCCGCCTCCCGGGCCATCATGACAACAGACCTTATTCCCAAGGTTTCTTCGGCTCAGGTAAAGATATCAGGAAAAACCGTTTCAATCTGGGGTTGTGTTAAGGGTTCGGGCATGATTCATCCCGATATGTCGCTCCCGCACGCCACGATGCTTGCCTTCATTCTGACCGATGCCGCGATAGACAAAAAAACTCTTGCGTCCGCTTTAAGCGCCGCGGTTGAAAATTCATTTAATTGCGTTTCCGTTGACGGCGATACTTCCACCAACGATTCGGTTTTCGCGCTCGCTAACGGGGCTTCGCTCTGTTCAAAAATTAAACCCGGCGGCAGGGACTTCGTTTTGTTTTCGCAGGCTCTGGGCAAGGTCTGCCTTGAGCTGGCCAAATTGATAGCCCTTGACGGAGAAGGCGCGACAAGGCTGGTTGAAATCCGGGTGATGGGTGCGGGCAGCCGCGCCGACGCCAAAAAGATAGCCTCCACCATAGCGACATCACCTCTGGTTAAAACCGCGATTTTCGGCAATGACGCCAACTGGGGCAGAATTCTCGCGGCCGCGGGACGAGCCGGAGTGGCTATTAACCCGTCAAAGGTTGATATAAGAATCGGCGGCCTTAAGGTCGCCTCAAAAGGCATGGCGCTTAATTTTTCAGAAGCCGCGGCCAAAAAAATCCTCACGCAAAAAGAAATTCTGATAACGCTGGATTTGAATATGGGTTCGTCTTTCTGCTCGTATTACACCTGCGATCTGTCTTTTGACTACATAAAAATAAACGCGAGCTACAGGTCTTAAGCCCATGCGGACATCTCTGATAAAGATACCGCGAAGCAGGCCCTCCGCCGCGAAGCTCAAAGAGGCTGTCTCGGCGCTTGAGAAGGGCGGAGTGGTAATTTTTCCAACCGACACGGTTTACGGCATGGCCGCCAACGCTTTTAACGCGGCGGCGCGCAAAAAGATTTATGCGCTTAAGGGGCGGCATTTCACAAAGCCGCTTATTTTAATGGTTCCAAATATAGCCGCGGCTTCGCTTGTCGCTGAGGTGCCTCACAAGGCTATAAAAATAGCAAAAAAGTTCTGGCCCGGCCCTCTTACGCTGATATTCCCGACTTCAACGCACGGCAAGATGGTTATGGGAGGAAGGAAAGATGTGGGCGTAAGGATCCCCGACGATTCTGTCGCGGGGATGCTTTTGAAGCTCTGCCCCTTTCCGCTGGCCACAACGAGCGCGAACCCTTCCGGCAAAGAAAGCGCCGTGGACGCGAAAACAGCCGAAAAATATTTCGGCGGCAAGCTGGATTTGATTATTGATTCCGGCGCCTGCAGGCACGCGAGGGAATCCACGGTGATAGACATGGTGCATTTTCCCTATGTGGTTATCAGGGAAGGCTGCCTGCCGAGCAAAAAGCTTTTGAAATATATTTAATGAAAGAGAGGAAAAGATGATTTACCTTGAGAACCTTCGCAAGCAGGACCCGCAGATTTACGATGTGGTAAAAAAAGAGATCAGCCGCCAGAGGGGCACGCTGGAGCTGATAGCTTCCGAGAACCATACTTCGCTGGCGGTTATGGAGGCCCAGGGAACGCCTCTGACCAATAAGTACGCCGAGGGATACCCCGGGAAAAGATATTACGGCGGCTGCGAGGAAGTGGATGTTGCCGAGAATATTGCCATTGACAGGGCAAAACAGCTTTTCGGGGCGGAGCACGCGAATGTTCAGCCTCACTCGGGAACCCAGGCTAATATCGCGGTGCTGATGGCTATGCTGAATGTCGGCGACACGATAATGGGCATGAGCCTGGCTCACGGCGGGCATCTTTCACACGGCCATCCGCTTAATTTTTCGGGAAAATATTTTAAGATCGTCCCGTATACCGTAAGGCAGGATACCGAGCTTATAGATTATGACGAAATAGAAAAACTTGCCCGGGAAAACAAGCCTAAGATGATAATGACGGGAGCCAGCGCCTATTCAAGAATATGGGACTGGGCAAGGCTCCGCAAAATAGCCGACGACGCGGGCGCGTTCCTTGTGGCCGACATAGCCCATTACGCCGGACTTATGGCGGCGGGGGTTTATCCTTCCGCGGTTCCGTACGCCGATATCACGACCACAACCACGCACAAGACTCTTCGCGGGCCGAGAGGCGGCGTTATCATGTGCAAACAGAAATATGCTCAGATAATTGACAAAACCGTTTTCCCGGGAGACCAGGGCGGGCCGCTTATGCATGTCATCGCCGCCAAGGCCGTCGCTTTCGGCGAGGCGCTTAAACCCGAATTTAAAAATTACCAGGAGCAGGTTTTGAAGAACTCTCGGGCTCTCGCCTCCGCTCTCGCGAAAGGCGGGCTCAGGATAGTTTCGGGGGGAACGGACTGCCACATGTTCCTTGTTGACCTTCGCCCGGTTTCCGTGAAGGGAAAGGACGCCCAGGCGGCTCTTGAAAAAATACTTATAACCGTTAACAAAAACGCTATCCCCTACGATCCGGAAAAGCCCATGGTCGCCTCAGGAATAAGAATAGGCACTCCCGCCGTGACGACAAGGGGGATGAAAGAGCCGGAGATGGAGAAAATAGCTCAGTGGATAATAAAGGCATTAAAAAACATTTCAAGCGAGCAGGCCTTAAGCGAAATAGCAAAAGAAGTTAAGGGCGCCTGCGACAAATTCCCTTTATACCCGGAACTCGGCTAAAACAATAATGCTATACTTTTTTGCTTTCCTCTTAGCGCTTATCGGCACCGCGGTATTTACCCCGGTATCCATGTTTCTGGCCAGGAAGTTTGATGTAATGGACTATCCCAAAGCCAGAAAAGTTCACAGGCAGCCTCTGCCGCGCTGGGGCGGCATTGGAATATTCGCCGGTTATTTTTTCGCGATACTCGTGCTGGTAATTTTTTTCCCTTCGTTCCGGGAACTGATCTCCTATAAATACAAAGCCCTTTCGCTGATGAAAGAATTCAGCGGCATAATTTTCGGAGCCATACTGATTTTCACGCTCGGGCTTATAGACGACAAAAAACCGGTGCAGGCGCTTACAAAACTGCTGACTCAGATTATCGCCGCCTATGTGGTTATGGATTACGGCGTAAGAATTTCCGGGCTGGCGCTTCCGTTCACGAAGGGTTTTATTGAATTTCCAATACTGCTCGGACAGATAATAACTGTTTTCTGGATAATCGGTTTTATGAACACGATTAACCTTGCCGACGGCTTAGACGGGCTTGCCTCCGGGATAGTCGCGATAGCGTCAGGCACTTTTTTTGTGGTGGCCCTGCTTCAGGGGCAGACGAGTATAGTGTTTCTCGCAAAACAGCTGAGCCTCTCCGCTATACTTGCCGCCGGCCTTACGGGTGCGTGCCTCGGATTTTTGATCTATAATTTTAATCCGGCCAAGGTGTTTATGGGCGACTCGGGCGCTCTGTTCCTGGGTTTTATGCTTGCCGTCATTAGCGCGATAGGGACCCTTAAAACCGCGGCTGTCATGTCTCTGTTTATTCCAATTACGGTCGTGGCTCTGCCGATACTGGATGTGGCGCTTTCAATTTTCAGGCGCATGAGAAAAGGAATGGGGCTCATGCAGCCCGACAAGGAACACATTCACCACAGGATACTCAGCTTTGGCTGGACTCACCGCGAAGTCGTGCTGCTTATGTATATTTTCACTCTTTTACTTTCCATAGTCTCTATTTTGCTGACAGTGTTTAAGGGAAAGGTTTAGGATGAAAAACACAAGAAAAAAAATCCTGGCGGTTTTCGGCACCAGGCCGGAGGCCATAAAAATGGCCCCGCTGGTAAACCTTCTGCGCCGGACGCGCGAATATTTTACCGTCAAAGTATGCGTAACGGCCCAGCACCGGCAGATGCTTGATGAAGTTCTTGAAATCTTTAAAATAATACCCGATTACGACCTTAGCGTGATGCAGGACGGCCAGTCGCTCTATCACATTACCGCCGCGGCTGTTTCCAGGATGGAGGGCGTTCTTAAAAAAGAGAAGCCGGACCTTGTGCTGGTTCACGGCGACACTACAACCACCTTCGCCGCCGCGCTTTCAGCGTTTTACGAAAAAATACCCGTGGGCCATGTTGAGGCGGGTTTACGCTCAGGAGACATAAGCCGACCGTTTCCCGAAGAGGCCAACAGGATACTTACGGACTCCGTTACGACTTTGTTTTTCGCGCCCACTGCCGCTTCAAAAGCCGCTTTATTAAAACAAAACCTCAGCAGGGAAAATATTTTTATAACCGGTAACACCGTCATTGACGCCCTCAGGGAAGTCGCGGGCGGCAAGAGCGGTTTTACCAACGGGCAGCTTAAGAAACACCCGGCCTTAAAGCCGGGTTCCGGAAAAAGGGTGGTTCTTCTTACGGCTCACCGGCGCGAAAACTTCGGGGCGGCCATGGAAGGGATGTTTAAGGCATTTGCCGGCCTCGCCGCGAAATATCCCGACACAGAATGGTTTTACCCCGTGCATTTAAATCCCCGGGTCGCGGCCCCCGCCCGCAGGATACTCGGAGGAATAAAAAATATTACTCTTCTGCCTCCTCTTGATTATTTAAACATGGTCAACCTCATGAAACTTTCATATATCGTGGTTACGGATTCGGGCGGGCTTCAGGAAGAGGCTCCCTCGCTCGGTAAGCCAGTGCTTGTTTTAAGAGATGTCACGGAAAGGCCGGAAGCAGTTAAATACGGCATGGCAAGGCTGGCGGGCACGAACGCCGGTAAGATTTTTCGTGAAATTGAAACGCTGCTGACCGACAAAAAAATGTATCAGCGCATGTCCCGCGCGGTAAACCCCTACGGCGACGGACAGGCGAGCCGCAGGATTGTTGAGGCTATAAAATATTATTTTGGCATTAACAAAGCGCGGGGCGCGGATTTTAAGCCGAAACGCTGAAGTTCCAAAAGGTGCGATATGGCAGTTTATACCGCGAAGAACCTTTTTATAACCGGCAAGCCCGGTTCAGGCAAAACAACTCTCATCAGGGAGGCCTGCCTTCCCTACATGGATAAGGCCGGCGGTTTTTACACGGAAGAGATCATTGAAGACGGCAAGCGCGGCGGTTTTGTTATTAAAACTTTTTCAGGCAGGCAGGGAGTTCTCGCCAGAAAGGGCATGCCGAGCGCGCACAAACTGAATAAATACGGAATTGATGTCTCGGTGCTTGAGGGTATAGCGGTCAAAGAGCTTGAAAGAGCGGTAGAAACAAAACCTTTGATAGTGATTGATGAAATCGGTTCCATGGAAATAATCTCGGAATCGTTCAGAAAAACACTCGTCAGATGTTTTGCTTCCGGGGCCAGGGTGCTTGCCACCATAAGGTATAACGCTCAGCCGTTTACCGACGAAATTAAGAAAATGCCGGACAGCGAGCTGATAGTTCTAACGCGGGAGAATCACGAGGAAATAAAAAGGCGGGTCAGAGAATGGATGTCATTGATATAAAAGGTTCAGTGTTTCTTAAAAGCGGCGAGGACACAAGGCTGCTTGCAGGGCACCTCTGGGTGTTTTCAAACGAGATATCGCATATAAAGGGCGAAATTGCCGCCGGAGACCTCTGCGAGCTTTTTGACAGCAGAGGCTCCTTTATCGGGATAGGTTTTTATAATCCTAAGTCTCTTATTGCCTTCCGTCTCCTGTCAAAAGAGAAAATTGCCGTTAACTCGGATTTTTTCGCGAAAAAAATTACCGAAGCCCTTGAGTTCAGAAAAACGGTTTATCCCGGGGCGCGCTCGTTGAGGGTGGTTTTTGGCGAGTCGGATTTTCTGCCGGGGCTTATAATTGATAAATACGAAGATTATCTCTCGGTGCAGGCGGTTTCGGCCGGTATGGACAAAAACATGGGTTTGCTGGTTGAGGCCATGGTCAGGGTTTTGGCGCCGAAAGGCATTATCGCGAGAAACGATTCGTCCCTCAGGGCTTTTGAAGGCCTAAAGGAAAGCGTTGACATACTGCAAGGGGATGTCCCCGAAAATATTCTGATAGATGAAAACGGCTGTTCTTTTTCCGTGAACCTGCGTTCGGGGCAGAAGACGGGATTTTTCTTTGACCAGAGGGAGAACAGGGTTTTGCTGTCAAAATACAGCCGCGGCAAGAGCGTGCTGGACTGCCACTGCCATACGGGAGCCTTTTCGGTTTACGCGCTCAAGGGCGGCGCCAAAAGTGTTGTCGCTCTTGATTCCTCAAAGCCGGCGCTTGAAAAAGCCGCCGAAAACGCCCGTCTGAATTCGTTCGGAGGAGCTTTTGAGGCCGTCAACGCCGATGCTCTGGAGTACCTTGAGGAGCAAAAGAAAAGCCAGACGAAATTTGATATAATCGTCCTCGATCCGCCGGCGCTTATTAAGAGCAGAAAACACCAGAAAGCCGGATACAGGATGTACAAAAAACTTAACGCCGCGGCTATAAGCGCGCTTAAAAGCGGCGGAATACTCGCGACCAGCTCGTGCTCGCACAATTTAAGCCAGCAGGATTTCATGCTGATGTTAAAAGACGCGGCCGGCAGCGCGAGAAGGCAGGCCCTGGTGCTTGAAAGAGGTTTCCAGTCAAAGGACCACCCCGTTCTCGTCGCGATGAACGAGAGCGAATACTTAAAATTTGCCATGCTCAAGGTGATTTAATGGATAATTTCTGGCTGGTTTTTGTTCCGCTTTTCGTGGCAGTTGACGCCATAGGCGTTCTTCCGATGTTTTTAAACCTTACCGAGGGTTTTACTCCTTCTCAGCTCAGGAAAACAATATTTCAGTCTTCCGTCACGGCTATGGCGGTCGCCATGCTTTTCCTGGCGCTGGGCCGGCTGGTGCTTTCGGTTCTGGGAATTACTGTCGCTGATTTTATGATAGCCGGCGGGGCCCTGCTTTTCGTAATTTCGCTTAATGATATGCTTTCGGTTGAAAAAAAGCAGGTTTCTATTGATCCGGAAAGCCTGGGCGCCGTGCCGATAGGAGTGCCGCTTATCGTGGGCCCGGCGGTGCTTACGACGGCCATACTTCTCGTCAGTCAGTACGGTTACCGCGCCACCGCGCTTTCCGCGGCCTTAAATATAATATTCGCCGCGGTCGTTTTTCTGCTCTCCGGCTCCATAAATAAATTTCTCGGAAGGGCGGGCGCCAAGACGGTTTCAAAGCTCGCGAGCCTGCTGCTCGCCGCGATCGCCGTAAAGTTGATCAGGCACGGAATAATGATTTACCTCGCGAAATGAGGCAAAGAAAGGAAAATTGAAAATGAAAAAAATCACCGTAGTTGTTTTAATTTTATCAGCCCTTTTTCTCTCGGGCTGCCTTTGCTGCGGCAAAAAAACTCAGGCCCGGGACGATCTTTCCGAGTATCTTTCTTCCAATATAGGGATAACGAGTTTCGGCGGAAAGGTTTTCTGTTCTTATAAAAGCCTCGGGAGCAGGGACAGCGGCGGTACGACGGAGAAATACCTATGGGCCCTGTGCCAGGAATTTTATCTTGAAAACGGGGTTTTGAAAAAGGGCGCGGAGAAAAGCGCTCCGATAATTCTGGATGCGGCTCGCAGCGTCAACGATTACAAAATAACCGGCATAAGAACGGCCGGAGAATCCGCGAGAACCGATTCATTCGCCGAAGTGCTGCGCGAAGCGGAACTATTCCGTATGGAGTTTCTGCCGGCGCTTGAGGAATCCGTGCTGGAGCAGGCGGAAATATATTACAAGGGCCTGAAATGAATAAAAAACATTTTGAGACGCTGAAGCCTTCTTTCAACGGGATAGACAAATCGTTGTTGCTCGCGATGCCTTATGAGTATAAGGGCAGGGATATTGAGGTGCTGGCCGAAACCGACGAATTTACCTGCCTTTGCCCCTGGTCGGGCCTGCCGGATTTTGCCAGGGTTGCCGTAAAATATACTCCCGACAAGTCGGTGGTGGAATTAAAATCCCTTAAGTTTTACCTGCAGTCCTTCAGGATGACCGGCATAGTGCACGAGAGCGCCGTAAACAGGATTCTGGAAGATGTTTCAAAATGCGTGAGGCCCAGAAGCATGAGCGTTGAAATGGTTTTTAACCTGCGCGGTGGCATAAAAACAACGGTAAGAGCGGAATATAAAAAATAAAACTATGAATACCTGGTCAATTTCCACGACAGTAAGAAACCCTGAAAGATTAAGAGAATTCTTAAGAGTTCTCAAACTTTTAGAGGGACTGCCATTTAATAAAACCAATCAGATAAAGTATCAAGAGCTATTGATACAGCATAGGTTGTATGTTCCCATGAACATACCTCCCAAATACTCCGAGTACTATGAAAAACCAACGCTTGATATTCCTTTTGAGACGGCAAGAAGTATATTTGAGTATCAGAAATATGAGGATCCTCCAATGAGGGGAAGGCAGTCAGTTAATCCGTTGAATAAGTTAGGTTTTTCTATAGCGAGGGAAAATTATGGTAATATCATCATCACTGATTTGGGAAACAAGTATTTGACAGGAGATTATGATATAGGATATGTGTTTTTAAAAAGTTTGTTAAAACTACAATTCCCAAATCCGTGGAGCACAGATTTTTCTGAGAGGAAGGGTTTCAATGTAATGCCGTTGATGGCAGCGCTACATTTCATTAGAAAAGTTGATGAGAGATTTGAGCGAAAGGGGTTGACGCAGACAGAGTTTTCGCTGTTTGTTCCGACATTGGTGAACTTTGCTCTGATAGATAGATATGTTGATGAATTGTTAAAGTATAGGGAGTCAAGGGATAAAGAGAAATTCATTTACAACTTTGCCAAATGGTTTTATGACATCAAAAAACCAACGGAAGTCCAAATAAACAATTTTTTTGAATATGGCGACAATATAATGCGATATTTCAGGTTAACAAGATATTTCTCGGTGACGAGAGGTGCGTTCGGTTCCGAATGGAGAATTGATGTTGAACCAAGCAGGGAAACAGAAGTAAAATTATTGCTTGAGAAGTATAATGGAAGCGCTCTTTCGTTTAAATCGAAGGAGGATTACCTTTCGTATATTTCAGATATTTCTAAGCCAGAATTGCCCTCGGATAATATCAATAGCGTGAAGAGGATCGCCATGGCGCTTATTACTGATATTAAAAAGATGATTTCAAGTAATAATGTTCCCATGGGGGCAGCGAGTAATGATTTGTTAAATGTAAATATAGCGGATAAGTCAAAGCGCGAGATAGATAGCATTATTGCTGAGCTCAGGAACTTAAACATTGAGATCAAGGAAACAATTACAAAAATGTTTTTGAGGGGTAATGTTGAGCAGCTCCAAAACATAGTGCGGTTATTGAGGGATTATAGGGCAATAAGGAAACTGTCACCCGAAGAATTTGAAAAAGTAGTAGCTGACGCTTTAATAATTATTGATGACGAAATTAATATTAAGGCAAATTTTCCTGTTGATGATAATGGTGAGCCTATTAGCCATGCGCCGGGGAATCGGCCCGATATAGAATGCTTTTATAAATCATATAATGCTATCTGCGAGGTTACATTAAACACATCAAATATGCAATGGGTGTCTGAAACTCAGCCAGTAATGAGACATCTAAGGGAGTTTGAATTAAAACATTCCAAGTCAAATTCATATTGCTTATTTATAGCTCCTAAAATACATGGCGATACTTTGTATCATTTCTGGGTTTCGATAAAGCATGGGTATAATGGGCCGACAAAACAAAAAATAATTCCTATGACTACAGAGCAGTTCGCGGTATTGCTTGAAACGCTTATAATTCTTTTACAAAAAGGCAAAAAGCTTAGTCATGTTGATGTTGAATCTCTATATGAAAAAATTGTCACTGAAACGGATAAGGTCGCGGGTTATGCGGAATGGTCAGCATCGTTTCCTGGAATCATTGATAACTGGCGTAATGGGCTAATAGTGAGATGAAAATAAATTGTATTTATCACGGCGATTGTGTCTCAATAATGAAGACTAAATTCGACAAAGGTTCAGTTGCTTTGGTATATGCCGACCCGCCCTATAATCTTTCCGGCAAACAATTAAATCTTCCCAATAATCAGACCGGCGGCGCTTTCTATAAAATGAACGAAAAATGGGACACATTTACAGGAGAGTCTTATGCTGTATTTACTAGCAGATGGATTAAGGCAGCGGTTGATCTGTTAAAGCAAAATGGTAGTATGTATATATCGTGCACTCAACATAATATCGGTGAAATTATAGTGGTTTCAAAAAAAATGGGATTAAAACTCAATAATGTGTTAACCTGGTATAAGGTAAATGCTATGCCAAATATCACCAAGAGAACCTTTACGCATTCAACTGAATTTGTTTGTTGGTTTGTAAAAGGGAGCAACTGGTTATTTAATTACGAGGAAGTTAAAAAATTTAATCCAAATAGAACGAAGGATGGTAACTACAAGCAGATGAGGGATTTTTTGGATTTCATTGAGTTGCCTGTGGTTCAGGGTAAGGAAAGGCTTAGGGATGAAGAGGGTAGGGCCTTGCATCCGACGCAAAAACCCGAGAAACTAATTGAATTAATATTGTTAGCGTCTTCTAATCAGAACGATATTGTTATGGATCCGTTTTTTGGAACAGGTACAACCGGGATTGTGGCAACGAGAATGAAAAGGGCTTGGATTGGAATTGAACAAAATATTGAATATATCAAAATGGCTAAAAAAAGGATAAAAGGTGGACGGTTATGTCTGAAATGAAATTGAAAAAGGGCAATTGCGTTGAATTACTTAGAGAGCTGAAAGAAAAAAGCATTGATATGATATTTGCTGATCCTCCTTATAATCTGTCCGGTAAGAATAATTTGACGGTAAAGAATGGTAAAATCGCAGTTTGCGATAAAGGCGATTGGGATGTAATTAAAGATATTCATGGTTTTAATGAAGAATGGGTTCGGGAGTGTTTGAGGGTATTGAAGGATGATGGTACCATATGGATTTCAGGAACATTGCATAATCATCCGTCAATAGGCGTTATCCTTAAAAAATTGGGCTTATGGATTATTAATGATATTATCTGGTTTAAAAGAAATGCTCCTCCATTGTTATCTCAGAACCGTTTTGTTCCTTCCACTGAGTTGATATGGGTGGCCAGTAAAACAAAAAAGTATTATTTTGATTATGCTACGGCAAAACGAATTAATAATGGGAAGCAAATGAGAAATATGTGGGAAATAAATGCGGAAAGGCATATTACAAAACACCCAACAGAAAAACCAGAAACACTTTTAGAACGAATAATTATGATAGGAACAAAGAAGGGCTCTACTGTTTTGGATCCATTTATGGGTTCTGGTACAACCGGAGCTGTAGCGGTCAGGCAGGGACGAAATTTTGTCGGATTTGAAATCAGTGACGAATATTTTAATATGGCAAAAAAGCGTATTGAAAATAGTTTGCATTGCGGGTTAAATATCAATGATAATTATCAGGACTTTGTGCGTCCACAGCTAAATTTTGTTTTCGTTAAAAAAGCAAAATATGCGGCAAATAAACTTAAGAAGGTCAGGAATAGGCTTGTTCAATTGGCTGTTTAGTCAATAATACAATAGTAATTTTGGGTCTTACTAAAATTTAAAAGGAGGGTATTTGTTTGGCGGATTTATTTAATTGAAAATACATATTGAACAAGCTGAGTCGCCATGCTGAATGTTCAATAATAGTATTGCATTCAAATTTAATTCATCAATACAAAATATTTATGTTTAAAAAAATTCAAAATATACATTTCGTTGGCATAGGCGGCGTGGGGATGTCGGGCATAGCCGAGGTCCTGCTCAGCCTAGGATACAAGGTCTCGGGATCTGACATAAAGAAATCGGATATTACCGACCATCTGAAGAAATTGGGCGCCAGAATTTATATCGGGCACAAGGCTTCAAACATTAAAAATGCCGATGTGGTGGTCACCTCCACGGCCGTAAACAGGCAGAATCCCGAGGTGCTTCGCGCGCTTGAAGGCAAGATACCCGTGATACCCAGAGTGGAAATGCTCGCGGAACTCGCGAGGCTTAAATATACGGTGACGATAGCCGGAACTCACGGTAAAACCACGACCACTTCCTTGACATCGCTGGTTTTGGAGTTCGGCGGGCTGGACCCGACAATGGTTATAGGCGGCAGGTTTAAAAATATTAAGAGCGGAGCCAAGCTCGGGCGCGGAGAATTTCTTGTGGCCGAAGCCGACGAGTCCGACGGTTCGTTTCTGAAGCTCTCTCCGACCATAGCTGTGGCGACCAATATAGACAACGACCATCTTGATTATTACGGGACTCTTGAGAATATCAAGCTGGCTTTTGAAAAACATCTTAACAGCGTTCCGTTTTACGGCTGCGCTATACTTTGCGTTGACGACCCCGTGATAGCGGGGCTGCTGCCGCAGATTAAGCGCAGGTACAATACCTACGGTTTTAACTCGGGCTCCGATTTTTCGGCGGGCAGGGTGAGATACACCGACGGCGGCTCGCAGTTCAGTGTAAGTTATAAAAATAAAAAGCTCGGCAATATATCGCTCAATGTGCCCGGCAGGCATAATATATTAAATTCTCTGGCGGCTATCGCCGTGGGGCACGAGTTGGGAATACCCTTCTCAAAGATTTCCGCTGCTATCAGGGCTTTTGACGGAGTGGGCAGAAGGCTTGAGAAAAAAGGCGAGAAGAACGGCATTATGGTTCTGGACGACTACGCCCATCATCCCACGGAGATAAGAGTGACCATTGACGCCGTCAAGAAGTCCTGGCCGAAGCGCAGGCTCGTTGTCCTTTTTCAGCCGCACAGGTATTCAAGGACCGCTCATCTGCACTCGGAATTCGGCGCGGCTTTCGCCAATGCCGACGAAATAAGGCTTATGGAGATATACGCCGCAGGAGAAAAACCGCAGGCGGGCGTCACGAGCCGGCTTATTTTTGACGCGATGCTTGAGAACGGCAGGAACCCTCAGTTTTTTCAGGACAGCGGAGTGCTTTCCGGCCAGTTGAAGAAGGGGGACATCCTTCTTACGCTCGGCGCCGGAGATGTCTGGAAAACGGGAGAGGAAATATTAAAACTGATCTGACAAAAATATTATCCACGGTAGTCTCTTCCCTGAAAATAGAAGAACCGCTTAAAAATCATTCTACTTTCCGCATAGGAGGCCCGGCGAGGTACTTCGCCGAATTGCACGGCAAAAAAGAACTTGCCGGTGTTTTTTCGCTGTGCCGGAGGGAAAATGTTCCTTTTATGGTCATGGGCGGCGGCTCAAACATATTATTTTCCGACAAAGGCTTCCCGGGCGTAATCGCGGTTTTGCGGGGAGAGTTTACGGAATTCGCCTTCAAAGGCACTCGGCTGGAGGCGGGAGCCGGAGCCGCCGCGGCTTTGCTGGTTAATAAATCCCTGAATAAATCTCTTTCGGGGCTTGAACTGCTGGCCGGTGTTCCCGGCACTCTGGGCGGGGCGCTTTGCGGCAACGCCGGGACCAAAGACTCCTGGATCGGAAGCCTGGTTGAAAGCGTGGAAATACTGGCCGAATCCGGAACTTTTGTGACTCTTGCGGGCAAAGACCTGTCGTTTGGCTATAGAACATCAAATCTCTCGGGAAAGATAATTTCGCGGGCTTCCCTTAACTTGATAAAGGCAGAAAAAAATGATATTCTCAAAGCCATAGACGATTTGAAACGCCGACGGGAAACAAGCCAGCCGGAAGGTGTTTTTTGCGCCGGCTCGGTATTCAAAAATCCCTCCGGTGAAAGCGCCGCCAGGCTGATAGATGCCGCCGGCCTCAAGGGCCTTGTATTCGGCGGCGCGGCCGTCTCGGAAAAGCACGCGAACTTTATTGTGAACAAGGGTTCCGCCACCGCCCACGATGTAAAAACGCTGATCGGCATAATTCATGCCAAAGTCAAGGAGCGCTTCGGCGTAGCCCTTGACCTGGAAATAAAAATAATAGGCGAATAATGGACGCAAAAAAATATTTAAAAGGCAAAAAAATAGGCGTACTGCTCGGCGGCCCCTCGTCGGAGCGCGAGATATCCATTAAAACCGGACAGGCCGTGGCTGCCTCGCTTAAAGGAATGGGTTTTAACACCGTAGCCATAGACGCCGGCGCGGATCTGCCGCAGAAATTAAAAGAGCAGTCCGTTGATTTCGCTTTTATTTCTCTTCACGGCCCCATGGGCGAAGACGGGAGCGTGCAGGGGCTTTTGGAAGTGATGAAAATCCCCTATACCGGCTGCGGGGTGCTTTCAAGCGCCGTATCCATGGATAAGGCATCGTCAAAACTTGTTTTTAACGCTTTTTCCATACCGACACCGGCCTCTATTACCCTTACGCGGGGTGATAAAATTCCCGCGGTGAAAAAATACCCTGTTGTTGTAAAACCGGCCACCCAGGGTTCGGCGATAGGCGTCTCAATACCCGGGAACAAGGCGCAGTATCTCGCGGCCATTAAAACGGCGTTTTCATATGACGATAAAATACTTATTGAAGAATTTGTCGCGGGCACCGAGATAACCGTCGGTATTCTCGGCGACAAAGCGCTTCCCGTAATTGAAATAGTGCCCAAGGGCGGATTTTACGATTTTAAATCCAAGTATCAGCCCGGCCAGTCGGACCATATAATTCCGGCGCGGATTTCTCCCTCGGCGATGAAGAAATCGCAGGAGCTGGCCCTAAGGGCTTTCAAAGCCCTCGGCTGCAAGGCCGTGGCCCGGGTGGATCTTATAGTGGATAAATCCGGCAAGCCGTGGGTACTGGAAATAAACACTATTCCCGGCATGACCCAGACATCGCTTCTGCCGGACGCCGCGAAAGCCGCGGGCCTGAGTTTTGACAGCCTCGTGCTTAAAATTGTGGAGTATTCCGTCGGCCCGAAATAAGGTCTTTGACCGCCTGTTTGCCGGAATACATCCAGCAGAATATAATGTTCGGATTTAGAGAGAAAATATGAGTTACCGCAGGGCCCGCAGGACCTCAAAGCGCCGTTACAGGACAGTGACACTGCGTTCAAAGCTCAAAAGCGAACGCAGGAAAACTGCCGGTAAGGTTCTGCTGATCGGTACGGTGATCGGGGTATTGGCGTTCGGTTCCGTTCAGGGCTGGAAAGCCGTTTCGTCATTTTTGTTTGAGTCCGAGAGGTTTAAGATACGGCGCATTGATATAGTCGGCGCTAAAAATGTTACCAAAGGGGAAATAGAAGCTCAGCTCTCTTTCCGCACCGGAGATAATATTTTCACGGCCTGGGTTTCAAAGTCGGAACGGGACCTGCGCCAGTGCAAGCCGGAACTTAAGAAAGTCAGCGTCAGAAGAGGCTGGAAAAAGATAGTTGTAAGAATTGAGGAGCGGACACCGGTGGCTTTTGTTTCATACGGAGGCGAAAAACTCGGCATTGACTCCGATAACAGGCCGTTCCCTCTGCGGGGCCGGTGGGTGAAGCATCCGCTCCCCGAGATAACGGCGCCGGGTGAATTGGAAAGAGCCGAGCTTCTGCGCTTTGTGAAAGACTTTTATTCTCAAGCCGGAGATTTTTCATCAAGAGCGGCGGGCTTCGGAATAGAATCTTTAAATGAGATAACCATACGGCTTAAAGACGGCCCTCTTGTAGTCTGGGGTCGCCGCGAGAATGATAAGCTGAGCGCGAAACTTGACAGGCTTCAGCAGGTGCTTGATGACGGGCTTAAAAGATACAGCGGGCTTGAGTATGTCAATCTTGCCTTTTTTGACGACGGAAGGATAATAGTCAGGCCGAAAAGAAACGGCTGATAAATTTACCGGGAGCGGATATGGGAAAAAATGAAATTGTGGCCGGTTTAGATTTTGGCAGCAGCCAGATTTGCTGCGTGCTCGGAAGCAGGGATGAATCCGGCGGGCTTGAGATACTCGGCGGAGCGAAACTGCCGTGCCGCGGAATAAAAGGCGGAGTGGTAATTAATCTTAACGAAACTTCTTTTGCCGTCCAGCGCGTTCTTGAACAGATTGAAGACCAAGCAGGGCAGACCGTCAGGCAGGTTTACCTGGGACTGCGCGGCAACCACATTGAGTCGGTCAACGCCAAGGGCGCTATAAATATTTCGCGCACCGACAAGGAAATCACCGCCGAGGATGTCGCCGGAGTGACTGAAAACGCAAAGACCATAAGGCTCTCAAACGACAGGGAAATCATCAATACCATCGCGCAGGAATATTTTCTAAACCATCAGGGAGGCGTGCCGGATCCCGTTGGCATGGAAGGCAGCCACCTGGAAGTAGAGGTGCATATTTTAACAGGTTCTTCCAGCCACCTGAGCAATATTTATAAATCCGTCGCGCAGGCGGGTTTTGAGATAGTGGAGCCGATCTACGGGCTGCTTGCCGTAGGCGACCTGGTGGTTACTCAGGAAGAAAAGGACCTCGGCTGCCTGCTCATAGACCTCGGCGGCATGACAACGGGAATTTCGGTTTACAACGAAGGCAGTATCAGGTTTTCCAAGGAGCTGCAGATAGGATCGGATTTTATCACAAGAGACCTTTCTCATAACCTGCGGACTTCGCTTTCAACCGCCCAGTCCATAAAGGAAAAGTACGGCGTCGCCATGGGCAGCCTTTTGAAAACCGACAGCAAATTTGACTTCACCGGGGTTGACGGAAAAACCGTAAGGCAGGGAACGCGCAAGCAGCTTGTTGAAATAATCCAGCCGAGGCTTGACCAGATATTCGTGGCTATTGACCAGGAACTGCAGGACGCTAATTTAAACGATATTTTTATTCCAGGAGGCGTCATAATAACCGGAGGCGGGGCTATGCTTGAAGGCATGGTCCAGGCCGCCGAACAGGCCTTGGGATCGCTCGCGAGAATAGGGCTGCCCCAGGATACGCGCGGGCCGGAAGAGATCATTTCAAATCCGACTTACGCCACGGCGATTGGGCTTCTTAAATACGACCTCGCGGCCGGACACGGCTGGGCTTCCCGCAAAACGGCAAAAGGCCCCTCGTGGTGGAGCAAATTCAGAAACTGGAGCGACGACATTTTTTAACAGGGATAAACTATGAGAATAAGGCCTACAAATACCAACGCAGAACGCACCGCTAATATTAAAGTTGTGGGTGTGGGAGGCGGCGGTTCAAACGCCGTCAACCGAATGATTTCAGCCGGCGTTCACGGCGTGGAATTTATAACGATAAACACCGATATGCAGGCTCTTCGCCGTTCCGTGGCCCCCACGAGAGTGCAGATAGGCGAACAGATATCCAAGGGGCTGGGAGTAGGCGGCAACCCGTCTATCGGCATGCAGGCGGCCGAGGAGAGCAGAGAACAGATTAAAGAGGTTCTTGTGGGCGCCGACATGGTTTTTATCACGGCGGGCATGGGGGGAGGCACCGGCACGGGAGCGGCTCCGGTTATAGCCAACATTGTGCGCTCGCTCGGCATATTAACCGTGGGCGTTGTCACAAAACCCTTTGAGTTTGAACACCGCACAAGGCTTCTTCAGGCCGAAGAGGGCATAAAGAACCTGAGAAATTTTACGGACACCCTGATCGTAATTCCCAATGAAAAGCTTTTTACGATAGTTGACGACAAAACCCCGATAGAGGACGCTTTCAGGATTGTTGACGATGTTTTAAGGCAGGCGGTCCAGTCAATATCTGATGTCATCACGACGCCCGGCGAGATAAATGTGGATTTTGCCGATGTTAAGACTATCATGCAGGGCGCCGGAGAGGCGCTGATGGGTATCGGAGAAAGTTCCGGCGACAGAAAGGCGCTTGAAGCCGCGAGAAAGGCCATAATGAGCCCCCTGCTTGACGATATTTCAATTGACGGCGCCCGGGGCGTGCTTGTAAATATTACCGGGAATAAAAGCACTTCAATGTTTGAGGTCAGGGAGGCCATGAACCTGATAAAAGAATCGGTCTCGCCCGAGGCGCATGTGTTTTACGGCCAGGTCATTGACGCTAACCTGGACGACCGCATAAAAATAACGGTCATAGCCACCGGATTTCCCGCCAATAAGCACGCGCTGGTAAAAAAGGCCCAGATAAAACAGCAGGCGGACGAAAAACGACAGGTGGATTTTTCAAAACCCGCCTATACTTACTGGAAATCACAGAAGTTAAAGTGAGGCCATGAAATGGAAATAAACGCGATTTTAAAAGAGATGGTGGACAAGAAAGCCTCGGATATGCACATCAGGGCCAACGGCCACGCTATGCTCAGGATTGACGGCCAGCTTGTTGAGGCCCAGGGCGCGATTTTAAGCGCGGGCGATACCGCCTCTGTAGCGGACAGCGTCATGAACTCCGAGCAGAAAAAAGTTTTCAAGGAGCGCCGCGAAGTTGACCTCTCCTATACATTTGAGGGAGTCGGCCGCTTCAGGATAAATATTTTCAGCCAGCGCGGTTTCGTGAATATGGCATTGCGCATAATACCGACGCAGATCCCGAGTATAAGCGACCTGAAACTGCCTTCCGTGATATCCAAGATAGCCGATAACCAGAGAGGGCTTGTGCTGGTTACGGGAACGACCGGCTGCGGCAAATCCACGACGCTCGCCGCTATGATTAATCACATTAACAGCAACCGCTCGGCCCATATTGTCACTATTGAAGATCCCATAGAGTTCATGCACGGCGACAAAAAATCCATTGTCAGCCAGAGAGAACTCGGCTTTGACACGCTCAGCTACGCCGACGCCATGAAGCATGTCGTAAGGCAGGATCCCGATGTCATACTGCTGGGCGAAATGCGCGATCTTGAAACCATGGCCACGGCAATAAGCGCGGCTCAGACCGGCCATCTCGTGCTTTCAACTATTCACACCGTTGACGCGGCTCAGAGCATTCACAGGATAATAGATTTGTTCCCCACACACCAGCAGAACCAGATAAGGTTGATGCTTGCCGACACGCTTAAGGCCGTCATATCACAGAGGCTGCTCCCTGCCGCTAAAGGCCCCGGCCGCGTGCCCGCCGTAGAAGTCCTTATCGTAACCGCGCTTGCCAAGAAAATGATTGAGGAAAACAATACGGGCGAGATAACCAATTTGATGAAGCAGGGCCAGTATTACGGCATGCAGACCTTTAACCAGGCGCTGCTGGCTCTTTATAAGGAAGGCGCGATTGAGCTTGAAGACGCGCTTTACGCGGCAACAAACCCGGAAGAACTGATGCTGACTATACGAGGCGTGCAGTCAGGCAGCGATAACGCCTCCTCGTACTTTACAAAGTAGGACATATGTGGAGCGAAAACGGCGGACTGTGGCGTGACGACGGCTTTCCATTTTTTCATTTCGTAACAACAGCCGGGCTCGGCGACATGAAAGATCCCGCGGTTCGCGGCGGATTTCTTGAAAGCGCCGGGATAAACCCTGAAACCCTTGTCACGGCAAATCAGGTTCACGGAAACAATGTTGAAGTAGTAAGTTCCGATGTCAGGGGGCTGTTACTGCCCGAGACAGACGCGATCGTGATAACCAGCAAGGGGCTTTCCGCGGGCATATTAACCGCGGACTGCCTGCCGGTATTTCTTGGCGTAAAAGAAGCCGGAATAGCGGCCGTAGTCCACGCAGGATGGAAAGGGCTTGCCAACGGAATAATATTCCGTGCCGTTGAAAAGTTAAAGGCTCTGACCGCCGGAGAAATATACGCCTCGGTGGGGCCGCATATCCAAAAGTGCTGTTATGAGGTTGGGGCTGAGCTAAAGAACGCTTTCGGAGTCGCCGGGGAAGAGCGGAAGCTGGACCTGGACGCTATAGCCGTGGAACAGCTCAAGAAGTCCGGCATTCAATATATAAGTTCCAGCGGGCTATGTACCTCGTGTTCGGACGGCAGGTTTTTCTCGTACCGCAAAGACAAAACAGCAAAAAGAATTTTATCGCTTGTAAAAATATAATTTCTGCGAGGGCGCGATGGGAATTGAAGAGTTAAGGAAGAAAATTGACCGGTGCGACGATAATATTTTAAAGCTCTTAAACGAGCGGGCGTCTTTCGCGGGCAGAATAGGCGAGATTAAACGCAGGTCCGGCAGTGATTTTTATGTTCCGCACAGGGAAAAGAAAATCCTCTCGGCCATATCCCGCAAGAACCGCGGTCCGCTTTCCGGCGACGCGGTAAAATCCGTTTTTGTGAATATTTTAAGCGCCTGCCGCTCCCTGGAATCAAGGATTAAGGTCGCGTATTTCGGCCCGGAGGCCTCGTTTACTCATCTGGCGGCGAAAAAGAATTTCGGGCTGGGCGCCGAATATATACCCGCGAAATCCATCGGCGATGTTTTTTCGGAAGTTGAAAAGGGCCGAGCCGATTACGGCGTGGTGCCGATAGAGAACTCAACCGAGGGAATGGTTAACCATACCCTTGACATGTTTATTGAGTCGGACCTTTTGATATCGTCGGAGCTGAGCATGCCGATAGAGCATTGCCTGCTCTCTGTATCCGGAGACATTAAAAAGATCACCAAACTTTATACTTTTTCCCAGCCGCTGGTCCAGTGCAGGAACTGGGTTGAGGAAAACCTGCGCGATGTAAGAATCATTGACGCCGCTTCCACCTCGGATGCCGCCAGGAAGGCCGCCAAAGATCCTCACGGCGCCGCGATAGCCTCAAGCGCCGCCGCTGAACTCTATAACCTGGAGATCGTGCAGAAAGGCATAGAAGACAGCCGGGAAAACCACACGAGATTTCTTATAATCGGGAAAAAATCTTCGGAACGATCGGGGCAGGATAAGACCTCTATTCTATTCTCAATTAAGGATAAGGTGGGTGCGCTTTACGAAATGCTGACTGCTTTTAAAAAGCACGGCATAAACCTGACCAAGATTGAGTCAAGGCCGACTAAGAAAAAAGCCTGGGAATACATATTTTTCATAGACTTCATGGGGCATATTGAGGACGCCAGGGTCAGAAAGGCGCTTGACGAGCTTTCCGGCAACTGCGTATTTCTTAAAGTGCTCGGTTCCTATCCCGTGGCGGAGTAACAGCGCCGGGAACAATTTAGAAAGGAAGGTATAATAAAGTGCCGCTGAAAAAAATAAATATAAAAAAAATGATCAGGCCCAACTGCGCCGGGTTTGAGCCGTATGTCGCTGGCAGACCGGTTGAGACGATAAAAAGAGAGCTGGGTTTAAAAAAAGTCGTGAAGCTGGCTTCAAATGAAAATCCCCTGGGCCCCTCTAAGAAAGCCGTGGAGGCCATAAAGCGGGCGGCTTCCTCGGTATTTTATTACCCGGACTCCAATTCGTGGAAGCTTAAAAAAGCTCTGTCGGTAAAATACGGCATTGAAACATCAAAAATTATGCTCGGGGCCGGTTCCGACGAGCTTATTGAGCTGATAGCCAAACTGTTTTTTAAGCCCGGCGACGAAATAGTTGTCTCCGATCACGCTTTTATCCGCTACAAGATGGCCGGCGAGCTGATGGGTTCAAAAGTTGTTTCCGTGCCGATGAAAGATTTTACCCACGACCTGAAAGCCATGGCCGAGGCCGTCAATAAAAAAACAAAAGCTGTTTTTATAGCCAACCCCAATAATCCCACGGGGACCTATAATTCAACGGCCGAGTTTGAAAGCTTTATGAAAAAGGTTTCGCGCTTTTCGCCGCTGGTGGTTATGGACGAAGCTTATTATGAGTTCGCCTCGGTAAATAAAGACTATCCGCAGACTCAGAAATACCTTTCGCGATACCCGAACCTTATAATCCTGCGCACTTTTTCAAAAGTCTACGCGCTGGCGGGGCTTCGCGTCGGCTACGGGTTTGCCGGCGGGGATATAGTAGACTACATTGAAAGAATAAGGCCTCCGTTTAATATCAGTTCCGTTGCGCAGGCGGCCGCGGAGGCGAGCCTCAGCGATAAAACCCAGGTTTCACGAGGGATTAAACTTGTGGAGCAAGGCAAAAAATTCATCTGTTCCGAGCTGGATAAGCTCGGGGTGCCCTATATAAACAGCGCGGCCAACTTTCTGCTTCTGGATATCGCGCCTCTTAAAGGCCGCGAGGCGTTCCAGTCGCTGTTAAAAAAGGGAGTCATAGCCCGGGCCATGGATGAATACGACATGCCGGATTTTATCAGGGTCAGCGTGGGCCTTGAGCCGGAGAACAGGATGTTTATCAAAGCATTCAAAGCGCTGCTCGGGAGGAAAAACTAAATGATAATAACGCTTAAAGACGGTGTTCCGAAAAAAGAAGTTGACATAATAATAAACAAGATAAAGAAGCTTAAATATATTCCTCATGTTTCCAGGGGCGTAGATAAAACCATCATAGGCGTGATAGGCGAGCGCGCCGAGCGCTACCGTGAGATGTTTGAATCCATGGAAGCCGTGGATCATATCAGCGAGATAGAAAAACCCTACAAACTGGCCAGCCGCGAATTTAAAAAAGAAAATACCGTCATAGATTTGAAGGGCGTGAAGATCGGCGGCCAGGAGATAGTCGTTATGGCAGGGCCCTGCGCCGTTGAATCAAAAGAAACAACCCTGGAAATCGCCTCTTTTATAAAAAAGCTTGGGGTGCGGATTCTGCGCGGCGGAGCCTTTAAGCCGAGAAGCTCGCCTTACGCCTTCCAGGGGCTCGGCGAAAAGGGCTTAAAGATTCTTGCCGACGCCAAAAAACGCACGGGCCTTCTTTTGATAAGCGAGGCCATGACTCCCCTGGAGGTCTGGCAGGTCGCGAAGTATTGCGACATAGTCCAGATTGGCGCGAGGAATGTGCAGAATTATGACCTGCTCAAAGAGGCCGGAAAGAACAGAAAGCCGGTACTTCTGAAAAGGGGCATGGCCACGACAATAAAAGAATTGTTGCTGAGCGCCGAATACATAATGTCCCAGGGCAATTATAATGTGATTTTGTGCGAGCGCGGCATAAGGACTTTTGAGGACTCAACGCGCTTTACGCTGGATTTAAACGCCGTGCCGGTACTCAAGAAGCTGACTCATCTGCCGGTTGTCGTTGATCCTTCGCACGGCATAGGCATAAGAGAGCATGTAGGCACCATGGCAAAGGCCGCGGTAGCCTGCGGCGCGGACGGGCTGATTATAGAAGTCCATCCCAGGCCTGAAGAGGCGCTTTCCGACGGGCCCCAGAGCCTTCTGCCGGGGCAGTTTGAAGCTCTAATGTTTGAACTCAGAAGAATTGCCAGGGCCGTTGACAGGATAATCTGATAAATATGATAAATGTTTCCATAATCGGAGTTGGACTAATAGGCGGATCGCTCGGCCTCGCGCTGAGGAATAAGGGCTACAGGGTAACCGGAGTCGGCAGGAACCTCTCCAGGCTTAAGGCCGCCAAAGCCCTGGGCGCCGCGGATTTTGTCACGACGGACTTAAAAACCGGCACCGAGAAAGCCGATATTGTGGTTATCTGCCTGCCTGTTAATCTGACGGCCAAAACGGTAAAAGATATTGCTCCTTTTTTAAAGCCGGGCGCGGTTATCACCGACGCGGGAAGCACGAAGGAAGAGGTTTTAAAAGGTGTTTCCTCCGTAGTCAGGCGCCCGGGCGGTAAAATATTTTTTGTGGGCGGCCACCCTCTCGCCGGTTCGGAAAAAAGCGGGGTGTCGGCCGCGAAGGCCGATCTTTTCAGGGGCGCCAGCGTTGTTATATCCGGCACAAAAGGCGTGCCGCGGGATAAGGCCGGGCTTGTTGAAAATATGTGGAAAAAAGCCGGCGCGGTTATTGTGCGCATGGAAGCCGCCGAGCATGACAGGGCCGTTTCCGCGACAAGCCATCTGCCGCACATAATCGCTTTCTGCGAATGCCTGCTTGTAAACGACCTGGACAGGAAAGACGGCAGGGTTAAACGCCTGCTTGCCGGATCGTTTAAAGACATGACCAGGATAGCCGATTCAAACCCCGCGGACTGGGCGGTAATCTGTTCCTCAAACAGGCGCGAACTTTCAAATTCGTTAGAGGCATTTATTAAGCGGCTAAAAGAAGCCAAAAAAAATCTTGGCAATTCCGGGAAGCTTGAAAAAATGTTTTCCCGGGCTAAAACAGCCCGCCAAAAACTTTTAAATATCTGAAATTATGGTGGTTGAAAAACCTCTTTCGGGTCGTCGTTGCGAGGAGTGAAACGACGAAGCAATCTCGTAGTTTGCGATGGATAAGCGAGATCGTTTCTCTCCCTTCGGGAGATCGCGATGACAGGATATTATAGAGGCTTTTTCAATTAACTCAAATTGCACTTCATCCACTGGAGAAAAATCAGTGAACTTGACGCTAAAGCCCGCGGCCGGATTGTCGGGAGTTGTAATACCCGCCGCGGACAAGTCTATCACCCACAGGGCCATTATGATTTCGGCGCTCAGCGAGGGAGTTTCCGTCATTGATAACTATCTCGCGGCCGGTGACTGCGTTTCCACGCTAAAGGCTTTTGAGCAGATGGGCGTAAGGCACGAAATAAAAGGCGGTTCCGTCGCCGTACACGGCCGGGGCCTGGGCGGCTTAAGCAAACCTTCCGGAATAATTGACGCCGGAAATTCCGGAACTACGGTCAGGCTTTTAAGCGGCATACTGGCGGCCCAGAATTTCAGCGCGACAATAACCGGCGACGCAAGCCTTTCAAAAAGGCCGATGAAAAGAATTATTGAGCCCCTGAGCCTTATGGGCGCTTCCCTTAAAGCCCGTGAAGGAACCTACCTGCCGCTTGAAATTGCAGGCAATCCGGAGCTTAAGCCAATAACTTATAAAAGCCCGGTGCCGAGCGCCCAGGTCAAATCCTGTGTTCTGCTCGCGGGGCTTTTTGCCAAAGGCGTGACGCGCGTCATTGAGCCCGTTAAATCCAGGGATCATTCCGAACTTATGCTGCTTGACGCCGGCGCGGATATACGGGTTAACGGACTGGAAGTCTCCGTCACCGGCCCGGCGAGGCTCAAGGCTTTTAATAAAACCGTCCCCGCGGACATTTCGTCGGCGGCATTTTTCATGGTCGCCGGTTTGATATGCGGCAAATCCTCTTTAGAAATAAAAGGTGTAGGCGTAAACCCTACCCGCGACGGCATACTTGAAGTTCTCATGAAAATGGGGGCAAAAATAAAATTAACGCCGGTTTCGGGAGCCCTGCGCGAGCCTGTATCCGACTTAAGGGTTGAAAGCTCCGCTCTGGAGGCCGTGAATATTTCCGGCGGCATTATCCCTCGCCTTGTTGATGAGATTCCCGTGCTGGTGCTTGCCGCCACCCAGGCGCGCGGTACTACGGTTATTTCGGGAGCAGGAGAGCTCAGGGTTAAGGAAAGCGACAGGCTTAAGACCGTAAGTTCACAGCTCAACCTCATGGGCGCCGATATAACGGAAAAAGCCGACGGCCTTGAGATAAAAGGCCCCACTAAACTTAAAGGGGCCGCGGTTGAGAGTTTCGGCGACCACAGGGTGGCCATGACTCTCGCGATAGCTTCTTTGATTGCGGAAGGGGAGACGGTTATTTCCGATGTAGACTGCGTCAACACATCTTTTCCTGAGTTCTTTGGTATTTTAAAAAATATTTCGGGGGCCGCCTGAATGCAGCCTGTCAAGACCAGCTGGCTCTACTTTTTCGGGAGATCGCTGTGTCGCCTGGCCGGCAGGCTGTTGTGGGGTTTGAGGGTTGAAGGCGCGGATAATATACCCGTGTCGGGTGGAGTGCTTATTGCCCCCAACCACAGGAGCGCGATAGATCCCCCGATGGTCGGTTCAAGCATGGCAAGGCCGCTTCATTTCATGGCAAAGCAGGAACTTTTTGAGGTGCCGGTGCTTGGATTTCTTATAAAAAGGACAAATGCTTTTCCCGTGAAGAGAGGCGCCAGGGATGTCGGCGCTTTTCGCAACGCGCAGCGCCTGCTTGAGTTCGGCGAAGCGGTTTTAGTGTTTCCGGAAGGAACCAGGTCAAAGGACGACAGTTTTAAGCCGCCGCTGCCCGGAGTTGGCATGCTTTCCTGCATGGCGCAGGCGCCGATAATTCCGGTAAGGGTCAGGAATTCTCAGAATCCGTCAAGAAAAAATCCGCTGACCGTAATTTTCGGTAAGCCCGTTTATCCGCCCGCGGAATTTAACAAGGACTCATACGGCGCGTTATCGGCGGCCGTCATTGAAGAGATAAAAAAACTATGAAAGCGCATAGAAATCACGATGGCGTCCATATAGCAGCGACCGCGGGTTTTTGTTTCGGGGTAAGAAGGGCTATAGACCTGGCCGAGAAGACCGCGCGGATTTCTAAAAACAGGGTCTATACGCTGGGCCCGCTTATACATAACCCTCAGGAAGTAAACCGCTTAAAAGGGCACGGCATAAAGGCGCTTGAAAATGTCGGAAAAATAAAAAAGGCGACTCTTATTTTAAGGACCCACGGCATACCGGCCGCGTATAAGGAAAAACTTGAGTCAAGCGAGCTGAACCTTGTGGATGCCACCTGCCCCTTCGTTAAAAGGGCCCAGGACCTGGTAAAGAAACTCCATAAGGGAAAATACCAGGTTATCATAGTGGGCGAAAAAACGCATCCGGAAGTGGTCGCGCTTGTTTCCTACGCCAACAGCACCTGCTGTGTCGTTGAAAAGAAATCTGACCTGGATAAAATCAAGCTCGCGAAGAAAGTGGGCGTTGTCTGCCAGACGACCCAGACGCCGGAAAATTTTAATGAAATCATAGATGCTCTTAAGGCAAAAAGGCCGGACGCGGTTATATTCAATACGATTTGCATGGCAACCATAGACAGGCAGAACAGCGCGAGGGCTTTAGCCGCGAAAACAGGGCTTATGCTGGTTGTGGGCGGCAAGAATTCCGGAAACACCAAAAGGCTTTACGAGATATGTTCCAGGCTGACGAAAACCATGGCGATAGAAACCGCCTCGGAGCTTAAATGCGCCTGGTTTAAAGGAGTCTCAAGCGTGGGGATTACCGCCGGAGCGTCCACGCCGAAATGGATAATAGAAAATGTTAAAGTAAAAGCCGAGAAATTATTGGCAAAAAATAAGGCAGCCAAGGCTGTTAGCGGAGGAAAGTGCGATGGAAGAAGTTAAAGATCAACAGGGTGTTGAAAATATTGCCAGGAAGGAAGACGCGGGCGAAGAAATGGGCATGGGTGAACTGCTGGGCCAGGATGTGAAGGTTGAGGAGGGAAAAACTATCGCGGCAAGGGTCGTGGCCCAAACCGACGACGGTTTTCTTGTTGACCTAGGTCTTAAATCCGAGGGCCTGATACCGAAAAGCGAAATAGACACGCCGGCAATAAAAAAAGAAGTGGTTGTGGGCGCGACGGTTCCGGTTTTCGTGGTTGCTCTGCACGGCGAGAACGGCCATCCGGTCGTCTCTTACAAAAAGGTCAGGGAGTCGGCCGCCTTTGAAAGGCTTGCCGAAAATTTTCAGAGCGGCGCTATGGTTAAGGGCGCGATAGTTTCCAAGGTCAAGGGCGGTTTTATCGTTGACATCGGGACAAACGCTTTCCTTCCGCTTTCCCAGCTGGAGCTTAGGCCGCCGAAAGATGTTGATTCATACATAGGCAAGAGCTTTGAGTTTACCATATCGGAATTCAACAGGCAGCAGAAAAACATAGTGGTCTCGCGGCGCAAAATGCTTGAGGAAGCGCAGAAAGAGAATAAGCTTAAAACTTTGTCGGCGCTTGCCGTCGGCCAGTCTGTGGAAGGGGTTGTGACCAATATAACCGACTTCGGCGCTTTTGTTGATATCGGCGGCGTGGAAGGCCTGGTGCATATAAGCGACATAGCATGGCAGCACACGAAAAAAGTTTCCGACGCGCTCAAAAACGGCCAGAAAGTGAATGTCAAGGTTCTTAAAATTGACAAGGAAAAGGGCAAGATCTCTCTGGGCATTAAACAGCTTGTGGAACGCCCATGGCTGAAAGCGAAAGAGAAATATCCCGTGGGTTCTGTCGTAAAGGGAAAGGTTGCTTCAATTACCGACTTCGGTGTTTTTGTAGAGCTTGAACCCGGCATTGAGGGCCTTCTGCACGGCACCGAGATCTCCTGGTCCGAGCGCAACCCGAAACTAAAAGACCTCTACAAGCCCGGTCAGGAAGTGGAGCTTAAAATAATCGGCTTGGACAGCGACGAGGAAAGGATCTCGCTTTCCCTGAAAAAAATGGGTCAAAATCCCTGGGAAGATGTGGCCAAACAGTTCCCGGCCGGATCTAAAATAAAGGGAGTTGTCTCGCACCTTACCCCGTTCGGGGCTTTTATTAAATTATCGGGCGGCATAGAGGGGCTTATTCATGTGTCCGATATGTCCTGGACAAAGAAAGTCCGCCACCCGCAGGATGTTTTAAAAGAAGGCGAGGAAGTGGAATGCGTGGTTCGCGAGATAAATCTCAAAGACGAAAAAATTGCTCTCTCCATAAAACACCTTCATGAGGATCCGTTTAAAAAATTCGCCACGGGCAAAGTGGTTTCCGGAACCGTTAAGCGCATTGTGGATTTCGGCGCTTTCGTGGAAATTGAGGAAGGCATAGAGGCGCTGGTCCGGCTTTCCGAGATAAGCTTTGAGAAAATAGCGCATCCTTCCGAAGCTCTCAAGGTGGGCCAGAGCGTTGAAGCCAAAATAATAAAAAGCGATCTCGGGGACAAAAAAATTGACATCTCCATTAAAAAACTTGACAAAGACAGAGAGCGCGAGCTTTTGAAGAAATATGTCAACAAGGGCGAGAAGCCTACCCTCGGCGATATTCTGGAAGCAGATGAAGAATAACGGGTGTTCTGAAAGATACCCTTTTCTGCTGCAATAGCGGTCTTTGGCCAAAAAACGCGCGGCTCGGCAAGTTGCTCGGCTTGTGTATAGGCATACACGGCGCCTCGCAACTGTGCCGTTTTTGTCTCAAATACCGCTATTTCGCTGAGAAAAAGTATCATTCAGCCCACCCGTGAATGATATCCTAAACGGCATGCCGGCCTGAAGGCGCTTCGCAATAATCCTGTATCTTTGGGTGGATGGGGAAGCAATGGAATTGAAGCGAAAAAGTATCATTCAGCCCACCCGTGAATGATATCCTAAACGGCATACAAGCCCGCCTTGTGATTCAATGGCGGGGACTCAGACAATCAAAGCTGGTAACTCTGAAAAATACGCGCTCATTGCGGGCCTGAAGGCGCTTTGCAATAATCCTGTATCTTTGGGTGGATGGAAAAGGCAGGGATGTTAATTTGAGTCAGTTGAAAAAGTGTTTCAGACCGTCTTTGCGAGGAGTGCAACGACGAAGCAATCTTGTCGCTTCCTACGGAAAAGCGAGATTGCTTCTCTCCCTTCGGGAGATCGCAATGACAGGACATTTTTGAGGGTTTTTTAATTGACTCAATTTGTAATAACTTTGACGGAGATTATAATTGAAGAGCATAAGCTTATCTAAGGTTGTTTTATGTATGAGCTTATGCTCTTTGTTTTTTTCCGTGTCCGTTCGCGGGGCGGTCATAACAAAGCGTTATGACTGGGAGAAAAGCGAGGCCGCGAACTTTGACATCTACTATTACGGTTCGGCCGGCAAGAACCTTCTTCCCTACACTTCCGCGTATTTGGCTAACGCGCGCAAAAGAGCCCAAAGAGTGTTTCCAAAGGCGCCGGCAAAGGCGCCTTTTTTTCTTTACAACAGCCACAACGATTTTGAGGAAACAAACATCGTTGATATAGGCGAAGGGACAGGCGGAGTGACGGAGGCTTTCAAGAACCGTTTTCTTGTCGGGCACATGGGTTCCCAGCGCTACCTTGAGTATGTCATAAGCCACGAATACATACACGAAATTGAATTTGAGTATTTTTTCACCGGCTTCTGGCGCTCCGCCAGGCTTGTAAAAATTATTCTCTACCCGATATTTATTATGGAGGGGCTCTCCGAGTATTGTTCGGGCGATCTTGACAGCACGACCAGAGAGATGTATCTCCGAGACGCGGCGGTCTCCGGCCGGCTTTTTAAAATTCAACAGTTGTACAATTTCAGCCATGTCATGCCGCACCAGGTGACGCTCGCCTACAAGGAAAGCGAAGCATTTATGAGGTTTCTGGCGCAGGAATACGGCGAAGACAAGCTTGCCAAAATTTTGGAAAGCTATAAAGACAAGTACGACCCGGACTCGGTTTTCTATGATGTCATAGGGACAAGCCTGGGAAAGCTGGACAAGAAATTCCAGGAATACATGAGCTATAAATACAAAACCGCCGCGAAGGGCCTTGAGGAGCCCGAGAGCTACGGCACAAAAATAACCAGAGACGGGCCTTACCCGAGGTTTTTTGAAGGAGGGGTGCTGTCTCCCGACGGAGGGCGTCTCGCTTATATTTCCGATGAGCGGGGCCGAAAAGAGATTTACATTTATGATATGGCCTCAAAAAAGAAGAGCCGCCTGATAAGTCTGGCGTGCTCAATAAAGATAGAAAATATTCATTCGGACGGTTTTCCTCTGTCATTTTCGCAAAGCGGAAGGTATCTGGCCTTCTCGGCCGAGCGGCTTCAAAGGGATAACATATATATATATGATTTTAAGAGCCGCGAGCTCAAAGAGTTCGGGCCCGGAACTGAAAGCGTTTCTTCCCCGGTTTTTTCAAAAGATGAAAAAAAGGTGTATTTCGCGGGTCTAAAAGAAGGCTTTAAAAATATTTTTGAATACGAACTGGGTTCAGGCAATTTAGAGGCTCTGACGAACGGGGCTTATGATAAAACCGACCTTTCGCTTTCCCCTGACGGCGCAAGGCTGGTTTTTGCCGCTGAAAGGCGCTCCGCGGCTTCGCGAAGCGAATACGATCTGGCTCAGGTGGATATCGCTTCAAAAAACTTCGGATGGCTGACCGCTTATCCCGGGGATGAGCGCTGGCCTTCTTTCGCGCCGGACGGAACCATCTATTTTACTTCCGATACCGACGGCATCAGCGATATATATATGTTAAATGATAGCGGCTCAAGGCAGCGCATTACCAGAGTGCTTGGCGGCAACTTTTGCGCCTCTGTATCCAAAGACGGGAGCAAACTTGTTTTTTCATCGTTTAGAAACGGTTCTAAACATATATATGTAATGAGCCTTCCCGCCTCGCCTCTGCCCGGTGAGGTTATACCGGCCGCAAGCGATACTGTAAGCCCGCTGGCGCCGGTCAGCGCGGATTCCGCCTCGCCGTTACAGCCACGGGGTTTTCGCGCCCCGTTTTCCACGGACCTGTTTTTTCCCATGCTTTTCTATTCCTCCGTTGACGGCTTATATCTCGCGATGTATTACCAGGGCTCGGATTTTCTTGGAAACCATCAGGTGCAGGCCATGTCAAGCTACGCCGGAGGCCCCGAATACCTTGACTACCAGGCCGCGTACGGATTTCTGAAATACAGGCCGAAGTTTTATATTACGGTGTCCGGAAACGAGTATTTTGAAGACAGCCTTATGAAAGTTAAAAAAAGAAATAACCTTCAGTCTCTTTCACTGAGCTATCCGCTAAACAGGTACGAGTCGGTCGGCATAGGCGCCTCAACTATTGAGAGGCTGGGCTATTATTCGGAACAGCCCTGGTCAAATTTCAGGTTGCGGGACAATTCAATATCCGTTCAATACTCGCGCGATAACGCGGCCGGTCCCTATATGGAGGCGACGACGGGAAGCCGTCTGCTCCTGCGGGCTGATTTTTCCGATAAATACTGGGAGAGCGATTATACATACCAGAGTTTTGTCGCCGAAGGCCAGGCCTTTCTGCCGCTTTTCGGAGAAAATGTCCTGGCGGCAAGGATGTTTCTGGGCGAGAGCTTCGGGCCCAGCGCCGGTTATTTTAAACTCGGCGGTTTTGACAGGGTGAGGGGTTATTCTTCGGATTTGTCTGACGGTTATATCGGCAAAAAAATTATCTTTTCCAATGTGGAATGGCGTTTCCCGATATTCTATAATATTAATTATCATATGTGGTATTTCCTGCCGGATTTCTACTTTAAAACAATGTACGGCGCGGTTTTCGCGGATTCGGGGCTTGCCTGGAACGACGACTATGAACTGCAAAAAATAACCAACGAGCAGGCCAGGGGCAGTTACGGCGTTTCGCTGAGGGTTCATACATTTATTCTGCAGACTTTCCCGCTACTTTTGAATTTCCAGCTGGCCCGCCGGTTTGAGGGGCCGCATTATGTGTTCTATTTCGCGACCGGCACGAATTTTTAGGGGAAATTATGAATGAATTAATAGCCGTGGTTGACGACGAAAAAGATATTTTAGAGCTGATCTCGGTAAACCTGAAAAAAAACGGTTTTAAGGCCAGGTTATTCCAGGACGGCTCCGGTTTTCTTAAGGCCGCGGAAAAAAACGCCCCGGCCCTGGCAATACTGGACCTCATGCTTCCCGACATGGACGGATTTGAAATATGCCGGCGGATGAAAGGTAGCGCCGGCCTTTCTTCTATTCCCGTCATCATGCTTACGGCAAAATCGGAGGAAACCGATAAGGTTCTCGGGCTTGAACTTGGAGCCGACGATTACATGACCAAGCCGTTTTCGCCGAGGGAACTGGTGGCGCGGGTCAAGGCTGTTCTTCGCAGAAAAACTCCGGCCGCGCCCGCCTCTGACAGGGGCGCCTTTGTCATTGACAGGGAAAAATTTGAGGTCCGGTCGGAGGGCAAAAAGGTTGGCCTGACAACAACGGAATTTAAAATTCTTGAGCTCCTCGCGTCTAAAAGGGGTTTTGTGTTTTCCAGAGACAAAATTCTTGACGCCGTATGGGGCGGCGATATAGTAGTTACGGACAGGACGGTGGATGTTCATATAACGAACTTGCGCGATAAACTCGGGAAGGCCGGGGCCCTGATAAAAAACATCAGGGGTGTCGGCTATAAGCTGGAAGAATGAAAAAGACGCTGTTGTTTAAAATCTTTTCAGGCTATATTTTTATCACTCTCGCCCTTTCAGGCATGATAGTGGTTTTTTCGTTTAACACTATAAGGCAGTATTATATAAACTCGCTGACCGCGGAACTCGTGGATCTGTGCCGCGTCGCCGCTCCCCGCGCCGAGGCTTACCTTAAATCAAACGACAGAGGCGCGCTCAACAGGTATATTTCCGAGACGGGTGAAAGAATAAGCAAAAGGCTGACCATAGTTGATTCGGACGGCACGGTTCTGGCTGACTCGCAGAAAGACCCGGCTTCCATGGGCAATCACAGGAACAGGCCCGAGATAGCCCAGGCTTTCGGCGGCGCGAGCGGAACGGCTATCCGTTTCAGCTCAACGGTGCAGGAAGAGATGCTCTATGTTGCCGTGCCGGTTTCCGGAGCCCGGGGCGGCAAAGCGGTGATAAGGGCCAGTATATACCTTAAAGATGTAAACAAGCTGCTCGCGGAGATAAGGCTGCGCATTATATACGCGACCGGCGTAATTCTCGCGGTGTCGCTGTTCGGCGCGTTTCTTTTCTCAAAAAGCCTTTCAAGCCCGATTGAAAAACTCAAATACGCCGCGGGCAAACTGGCCGGCGGAGATTTTAAGGCAAAAGTTGACGGCGTAAAAAGCGGCGAACTGGCGGGGCTCGCGGAGGGTTTTAACAATATGTCGGCTAAGATCAATGATCTTTTTGCCGAACTATCAAAAAAACAGAACGAGTTAAACACAATAATTAATACGATACCGGAAGGCCTTTTCGTGGTGGATTCCGGCGGCAGGTTGAGCAGGTGCAACTCGGCTTTCAGGGCAATCGCCGCCAGCGAAAGCGCTGAAGGCAGGTTTTTATGGGAAGTGGCCCGCTCGGAAGGCCTGCGAGAGCTGGTTGAATCGGTTAAAGCGGAAGGCCGCGAAGGTTCCGGCGAAGTTGAGTTAAACGCCAAAACCTATCTCACCAGTGTTTCGCCCCTGGGCGCTTCGGGTGAACTCGTGGCTGTAATGCACGATATAACCGATATTAAAAACCTTGAAAACAGGAAAAAGGAGTTCGTGGCCAATGTTTCGCATGAGCTTAAAACACCTCTTACGGTAATAAAAGGTTTTGCTGAAACACTGGAAAGCGAGGTCAGCGAAAGCGGGCGGCGTTACCTGGATATTATCAGCGGGCATACGGACAGGCTTATAAATATCGTCAAAGATCTTCTGCTTCTCTCGGAACTTGAGGCAAAGGGTTTTGTTTTAAACGCCGAACCGGTGGACTTGAAAGTTCTGGCCTCCAATGTTGCGGGCATTTTTGAAAATGCCGCCAGAGAGAAGAATATCGCCTTGAAGCTGGAAATAAAATCAAACATCAGCGCCATTAAAGGCGATCCGTTCAAGCTGGAACAGGTTTTTACAAATCTTATTGATAACGCGATTAAGTATTCCGAGAAGGGCGAGGTGCTTGTCTCGCTTTTTCAGGACAAAACTCATACCATGATAACGGTTTCCGATAACGGCTTCGGCATTTCCGTTGAGAGCCTGCCGCATATTTTTGAAAGGTTTTATGTGGCCGATAAGTCCCGCTCAAGAAAAGCCGGAGGAACGGGGCTTGGCCTTGCCATAGTTAAGCATATTGTTATGCTGCACAACGGCCATATAAGCGTGGAAAGCACGCCGCAGGTCGGTTCAAATTTTACCGTAACTCTTCCGCAGGGATAAACCCGCCTCTGTCATTTCTGTTTAATATTCCGACGATGAATCTAATCTCAAACGCCCCGAAAAAAGGGCGTTTTTTTTTCTTAACAAACATTTAACACTGCCTTTATATCCTCTTAACCGTATTTGTTTATACTTATGGCAAATAAATGAAACGAGAAATCGGGAGGCCCCGGTCAAGACAGGCGTTAGAGAAAGGTCGTTTTGTTGGCCGTTCAATGGTTTGATGTATTTAATACAAGAAGTTAACCGCTTAGGAAGAGGTGACGAGCCGGCCGCAAGGCCGGACACAAGAGGAGAAACCTTAGGTTTCTCTGATTGGGAGCGTTCAAGCGTCAACAGCTTGAACAACTCAAAGAGTAAGCCCGAGCCTCCGGCAAGGGCGCGACTAAAAGGAGATTAAAATGAAAAAAATGTTTGGTTTTGTAATGGCAGGGATTATAGCGGTGGCGGGATTCGCCTTGCAGGCAGGCGCGGCTCAGAAAGTCAGTAAAATTGTATTGGAAGGTTCAACAACGGTTCTGCCTATAGCCCAGATGGCGGCCGAGGATTTTATGAACAACAACGCGGGAATTGAAATATCGGTGCGCGGAGGCGGATCGGGTGTGGGCATAACTTCGTTGATTGAAGGAAGGTGTGACATAGCGGATTCCTCAAGGGCTATAAAAGATTCCGAGCTTTCCAAAGCGGCCTCAAAAGGTATCTCGCCAAAGGCCAATGTTGTGGCCATGGACGGCATAGTGGTTGTGGCGCATCCTTCAAACCCGGTAAACGGGTTGACAAAACAGCAGGTCAAAGACATCTTCTCCGGCAAAATTTCTAACTGGTCGGAAGTGGGAGGCAGGAACGAGAAAATCATAGCTGTTTCGCGTGACAGCGCCAGCGGCACCTTTGAGGCCTTCGGAGAACTCGCTTTGCACGGCGCCAAAGTGCGCCCTGACGCACTGATGCAGGCCTCAAACCAGGCCATAGCCGGAACTGTTTCAAAAACCCCAACGGCCATAGGCTATGTGGGAATAGGCTACATAAGTCAGTCGGTGAAAGCGATTCCCGTTGAAGGTGTTTCCGCTTCAAAACAGACAGTTCTATCAGGTAAATATCCTTACGCGAGGCCTCTTTTTATGTATACAAACGGACCGGCAAAGGGATCCGTAAAAGAGTTTCTTGATTTTGTGCTAAGCAAGGAAGGCCAGGCGCTGGTTGAAGCAGAAGGTTTTATCGGGTTGAAATAGCGCTCCATAAATATTTCAGGGAGTTATCGTGTCAAGGTTAAAGGAAAAAATATACCGCTGGCTGTTTACGGCGCTTGCTTTCTCTTCCCTGCTGTTTCTTGTGGGGATTATGGCGGTGCTTTTTAAAGAGGGGCTTCCGGTTTTTAAGGAAGTCAGCCCGGCGAATTTTATATTCGGCAAAAGCTGGTATCCGACTTACAGTGTTCCCGAGTTCGGCATTCTGCCGCTTATTCTGGCTTCCCTGTGGGTTACGGCGGGCGCGGTCGCCGTAAGCGTCCCGCTCGGGATAGGTTCGGCTCTCTATATTCATGAGCTTGCCGGAAAAAAACAGAAGGCGGTTCTCAAGCCCCTCATTGAGATGCTTGCCGCGATTCCGTCAATTGTTTTCGGTTTTTTTGGAATGGTGGTGGTAGCTCCGTTTTTGCAGAAAGTTTTCGCGATACCCACCGGACTCTGCGGTCTGACCGCGAGCGTTGTGCTGGGCATAATGGCCATACCAACCGTTTCCAGCCTGGCTGATGACGCGCTGGGTTTTGTGCCGCGCAGTTTCAAGGAGGCTTCTTACGCTTTGGGGGCAAACCGCTGGCAGACGCTTTATAAAGTTGTCATACCGGCCGCGGGCTCTGGAATATCAACCGCGATAATATTAGGCATGAGCAGGATAGTCGGAGAGACTATGACGGTGCTGATGGTTTCAGGCGGAGCGGCCGTAATGCCGTCGTCATTTTTGCAGCCGATGAGGCCGCTTACTTCAACTATTGCCGCGGAGATGGGCGAGGCCGCGATGGGGGGCACGCACTACCACGCGCTTTTCGCGATAGGGCTGGTTTTGTTCCTCATCACGCTTGTTTTTAATGTAGCGGCCGAGGTTATAAGCAGGAGATACAGAATCAAGCTCGGCTTGAACAGATGAATTTGGAGAGGGAAAAATGCAAAATGATAAAGTTCCTCTTTCCGGCAAAATCAAAACCGCCGGAAAGTTAAAAAATAAAATAGTTCAAAATATCGGTTTTATCGCGCTTTTTGCCGCGATATTGATAACTTTATTTTTTCTGGGCTCAATAATATATTTTATCGCGTCGCGCGGAGCAGGGGCGCTCTCCTGGGAGTTTATTACACAGGGGCCGAGGCGGGCCATGACTCAGGGCGGAGTGGCGCCGGCTATCGTCGGCACTTTATACCTTACCCTGGGCGCCGTTTTAGTGGCATTGCCGCTGGGTTTGTCCACCGCGATTTATCTTTGCGAGTACAGCCCGGGCGGCCTGCTGGTTAACATTATAAGGACTAGCATAAACAATTTAGCCGGGGTTCCTTCGGTGGTCTTCGGCCTTTTCGGCCTGTCGGTTTTTGTAAAATTGTTCGGTTTCGGAGTTTCAATTCTTTCGGGCAGTTTGACGCTTGGCATACTGATACTGCCCGGCATAATCTCGGCGGCGCAGGAGGCTCTTATAGCCGTGCCGAGGTCAATACGGGAGGCTTCGCTGGCTCTCGGCGCGACGCAGTGGCAGACGATAAGAAAAACGGTTCTGCCCGCTGCCCTGCCCGGCATACTGACCGGAGTGATACTAAGCATAGGCCGCGCTGCCGGAGAAACCGCGCCCATTCTTTTTACCGCGGCCACATTTTTCTCCCGGGGATACCCGGACTCGGTGTTTTCCGAAACCATGGCTTTGCCGTATCATATATACGCTTTGATGACGGAAGGCACCCATCCCGTAGAGCAGACGGCCATAGCGTACGGGAGCTCATTGTTACTATTATTGCTGGTTTTATCTGTTTCCGCGGTTGCCATTTACGCGAGGCAGAGCCAAAGGAGCGTTTATGGACATTAATCCCGCCAGGATAAGCGTTGAAAACCTGAATTTTTATTACGGGAACAAGCAGGCGCTTAAAAATATTAACCTCAACATTTTTGAAAAAAAGGTCACCGCCATAATCGGGCCTTCGGGATGCGGAAAATCAACATTCATAAGGCTCTTAAACAGGATGAACGATCTTGTTCCCGGCGGCAGAGTTGAGGGCAGTATTCTGCTTGACGGCAGTGATATCAACGCTCCGGAGGCCGATGTGGTAGATATAAGAAGGCGGGTGGGCATGGTTTTCCAGAAGCCAAACCCTTTCGCGAAATCTATTTCCCAGAATATCAGTTACGGCCTTGAGCTGGAAGGCAGCCGGAAAAAAGATTTCATTGAGCGTAAGATTGAGGAATCCCTTAAAAAAGCCGCCCTCTGGGAAGAGGTAAAAGACAGGCTTGACGAGAGCGCTTTGGGGCTTTCGGGCGGGCAGCAGCAGAGGCTCTGCATAGCGCGCTGCCTGGCGGTGGAGCCAGAGGTGATACTTTTTGACGAGCCCTGCGCGAGCTTGGACCCCATCTCAACAAAAAAAATTGAGGAGCTCATCTTAGAGTTAAAAAAAGATTATACTATTATTATTGTGACCCATAACATGCAGCAGGCCGCCAGGGTCTCGGATTACACGGCTTTTATGTACCTGGGCGAGCTTGTGGAATTCGGTCACACGGAAAAGGTCTTCACGGTGCCAAAAGAGAAGAGGACGGAAGAATACCTATCGGGCAAATTCGGTTGAGCCCTCGCCGTAAACGGTAAAACTACAGCCAAAAGGAGATAAAATGCTTGATGAAAAACTGATTGAACTCAAAAAAGAAATTGTTGAATACGCGACTCTGGTTGAAAAAATGGTAAAAAAGAGCCTTGAAGGACTGCTTTTAAAGGACAGACAGGCGCTTCTTGAGGTGATGCAGAAAGACGAGCCCCGCGTGAACGCGTATGAAATTGACATTGATGAATTATGCACCAATCTTATAGCCCAGTACCAGCCGAGGGCCAAAAACTTACGGATAATTTTGATGGTTCTTAAAATGAGCAATGACCTTGAAAGGATGGGCGACCACGCGGTCAATATTGTTGAGAGCGCCCTGTTTTTATCCGAGAGGCCTGATGTCAAGCCGCTTGTGGACATACCAAAAATGGGAGAGCTGGTCACAAAAATGCTCAGCGACGGAATAAACTCGTTTGTGAACGAAGATGCCGAGCTCGCCAAAAGCGTCTGCAAAAGCGATAACCTTGTTGACGATCTCAAGGACAAAGTGTTTCTTGAGTTAAGCAGAATAATGGGGCAGGATCCTTCTACAATAGAGCGTTCGCTTCACCTGCTTAGAATAAGCGGCAATCTTGAAAGGATAGCCGATCTCTCCACTAATTTATGCGAGGATGTAATGTTTGTGGTTGAAGGAAGAGTCATAAAACATCACAGGGAGGAACAGGAAAATGCCCGCTGAAACGCCTTGGTATCTCAAGCAGTCGCCGCTTGGAGCCGCTTACGCCCATTTTTCAAATGTCGCGGTACAAAAAACCGTTCTGGACGCTAAAACAAAAGAGCTGATAAGGCTGGCCGTCGCCTCGGTTTTCAGATGCCCGCACTGCACCGAGCATCATGTTAAGGACGCGCTTGCCGCTGGCGCCACAAAACAGGAGGTTTCGGAAGCCATACTGCTTTCAGCGCTCCAGTCCGCCGGTACCCAGCTCAACTGGCATAAGGAATTTTTTAAGGATACACTGGCCGCGGGTGAATAGCGGCGTCTTACCATATATATATGTATAGGCGGCCCTGAATTGTCCGCTAACCATTTTTGTTACGCGTGGTGAGGAAACATTCTTGTGCAAAGGTCTTGAGGATGCGACTTGGCATACAAGAGCATCCTCACGAAGCCGCCGGTGTGTGGACGGCGGCGTCCTTTGCGAAGAATCGTTTCCGAACTTATCCTCTTGACTTAAAATTTAAAATTTCTTATAATCTACACTTCACTAACAGAAGAGAGGTATAATTTCAATGATCCCAAAGACCTATTTACCCAAACAGGAAGAAATCAAAAGAGGCTGGCACCTGATAGACGCGAGCGGCAGGCCGCTCGGCAGGCTCGCCACTCAGGCAGCGAACATTCTGCGCGGAAAAACGAAGCGCATCTATACCCCGCATCTTGACTGCGGCGACTTCGTTGTCGTCACAAACGCTGAGAAAGTCGTGCTCACCGGCGACAAATTAAACCAGAAAATTGACTACCGCCATTCGGGTTATTCGGGCGGAGATGTCTATACCCCGTACAGCAAGCTCATGGCTGACAATCCCCAGAAGGCGATACGCCTTGCCGTCAAGGGAATGCTGCAGCACAACAGGCTTGGCAGCAAGCAGATAGTAAGGCTCAAGGTTTACAAGGGTTCGGCCCATCCGCATTCGGCCCAGTTCGCGAAATCCGAAACGAAATAATTTTAATCCGCGGTAATATTTAAAGGAGACAAGATGAGTCAATCAGCTAATACGCCGATTATGGCGACCGGGCGCAGAAAAAACGCCACGGCAAGAGTAAAGGTGCTTCCCGGCAGCGGAAAAATTTCAGTTAATAACCGCACGATGGACGAGTATTTCGGAGGTCTTGGCAGGCATAAGATGGAAGCCGCCAGGCCGCTTGATTATTCAAAAGAATCCAAGGGATACGACTATTACATAGATGTAATGGGCGGCGGCATAGCAGGGCAGTCCGGCGCTATCCGCCACGGTTTATCCCGCGCGATGCTTAAAATTGACCCCTCAAGCAAAGCAACCCTTAAAAAAGAAGGCCTTTTAACGCGCGATCCGAGAATGGTTGAGCGTAAAAAGCCCGGCAGGCCGAAAGCTCGCAAGAGATTCCAGTTCTCTAAGAGATAAGCTTAAGGCTGTAGCCCGAGAAATCATGAATAATATTTGGACAAAGACGTCCTTTATAGCACGCAGAAGTGCAATAGGGCGTTTTTTGTTTAAATAAAATACAGGAGAAATTTCATGGCTAAGAAAGCGATAAATAATTTGTCTTCAACCGAACAGATGTACGGACAGAATGTGTTTGGCATAAAAAACATGCGCAAATACCTTTCGCAGAAAACATATAATTCCCTTGTGGCAACCATCAGAGAGGGAAGGTCTCTTGATCCGAAAATAGCCGACGAAGTGGCCGGCGCGATGAAAAAATGGGCTGTCTTAAAGGGCGCCACTCATTTCACCCACTGGTTTCAGCCTTTAACCGGCGGAACCGCGGAAAAGCACGATTCGTTCATAGTTCCCGACGGCGAAGGCGGAGTAATGATGAAGTTCTCGGGCAAAGAACTTACCCAGGGCGAGCCCGACGCCTCCAGCTTTCCGTCAGGCGGGCTTCGCGCGACTTTTGAAGCGCGCGGCTATACCGCCTGGGATCCCACAAGCCCGGCCTTCGTTAAGGAGAGCGAGAGCGGCGCGGTTCTCTGCATACCCACCGCGTTCTATTCCTACAACGGCGAAGCTCTTGACAAAAAAACACCGCTTCTGCGCTCAATACATTCTCTCGCCAAACAGGTGAACCGCCTGGCGAAGCTGTTTAACATTAAAGGGAATGTCCGCCCCTACGCCACACTCGGAGCCGAGCAGGAATACTTCCTTATAGACAAAGAGTTTTATTTAAGAAGGCTTGACCTGCTTCAGACCGGCCGCACGCTGTTCGGCAGAAGGCCCTCAAAGCACCAGCAGATGGAAGACCATTATTTCGGAGCAATAAAACCGAGAGTCCTTGAGTTCATGGAAGACCTGGACCGCGAACTCTGGAAGCTTGGTATTCCTTCAAAAACAAGACATAACGAAGTCTGCCCCGCGCAGTTTGAAATCGCTCCGGTTTTTGAAGAGCAGAACCTCGCGGTTGACCACAACATGATGACCATGGAAGTTTTAAGGCAGCTTGCCGACAAACACGACTTTGTCTGCCTCCTGCACGAGAAACCTTTCGCGGGAGTAAACGGTTCTGGCAAACATAACAATTGGGCGCTTTGCGGCCCGGACGGCAAGAACTGGCTTACGCCGGGAGACAACCCGCACGAGAACGCGAAATTTCTTACAGTTATAGCCGCGCTTATGAAAGCTATTGACACAAACGCCGGGATGCTCAGGGGCGCTGTCGCGACCGCCGGCAATGATCACAGGCTTGGCGCCAACGAGGCTCCTCCGGCTATTCTTTCAATATTCCTCGGCGAACAGCTTACAGATATTATTGACCAGATAGAGAAAGGCGGAGCGAAGAGCTCAAAAGAAGGCGGCACGCTTGAAGTCGGAGTCACCTCGCTTCCCAAACTCGCTCGGGATGTCACCGACCGCAACAGAACCTCTCCTTTCGCTTTCACGGGCAATAAATTTGAGTTCCGCGCCGTGGGTTCCAACCAGAACTGCGCCGGCCCCAATATTGTGCTTAACACTATAGTCGCGGAAGCGCTTGACGAAATCTGCACGGACCTTGAAGCCGCGGTTAAATCCGGGAAGGATTTCAATGAATCGCTCCAGGGTTTACTGCAGAAAATAGTGAAAAAACACAAGAGAATACTTTTCAACGGCGACAACTACACCGAAGAGTGGCACAAGGAAGCGGAAAAGAGAGGGCTGCTCAATCTCAAAACTACTCCCGATGCCCTTGAGGAAACCATAACTCCCGCCGTTATAAAGCTTTTTGAAAAGCACAGTGTGCTTTCAAAGACAGAGCTGGAATCAAGGTACGAAATATATAAAGAGCAGTACGAGAAGACAATTAAGATAGAGTCCGGCGTCGCTCTTGAAATGGCCAAGACTCTGATTTCTCCTGCGGTAGTGCGGTATCAGAAAGAACTTGCCGGCGCCCTTTCCAAGCTCAAAAAGCTTGAGGCGCCCGCTTCCAAAACAAGCGAGCATCTTTCTAAAATATCGGGGCTTTCCGAGGATCTTTTCGGCGCCATCGCCAAGCTTGACGAAGTCGCCGGCGGGCACTCCATGGAGAAAATCATTGACGCCATGAAACAACTGCGCGCCGTGGTTGATTCTCTTGAAGAGATCATGCCCAGGGACACCTGGCCGCTTCCTACCTACGCTGAAATGATGTTTTTGATGTAACAGTATTTTGATAAATTGGTTGTCGTAAGTTCCGCGGGCCTGCTATGAACTGTCAAGTTTATAGTATGCCCGCGGGCTGTCAAATGGGAAAATATGAATAACGCGAATCTGCCCAAAAATATCGGCCTTTATAACCCGGAGTATGAACACGACTCCTGCGGGGTCGGTTTTGCCTGCAGTATCAAAGGCGTTAAATCCAACGAGATAGTCAAAAACGGCCTTAAAATACTCAACAGCCTCGCTCACCGCGGGGCCACCGGAGCCGACCCCAAAACCGGCGACGGAGCCGGCATACTTATTCAGATGCCGCACGAGTTTATGCTGAAGGCCGCTCTTGCCGCCGGCATAAAGCTTCCTTCTTTCGGCGAGTACGGCACGGGCCTCATATTTTTACCTCAGCAGGCCGATGACAGAAAGCTATGCAAAGAGATATTAGAAAAAACCGCCGCTGAATACGGCCAGCGGGTCCTCGGCTGGAGGAGCGTTCCGGTGGATAATTCCGATATCGGAGTGACGGCGCGCCAAACCCAGCCTGTGATTGAGCAGGTATTCATCGCGAAAAACCCCGCAGTAACGCTTCAGCGGGATTTTGAAGTTAAACTTTACATCATAAGAAAGGTCTCCGAGAAAAAAATAAGGGAGTCGGGGGCCGCTCAAAAAGCTTTTTTCTATGTGCCGAGCCTCTCTTCAAACACTTTTATTTACAAGGGCCTTCTAACGCCCCAGCAGGTGGAAAACTTTTTTGTTGATTTAAAAGACGAATCCATTCAAAGCGCCATAAGCCTTGTGCACTCCCGTTACAGCACCAATACTTTTCCGACCTGGGACCTGGCTCAGCCGTTCCGTTATCTCGCGCATAACGGGGAAATAAACACATTGCGGGGCAATGTTAACTGGATGAGGGCCAAAGAAGCTCTGCTGTCGTCGGAAATATTCGGCGCTGACATTGAAAAAATAAAACCTATAGTGGTTTCGGGCGGAAGCGACTCGGCGATGCTGGATAATGTTTTTGAGCTTTTGACTCTTGCCGGCAGGTCCACGGCCCATGCCATGCTTATGCTTATACCCGCGGCCTGGGAGCACAACAGGCTTCTTGACGATTCCATGAGGAGTTATTATCAATACCAGAACTGCATTATGGAGGCCTGGGACGGGCCGGCAGCCATCGCGTTTACCGACGGCATTAATGTCGGCGCGGTTCTTGACAGAAACGGGCTTCGCCCGGCGCGCTACATAGTGACAAAAAACGACCTTGTTGTTATGGCTTCCGAAGTCGGAGTATTAGACATTGATCCGGCCCTGATAGCCCACTCGGGAAGGCTTGAACCGGGTAAAATATTTTATATTAACACCAAAGAGGGCAGGATAGTCAGCGACGACGAGGTTAAAAGAACTATTTCGTCAAGCCGGCCCTATTCCAAATGGGTCAGGGAAAACATTGTAGACCTGGACTCCCTGCCAAAAGTTGAGCCGAGGGAGAAAATATCCGGGGATCTGATGACGGTCCTTAAGAGCTTCGGTTATACCCGGGAAGACTTAAAAATTATTATCAAACCCATGCTGGAAACCGCCCAGGAACCGGTCGGCTCCATGGGAAACGACGCGCCGCCCGCCGTGCTTTCCCGCAAAAACCAGCTTTTATATAATTACTTCAAACAACTTTTCGCTCAGGTCACCAATCCTCCGATAGATTCCATCAGGGAAGAGATAGTAATGAGCCTTGAGTGCTATATGGGGCCGCGCAGGAATATTTTAAGCGAGGTGCCCGAGCACTGCCATCGCCTTCGCCTGAAGCATCCCGTTCTTACTAACGGTGATCTGGAAAAAATTAAGAAAATAGACATTCCGGGTTTTAAGACAAAAGTCATATCCACGCTTTTTAATCCCGCCGATGAATCGGATTTCACCGCGGCCCTTGATAGGATCAGCGTTGAGGCCGAAGCCGCGGTCAAAGATGGCTATACATATATAGTATTAAGCGACAGGGGCACCGGTAAAGACCGCGCGGCTCTCCCCGCCCTTTTGGCGGTGGGCGCGGTTCACCAGCACCTGGTCAGAAAAACAGTCAGAGCCCAGGTAGCGCTTATAGTGGAAAGCGGCGAGCCCAGAGAGGTGCACCATTTTGCCCTGCTCTTCGGATTCGGCGCCGGAGCCGTTAACCCCTATCTTGCTTTTGAGGCCTGCAGGTATTCCATCTCGGAGGGAGTGGCCGAGCTTGACGAGAAGAAGGCCGAGGAAAACTACATTAAAGCCGTAAATAAAGGCATTCTTAAAATACTTGCTAAAATGGGTATCTCAACACTGCAGAGCTACCGCGGCGCGCAGATTTTTGAAGCGCTGGGCCTTGGCGACGATATTATCAACCGCTGTTTCTCGGGTACCGTTTCAAGGATAGGCGGCGCGGATTTTTCCGTAATAGCAAAAGAGACAATCTTGCGCCATCGGGAAGCCTATCCGGAAATTGAGGGCCCCGTAATGCTGGATTCAGGCGGAGTTTACAGCTGGAGGCGCGACGGCGAATTCCATTTATGGAACCCCGACAGTATTTCAGCCATCCAGGACGCCGTCAGGAATAATGATTACGGCCGCTACAGGGAATTCGCGGCTCTTATAAACGACCAGTCAAAAGACCCGGTTTCACTGAGAAGCCTGCTGAAATTTAAAACTACTAAGCCGGTACCCGTTGAAGAGGTTGAGCCCGTCGGCGAGATATTCAAGCGCTTCGCGTCGGGCGCTATGAGCTTCGGCTCAATAAGCAAAAACGCCCACGAGACTATAGCTATTGCCATGAACCGCATCGGCGGGAAATCCAACACCGGCGAGGGCGGCGAGGACCCGGCGCGCTTTAAGCCGCTTTCCAACGGCGATTTAAAAAGGAGCGCGATAAAGCAGGTGGCCTCGGGGCGCTTCGGAGTAAACGCCAATTACCTTATTAATGCCGACGAGATACAGATAAAAATAGCGCAGGGCGCCAAACCGGGCGAGGGCGGACAGCTTCCGGGCCATAAAGTCAGCAAGATAATAGCCAGGACCCGCTATACGACGCCCGGAGTTACTCTTATTTCGCCGCCGCCCCACCACGATATTTATTCCATTGAAGACCTTGCCCAGCTTATTTTTGATTTAAAAAATATTAATCCGACGGCGCGCATAAGCGTTAAGCTTGTTTCCGAGATTGGCGTAGGCACGGTGGCCGCCGGTGTGGCCAAGGGCCATGCCGATATGATTCTTATTTCCGGCGGTGACGGCGGCACGGGAGCCTCCCCGGTCAGCTCTATCAAGCATGCCGGCCTTCCGTGGGAGCTAGGGCTTGCGGAAACTCATCAGACTCTTGTGCTAAACGACCTGCGCAGCAGGGTGCGCCTTCAGGCTGACGGACAAATCAGAACCGGCCGCGATATAGCCATAGCCGCCATGCTCGGCGCCGAGGAATTCGGGTTCGCGACCACTCTTCTGATAATTATGGGCTGCGTTATGCTGCGCCACTGCCATATGGATACCTGCTCGGTCGGCATAGCCACTCAGAACGATCTGCTGGAAAAAAGGTTCAGCGGCAGGCCCGAATACATAGTGAATTATTTTAATTTCATCGCCCAGGATTTAAGAGAGATTATGGCGGGACTGGGCATAAGAAAGATTGACGATCTTGTGGGGCGCTCGGACCTTCTGGAACAGAACAGCTCCATACTTCCCTGGAAAGCCGGCAAAATAGATTTTTCTAAGATTCTTTTCAGGCCGGACAGCGCCGGCAAGTCCGGCGTAAGAAAAATGTTTGAGCAGAACCACAATATAGATTCCGTGCTGGACAAAAAACTTATTGAACTCTCGGCGCCTGCCCTTAAGAACCGGAAAAATGTAAGGATAGAGCTTCCCGTGAACAACACCAACCGCTCGCTCGGCGCCATGCTAAGCGGCGAGGTCTGCAGGGTTTACGGAGAAGAAGGGCTTTTTGATGACGCAATATGGTGCAGGTTCTCCGGCATCGCCGGACAGAGTTTCGGAGCCTTTCTTGCCAACGGCGTCACTTTTGAGCTGGAGGGACTGGCTAACGACTATGTCGGCAAAGGCATTTCGGGCGGCAAGATAATTATTTATCCGAGCAGAAAATCCTGTTATAAGTCGGATGAAAACATAGTCATAGGCAATACTACTTTCTACGGAGCCATTGACGGCGAAGCCTACATTATGGGCGTGGCGGGCGAGCGTTTCTGCATAAGGAACTCGGGCTTAAACGCCGTAGTTGAAGGCGTCGGAGACCACGGCTGCGAGTACATGACCGGCGGAAAGGTCGTGGTTATAGGGAAAACAGGCCGCAATTTCGCCGCCGGCATGTCGGGCGGAGTGGCTTATGTGCTTGACGAAGACGGGCAGTTTCGCGACAGGTGCAACCTCGGCATGGTTGAACTGGAAGCGCTAAACGACGGCGACAGGGCGAACCTTAGGACTCTTATTCATAATCATTTTATTTACACGGGAAGCGCCAAGGCAAAGACAATAATTGACAATATGCAGGACTATGTCGGAAAATTCGTGAAGGTTTTCCCGATAGAATATAAAAACATACTGGCTTCTTCCAAAGCTACGGAAGATTCCGGAGAAGGTGATTAAGTTGGCAGACCCGAAAGGTTTTTTAAAGCTTAAGAGAGAGTCAGGTTCCTACCGTCCCGTTGAGGAGCGCCTGAAAGATTACCGCGAGGTAAGCGTTTCCCGTTCGCCCGATCTGTCGGTTGACCAGGCCTCGCGGTGCATGGACTGCGGCACGCCTTTCTGCCACTGGGCCTGCCCCATAGCGAATTATATACCGGAGTGGAACGACCTGGTATTCAATAAAAAATGGGACAAAGCCTTTGAAATGCTTTCAAATATGAATAATTTTCCGGAGTTCACCGGCAGGCTCTGCCCGGCGCTCTGCGAATATTCCTGCGTGCTCGGCATTAACGACGACCCGGTGACTATCAGGGAAAATGAGCTCGCGATAATAGAATACGCTTTCAGCAATAATTTGGTTCCCGCGGTAAAGCCTTCGGCAAAAACAGGCAAGAAGGTGGCTGTCATAGGCTCCGGGCCTGCGGGCCTGGCCTGCGCCGATCAGCTCAATAAAGCGGGCCATGAGGTGACCGTATACGAGAAGGACCGCAATCCCGGCGGTATTTTGCGCTACGGCATACCCGATTTTAAACTGGACAAAAAAATAGTTGAACGCAGAATAAACCTGATGAAGCAGTCCGGTGTTAAATTTGAGGCCGGGGTAAATGCCGGCGTGGATGTCAGGGCCGAAGAACTAATGAATAAATTTGATGCCATGGTTATATGCGCCGGGAGCAGGACGCCGCGCGACATGAAGATAGAAGGCAGAGAGCTTAAGGGCGTATATTTTGCCATGGACTATCTCATGCAGTCCAACAGAAGGGTCTCGGGAGAAAAAATAGAGTCGGAAATCATAGATGCCGCCGGGAAAAATGTCGTGGTTATCGGCGGGGGAGACACCGGGTCGGACTGCGTCGGAACGGCCCGCAGGCAGGGCGCAAACTCGGTGGTTCAACTGGAGCTTCTGCCCTGCCCGCCCGAGACCAGGAGCAAAGACTATCCCTGGCCGTTTTACCCCGTTCTTTTAAAGACCACTTCAAGCCATGAAGAAGGCTGTAACCGCCAGTGGTCGGTTTCAACAAAGAAATTCCTCGGCAAAAACGGAAAGCTTACCGGCCTTTCCTGCGTAAAGGTTGATTTCAGCCAGAGATACGCCAACAACAGGCCTGTGATGAAAGAAGTTCCCGGCAGCGAGTTTGAGATAGCGGCAGATATGGTTGTGCTTGCAATGGGTTTTGTCGGGCCGGAAAAGATCGGAATGATAAGCGGCCTTCAGCTTGAGCTGGATGTCAGGGGCAATATCAGGGCGGATGCCGATTTTATGACTTCAAAAAAAGGCGTTTTCGCCGCCGGAGACGCCCGCAGAGGCCAATCCCTTATAGTCTGGGCCATTTCCGAAGGCCGCAAAGCGGCTCAAAATGTAGACAAGTTCCTTATGGGTAAGACCCGCCTTCCTTCCGTTTAGGCAATTCACGCTTAATCAAAATAATCCGGTCATTTTTCAATCACAAAAAGTCCTGTCACGGCGCACGGTTATGCCCTTCACCGTCCTTTTTTTTGTCCCGGTTCTCACTTTTATTTCAAAATCCGGATTAAAAATCAAACATTTCTATTAAAAAACCCTTGACATTTATATGCAAATATATTATAAAACTATTGTATTAGCCGTTGATATTTGAATAAGGTTTTTAAATTTGGTCGGTGTTTTTGTTAGGTTTTAGAGAGGTGTCCTATGCCTATGATGAAGAAGCCGGAAGTGGTCAAGCGCGTTGCCGAAGTTGCAGATATAACGCAGGGAGACGCAAACAGGGCGATAAAATCTTTGGTTAAGGTAATCCAGGAAGCGATGAAGAACGGCGAGGTGATATCGCTTTCCGGTCTGGGTTCATTCCGCACGAAGCCGCGCAAGGCCCGTCAGGGAAGAAATCCCAAAACAGGGGAGATAATACCTGTCCCCCCCGGAAAAAAGATATCTTTCAAACCCACAACAACCTTGCGGAAGCTGATTCAATAATCCCCGTAAATTCAAATGGAAAATATCAAAGTACGCGGGCTGCCGGTTATTTCCGGCTGGATTTTTATTTTTTGGGGAATCGTAGTTTCCCTGAAGGGTTTTTACGACGCTTTCTGGGGAGAGCCGGAGGCGAACATATACTCTCCGAAAAAGTGGGAGTTTATTTCGCAGCAGCAGTGGCTGACCTGGTCGGGCTTTGAGATAACCTTCGGGCTGGCCTGCGTTGGAGTGGCCTTCCTGCTCTTCGCGTACTCTAAAAGGCTTCCGGAATATATTGAAAGAGAAATTAAGGATAAAAATACTGTTTTGTAACGGTGATTAATCATGGATAAAATTAAACCTTCTGACAAGCTTGGAGCTCTTCCACCGTACCTGTTCGCGCGCATTAACGCGATAAAAGAGGAAGCTCTGGCAAAAAAACTTGATGTTATTGACCTTGGCATGGGAAATCCCGACCTGCCTACGCCTCCTCACATTGTTGAGAGGCTTATAGACACCGTAAAGAACCATACCAGAACCCACCGCTACCCGCAGGCGAAGGGCATGCCTCGTTTCAGGCGCGCGGTCGCGGCCTGGATGAAAAACCGTTTCGGCGTGGCGCTGGACCCGGACAGCCAGATAATCACGCTGATAGGTTCAAAGGAAGGCATAGCGCATCTGTGCATGGCCTATCTTAATCCCGGCGATACGGTGCTTGTCTGCAATCCCTCGTATCCGGTGCATTTTAACGGAGTAATTCTCGCGGGCGGAGTGGTGCACTCGGTCCCCCTGCTGGAACAAAATAAATTTATTCCCGACCTGGCTTCAATACCCGAAGAAGCGGCCAGAAAGGCGAAGATACTGTTTTTAAATTATCCCAACAACCCCACGGCGGCCGTGGTTGAAGACAGAAAATTCCTTGAAGACGCGGTAAATTTCTGCAAGAAACACGAAATACTGCTTGTTTACGACAACGCCTACTCGGAGCTGACCTTTGACGGCTATGTAGCGCCTTCAATTTTTGAAATTCCGGGCGCGATGGACATTGCCCTTGAGTTTCATTCATTTTCCAAGACTTTTAACATGGCGGGCTGGCGCATAGGCTGGGCCTGCGGCGCGCAGAAACTGCTGGCGCCCCTTGAGAAGTTTAAGTCTTTCCTTGATTACGGTTCTCCGACTTTCGTCCAGCTCGCGGCAAGCGCGGCTCTTGAAGGCTCGCAGGACTGCGTGAAAGAGCAGTCGCTGGTTTACCAGAGGCGCCGCGATATGATGGTTGAGGGTTTAAACAAACTCGGCTGGAAAGCGGATAAGCCGAAGGGTTCAATGTATCTGTGGCTTAAGATTCCGGAAAAAGTAAAGATGGATTCCATGACTTTCGCCGAGAGGCTGCTTAAAGAGACCGGGGTATGCATTACTCCCGGCATCGGTTTCGGCAGCTACGGGGAAGGTTATGTAAGGATGTCGCTTGTGACTCACGACAACAGGTTTCACGATGTGCTGTTGAGGCTTAAAAAATTCTTAAATGAAAATTCGGGAAAATAAAATGAAAAAATCAATAAAGCTCGGGCTTGTCGGTTACGGCACGGTCGGCCAGGGCGTGGCAAAGATACTGCGCAAAAATAAAAGCTATATAGAACACAAGATAGGCGCGTCCGTTGAGATAGCCGGCGTCTGCGACCTGCGAAAACCCAGGCTGGATAGCGGTTACTGCTGCGCGGATTACAAGCAGCTTATCGCCGACCCGGAAATTGATATTATTGTTGAGCTTATCGGCGGCTACGAGCCGGCGCGGAGCCTCATTCTTGAAGCGCTTAACGCGGGTAAAAATGTCATAACGGCCAACAAAGCCGTACTCGCCAAATACTGGGACGAAATTTTCAAAACTGCCAGCAAGAATCAGCGGCTGGTTTACTTTGAGGCTTCCGTCGGCGGTGGTATACCGGTCGTGCAGGCTCTAAACGAGGGGCTGGCCGCCAATCAGATACAGAAAATCAGCGGGATACTTAACGGTACGACAAACTATATACTGACAGAAATGACAAAGCAGAAAATAGATTTTAAGTCCGCTCTCGCGAAAGCTCAGAAGGCGGGTTTTGCCGAGGCCAACCCAACCTTTGACATAGAAGGCATAGATACGGCTCATAAACTCGCGATATTGTGTTCGCTCGCGTGGTCGCGCTGGGTCAAGCTTGACGATATTTCCATAAGCGGCATAAGCAAAGTTACCGCGGAAGACATCAACTTCGCCAAAGACGAGTTCGGCTATGTAATGAAACTGTTAGGCTCGGCCAAGCTCTCCAAACAAGGGCTTGAGGTTTCCGTGGAGCCCTGCCTTATTTCAGGCAGCCACCCTTTTGCCAATGTGGAACAGGAATATAACGCGGTTCTCATACGCGGAGATGCCGTGGGCGATGTTATGTTTTACGGCAAAGGCGCGGGGCAGCTGCCGGCGGCAAGCGCCGTGGTTTCAGACATTATTGACCTTGCCAAACAGGTTGCCGTGGATACCGCCGGGAAGCTTCCCTATGTAAAATACGGTTTTTCAAAACGAATAAAAATAGTTCCCCAGGAACAGAGCTACGGCTGTTTTTACCTGAGGTTCTCCGCGATAGACAAGCCGGGCGTGCTTTCAACCGTTTCGGGCATACTTAGCCGCTGCGGAGTTTCCATAGCCAGCGTTTATCAAAAAGAGCCTCTTTCGGGCAGCCGCCGCGGAGCTTCCATAGTCATGCTGACTCACAGAATAAAATACGGCGGGCTGTTAAGGGCGCTTCGTCAAATAGACGCTCTTCCCGTAATTAAATCAAAGACCGTAAAATTCAGGATAAAAGATTAACCTTAAAATAAAAAAGCTTGCGCCCACACGCGCGGGCTTTTTTAATGCCCCAATTGTCAACCCGTTAAAAACGCACGGTTGACATATAAAGTTGCCGCAGAGTTAAGTTGAGTCAATTGAAAAAGCCTTAATAATGCTCTGTCATTGCGATCTCCCGAAGGGAGAGAAGCAATCTCGTAGTTTGTTGTTGTCGTTGCGAGGCATATTTTGGCGTTTTGCCGAAGCAATCTCGGTGTAAACTACGAGATTTATTTCTGCCACTGAGTCTCCGGATGGCTGACCCGCCAATGAAGCGTTAACTGACTCAATACATAATTATGAATAAAACTGAACTTCTCGCGGACAACATTATTAAAGGTTATAAGTTAAAGCCTTCCGAAGCCCTGGGCCTGCTTAAAGCCGATTTTCATGAACTGCTTTACGCATCAAATAAAATAAGGCGCCATTTTAAAGGCGATCGCGTAAAACTCTGCGCCATATTAAACGCGAAATCCGGTTATTGCGGAGAAGACTGCAAATACTGCGCTCAGTCCTCAAAACATAAAACCGAAATTGAAAGATATCCCCTGCTTTCTCAAGAGCATATGCTCCGCGCATTAAAAGACGCCCGGGCGAAAGGTGTTTCCTGCTTTAGCATAGTAACAAGCGGAAAAAAACTCTCGGAGAAAGAGCTGAATTCAGTCTGCGGCTACCTAAAAAAAGCCGGCAAAAGCGCCTGCGCCCTGAGCGTTTCTATCGGCGAAGCCGGGCCGGAATATTTAAAGGCGCTTAAAAAAAACGGGCTTAATAGATTTCACCACAATATTGAAACGGCCCCGAGCAATTTCGCGAACATCTGCACCACCCACAGTTTTTCCGATAAATTGAAAAGCATTAAACACGCCCGGGCCCTTGGCCTTGAGGTGTGCAGCGGCGGGATTTTAGGCCTCGGCGAGTCTTCGGAACAGCGGGTAGAACTCGCTTTCGCGCTCAGGGACATAGGCGCGCAAAGCGTGCCGGTAAATTTCTTAAGCCCCATAAAGGGAACACCGCTTGAAAAAATGAAAACCATAACTCCCCTTGAGGCCCTCAGAGCTATCGCGGTTTTTCGGTTTGTTCTCCCGGACAGGGATATCACGGTCTGCGGGGGCAGAGAGGCGGTTCTGGGAGACATGCAGTCCTGGGTTTTTTACGCAGGAGCCAGCGGGCTTATGGTGGGAAACTACCTTACCACATCGGGGCGGGACACGGGTAAAGACATTAAAATGATAAAAGACGCCGGACTAAAAATCGCGGGGAAATAAAATGGAAAAAAAAGTCGCGCTGGTAACCGGAGCTTCAAGAGGGATTGGCAGGCGGATAGCCGCGGAGTTTGCTTCCTCCGGTTTTTCTGTCGCGCTTAACTATAAGGAAAATTCAGAGGCCGCCAAAACCGCGCTCGGCGAGATTGAACGCTCCGGCGGCTCCGGCGCGCTTTTTAAGTGCGATGTGACGGATCACGGCGCGGTTATTGAAATGATTGAGGCTATCATAGCGCGGTTCGGAAAAATTGATGTTCTGGTCAACAATGCCGGTATAACTAAAAACAGAGGCATTCTTAAAATGACGAAAGAGGAATGGGATTCGGTCATAAATACTGACTTAAACGGCCCTTTTTATGTCTTAAAAGAGTGCGCCAGGCACATGGCTTCCGCCAAAAACGGGTCCATAATAAATATTTCTTCCATTACGGCCTACAGGGGAGTTCTTGGAGCCTCAAATTACGCCGCGGCAAAGGCCGGCCTCACGGCGCTTACTAAATCAGCCGCCATGGAATTCGGCAGGCACAATATCCGGGTAAACGCGGTACTCCCGGGATTTCATAATACGGATATGGGGCAGAAAGCCTCAAAGGTTTATGTGGAAAAAGCCCTGCAGGATTCGGTTCTATCGCTCACGACCGATATCTCGGAACTTTCCTCGTTTGTGCTTTTCCTTTCAGGAATGAAAACAGTTTCAGGGCAGGTATTCAGCTGGGATTCAAGGATAATATAATGACAGATGTAGTCGTCACCGGTATCGGCCTGGCTTCGCCTTTCGGATTCGGCAGGGAAAAATCCTGGCGAGCCGCGGCCAGCGGCCGAAGCGCGGTACAAACAGACAAGTCCGGGCAGTTCCTCTCGGGAAGGCTAAACGAGCTTGACGCTCCTTACCAGGCCAGGCTTCTTTCCATGGGGTTTTACGCCGCAGCCGAGGCCTTTGAGGACAGCAGGCTGGACTATTCCTATTACAATCGGGAAAGGGTCGGGTTTTGCGTCAGCTCCAGCAAGCCCAATATTTTTCTTGACGGCAGCGGCCTTTTTCTTCCGGATATAGCGCTTGAAGATAATCTCACCGGACAGCTTGCCAGGATATTTAAAGCCGGCGGCCCGGTCAGAAATGTCGTTGCCGCGTGCGCCACGGGAACAAATTCCATAATCACCGCGGCGCGCTGGATAAAAAGCGGCCTCTGTGACGCCGCTTTCGCCGGAGCCGTGGAATCTCCCTTCAACGATTTGTATATCGCGGGTTTCAGTCGCATGGGCGTGCTCGCTAAAAAGGTTGCGGCACCTTTCAGCGCCGAGAGAGAGGGTTTCGCCCTCGCGGAAGGCGCCGGGGTGCTGGTTCTTGAAAGAAAAGACACGGCGATGCTGCGGGGCGCCGACATATACGGCGAGGTAGCCGGCTGGGACATGGCCTGCGACGCGAGGAATACGGTTTCTTCGGATGTTTCAGGCGGGGTTATTTCGGACGCTATTTTAAGGGCGCTCAAAGCTTCGGGCATAAAAAAAATTGATTATATAAACGCTCACGGCACGGGAACAAAGCTAAACGATCTGGCCGAGACGAATGCCATTATAAAGGCGCTCGGAAAAGACGCCGCCGATACTCCGGTTTCCTCCACAAAAGCCGCGACAGGGCACCTGCTTGGGGCTTCCGGAGCGGTAGAGGCAGCTTTTTGCCTGCTCTCAATGAGGGATTCCATAATACCTCCGACTCTCAACCTCCTGCGCCGCGATAAGCTCTGCGGACTGGACTATGTCGCGAACACTCCGAGGGAAACAGAGGTAAACGCCTCAGTTTCCCTTTCGTTCGGCTTTGGCGGGCAGATAGGCGTTTTGGTATTTAAGAAATGAAAAAACAGAAAAATAAAAACCAATCAAAATATCCGGGCATGAAATTATTCGCGGGCGTTATAATCGCGGCTGTTTTTCTGCGGCTCATATATTTTCTGCAGATTACAGACAGTTTTCTTTTCCAGACTCCCATACTGGACGCGAAATATTACCACCTCTGGGCGCTGGAGATTTTAAAAGGCGACCTGGCGGGCCGCGCGCGGGGCGTCTTTATGATGAGCCCCGGGTATTCCTACCTGCTCGCGGCCGTCTATTGGATAATGGGCGTTAATATCACCGCCGTAGCGGCCCTGCAGTTTTTATCGGGCGCGGCGAGCGGCGTGATAGTATATTTTACCGCCAAAAAGTTTTATTCCCGAGCCGCGGCCTTTATCGCGATGGCGCTGTATCTTTTTTACGCTCCGGGAATATTTTTTGAAAGCGCGCTTCTGAAAGCGAGCTTTATAAACTTTTTTAATGTTTTGGCTTTATACCTCTTGGCTCTGGGCGGGCCGCTCTTTTGCGCTCTCTCGGGGGTATTTACAGGCCTGTCGGTTCAGCTAAGGCCAAACGCGCTGCTGCTGGCTCCGGTTTTTATCGCCTGGATATTTATAAGCGGCAGAAGAAAACTCTTCAGCGCGGTTTTGTTTGTCTGCTCGCTCGCGCTGGTGCTTTTGCCGGTGGCGCTTCGCAATTACAAAGTCGGCGGCGAATTTGTGGTCGCGACGGCCCACGGCGGGATGAACTTGTTTACCGGCAACTCGCAGTTTTGCCTCGGGCCCTACACGCCGATGCCGTTTGCCAGAACCGATCCCGAAGTTGAGCAGGAGGATTTTTTAAACGAGGCAAGAAGGCTTTCTGGCAAAAACCTGACTCCCGCCGAGTCTTCGGCCTTCTGGACCGGACAATCCCTGCGTTTTATCACCGGCAATCCGTTCGCGTGGGGAAAACTCATATACAGAAAGGCGCTTATATTTCTAAACAATTACGAGCCGCAGATAAACCTGGACTACTATTTTTTCAGGCAGGAATACAATTCTGTGCTGTCTTCCGTGCCGGTCACCTTCGGCGTTATTATGCCGGCCGCGCTTCTGGGAATGATTTTTGGAGGCGCTAACTTCCTGCTGCTCGGCTATTTCGCGGTCTATTTCCTGTCCGGCCTGATATTTTTTGTGGTTTCGGAGTACCGTTTTCCGGCTGTTCCGGCCCTTGCCATTTATGCAGGTTACGGCATAACGCTTTTATTCCAAAAGTGGAAAGAATATAAAATACGCGAGCTGTTTTACCTCGCGGGTTTTTTGGCGTTTTTTGTTTTTATTTCCAATATTGATATTTACTCGGGTTTATTCGGATATAATTCCTACAAGAGGTCAAACCTCGCCAACTCCTACTTCGGCATGGGCGTGACTTACGAGGAAAAAGGCCTGACTCAGGAGGCGATAGCTTCTTACGAGAAGGCGCTTGAGATAATGCCTCAGACGGGGCCTCTGATTAATATGGCGGGCATATATGAGCGCCGCGGGAATCTGGACAAAGCAGCCGAGCTTAACGCGGCGGCGCTGAGAATTTATCCCGGTTCGGCGGAAGCCAGCAATAACCTGGGCGCGATAATGTTTAAAAAGGGAAAGTATCTGGAGGCGGCGGAATATTTCACCCAGGCCCTGTCCGTGAAACCCGATTTTGAGCAGGCAAAAAAGAATCTCGCCGTAGCGCTTAAAGCCGCGGGGAAAAAATAATGAAAGAATCGCTTAAAAGAGAACTCTCTGAAATAGAGGCCGCCGGCCTTCTGCGCCGCGAGCGGACGGCAACATTTATTACCGACAGGGAAATTGTCGTTGACGGCAGGAGATGCCTGAATTTCTCGTCAAATAATTATCTCGGGCTTTCTTTTGACGAAAGGGTTTCGGGTTTCGCGCAGAGCTCTTATTACAGGTACGGCTCAGGCGGAACTTCTTCGCGCCTTGTGGCCGGCACCTTTGAAATACACAAAGAGCTGGAGCAGAAACTCGCGGCATTTAAGGGTAAAGAGGCGGCGCTGGCATTTCCCTCCGGGTACCAGACAAATCTCGGCATTATCGGAGCGCTCTTAAAAGACGGCGACTGCGTGATAATGGACAAATTAAACCATGCTTCGCTCTGGGACGGCGCGAAACTCTGCGGCGCGAGAATATTTGTTTACGAGCACAGGGACATGGATTCGCTTGAAAAAATTCTCAGGCGCGTTGAAGGCTACCGCAGAAAGCTTATAGCCACCGACAGCGTTTTTTCAATGGACGGAGACCTGGCTCCGCTTGCCGATATAGCCGCGCTTGCCAAAAAATACAGGGCCTGGACCATGATTGACGAGGCTCATGCCACGGGAGTTTTCGGCCAAAACGGCAGAGGCCTCGCCGAACAATTGGGAGTTGAAAACGAAATTGACATTGTTATGGGAACGCTGTCAAAAGCCCTGGGTTCGCAGGGAGGTTTTGTCTGCGGTTCGCGTGAATTCGTGGAATACCTTGTAAATAAAAGCCGCTCATACATATATACTACGGCGCTCGCGCCTTCCTGCGCCGCCGCGGCTCTTAAGGCGCTTGAAATTGTTATTACTGAACCCGATAGAAGAGAGAGGCTGCTTAAAAACGCGGCGGCTCTGAGAGCCAAATTAAAATCAGCGGGTTTTGAAACCTTTAACTCGGAAAGCCAGATAGTTCCCGTGCTTGCGGGCGGAGCGTCGGAAGCAAATGCCGTTTCACGGAAACTCTTTGACAGGGGCATATTCGCGCCGGCCATAAGGCCGCCTACGGTTCCCGAGGGCTCCTGCCGGCTCAGGTTTTCAATCACGAGCGCGCACGAGCAAAAAGATCTGGATAAACTTTTTGATTCGCTGAGTTCGGCGGTGGAAAAATGAAGAAAGGTGTTTTTGTGACGGCCACCGATACCGGCGTGGGTAAAACTTATTTTGCCTGCGCTCTGGCGGAAGCCTTGAAAAAAAACGGCTGCGATATAGGTGTCATGAAGCCGTTTTGTTCAGGAGTTCGTTCGGATGTCACAAAACTCATAAAGGCCGCGGGCGTGAAAGATAAGGTTGACGAGGTTAATCCTGAATTTTTCAGGAGCCCGCTGGCTCCTCTTGCCGCGGCGCGGCTTGAGAGAAAAACCATCGGCATGCCCGCTGTGCTTAAGAAATTCGCCGGATTGTCCCAGAAGCACGATTTTATGATTGTTGAAGGAGCCGGCGGGCTGGAAGTTCCGATAAAAAATAATTATACGGTTGTAAATCTGATAAGGGATTTTAAGCTTCCGGTAATAGTTGTAGCGAGGGCCGGGCTTGGCACGATAAACCACTCGGTTTTAAGCGTGAAGCGCCTTCGCTCAGAGGGTATAAGAGTTTCAGGCATTGTTTTAAGCGGCAGGTCAAAAGATTCGCCGGCCGAGAGAACCAATCCTGCCATTGTAGCCCGGATGACGAAGCTTCCCGTGGTAGAACTGCGCAGAAATTCAAGATTATCAAAGAAGGATATCCTAAAACTCGGCATTAAACTATGAATTACAACAAACGGCAAATTATAGCTTTGGACAAAAAATTCGTTTGGCACCCTTTTACACAGATGGCCGACTGGCTCAGGGATTCGCCGGCAGAGCCGCTGGTAATAGAGCGCGGGAGCGGCAGCTATCTTATTGATATTGACGGCAGAAAATATTTAGACGGAGTCTCCTCTTTATGGGTTACGGTTCACGGCCACCGGAAAAAAGAAATTGACGGGGCCGTTAAGCGCCAGCTGGGCAAGATCGCTCATACGACTTTTCTCGGACTGACTCATCCGGGCGCGGCTCTGCTCGCCAGAGAGCTTGCCGGGATACTGCCGGAGGGCCTTGAAAAGGTATTTTATTCCGATAACGGTTCCACCGCGGTTGAGGTAGCCCTAAAAATGGCATACCAGTATTCCGCGCGAAGCGGTCGCAAAACGGCTTTCCTCTCGCTGCGCAACGCCTATCACGGTGATACCATCGGTTCTGTTTCCGTGGGCGGCATGGATCTGTTTCACGAAAAATTCCGTTCCCTTTTATTTAAAACCTATTTTGCCATGTCGCCCTATTGCTATCGCTGCGCTTTCAGGGCCGGCAAAGGGCCTTTGCCTGAAAGCGGCAAAGGAACTGATTTCGCGGGCCACTGCAAAGCCATGGGCTGCCGCGGCCGGTGCGTAAAAGAGCTTGAGGACCTGTTAAAAAAACACTCTGACAAAATCTGCGCCGCTGTCGTGGAGCCAATGATACAGGGCGCCGCCGGCATGCTCACCATGCCTCCCGGCTATTTAAAGTTGTTTGAAAAGCTTTGCAGAAAATACGGAGTGCTTCTTATCTGCGACGAGGTCGCTACCGGGTTTGGGAGAACGGGAAAGATGTTCGCGGTGGAGCATGAGGGCGTGAAACCCGATTTTATATGCCTTTCAAAAGGAATAACCGGAGGCTACCTTCCTCTCGCGGTTACGGTTACGACAAAAAAAGTTTATAACGCTTTCCTGGGAAAATACGAGGATTTTAAAACCTTTTTCCACGGCCACACTTACACCGCGAACCCGCTCGCCTGCGCTGCGGCGCTGGCTAACCTTGAACTCTTTGAAAAAGAGAAACTGCTGCCTTCTCTTAAAGGCAAGGCGGAGTTTCTCGGAGAGGAACTTAGTAAATTGCGCGGCCACCGCAATGTGGGGGACATAAGGCAGTTGGGCCTCATGGCGGGAATTGAAATAGTCAAAGATAAGGCCGCGGGCAAAATCTTCGCTCCGGAAGAAAAACTGACGATTAAAATCTGCGACGAGTGCCGCAGGCGCGGCCTGATAATAAGGCCTCTTGGAAATGTGTTGGTTCTTATGCCGCCTTTAAGCATAAATAAATCCGAGATTTCTAAAATGACGGGGCTTCTTTTTGCCGCCCTGCGAGCCGTATTAAAAGATGACGAAACCCAAAAAAATTGATACAATACACCCCGTTACACATAATAACGCAAAGGAATTTAAATGATAGGCTATCTTGTTGAATTTATTATGCATTCGGACAAACACCTGCTGGCGATTTTTGAGCGCTTCGGCTCCTGGACCTACGGGATACTTTTCGCGATAATATTTGCCGAGACGGGCCTTGTTTTCACGCCGTTTCTTCCCGGGGATTCCCTGCTTTTTGCTGTGGGGGCGCTTGCCGCCATAGGCTCTCTGGATGTGTGGTGGGTAGTGGCTCTGCTTTCCGTGGCGGCTATTTTGGGCGACGGGGCGAATTATGCCGTTGGAAAATACCTCGGCCACATAATTTACGCCAAGGCGAACGGCGGCCTGATTAAAAAAGACTACATAGATAAAACCCATAAATTTTACGAAAAGTACGGGTCAAAGACTATTGTTTTTGCCCGTTTTGTGCCTATAGTCAGGACTTTCGCGCCGTTTGTCGCGGGAGTTGGAACCATGGGCTACCTGAAGTTCGCCACCTACAATGTGGTCGGAGGAATAGTCTGGGTCGCGCTCTTTGTGCTGGGCGGCTACTATTTCGGTAACATGCCGATAGTCAAAAAGAATTTTTCCGTTGTAATTCTTGGAATAATAATCGTTTCTATACTGCCGGCTTTTATTGAATACGCGCGCCACAAGCTTTCAAAAAATAAAGCCGCGGCCAAACCTTAGTTTGAGTCTTTAGCCGCGCGGCTCGCCGCGCGTGACAGCCCAAGGCAGCAAAAACACCGGGTAATGTCAAGAATAGTGTGTAATTTCTTTTAAGGGTTTATTCTCCCAGAGCATATTTTGTCTGTAAAAGATAGCGAAGATGATACGCTGGACGCTATCCTGGTTATTGAAACAGCTCATAGTTCT
>Ga0208977_1000059_pt1 | contig 130192 bp, 121 predicted proteins | sample RifOxyA2_FD_184030 | JGI IMG/M metagenome (GOLD analysis project Ga0208977, IMG submission 184030) | Groundwater microbial communities from Rifle, Colorado - Rifle Oxygen_injection A2 (SPAdes) | ecosystem: Environmental > Aquatic > Deep subsurface > Groundwater | place: Rifle, Colorado, United... | reverse complement strand
AATTGCCCATCAGTCCCTCTCCCTCTGGGAGAGGGTGAAATGCCTACCAGTTCTCAAACTATTTCAAGATTGGGTGAGGGCAGAGAAATCCAGGATGGAAAATTCACAAAGTCATTATTTTATGTATTACAAAACTTTTCTTGCACAGCGTTTTTTGGCTTAATGACAATAATTATTGAAAAATGCTTTTTGCTAGGAGAAAGTCAGGAGAATTCTGTTCGTCTATGAATCATACGGGTTTACTCGAGGTATAAATACTCGGGGTTAAGCTTTTTAAAATTGATAAATTCTTAACATCTAATTTCATATCAGGATCTTTTGGAGTTTCAAGAACCATAGGTTTATCGATGAATCTTTTATCGTTTAAGATGAGTCTGAAAGGTTCCTTTCCAAGAGTTCCTTCTCCAATATGTTCATGGCGATCTTTTTTTGAGCCAAGCTCTTTTTTGCTGTCATTTAGATGAAAGGCCAAAAGGTTTTTAATCCCTATCAGCTTGTCAAATAAGGAGAAAGTCTCTTTGTAACCTGATTCTGTTTTTATGTCATATCCTGCGGTATAGGAGTGACAGGTATCAAAACAAACTCCCAATCTTTCCTTATTGTCCACAGAAGTAAACCAATGTTCAAAATGTTCAAATTTATAGCCTAGTCCTGATCCTTGTCCTGCTGTTGTTTCAAGGGCTATTTTGACTTTATATCCTTTTGTTTTTTTTATAAGGAGATTTAAGCTTTCAGTCACCTTTTTAATCCCAAATTTTTCTCCTTCTCCTGTATGTGATCCCGGATGAATAACAATAAACGGAAGGCTTAATGCTTCGCATCTTTCAATCTCGTCTAACATTGATTTAATTGACTTTTCGTAGTTATCTTTTTTAGGGGAGGCTAAGTTGATTAAATATCCTGCATGTGCGAAAACAAAAATACCCGTCTCTTTTTGAAGCTTTTTAAATCTTTCTATTTCATCTTTTGGCAGTGGTTTGCCGAACCATTGGTTGTTATTTTTTACGAATATTTGAATAGCAGTACAATCAATTAAAGCTCCACGTTCAATCGCTTTATCAACACCACCTGCTATCGACATATGCGAGCCTAAAAATCTTTTTTGAGGCATTGAATAATTATATCATTTTGTTGTGAAATTTTTTTATATGTTTACAGATATGAATTTATGAAAAATAAATTTCTTTTAGCATCCAGGAGATCTTTTTTATCTTTAAGAGACAGCTTTAAAGATTATTTTAAATGGGAGACGGAAAAGACAGGAAAAACACCTTGGAGAAAAAAGGTTTTACTTGAGTCTCAGAAAGGATCTTCCTCTGTAAATAATTTTATGGTTTCAGATTCATATTGTCCGTCTTTAGTTAGAGATGGCATAGAAAGACCCATGAATTTTGCAACCTTTGTCGGCCTCCCAGGCAGGATTGAGCGTCATTATTTTAGCGAACTTTATGTTGGTAATGAAAGAATTGTTTTAAAGGTTATTATTAAAAAAGGGGAAGCTAAATTGATAGCTTACGGCATTGAAGGAAAAGTATTGCTGGAAAGTTATTTGGATGAAAATAAATCTTATCGTTTAAAAATTGGAGAGATACTATTTTCTTTATCGTCATTATATTCTGAATATTCAACGAATGAAGAGAATTCTTTTTTTAGTGTTACGCCCTGTTATATAGAAGGTTTATATAAAATAGCTCCTCCTCCTGAGACAGAAGAACCTTTTTTTATTTTTGGGGTGCACGGTGATAAATCAGGTTATTTTTCTAAGAGGATTGCCTCTTCTTTTGAGGCTAAGGGCGGAGTTTTTAGCTTTGGAATTGCGGGATTAGGCTTTCAGATTTTTTGTGAAAATCTTCGAAATGGCAAATATGATGTTGATTTTGTTATGATCGAAGATATCCCTTTTGGATCATTTTATTTCAGAAGACGGACTTTCTTCCTCAAAGGGTTGGATGTGGATGCAAGAAATTGCCTGCAGTTTTGTTTTGCCGGGGAAAAAATTCTTTTGTTTGCTTCTTCCGAGAAAAATGTTTTAGTAGACGATATATATGACAACCAATTAACCCCGATTTCCTAATCGGGGTTAATTTTTGATATTTTCTTCAAAACCCTGCCTATACAAGAATTCTTCCCATAGATATTGAAAGAATCTAGAAGTCTTTGATTTTGCTTCTATGATTTTTTTGAGAGGATATATTCTTTTTATTAAAAAATATATCCCATAGGCAATTGGATTAAAACCTAAAAACATCTTTATTTCAAAGTTTGGATGTTTATTAAGGAAAATTTTGGCGGACATTCCCATATTGTATTTTCTTTTGAGCATATCTTCTTGTGTTATGGGGTGTAAATGGTGGTTAATCGCGCTTGGCAGATAGAATAAGGGGATTTTTATTTTTGACAGACGATATCCGAGTTCTATATCTTCCCAGCCATAACCTGTGAATGCCATGTCAAACATACCTGACTTTTGTATGATATTTTTTGAAATGGATAAATTTCCTGTCAGAAAATAGGCCCACTTAAGTTTTTGTCCGTCTTTAAACTCTTTTTTTATATATGGGTTTCCGTCAGGATTGATAGTTAAACCTTCAAAAGAGGAATGTGTTTTTGCTTCGTGCGCCTTTAAATGCTCTTCTAGCAGTTTTGGGTCGGCAAGCATATCGGCATCTGTTAGAAAAACAATCTCTCCTTCTGCTTCATTAATTCCGCGGTTACGTGCTCCAGGCCTTCCGAGGTTTTCTTGTTTAATGTACCTTACTCCTTTAATCTTTAATTCTTTTATCATTTGTTCTGTGCCGTCTGTTGAGGAGCTATCAACAACAATAATTTCATAAAGGTCTTTTGAGAGCGTTTGGTTAAGTAAAGAATCCAAAACCTTTTTTAACTTCTCTTTTTGATTATAAGTTCCTATAACGACACTAAGTTTCATGTTTTTGAATCCTTAACTCTCTTTACCTTTTTATCTCTTTATGGCTCTTTACCCCGATTATCCTAATCGGGGTTTATATCTTTGTAAACTTGTATTTGACCAACGTCCAAATTGCAGAAAAAGCGTCTTTCCATGATATCTTTTTTCCTTCATCAAATGCTCTTCCTTTGTAAGATATCGGGACTTCTAGAATTTTGTATCCCTTTTTTGATATTTTTGCTGTTATTTCCGGTTCCATGTCAAATTTTTTTGATTTTATATCCAATGTTTTTGCCAAATCTGTAGGTATCAGTTTATAACAGGTTTCCATATCGGTTATTTTAATCCCATATAAAATGTTTGTGATAACGGTAAGAACTTTATTCCCTATAAAATGAGCAAAAGAAGAAAACTTATGTTCGCCTAAAAACCTTGAACCGTAGACCACTTTAGCTTTGCCTTGAATTATCGGATTTAAAAGTTTTTTATAGTCTTGAGGATCATATTCTAAGTCTGCATCCTGGATAATAATATAATCGCCATTTGCGGCGGCAATGCCTGTTTTAACTGCGGATCCTTTTCCTTGATTTTTTTTTTGCAGGATTACTTTTATCTCGTCGGATTGAAATAAAGGATAAAGATCTCGTGTTCCGTCTGTGGAAAAATCATCTACTATTAAAATCTCTTTTTCAATGTTAACTGCCAAAACGCGATTTAAAATCTCTTCTAATGTTTTTTTCTCATTAAAAACTGGAATAATAATTGATAATTTCATCTGATTATTTTATATGATATCATATTTATAGGAATAACCAATATTTGGTTAAATAACGATTATGAAGAAGAAAATAAAAGATATAAAACTGCCTAAAGAATTTAAAAAATATCTTGAACTTTTGAGATGAAGACAAACAATATCGCCTACGATTCCCGCAAAGTAAAAAGCGGAGATCTCTTTGTTGCAATCCCCGGATTAAAGGTTGATGGCCACGATTTTATAGCTCATGCGATTAAAGCTGGGGCATCTACTATTGTCGCGGAAAAAGATTTTGACGCTCCCCCAAGTGTGAAGAAAGTTATTGTTGATAACAGCCGAAAAGCTTTGGCGGAACTTTCAAACAGATTCTATGATTGTCCTTCTAAAAAGTTAAAAATCATAGGAATTACAGGGACTAATGGAAAAACTACTACAGCTTATCTTATAGAATCAATTCTTTCTGCAGCCGGGTTTAGGGTAGGATTAATAGGGACGGTTGAAAATAAAATAGGCGGGAAGTCGATTGACTCAAAGCTTACAACTCCGGAATCTCTTGAGCTTCAGGAACTTCTTGCAGAAATGTTACGAGCTGGGGTAACCCACGTTGTAATGGAGGTCTCTTCTCACGCTTTAGCCCAGTATAGAGTTTACGGTTGTGATTTTGATGTTGCGATATATACTAATTTGACACATGACCATCTTGATTTTCACAAAGATATGAATAGCTATTTAGAGGAGAAGAAGAAGCTTTTTAAAATGTTAAAGCCAAGTGGCGCGGCGATAATAAACGTTGATGACCCTTATTCAAAGGATATAGCCTCGGTTGTTGAAACCGAGGTTGTTTTTTATGGTTTTAAAGAGGGGAGGCATGAACTTAGATCGGCTAAACACAGTGATTTAGACGGAACATTAAAAGACTTTAAAGTCGATAATATTAATTCTATGCAAGTTAAAATAGATTCAGAAGAGATTAAAACAAGTTTGATAGGAGAATTTAATGTATATAATATTTTAGCTGCTTATCAGTGTGGACTCTATTTTAATTTAAGTCCGAAAATTATTAAGCATGGTTTGGAAAAAGCCAAAGTCCCGGGTCGTTTCGAGCTTTTTAAGAGTAAGAATGGTTTTTATGTTATTGTGGATTTTGCTCATTCTCCTGATGCGCTTAAGAAACTTTTAAAGACTGTTAAGCCTTTTGTTGAGGGGCGGTTGATTTTGGTTTTTGGTTGTCCGGGGGATCGAGATAAAACTAAAAGGCCTATTATGGGGAGAATAGCCTCGGAAGCAGCTGATCTTGTTTTTGTAACAACTGATGATCCTCATGCTGAAGATCCTCAAAACATAATAAATGACATAAAGGGCGGAATGATCAATGACCAATGTCCGATTTCTAATATCGAATTTCAAAAAGCTAATTACTTTATTATTGACAGAAAAATGGCCATCCAAAAAGCCTTGGAATTAGCAAATAAGGGAGATATTGTTGTTATCGCGGGTCGCGGACATGAAAAATATCAGGATTTTAATGGGGAAAAAGTTTATTTGGATGACAGGGAAGTTGTAAAAGCGTTTTTATTAAATTGATGTTATAATAACAACTAAGTGTTTTTTGATGAAAAAGATTTTTAAAATAATTCCGCTTTTTTTGCTTTTTAGCATATTCGGCGCTATAACACTTGTTTACGCGGTAGATATCAATTCTCTTGGATTGACTGTTCCTGCTATTCAAGAGGTTCCGGCGTCTGAACATTCCGCTCCGAAAAGTTTTGGAGATATGGCGATGGAGGGTCCTATAGATGCCAAATCCTATATTTTGGGGCCGGGGGATAATATTTCTGTTCATATTATTGTCGGTGATGAAGAGTTGTCAATTAACCATAATCTTTTTGTCGGTGCGGACGGCAATGTGTTTTTCCCCAATATAGGAGCTATATATCTTTCCGGTTTGAGTTTAAGCCAAGCAAAAAACAAGATAAATTCTACTATAAAAAACATGTATCAGGAGAAATTTGAGATTTTTGTATTGCTGACTCAGCCCAAAAAAGTTAAGATTTATTTGATTGGGATGGTTAAAAATCCAGGACCTTTGGCTATTTATGACGGATTAAGAGTTTCAGAAGTAATTGCTCAGGCAGGTGGAATTGCCAGTGGCGGGTCTAATCGATATATTTATATAAAACGTAGGTCTTTTGATGGAAGTGAGAGCAAGGTTATAAAAGCCGATCTTTTTGATGCTTATCGAGGCAAAGATTTGTCAAAAGATATTTATGTTCGTTCGGGGGATATTATTGAAGTTCCAAGTGTCGACAATATTCGTATAAGTCAGACTAAGATAGACGAATCCAAGGACAAACTTATCTTTGAAGGAAAAGAGGTTTTTGTTTATGTATATGGGGAGGTATCAAGAAGCGGTAGGTTTGAGTATGTTCCTGGCAAAAGTGTTTCTGATTATATAAGTTATGCTGGAGGCCCTAAAGATAAAGCTCTTCTTAACTCTGTTCAACTGACAAGAAAAATAAGTGACAGATCAGAAAAATATTCTGTTAGCGTCGGTGACGTTATATATAACGGTGATACACAGAAAGATATGGAGGTTTTAGGCGGGGATGTTATAAATGTTCCGGGGAATTTCTTCTATTTTTCAGACTTTGCCAGTTTTGCTAATACAATTTTACTTACTTTGACATTGTATAGCTCGTTGGTTAAATGAGGAGAATCAGACATAGAAAGGTTGTTGCTTTAATAGGAGTTTAGCTGTGGATCAAAATTATGATGACGATGAAATAAATTTGAGAGAATATTTAGATGTTTTGCTGAAGCGTTGGGTGTTAGTTGTTTTTACAGCTTTTGTTTTTGTTTTATTTGCTTTCTTTTTAAGCGTAAGGCAAAAGCCTGTATACGAAGCTTCAGCTACTGTCTTGCTTCGTGGAAGCCAGTCTTCTGTTTCTCAGTATGCCGGAATTGCTGGCGCATTAGGCATTAATTTAAGTGGAGGAGGGAATATTGCAGAATTACAGGAATTATTAAAGAGTAAAGCTGTTGCGGCAAAAGTGCTTAAGGATCTTGACTTGGTTCACAGAATAAAGGGTTGGGATGACCCTGGAATAGAAACGAGGACTTTAATCTCTTCAGTAAGTGGGATGTTGTTACCTCCTGACTCTTCAGGAAATGTTCTGCAGATAAAAGCAGCAGCTTTTGATCCTCAGCTTGCGGCAGATGTCGCAAATGGATTTGTTAATGCTTTGTCCTATTATTGGAATGAGCTAAATTATACAGAAGCGCATAAAAAGCTTGATTATATAAAAGCTGAATTGCCTAGAGTTGAAGAGGAATTAAAAAATATAGAAGATAAGTTAAAGCTTGTGCCAAGGGGCGCTACTGGTTTTTCTTTCTCAGGACAGAGTGGAATTCAACGCGATTATGAGATTTATAATTCGGTTTACACAATGCTTAAAAAAGAGCTTGAAGCCACAAAACTTGAAGCTTCAAAAGAGCTCTCCCCATTTTCTGTTTTAGATCCTGCGGAAAAGCCTTTGGGGCGCAGCAAACCTAAAATCAAACTGAATTTGATGATAGGTTTTGTTGTTGGTTTGTTTACGGGTGTTTTTGTTGTTTTCTTTAGAGAGTATTGGAAGAAGAGCAATATTTAATTTAAAAGGAGTAGCTGATGTTTCTTTATACAAGTTGTTTTTTTTGTTTAGTTTTATTTTTTTGTTCTTCATTTTCCAATCAAGCTTTTGCTTATCTTGATCCAGGAGCAGGGAGCTATATTTTTCAAATATTACTAGCTTTTTTTATAGGCTCTATTTATTCTATAAAAGTTTTTATCTCTAAAGCATCAAAAAAAATCCCCCGTTTTAAAGAAAAAAAAGATGCAAAGTGATAGTTCGTTAATAGGTGGTTCCTTTAAAGACCCTTCAGGTTTTGTTTTCAGTAAAGACGGAGAGATTTATAGACAGATAAATTTTACCTATAAAAATAATTATGAAATGTTTATGCGCTGCGGGCTTTATGATAAGCTTGTGGAGGCAAACACTCTAATTTCTCACAAAGAAGTTTCAGTTGAAGCTCAAAATTCAAATATAGCATATAAGATAATTAAACCGGAACGTATTTCTTTTATTTCTTATCCATATGAGTGGTGTTTTGGACAACTAAAAGATGCTGCATTGCTCACTTTAAATTTACAAAAAACAGCGCTTGATTTTGATATGACGCTTAAAGATGCTAGCGCTTTTAATATTCAGTTTGTGAAGGGGAATCCTAAATTAATAGATACTCTATCTTTTGAAAAATACGATGAAGGTGAACCTTGGATTGCGTATAAGCAGTTTTGCGAACATTTTTTAGGGCCTTTAGTGTTAATGGCTTTTAAGGATTATAGGCTTTCTCAGCTTTTTAAGGTTTTTATAAATGGGATTCCCCTTGATTTGGTTAGCTCTGTTTTGCCAAAGACAAGTTGGTTGAATCCTGGTATTTTTATTCATATTCATTTGCATTCAAAAGCTCAAAAAAAATATGAGGAGAGAAGAATATTTTCAAAGAAGGTGTTTTTTAGTAAAACCCATTTTTACGCGCTTATAGATAATCTTCAATCGGTTGTTGAAAAATTAAAGTTAAACAAAAAACATAGTCATTGGAAAGATTACTATGTTAGTAATAATTATTCTCCACACTCTTTTGAATTTAAAAAAAGTGTAATTTTAGATTTTATTGATATTCTGAAGCCTTTTAATGTTTGGGATTTGGGTTGTAATACAGGTGGTTTTTCTGAAATAGCAGCCAGTAAAAACATAGAAACAATAGCCTTTGACAATGATTTTTTTTGTATTGAAGATATTTACAATAAATCTAAGTTTGAAAAGATATTGCCATTGTTTTTGGATTTGTTAAATCCTACTCCCTCTTTAGGTTGGGCAAATTTAGAGAGAGATTCTTTAATAAAGAGGGGACCTGCTGATTTGGTTATGGCTTTGGCGTTGATTCATCATTTAGCGATAAGTTGCAATATCCCTTTTATAAAGATTGCCGATTTTTTTAGCAAAATTTGTAATTGGCTTATAATAGAATTTGTGGAAAAAGAGGATTCTATGGCACAGAAACTTTTCAATTCAAGAAAGGATATATTTCCTCATTATAATTCTGAAAATTTTAAGGCGACATTTGAAAAAAAATTTATTACTGAGAAAACGGTTGAAATACCCGGTTCTCATAGAACACTATATCTTATGAGAGCGAAAAAATGAAAAAAATCATAATATATCCTTTTGTTTTTGCCGTATATCCTGTTCTGTTTTTGTTTTTTAATAATTTAGGTGAACTTGGTTTTTTTGATGTTTTTCCAAAATTATTATTTTTTATATTTATCTATTTTCTGTTATGGGTTGTTTTATTTATTGTTTTAAGGAACTTAAACCTAGCTTCTGTAATTTCTTCTGTTCTCTTTTTATGGATTTTTTTATACGGGAGTTTTTGTTTTTTATTTTCAAATCTTTTAATTGAATATATATTTATTAGGGAAAGGTTTTTATTGGCATTTTGGGTTTTTGTGCTAGTTTGCTTGTTTGTTGCGTTGATGATTTATTTTAGGAGAAATAAGCAATTGGAGAAGATTAATTATTTTTTTAATGTAGTTGCTTTTGTTTTGGTTTTGGGATTAGTGTTTAACTTTTTGTCTTATAAATTAAATAATATTCATAAAAGGGTTGATGTTAATGCCCTAAAAAGTGTTAAAAAGATGAATTCTTTGGGTTTTATTTTTTCTGAAAAATCAAAGAAAAGAGATGTTTATTATATAATTCTTGATGCTTATTCGTCTGACAGTGTTTTAAAAGGTTTATTTGGTTATGATAATTCGAGTTTTACAAACTCCTTAAAAAAAAGAGGTTTTTATGTCGCGGATAAAAGTTTTAGTAATTATGCTTTTACTCTAGCCTCTCTTTCCTCGTCTTTAAATATGACTTACTTGGATTTTGTTGGAAGGATAATGGGGCAAGAATCTAATGATATTTCGTATTTACAAGAGATGATGAAAAATGCTGTCGTGGAAAAAACTTTTGCACAAAACGGATATGAAATTATAAATATAGGTTCGTGGTGGAAGGCTACTTCTTCAACTCCGAGTACAGCTTCTTTCATGGATAAGATCTTACTTGATGAATTTAATATGCTTTTATTAGAAAGTAGCATATTTCATCCTTTTAGCATACAGATTACTTTTCCGGTTTTAAGGTGTAGGGTCATTGATCAGTTTAAAGAGATAGAAGAGGTTTCAAATAATAAAAATCCAACATTTGTATTTGCCCATATATTATCCCCTCATCCTCCTTTTATTTTTAATTCGAATGGTTCAAAGTTAAAGTTGCCTAAAGGGGTTGCTGGGTGGTTTGATCACAGTTTATATGTTCCTCAGCTTCGATTTATCAATAAAAAGGTGATGCAGTTGGTTGACTCTTTGTTATCAAAGTCAAAAGTAAAACCTATTATTATAATACAGGGTGACCATGGCGCCGGTTATTTATTTGAACAGGATATAAAAAACAAACCTACGGATATAAGAAATAAGCCAAAACATATGGGAAAACTCTTTTCCGATGCTAACTTAAAAGGTCAAATGCGTATTTTAAATGCATACTATTTGCCAGATGTGGAGTTTGTAAATACGAGCATAAGTCCTGTGAATACTTTTCGTCTAATATTTAATTGGTATTTTGGAGGTAATTTCCAGATATTGGAAGATAAAAGCTATTTTTCAAGTTATTTTAGGCCTTATAAATTTATAAATGTAACGGAAAAAGTGAAATATTAGAGAAGATATGACTAATTTTGACTGGTCTTGATTAGTTGTAGACAAAAAAATTTAAATGGATAAAATTAAAGTTTCAATAATTGGTGCGGGAGTTGTTGGGCTTGCAATTGCAAGAGAACTGTCAGAGAAAATATGCGGAGATATTGTTGTTTTTGAAAAAAATGCGCATTTTGGTCAGGAAATAAGCAGCCGTAATAGTGAGGTTATCCATGCTGGTATTTATTATCCCAAAAATTCCTTAAAGAGTAATCTTTGCCTTTTCGGCAATAAACTCTTATACGAGTTTTGTAAATTAAAAGGAATTAGACATAAAAATTGCGGTAAAATTATAGTTTCTACAAATGAACAAGAGGCAATACAAATAAGATCTATTTATGAAAAATCAACTTCAATTGGTGTTCCAGGTCTTACACTTTTAACCAAAGATGAAATCTTTAAGATAGAGCCCCAAGTTTACGCGTTAAATGGCGTATTTTCTTCTACCACTGGAATAATTGATTCTCATGGTTTAATGAAAATTTTGCATGAAGAAGCTCAAAATAATGGGACAATGTTTGCCTTTGAGAATGAGGTTGTAAAGATTGTAAAAACTTTTGAGGGATATATTATTGAAACTTTAAGAGGAGAAAAAATTCTTTCAGAAATAGTTGTGAATGCCGCGGGTCTTTATTCGGATAAAATAGCTAAAATTACGGGATTTGATGTTGATTTGCTTGGGTACAGGCTCCATTATTGCAAAGGCGACTATTTTTCGATATCTAGAGCCTCGGGTATGCTGCATCATCTTGTATATCCGGTTCCTCATGAAAAAGGATATGGGCTTGGTGTTCATGCGACACTTGATCTTGAAGGATGTGTAAAATTGGGTCCTGATGCAACTTATGTTGATCATATTTATTATGATGTTGATTCCAGTAAAAGAGAGGCTTTTTATAAAGCCGCAAAGCATTATTTGCCATTTTTAAGAGAGGAACAACTTATGCCGGATACATCCGGAATGAGACCAAAATTACAAGGATTAAATGATGGGGTTAGAGATTTTATGATAAAAGAGGAGACTGAAAATGGGTTTCCTGGCTTTGTAAATTTGATAGGAATTGAATCTCCAGGGTTAACAGCTTGTTTGGCAATTGGGAAGCATGTTGGCGGCATAATCTCCTTGTGACTGGTGTTGACTGGTCTTGATTAGTTATAGACAAAATTTTCGTAAGTGGTATACTTAATTTTAAGTTATATATAGGCGATAAATAAATCTTTTAGTATCTAAAAATGGATAAAGTTTTACTAGATAAAATAGGATCTAAAAAAGCAAAAATAGGCATTGTTGGGTTGGGTTATGTTGGTCTTCCTTTAGCTGTTGAGTTTTGCAAAGCTGGTTTTTGTGTTGTTGGGATAGAGCAGAACCCAAAAAGAAGGGAGATGCTTGATAGAGGGCAAAACTACATTTCTGATGTCTCTTCAAAAGATTTGCTTAAAGCTGTTAGAAATAAGAAAATAAAAATAACAGATGATTTTTTCGAGCTTAAGGCTGTTGATGCGATTATTATCTGTGTTCCTACTCCCCTTGATAAGAACAAACAACCGGATATATCTTATGTTAAATCAGTGACTTTTCACATTTCAAAAACACTAAAAAAAGGCCAGCTTGTGGTTTTAGAAAGCACAACTTATCCTGGGACAACAGAAGAAGTAGTCCTTCCCAAGCTAGAGAAATCAGGATTGAAGGTCGGTAAAGATTTTTATTTGGCTTTTTCTCCTGAAAGAGTAGATCCCGGCAATAAAAAATTTAGGACCCAAAATATTACCAAAGTTATAGGTGGAGTGACACCTGTATGCAGCGAGCTTACAAGAAAACTTTATTCTCAAATAATCAAGGAGACTTATTTGGTGTCGACTCCAAGAGTTGCGGAGATGGAAAAGCTTTTGGAAAATATTTTTAGAAGCGTAAATATTGCATTAGTTAATGAGTTGGCTATTCTCTGTAAAAAAATGGATATAGATATATGGGAAGTAATAGATGCCGCCAAAACAAAGCCTTATGGTTTTATGCCTTTCTATCCCGGGCCAGGTCTTGGAGGGCATTGTATTCCGCTTGATCCGTTTTATCTTTCTTGGAAAGCTAAAGAATATCATATGAATACTCGTTTCATCGAATTAGCAGGTGAGTTAAATGATCAAATGCCATATTATGTTGTGCAGCTTGTGCAAGATGGACTAAATCAGGACAAAAAGAGCTTAAAAAACTCAAAAATTTTAGTTTTGGGTGTTGCTTATAAAAAAGATATTGATGATTACAGAGAGTCGCCTTCTTTAAAAATCATAGAAATACTTGATAAAAAAGGGGCAAAAGTTGATTATAATGACCCCTTTATTCCTAAAATTAAGATTTGCGGAAAAGATTATTCTTCTTTAAAGCTGGATGGAAAAACCATTTCGGATTATGATTGCGTTGTCATAGCAACTGCTCATTCAAGTTATGATTATAAATTGATACTTAATAAAGCTGTCTTGATAGTTGATACTCGCAATGCTATGAGCTGCGTTTCAAAAAAATCTGGGGCAAATATAATAAAATTATGAAAAAAGATGCCGATAAAAAAACGATAATTGGTCAGATAGGTCTTGGGAATTGGGGGCAGAATCTTTTAAAGAACTTTTATTTGTTGCCTGATTGTAAGCTTAAATATGCTTGTGATTTTGACCGATCAAAAACAGAAAAATTTTCAAAGATATATCCTGATGTGATTTTTACAGATAATTATGATGAAATTCTTGAGGACAAAGAGGTTTCTGCCATTGTTGTTGCGATTCCGGCAGTTGATCACTATTCTGTTGCTAAAAAGGTTCTTGAGCGAAATAAACATGTTTTCATAGAAAAACCTATAACTTTAAAGTTTTCTGAAGCGCAGGAGCTGGTTGAATTAGCGCAAAAAGTGAATAAAAAAATAATGGTTGGGCACCTTATGCTTTATCATCCTGCCATTATAAAGCTGAAACAGTTGATAAAAACCGGTGAATTGGGTGATATTTATTGCATATATACTCATCGCCTAAATCTTGGCACAATAAGAAAAGCAGAAAATGCCATGTGGAGTTTGGCTCCGCATGACATATCAATTATTTTGCACTTGTTAGATGAACATCCACAAACGGTTTTTGCTTTGGGATCATCTTTTATTCAGTCTGGGATAGAGGATGTTGTTTATCTGAGTATGAAATTTTCTTCCGGTAAAATTGGGCATGTTCATGTAAGCTGGCTTGATCCTAATAAGAAAAGGCAAACAGTGGTTGTTGGCAGCAGAAAAATGGCTGTTTTTGATGAGGTTTCAGAAAAGGAGACATTGGTTCTGTTTGATAAAGGAGTGGAATTAAACAACAAACTTACTTTAAGGGATTCTGGAAAGTTTGTAATTGAGGTAGATAAAGAGACTCCGTTAAAATTAGAATGTGAACATTTTATTGAATCAATAAAAAATGGCAGCGAACCTTTGAGTAACGGAAAAAATGGTTTAGATGTATTAAAAGTGTTGACTTCTGCTCAAAAATCTTTGGAAAATGGAAAAGTAAATGAATTATTTTAAACATGAAACAGTAATTATTGATACTCCTGTTGAAATAGGGGATGGGACCAAGATCTGGCATTTTTCACATATATCTTCGGGGGTAAAAATTGGAAAAAATTGCAAACTTGGCCAGAATGTGTTTGTCCAGAATAATGTTAAAATCGGGAATAATTGCAAGATTCAAAACAATGTTTCAATTTATGGAGGGGTTGAGCTTGAAGATTATGTTTTTTGTGGTCCATCGATGGTTTTTACAAATATTGTAAATCCCCGTTGCAAATATCCTCAAGAGACTTCTGATAAATATTATAAAACACTAATAAAAGAAGGAGCTTCTTTAGGAGCAAACTGTACTGTTGTTTGCGGTGTTACAATAGGGATTAATGCTTTTGTGGGAGCAGGCGCTGTTGTGACAAAAGATATCCCTGCTTATGCTTTAGTTTATGGAAATCCTGCTAAAATTATGGGATGGATGTGTGAATGTGGGCAAAAACTTGAATTTCAGGAAAATTCTGCCAAATGTGGCAAGTGCGGACTTAAATACTTAAAAAATCTGGAAAAGGTTGAGAAAACTTTATGAATGTTCCTTTAATTGATCTTGGGATTCAATATGAATCTATTAAAAATGAAATAGATGAAGCTATAATGCGGGTTATTAAAGAAGGCAAATTTATTCTTGGTCCCGATGTTAAACTATTTGAAGATGAGGTATGTTCTTATCTGGGAGTTAAATACGCGGTGGGGGTTGCGTCAGGGACAGATGCTTTGGAGATTGCTCTTTTGGCTTTAGGGATTGGAACGGGAGATGAAGTAATTACAACCCCTTTTACTTTTATTGCAACAACGGAAGCTATTGTTAATGTTGGAGCAAAGCCTGTCTTTGTTGATATTGATCCAAAAACATATTGTATAAATCCTGGCTTAATTGAAGACACGATTACTAAAAAAACTAAGGTTATTTTGCCTGTTCATCTTTACGGTCATCCGGTAGAAATGGATCAAATTGCTTCATTAGCGAAAAAACATAATTTAAAAATAATTGAGGACTGTGCCCAATCACTTGGAGCAGAATATGATATGAAAAAGGTTGGCGCAATCGGCGATGTTGGCTGTTTGAGTTTTTTTCCGGGAAAAAATCTTGGCTGTTTTGGGGATGGTGGGATGGTTGTTACGAATGATGAAAAAGTTTATGAAATGTCAAAAATGCTAAGGCAACATGGTTCAAAAAAGAAATATTATCATTCTATAAATGGATTTAATAGCAGATTAGATACTATTCAGGCCGCTATTTTGAGGGTGAAGCTTAAATATCTTGATAAATGGAATGAAATGAGAAGAAAAAATGCAAAATTGTACGCTGAATTATTTGGAAATTATAAGGAAGTTCTTACTCCTGTTGTTGAAGATAGAATAAAACATTCTTTTAATTATTATACTGTGCGCGTAAAAAATAGGGTTTCAATTATTGAGGGACTAAATAAAGCCGGAATTGGCAATATGGTTTATTATCCGCTTTGTTTGCATTTGCAGGAGGTTTATAAAAATTTAGGATATAAGAAAGGTGATTTTCCGGAAGCTGAAAAGGCTCAGGAGGAGGTTTTATCTCTGCCGATGTATCCGGAGCTTACTTCCGGACAAGTTGAGTTTATTGTATCTATATTGAATACTATTTAAAGGAGGGCAACAGTGAAATTTACTATTGGATTTGAGAAAGAAGATACTAAGAAGCTTCATGGTTATTGGGATGAAATTATAGAGACACAAAAGTGGGCAGAGGGCAAGTTTACTAAAATGTTTGAAGAAAAATGGATGCAATATAATAAGGTGAATTATTCTTTATCTTTTTCAAGCTGGGCAGGGGCAGCAATAGCTGCTTTGGAATATTATAATGTAAAAGATGAAACAGTCTTATGTCCTTCAAATACTTTTATGGCTACACCCTTAAGTGTTATCAAAGCGGGAGGAAAAGTTGAATTTGTTGATTGTAATAAAAGTGATCTCTGTATGAGTTTTGATGATCTTAAAATAAAAGTTGAAAAATACAAGCCTAAAGCTGTTTTTGTTGTGCATATTGGAGGACATATTGCTTTTCAAATAAATGAAATTTCTCGATTTTGTAAAGATAAGGGAATAATTCTTTTAGAAGATTGTGCTCATGCTCACGGTGCGTCATGGAATGGTAAAAAGGCTGGAACTTGGGGAGATGTAGGTACTTATTCCTTTTATTCTACAAAGACCATTTCAACTGGTGAAGGGGGTATGCTGGTCTCAAGCGATAAAGCTATTTATGAATATGCAGTAAAATATAGAAATTATGGTAAATTTGATTATAATGTACATGGAATAAACTTTAGAATAAATGAGTTTGGAGCCGCAATTGGCTGTTTGCAGGTAGATAGACTTGATGAAATTGTTGCATGGAAGAATGATTATGCAAAGAAACATCTTGATCCCAAATATCAAAATCGAGTTAAATTGCCCGAGGGGATGATTTCAGGATACTATAAATATATAATTTTTGATCCAATTGAAAAATCAACTGGTAAAGTTTATGATCAGCCATGTCACAAAATATTGAATAAAGATTATGAGCTTCCAAATACTGACTGGATTGCGAAAAATCATTGGTGTTTACCTTTATATTATAAGGGAGAATAGGAGCTAAATATGAAGATAATGGTTACAGGGGGATCGGGTTTTATAGGCAGCCATCTTGTTGATAAATTGTTTTTATCTGGACATGAGGTTGTAATCTTTGATAAAGATGATCCTATTTATAAAAGTAAAGCCATCTATATAAAAGGAAATATTCTTGATTTGGGGAGATTAATTGACGCTACACAAGGAATTGATGTTATATATCATCTTGCTGCAGAAGCCAATGTTGATATAATTTTAAAAAATCCGGTATATTCTACTCAGGTTAATACGATAGGGACTATTAATGTTCTGGAAGCTGCGCGAAAAAATAAATGTAAAAGAGTAATATTTGCTTCTACAGATTGGGTTTATGGTGGGACAAAAGATTTGAATGTTGACGAGAAAACATCTTTATATCCCCCTTCTCCTGATCATATTTACATGGCAGGCAAAATTGCGTCTGAAATGTATTTAGCAAATTACCAAAAACTTTATGGCGTTGATTCTACGGTTATGCGTTTTGGAATTCCATTTGGGCCTCGTGCTCGAGCAGCTACTGTTACTTATATATTTTTATCAAAAGCTTTTAACTTAGAACCCATTACGATCCATGGGAGTGGCGAACAATTTAGGCAATTTATTTATGTTGAGGATCTTGCTGAAGGATGTGTTTCTTGTTTGCATAATAATGCTCGAAACGAGATATTTAATTTAAATGGACCGGAAAAGGTCTCCGTAAAAAGAATTGCTGAAACAATTAAAAAACTTTTGCCTGAAAAAGAGGTGAAAATAAACTTCTTAGATGCCAGGGAAGGTGATTTTAAAGGTAGATTAGTTGATTCATCTAAGGCTTTGAATCTTTTAAATTGGAAGCCGAAACATAGTTATGAAGAGGCTATGAAAAAATATATACCATGGTTCAAGGAGAATATTTTATGTTTAAACCAGAAGTAGATTCAACTTTAGTTAAGAAAGAAGATTCAATTAAACATGTAATGCGTGTGATTGATCGTGGTGGAATAGGGACTGCATTTGTAATAAATGAAAAGAGCATATTAATTGGTTCGGTAACAGACGGAGATATTCGTCAAGCAATTCTTAAGGGTGCCGATATAAATAGCAAAATTTCAAGTGTTATGAATGTTGATCCGGTATTTTTATATGAGGATTCTTTATCGCGTACGCATATTGTCTTTGAAGCAGTAAGTAAGCTATTGAATAGATCCGAAGCAAACCTTTATATGCCTGTAGTAAATAAAGACAAAGTTTTAATTAAATTAATATTATGCTCCAAACTGATAAAATTTGAAAAAGGTAATAGTTTGAAAAATTCTTTGCCAAAAAGTATATTAATTGTAGGAGGAGCTGGATATCTTGGATCTATATTATGTAGAAAGCTTATTAAAGCTGGATATAAAGTACGAGTCCTTGATTTATTATTGTTTGGCAAGGAGTCTCTTAAAGAGCTTTTAAGCCATCCGAGTTTTGAATTGGTAGAAGGAGATATGAGAAATATTACGACAGTTGTTAGCGCATTAAAGGGGATAAATGCTGTTGTAAATTTAGCGGCAATTGTTGGTGATCCAGCATGCCAAAAATATCCTGAAAGTGCGATAGAAACCAATTATCTTGCTAATAAATTATTAGCTGAAGCATGTAAATATCACCAAATTAATCGCTTTGTTTATGCTTCAACTTGTAGTGTTTATGGCATAGGTAATGGTAAATTAGATGAAAATTCAGCTTTAAACCCAGTTTCATTATATGCGCGGTCCAAAATTAAATCTGAAGAGGCTATTTTATCATTAATGGATGAAAATTTTTCTCCTTGTATATTAAGAATGAGCACATTATATGGTTTATCTCCCAGAATGCGTTTTGATTTGGTGGTTAACACCATGACTATGAAAGCAGTAACCGAAGGGAAGATAACTGTCTTTGGAGGAAAACAATTTCGACCATTATTACATACTTCTGATGCTGCAGATGCATATATAAAATGCCTCAAAGCTCCAATAGATAAAATTAAAGGACAAATATTTAATGTGGGATCAGATGATCAGAATTATCGAATTTCTGAAATAGGAAAAAAAGTTAAAAGTATTGTTAAAGATGCTGAACTTATAATTAATGAAGATTCGTCAGATCCTCGAGATTATTTGGTTTCTTTTAAAAAGATAAATAAACAATTAGGTTTTGCAACAAATGTAACCATTCCTTTTGCAGTAAAAGAGATCAAAAAAACTTTAGATAGTGGCTTAATAAAAGATGTTAAACAACCGAGATATTATAATGTTGGGGAGAATTAAGTGTGAGCGAGATTGATGCGTCTATAATTATTACTAACTACAATTATGAGAATTATATTGAACGTGCTGTAAATAGCGCGATATCTCAAGCTTATGATTTGAATTTGATGGAAGTAATAGTTGTCGATGATGGATCAACCGATAAAAGTTTGGAATTATTAAAAAAGCATTCAAAGCACATTAATTTAATACATCAAGAGCATAAAGGCTTGTCATCGGCTATAAATATTGCCATAAAAAATTCAAAGGGCAAATATATTATGCGTTTAGATGCAGATGATGTTTTAGATGATAAAGCATTGTATGAAACTGTTCCTTTATTGGATAAAAACAATCAAATAGGATATGTTTATTTTGATTATGCGATTGTTTATGAGAAATCTGATAAACAAGTCAGAATAAGTTTAGAAGATTTCAATTTGTTCAAGATGGTAGGAACTAACATTTTAATTAGAAAAGAATGCTTTGAAAAAATCGGATATTATGAAGATATGTATTTTGAAGAGTATGATCTGTATTTTAGGTTATTTAAAAAGTATAAAGGGCTTTATGTAAATAAATCACTTTTTAAATATTACAAGCATGGCAAAAGTCTTACTGATAAAGAGAAAGAATGGAAAAACGGATTGAAACAACTTATTAATAAGTATGGTCCAGCTATTTTAGGCAATGTAAAGAAACAGTTTCCACAATACTCCTTTCCTTTTGATATAGAGTGGATTTATGAGAAGAATTAATATCGGGAATAAATGGGTTGGTCCTAATGATCCTTGTTTTATTATTGCTGAGGCTGGAGCAAATGCTAACTCAGATCCAATATTAGCTGAAAACCTTATAATCAAAGCTGCTGAATCAGGCGCAGATGCAATTAAATTTCAAAGTTATAGTGCTGAGAACTTAGTTACAAAGACAGCCCCAAAATACTATGTTGATAATATGGATGAGTTTTTAAACAATGCAAGGCCTAAAGGTTTTCAAATAGATGAATTTAAGCAACTTGATTCTCTTCCTAAATCGGTTTATTTTAACTTAGTTAAATTAGCAAAAGAATTAAATATTATATTTTTGTCAACTCCTTTCGATAAAGAAAATGTTGATTTTCTGGAGGAATTGAATGTTCCTGCGTATAAAATAGCTTCTGCAGATATAACTTATCATGAATTTTTAAGATATGTTGCAAAAAAAAATAGATCAATAATTCTTTCTACAGGGGCATCAACTCTTAATGAAGTTAAAGAAGCTGTTGAAATTATCGAAGAGACAGGAAATAAACAAATAATTATTTTGCATTGTATTTTGAGTTATCCTACAAAATATGAAGATGCAAATCTTAATATGATGCAAACCTTACAAAAAGAATTTCCTGATATTGCAATTGGATTATCAGATCATTCGCTTGGTACATTAGTCCCGTCATTATCCGTAATGCTTGGTGCAAAAGTTATTGAAAAGCATTTTACTATTGATAAATCTCTTTCTATGTCGACAGATCATTTTATGTCAGTTGATCCTCCTGAATTGAAGCGAATGGTCCAAGATATAAGAAATGCAGAATTATCAAAAGGAAGAGCGGATAAAATCCCAGTTGCTGCTGAACATGATGCTGTTAGTTATGCACGTCGAAGTTTGGTTGCAAGCAGAGATATAAAAAAAGGGACAGTCTTAACTAGAGAGATGATAGTATGTAAAAGGCCAGGAACGGGTATTTCACCTAAGTTCTTAGTAGATGCATTGAATAAAAAAGTTAAACTTGATATCAATGAGGATACAGTAATTACATGGGGAATGCTTGGAGGTAAATAACCTATGAATAGTCAACCTTATCATAAATATATATTTGATTCAAAAAAGAGAAAATTTATTGGCAAGTTTGAAGAAATGTATAAAAATGAAGATATATTTGGATACGATAGTTGGTTTCAGGAGAAAATGAATCATTTAGATAAGCAAATTTCGTTATTAATTATTAATAACAATAAATATGAATTTAATCCTATTCTTGATGTTGGTTGTGGGAAAGGAACATTTACTTCATTTTTAAAAAGAGGTAGAAATAAAGTTGTTGGAATTGATATTTCAAAAACAGCGATAATGAAGACAAAGCAAAAACACCCTGACATTGAATTTTTGCAATTAACAGTAGATGAAGTTGTTAAAACAAAAAGAAAATGGGATTTAATTGTAATGATGGAAATACTTTCTTATATTAAAAACTGGAAAGATATTTTGAGGAAAACGCGTAAAAAAACAAAAAAAATATATATATCTTTGTTTTTGCCGCAAAACCCAATTGGCTATGTGAGGAGCCGAAATGAGCTGATAAATGAAGTAAAAGATAATTATATAATTGAACATGAAATATTACTTAACAATGAGAACATATTGATACTAGCAAGGAGCAAACGTAAATAAAGTGATAATTTTCTCAACTAAGGATGCAGGGCCAGCAGCTTATTTAAGCGAAATTATAAAGGTTTTAAATGAACCTTATATCTGTGTTGCTTCTTCTTTTGCTCAAAAAATATTTGATGTAAATAATATAAAAAGTACTGTTATCGATTTTAGTACGCAAGAAGAATATGGTAAGTTTGTAGAAGCCAATTTTAAAGAAATACCCATAAAACTCATTATTACCGGCACAAGTTGGGGAAATTCTATCGATAAAGCTTTTATTAAATTTGGAATAGAAAAAAATATTAATGTTATTTCTATAATAGATCATTGGTCATGGTATAAAGAAAGATTTTTACTAAAAAATGCTTTAGTTTTGCCAAATTTTATATTAGTAAACGATGAATATGCCAGAGATGAAGCAAAAAAAGAAGGCTTGGATGGAAATATCATCTATGCAATAGGCAATCCGGTTTTAGAAAATAAGGTTACAAAAGCAACAAATATTATTGGAAAAGACCAGTGGCTGAAGAATTTGAATTTAGCTGACAAAAAAATAATAACATTTATTTCAGAAGAATACGCAAAAGATTTTCCTATGGACAGTAGTTATTACCAAGGTTTTGATGAATACCAAGTATTGGAAGATATCCTTGACCTAATAGGAGAAAAAGAACACCTCTTAATAAAACTGCATCCTTCAGAAAAAATGGATAAGTATGATAAATATAAGAGGAAAAATGTATCAATACTTTACGGAATAGATTTAAATCCATTGATAATATATTCTGATATCTTTATAGGAATGGGGTCAATGTTGCTTATGGAGGCCGCAGTCCTTAGGGATGTTGTTATAAGTTATCGTCCTAATGATAAAAAAGGTTTTATAGGAAATAGGATAGGGGCTACAATTCTTGTCCAAGATAAACAATCTTTAAATGAAATATTTGAAAAGGGAATAAAATTCGACAAATCTAACTTTGCAGAAAAATTTAAAGGGTCTACAGAAAGAATTGTTGACTTTGTAAAAGGATATTTAGATTGAAAAAATTAAGAATAATTGGTTCTATTCAAGCAAGGATGGGTTCGACTCGTTTGCCAGGAAAAGTCTTAAAAGAAATTTCCGGTAAACCCATGCTTTTGCAGCAAATAGAGAGAATAAAAAAGTCTAGATTATTAGATGATATAGTAGTTGCTACAACTACTAGTTCAAGCGATGATGAAATTGTTAGTCTTTGTTATAATCATAACATTAAATATTTCCGAGGTAGCGAAAATGATGTTTTAAATAGAATTGCTTCTTTAATAAAAAAATTTAAAGTAGATGTACATGTTGAGTTTTTTGGGGATTCTCCTCTTCCAGATCCGCAAATCGTTGATGAATTCATTGGTTATTATCTAAAATATAAAAATGTGTATGATTTTGTATCAAATTCACTAAAAACAACTTACCCTCCTGGGCAAGAAGTAATAGTATATAATGGAAAAGCATTAATAAAAGCCGATGAATTTGTTTTAAGAAATGATCCATTAAGGGAGCACGTTAGTATACACATTACGCAAAATAAGCATAAATATAGAATTTGTAATTTGGAAGCCCCTTCTCATTATTATCATCCAGATATTTATTTGGAAGTCGATACGTGTGAAGATTTTGAACTTATATCTAGGATATTTAAACATTTTAACAGTATAGGAAAGGATTATTTTTCTTTAGCTGAAATTTTGGATTATTTAGATCAGAATGAGGCATTGAAGAAAATAAATCAAAAAGTAGTGAGAAGATGGAAGAGGTTTAGAGAAAATGTTTAAAGCAATAATAATTGGTTGTGGCAAGATTGCTGGATATTTTGATAGTGACTTAGATTCTTCTGTATCTAGTCATGCCCGTGCTTATGATAATGTGCCAAACATTGACGTTGTGGCTTTTATTGATACAGATTTAGATAAAGCCCAAAAGCTGGCAAAAATTTATAATTGTGATAGTTATGGAAATGATTATATTTCATTCATCAATAAACATCGACCTGATGTAGTTTCCGTATGTACTCCTGATAATACTCATTTTGAAATTATAAATAGGATGCTGATAAATAAGGTTACTCCTTCAGTGATTTTTGTTGAAAAGCCTATTTGTTCTAATAGTAACGAATTTAATAAAATTAAACTTTTGTCTAAACGTAAAAATGTTGCTATTTTAATAAATCATTCAAGACGTTTTAATCCAAAATATATCAATTTAAAAAAAATGATTCAAAGGAATGTTTTCGGAAAGTTGATAAGAGCTGATGTCTTTTATTATGGAGGGTGGAAACATAATGGCGTACATGTAATAGATACACTTTTGTTTTTGTTTAATGAAAATCTTTTTATCAGAAAAATTTATGGATATATGACTACCCAATATCAAAATGATTTAACTTTAGACGTAGAACTATTATTTGATAAAAACAAGGCAAAAATATATTTGCATGCTTTTGATGAAAAGTACTATCAGCTATTTGATTTTGATTTTAAGTTTGAGAAAGCAAGATTGAAAATTGAAAATTTCGAGAATAGGTATATTTTTGATGAAAAATTTACAAATTCTAAAATGGAAAGTGAGTTGATTCCACGACGGTTAAACTTAGGTAAAAAGAATTCATCTTGCATCCAAAATGCTATAAATGTAATAAGCAGGTATTTGAAATTGAAAAAAGCTAATTTGATCAAGGATTATTCTATCGATGAAGCAAAGACAGTGATGAATATTATTTGGAAAGGTGAAAAATATGCATCTAGATTTAAAAAATGAAGAGTTAGCAATTAATGGGGGTACGCCTGTTAGAACCAAACCATGGATGGATAACTTTACGGTTGGGAATGAAGAAAAACAAGCAGTTTTAAGAGTGTTAGATAGTGGTTATTTATCACTTTTTGAGGGATCACATGTTCCTGATCCTCCTTTTTCTTTTTACGGTGGTACGGAAGTTCAATCTTTGGAAAAAATGTGGTGTGATTATTATAAGTGTGGTTACGCAGTAGCAGTTAACAGTGCAACGTCTGGACTCTATGCAGCTGTCGGAGCCTTAGAACTTGGCTATGGTGATGAAGTTATTGTTTCTCCATATACTATGTCTGCCTGTGCAATGGCTCCGATGATTTATGGTGCAATTCCTGTTTTTGCTGATGTTGAATTAGATACAGGATCTCTTGATCCTAAGTCTATAGAAAAGCTTATAACTAAGAGAACAAAAGCGATTCTTGTGGTTCATCAATTTGGTATACCTGCGAATATGGATAAAATAATGAATATAGCAAAAGAAAATGATTTTCGCGTAATAGAGGATTGCGCCCAAGCTCACGGAGCAAAATACAAAGATAAATTTGTGGGAACGATAGGGGATATTGGTGTATTTAGCCTGAATGTTAATAAGACCATTCAAACTGGTGAAGGAGGGGTTTGTGTAACAAACAGTGAAGAATTAAGATACAGATTAGCCTTAATTAGAAACCATGGTGAAGCGGTTGTTGGACCGGCTCAATATGCAAAGATTACAAATATTGCTGGATTCAATTATCGTCTAACTGAAATTCAAGCTGCAATCGCTAAAGAACAGCTTAAAAAACTTGATGATTTAAATGATAAAAGATTAGAAATGGTCGAGTATTTGACTAATGAATTAAAAGAGATTGATTTTTTATCTCCTTTTCAAGGTCGAAAAGATTGCAAGAGCACATATTATGTTTATCCAGTAAGATTCTTGCCAGAAGTTGCCAAAGTTTCTCGAAGTGAGTTTGTGAAAGTAGTTAATGCTGAAGGAATCAACTTTTATCAAGGGTATACAAAGCCATTATACCTTCAACCGGTTTATCAAAATAAGCATTTATTTAAGAATGGCTATCCTTTTAGTGCCACAGAAAATAAAGAATGTTTTATGCATTATTCTTCTGGAACATGTCCAAATGCGGAAAGGCTTTATTTTAATGAAATGTTGATCAATGAACACGTTCGTTTCCCTCATAGTATTAATGATGTTTATGATATAGCTGAGGCAATTAAAAAATGTATCGCAAAGTGATGTTTAGTATTTAATATGAACGAAAGATCTGAAAATCTGATTTATAAAGATGTAATTAAAGCAACTTTGTATGACAACAAAGATGATTTTTGTCCTTTAAGAAAAGAGAAACAAATGGATTATTTATTCTCTCTGCTTAAGGAAGATTTCGAGAAGAAAAATCAAAAAATTTTGGATGCATGTTGTGGATATGGAAGATTAATACATTTTCTTAATGAATTTGACACTAATCAATTTTATACAGGTGTTGATTATGTTGACGAGCTAATTAATCAAGGGAAAAAGCATTTTACTAATAATAAAAATATTGACTTTGAGGTTTATGACATTATGAAGCTTTCCGATAAATATCATAAGGCATTTGATATAACAATTAATTACAAAACATTATCTTGGTTGCCTTATTATAAAACTATTCTTACTGAATTGATTAAAGCAACAAAAAATAAAATTTATATAACTTCACTTTTTTATGATGGGGATGTTGATTTTATAACTAAAATTTACTCAAATGCATCTAAAGGGACGGCTGATAATTATACCTATTTAAACACTTATTCTTTTCCTAAGTTTAAAAAATATTGTGAATCTATAGATGTAAAAGAAATAAATTCAATTAATATGAAGTTGGATTTTGATCTGCCTGAATCCAATAATATGAATGATCTTCAAACATATACAGTTTCAACCAAATCAGGAGATCGTTTAGAAATAAACGGAAACGTAATATTGAATTGGAAATTAATACAGTTAATTATTAATTAGATAATATAATGAATTCAGAAGAAAAAAAATTTTTAGCAACTACAGCAATTGAAGAATTTTGGGATACTTCAAAACCAATTGTGTTTTTGGGGGAGAGATGCCGATTGTATCGTCGTCGATCCTTTTGGGAGCCTCTTAAAGGGGTTGTTTTGCCAAGTCCTTGGGAAGATAAAGAGCGACTTTATGCTGCTTTTAAATATGTTGATGATTTTTATGAGTGTATGCTTCCAATCCTAGCTGATAAATTAAATACTATTCATGGGGTGAATTTTGGTAAAAAATATTGGAGGATTCTAATCGGCCCATGGCTTTTTCATTATGTACATGTGCTTTATGACCGTTACCTTTCTTTAAAGGGAGCCTTAAATAAATATCCAAATCTTGTAACTATTGGATTATCTGAAGAATCTTTTGTTATTCCTCAAGATTACAATGAATTTATTAAATTAATTAGTGATGATTCCTATAATCTTCAATTATATACAAAAATTCTTGATTTATTGGGTGAAAAATCCCAAAAAAAAAGTTATAAAGTAACCCAAAAATACATTGAATCTGAAAAAGAGGATAAAAGATCTTTTAAATCTTACCTTTATCAATTTATAAAAAAGTTTTTCCATGAATTTTTCGTCAATAAAAAAACACTTCTTATCTTTAATCCATATTTTACTTCTGATTTCGGGAAAAAAATTCTTGAAAAAGAAAGAGAGAATGTTAGGCTTTTGGTTGATAAGAAAGTTGATTGTAAATCAATTTTAATTGATCTGGAAATGCGGAAAAAATTAAAAACTTTTGATTGCAACTTGGAAGGATTTGAGCCGATTTTTAATGGTATGCTTCCATTTGATTTGCCATTAATTTATCTTGAAGGTTATCCAAAGCTTAAAAAGGAAGTCGAGAAAGATTATCCTGTGAATCCGAAAGCGATATTTAGTGCAAACGCCTGGTATTCTAATGAATATTTTAAGCAGTTGGCCGCTATATCTTCTGAAAAAGAAACTATTTTAATAGGCACTCAACATGGAGGAATATATGGAATTCATAACTATATGGCAGTTGAGAAGCATGAATTAGCAATAACAGATCAATATTATTCTTGGGGTTGGGAGCAATTGGACTGTGCTGCTAAAGTCATACCTTTTTTTGCCAATAAGATGGCAGGTGTAAAAGAAATGTCCGCTAATAATAAAAAAGAAGATATTCTTTTTATGGTAACAAGTATGCCCAGATATTTTTTTAGATTTCAATATTTCAATAGTGATGCTTTTATAAATTATATAAATGAACAATTTAGCTTTGTGGATATGCTTGATTCAAATAGGAAACATAACTTACGTGTTCGTTTATATTTTATTGATTTTGATTGGGGGTGTTCTGATCGCTTGAAAGATATGTTCCCTGAAATAATTTTAGAAGATATGACGGTTCCATTTTTAGAAAGAATTAATAATTGTCGTCTTGTTGTGCTTGATCATCTTTTTACTTCTTTTATGGAAGTAATGGCTTTAAATAAACCAGTAATTTCATTTGCGAAAACTTATCAGTTGAAATCTGAAGCACGGGTTATTTTTGATGAATTGCGTAATGTAGGAATACTTTATGATTCGCCGAAAGATGCGGCTATGGCTATTAATTCTATTTATATTGATGTTGAAACCTGGTGGAATGATTCAAAAAGACAAGCCGCGCGCAAAAAATTTTGCAATTATTTTGCACGTGTATCATCAGAATCTGATGAGAAATGGATTGAAGAATTTGAGCGTTTAATTAAAAATTGATTAAACAAATAGTTTAATATAAGGAGAAAAATGATGAATATATTTAAAGATAAGGTCATATTAATTACGGGAGGAACAGGTTCTTTTGGTAAAAAATTTGCAAAAATTGTTTTGGATGAATTTGACCCGGCAAAATTGATAATTTATAGCCGTGATGAGCTAAAACAATTTGAGATGCAACAGGAATATGATAAATATGAGAATATCAGGTTTTTTATTGGAGACGTTCGCGATAGAGAACGTTTAATGCGTGCTTTACATGGAGTTGATTATATTGTGCATGCAGCAGCTTTAAAGCAGGTCCCTGCCATGGAATACAATCCTACAGAAGCAATAAAAACAAATATTTTAGGGGCAATGAATGTAATTGAAGCTTCCCTTGATTCAAAGGTAAAAAAAGTAATAGCTCTAAGTACTGACAAAGCTTGCAATCCAATTAATTTATATGGTGCTACCAAATTATGTTCTGATAAGCTGTTTGTTGCTGCTAATTCATATGCTGGGAAAGATGGTACAAAATTTGCGGTTGTTCGTTATGGAAATGTTGTGGGAAGTCGTGGCAGTGTTATCCCTTTTTTCAAAAAGAAGAGAGAAGAAGGCGTTTTGCCAATTACTCATGCGGAAATGACACGATTTTTTATAACCTTGGAACAGGGAGTTCGATTTGTTGTAAGTGGATTTGAGCGGATGAGCGGTGGAGAAATTTTCATTCCAAAAATTCCAAGTGTAAAAATTTTAGATATAGCAAAAGCTATTGCTCCAGATTGCAAGACAAAAATAGTTGGAATTCGTCCTGGAGAAAAATTGCATGAGGTGATGATTTCTGAAGATGATTCTAGAAATACTAAAGAATTGGATGATTGCTATGTTATTCAGCCGGCATTTAATTGGTGGGATAAAGATAATCATATTTTAGGCAGAAATGTTTCAGACGGATTTAGGTATTCAAGTGATAAAAATGATAGGTGGTTAAGCATTCAAGAAGTTCAGGAGATGGCGAATATTTAAGTGAAAAAAATTCCTTATGCAACACAATGGATAGATGCTCAAGATATTGAAGCTGTTAAGTTGGCTTTAGAGTCTTCTTATTTGACTCAAGGCCCTTTAATTGAAAAATTTGAAAAAATAGTTGCTGAACATTGCGGAGCAAAATATGTTGTAGCCGTAAATAGCGGGACATCTGCCCTTCATATTGCTTGTTTAGCTGCAGGTATCAAAAGGGGAGATGAAGTTATAACGTCTCCGATTACTTTTGTTGCTTCTGCTAATTGTATATTGTATTGTGGGGCTAAGCCTATATTTGCTGATGTGCTTGAAGATACTATTAATATAAATCCAAAAGAGATAGAAAAAAAAATATCAAAAAAGACTAAAGCAATTATACCTATAGATTTTGCAGGACAGCCTGCTGATTTGTCAGAAATACGAAGCATTGCAAATAGAAAAAATATTATAATTATTGAAGATGCTGCACATGCTTTGGGGGCTAAATATAAAGGGGAAATTGTTGGCTCAGGGAAATATGCTGATTTTACGATTTTAAGCTTTCATGCTGTAAAACATATTACCACCGGTGAAGGGGGAATGGTATTAACTAATAATAAAGATTTTTATAAAAAATTGAAATTGTTCAGAAGTCACGGAATAATAAGAGATCCAAATTTATTAAAAATAAATCCAGAACCATGGTTTTATGAGATGCAGGCTCTAGGTTTTAATTATAGATTGACAGATATTCAAAGTGCTTTGGGGATTAGTCAATTTAAAAGACTTTCAGTTTTTATTAAACGCAGAAAACAAATAACAAATGAGTATGATAAGGTTTTTTGTAGATATGAAGAGCTTCAGCCTTTAAGCATTAAACCTTATATTGACCATGTACATCATCTTTATATTTTGAAATTTAATCTTGATAAATTATCCGCTACTAGAAGAGAAATATTTAATGAGTATCTCAAGTATGGGATTTGCGTAAATGTCCATTATATTCCTGTATATTATCAGCCTTATTACAAAAAAATAGGTTATAAAAAGGGACTTTGTCTTAATGCGGAAAAATATTATGAGTGCTCGATAACTTTGCCTCTTTATCCTAAAATGTCTGATTGTGACATCAAAAGAGTTGTTAAAGTTACAAAAAAAATTGTTGAAAAATTTAAAATAAGAGAGATATTTTGATGCTTGAAACTATAAGAGGAAAAATTAGAAATATAAGGAAAGCCATTCAAATTGATTTGCTTGCAGAAGTAAATTTGTTGGGAAGTTTTAATGGGAAACGAAGAATTGAATATTTAAATTGGATTTATTCAGATCTAGTAGAATTGACAAATGAGTTTGTTGAAAAAAATGCCTTATTAGATTCATATTTTACAAAATCAATGAATAAATTATTTGATACTGACCGTTTTAATCCATTGCTGAAAAAATGGATAGTTGAATATTTATCTATTGCTCTTAGGTGTTTAGATGAAATGTCATATAAAAATAATATTAATAATGTTATAGTCTTAGAAGATAATCCTCTAAATCGTTTTGCAGCAGAGAAATACTTAATTAAATTTAAAACGATACCGCCAATTAAATGGAAAAATCAACCATCAACAGTAATAAAACTTCTTAATTTGTTAATAATTGTTTATTCTGTATTTTGTGTTAGTTTGTTTCGCGGAATAAAACTTTTTTTGAAAGTTAAAAAATTTAAGGTTATGACTGAAGCTGTTAGTGGTTTGCACACAGGAATAGATCATTGTTGTGGAGATGATTTTTTTGTAGATGATAAAAATATAAAAAAAGAAGATTTATTGCTTTATTCAAGAGGTATTTATTTGGAGGGATGTAGGTTGGTCGGATATAATGATGCTATAAACTCTGATTATGAACATTTTGTGTTTAATTCGTTGCCAATGGGGTTAAAACAATTTATTTTTAGGGTTTTGCCCAAATATGTGTTTTCTGGCGTTAGAATTTTAATTAATTTAATAAATTCTAACTACTATACGTTGTTTTACAGTGTTTTTTATCATTTCAAAGCTTCTGCTTTACAATATGAAAAAATATTTTCTAATTATAAAATTACTTCTGAACTCGGATATTCTTTTTATAGTTTTAGTCATATTGCAGAGTCTATTGTTTGCCAGAATTACGGATCTAAGTATTATTTGTTTCACTGGTCTGATTTATCTGTTGATTTGAATAAATCAGTTCTTTCTTTCTTAGGATGTGATAAATATTTTTTATGGGGAAAAGCGCATGTAAAGGGCGTTGAAGGCCCTGAGGAGATGTTGTTGCCTATAGGATTTTTCAATAAAAGATATATTAAAGAATCAAGGGCTTTTAGGCATAAAATACTTGCAGATGCAGGGATTGACGTATCAAGAAAAGTAGTTAGTTTTTTTGATGAGTCATTTGGGATAGAATGCAAAATGACAGAAGATCATTTTGTCATTTTTTATGAAATAGCATTAAAAATGGCTTTATTGAATAATGATCTTACAATTTTGTTAAAACCTAAGGTTCCAATTCAAACCCATAGCTTTTCTGATGGTTGTAGAGAGAAACTTGATAAAATAATAGCACAGCTAAATAATCTCAATAATGTTTATATCTTAAATCCAAAGGACTGGTCTTATGTAAAGGTAATAGGCATTTCAGATATTGTTGTTACACAGGGTATGACCAGTTCTTCCACAATTGCCATTATTTCTGGTGTCGAAGGACTTTATTTTGATCAAGTACACTATAATCATCCTTTTTCTAAAATCTTTAAAGATAAACTAGTGTTTGATGATCCCGATAAGTTAATTGAAATGACTCATAAGATTATTTTGGGTGAAGTATCTCCTTTAAAAGATATTCCTTATTACTTATTAAGAGAATACGATGAATGTCCTGATGATCGTTCCATAGAGTTATTGCAAGAATTTTTAATTAATGGTTATATAAATCAGAGAAAAGTTGGAATAATAATTCAGGCAAGAATGGGATCTACTAGATTGCCGGGTAAAATTATGCTTCCTGTTCAAAATAAACCTGTTCTTGAACATATTATTGACAGATTAAAAGGCTGTAAAAATGTCCATGAAATAATCATTGCAACTACTATTGATGCAAGAGATGATCTTATCGTTTCTCTGGCTAAATCAAATAATCTGAAATATTTTAGAGGAAGCGAGGAAGACGTTCTTTCGAGATACTATTATGCAGCAAAAGAAAACAATCTTGATGTGATAATTCGGATTACTTCAGATTGTCCTTTTGTAGATGCGGATATAATTGATAGCATGGTAGCAACCTTTTTAAAGGATCCATCCGTAGATTATTTATCTAATACCATAAAGCGTACTTTTCCAAGAGGCCTTGATGTTGAAATCATGAATTTTTCTTCTCTTAAAAAAGCTTTTAATTTTGCCAAAGAGAACTGCCAGCGAGAGCATGTTACTCCATATATTTATCAGAATGAAGAAAAATTCAAGATAAAACAATTTATAGGAAATGGAGACGATTCAAAATATAGGCTTACGTTAGATACACAAGAGGATTTTGAGTTGATTAGGGAAATATATGATGGGATTTATCCAGTAAATAATTATTTTACACTAAATGATGTGTTGAGGTTTTTAAAACAACATGATCATCTTACCATGTTAAATTCACATATAGTTCAGAAGGGACTAGCAATATGATGAAGAAATTTAAGTTTGGTTTGAAACTATGGTCGACGAATAATAATTATATAGAAGAAGCAATAAAGCTTTATAAGAATAGCACATATGATTACATTGAACTTTATGTAATTCCTGATTCTTATGAAAATTATATAAAAGTTTGGCAGGAATTAAATATACCATTTATTATTCATGCTCCTCATTTTAGAGATGGGCTTAATTTAGCTGAAAAAAATAAGTTTTATAAAAACATGGAATTAGCTCATGAAGCTCAGCATTTTGCAGATAAATTAAATGCTCATTGGATAATATTCCATCCTGGAATTGATGGAAATATTAAAGAAACGGCTAGTCAATTGAAATATATTAATGATTCTAGGATATTAATAGAGAATAAGCCTTATTATGCTTTAGATAATGGATTAATCTGCAATGGAACCACACCTGAAGAAATCGAGTTTTTAATCAAAGAGGTTCAAATTGGATTTTGTTTGGATATTGGCCATGCTATCTGTTCTGCAAATGCGCATAATATTGATAGCTCCCACTACATTAAAAATTTTATTTCTTTAAAACCTACAATGTACCATTTAACAGATGGAGATATTCAAGGAATTTATGATAAACATTTGCATATCGGAGAGGGGAGCTTCGATATGAAATTTACTTTGTCTTTTATACAAAATGGATCTATGCTAACAATAGAAACATTGAAATCATCAATGAAGAATTTAAATGATTTTGTAGGAGATATCAGAAATTTGAAGAATATTTATGAATAAAATTTATTTAAGAACTGTATTAGATGAAGATTGTAATGATGTTTTTTCTTGGCGAAACGACGAAAAAACAAGAAACGCTAATTTTTGCTCAGGGATAATATCTTATGAAGATCATAAGATTTGGTTTAATGATTCATTGAAAAATCCTAATAGATTTATTTATATTGCAGAAGATGGGGAAAAAAATAAAATTGGAATAGTTAGACTTGATAAATTAAATAATCATGTTGCTGAATTTGATATTAATGTAGTCCCAAAAATGAGAGGAAATGGGTATGCAAGACAGATGATTGAATTGTCTTGTGAAATATTTTTAGAAGAAAATAATGTGGATATTTTTATTGCAAGGATAAAAAGTAGTAATTTAGCTTCTATTAAATCATTTAGAAATGCTGGTTTCTTTGAATTATTTAATTGTGTTGATGTAAAACATGGAGAAATAGTTGCATTTGTTAAAATGGCAATGAATTGTAAGAAGTTTATGCGTAAATCAAGAGAGATAAATTTATGAATCAAAACAAATACCCTATTTTATTTGATAAATCAAAAATGAAATTTGGAAAATTAAATAAAAGCTCAGACATATTGCTTCTGTTTAAGTTGATTTTTAACAGAGAATTTAAAAAAGATTTGATTGATTGGTTCTCTTCCTGTCCGATAGGGGCGAATTTATGGTATGCAGCTTTCAAAAATGATGAACCTGTTGCTATGTATGGATTGCTTCCTATTTTGATAAAAGTTGATGGAGTAATTATAAAAGGCGCCTTATGTAATAACGTGGGAGTTATTCCTCGATTTCAAGGGACAGGTTTGTTCCAAGCTATGGGAGAATTTTCTCTTAATGATTCTAAGTTCCCTTTAGTTATTGGTGTTCCTAATTCTAAAGCTGTAAAAGGGCATAAGAGGATAGGGTGGAAAAGCTATGGAGGCTTAGAATTATTAAGTGGCTTTGTTTCAGGTGAAGGATATGAAAAATTAGATATTAATCAGTTTAAATATATTGAATCTAAAAAAGATATTTATTTTAAGATACAAAAGAATTTGGATTTTATTAAATGGAGATACTCTAAGCCTCAAACAATTTATTATCAAAGTATTATTGATGAATATAATTATATTATTTGGAAAGAATATAATAATAAAAAGCAGATTCTTGAGTTGTCAGATTGTAATTTATTGGAAGGATTTAATGGTGTTGTTGATGTATGGGCATTCAAAAACTCAGAAAATAATGAAAAACTCCGGTCAAAGGGATTTTCTCCTATATTGTTTAATGAATTTATTCTATACACAAATATGCAATTACTAGAAAATGTAAATAATTATAAATTTGAATTGGGGGATAATGATGTTTTCTAATATGAAGAATGTTTTAGTTGTAGCTGCACACCCTGATGATGAGGTTTTAGGTTGTGGGGGAACAATTTCAAAATTACTGAAAAAAGGAATAGACGTTGCCATATTAATTTTAGGAGAAGGAATTACTTCGAGATATGAAAACAGAGAAAAGGCCATGGATATTGAACAAATGAAAGAGTTAAAAAATCATATTAATGATGCGGCAAAGATATTAAAAGTTAAAAAGAATTTTGTTTTAAATTTTCCTGATAATCGTTTTGATTCCGTTCCACTTTTAGATTTAGTAAAAGTTATAGAAAATGTAAAAAACAAGTTTATCCCCGATGTCATTTTTACTCATCACGGGGAGGATTTGAATATAGATCATCAGATAACCTTTAATGCTGTTTTGACCGCTTGTAGAGCAATTGCAGGAGAAATGGTGAAGCAAATATACTGTTTTGAAACATTATCTTCAACTGAGTGGAGCTGGCCTAATACATTTAAGCCAAATGTTTATGTGGATATTTCTAAAACTATTGAGAAAAAAATAGACGCTATGAAAGCCTATAAAAATGAATTGAAAGAATGGCCACATCCTAGATCAATTAAAGGGATTGAAATCCTTGCTGAAAAACGTGGGTGTGAAGTTGGCTTGGCATATGCAGAAGCCTTTGAGCTAGTGAGGAGCATTAATCTATGAAAGAACGTATTAATATAAAGATTGGGGAAAAAATTAAACCTTTCATTATTGCTGAAATGTCTGGCAATCACAATCAGTCGATTGAAAGAGCTTTGCATATTGTTGAAGCAGCCGCAAAGTGTAAAGTAGATGCGCTTAAACTTCAAACATTTTCGTTAGATTTAATGACACTTGATTCAAATGCGGAAGGGTTTATTATTAATGACTCTAATAGTCTGTGGAAGGGAAAAAAACTTTACGATTTATACAAAGAAGCTTATACCCCATGGGAATGGCATAAGCCTATTTTTGATAAATGTAAAGAATTAGGAATTATTGGGTTTAGCACTCCGTTTGATGAACCTGCAGTTAACTTTTTGGAATCTTTAAATGTTCCTTGTTATAAAATAGCTTCTTTTGAAATTGTTGATATTCCATTAATTAAAAAAATAGCTTCAACAGGAAAGCCTATAATTATGTCTACAGGGATGGCAACAATAGAAGAAATTCAAGAAGCTATTGATGCTTGTAAAAATGAAGGGAATGACAAGATTGTTCTTCTTAAATGTACAAGTTCTTATCCTGCAATTCCATCTAGCTCTAATTTATTAACAATTCCAGACATGATGGCTAGATTTAATTGTTCTGTTGGAATATCTGATCACACTTTAGGCCTAGGTGTTTCTGTTGCTAGTGTTGCTTTAGGTGCAACAGTTATTGAGAAGCACTTTACGTTATCACGAGTTGATGGAGGAATTGATTCAGCCTTTTCAATGGAGCCACAAGAGATGCATGATTTAGTGATTGAGTCTGAACGTGCATGGCAAGCATTGGGGACGGTTAATTATATCCCTACTGCCGAAGAGAAAAAAACAATGAGATTTAGGCGTTCACTTTATGTTGTAAATGATATGAAAGCAGGAGATCTATTCACTTTAGATAATTTAAAATCTATTAGACCTGCTGGCGGAATTTCTCCAAAACATATAAATGATTTATTGGGTAAAAAAATTTCTAAAAATACAAAGAAAGGAACCCCGATAACTTGGGATCTTGTAATTGAGTAAAACAAAAAAATAAATTATTTTATATTAATGTTTACTATATAAAAATCAAAGGAAGAAATGAATGAAAGAAGAAGAAATAAGACCTAAAGATACACTTAAAATGATTACAGAAAAACATAATTTAGATATCAAAAAGTTCTTTATGAATGACTCTAATGAACTTGATATTGATAGAATGGTTTATATTGATTGTCCTGCATGCGGGGAAACAAAAGCAACGATTGAATTTAAAAAAGAATCTTTTAGTTTTTTTAGATGTGATTGCAATACATTATTTGTGAACCCAAGGCCCAAAAAAGAAGTTTTGGCCAAATTTTATTCTGAAGCAGAATCTATAAGTTTATTCATGTCAGAAGTTCTAGAAAAAACAGCGGAAATTAGAAAAGAAAAAATTTTCCTACCCCGGGTCAATATGTTTTTAAATTTATTGGATAGATATTGTGATAATAGAGAAATGATTATTGAGATTGGAGGCGGAAACGGGCTTTTTTTAGAAAAACTTAAAGAAAAAAGTGGTAATTTTAAAAAACATTTAAACATTGAGCCGTCTACTCAAGCTTGTAAATTGTGTGTAAATCGCGGAATAGATGTTTACGAAGGTGTCTTTGAGGAATTTTCTGGATATGAAGCTGAGGCGGATGTTATTGTGGCCTTTGAATTAATAGAACACCTGTTTTCGCCTAAAGAATTTATTTTAAAGGCTTATAGTCATTTAAGGCCAAATGGATTGCTTTATCTTACAACTCCTAATATTTTGGGATTTGATCTATTACTTTTAGGAAGGTTGTCTGATAATATTAATGCTCCAAATCATTTGAATTATTTTAATATTTTTTCTTTGTCTATATTATTAAATGCGTGTGGTTTTGATGTGATAGAAGTTCAAACTCCTGGACAGTTGGATGTTAATATTTTGGAAAATAAGTACAAAGAGAAAATTGGTCTTAATATTGATAAATTTACGGAATTTATTTTGAATGCTAAAGATAATATTAAGAAAAAATTTCAGGAATTTTTATCTGATAACAACCTTAGTAGCAATATGACAATGTTAGCCAGGAAAAGGAATTAGCAATTAAATAATGAAATTCTTAAATTTTATAAATAATCCTCGCTTGAAAATATGTTGGTATTTTTTAAAGCCGTATCCGCATTATATTTTTGGAATTACTATATTAACTTTTGCGAGTTCTTTTTTTGATGGTATCAATGTATTGATATTATTCTCAATATTAAATTCTGCGGTTGGAATTAATGCTGATGCAGGAGGAATTGCCAAGATAATAACTTTTATTTTAAATTTTTTTCCTATAAAAGACAAACTTATTAGCTCTTGTCTATTGCTTATTTTTTCAGTAATTTTTAAGAATGGGTTTGGATATTTACAGAGCATTGTTAGTTCTGTTGCTGGCTTTAAAGTTTGGCAGGACATTCAAGAAAAAGTATTTGTAAAATGTATTTCTGCAGATTATCAGTATTTCCTTGATCATAAACAAGGAGAAATTATATATCGGGTTTATTCTGCGCCATCGTCCCTTGGCAGTATTCTTACTTATTTACCTCAAGCTCTTTCAGAGTTTGCTAAATTATTGGCAGTTGGGTTTATTTTGATCGGGATTTCACCTTATGCATCAGGCGCGATAATTTTGGTCGGTGTTTTATATTATTATTTAACTAAGTATATAGCAAGTAATATTTCTTACAACATGGGGAAGGGGCGAGTGGTGGCTTGTGAGAAACAAAATGTTTTACTTGGTGAAACAATAAGCGGGATAAGACAAATAAAAGTGTTTTCTTCTGAAAATCGTTGGATAAAGAACTTTTTTGCAGCTATGCAGGACTATTTTAAATTGGCAAAAAAAGATAGGGAGTTCTCACTTATACCAGGGTATTTATTGGATACGATGACTATCGTGCTTTTATCGTTATTGCTGATTTTAGCCAAAGTTTTATATTCTGCTGATTTTGCAGTTATTTTGCCAATACTTGGGACATTTGCGTATGCTTTTCAAAAAATAATGCCTTCTCTTTCACAACTTGGGAATTTGAGAATTCAAATTATGGGAACTTTGCCTATTGTAGAAATTCTTTACTCACTTTTAAATAAGAATATTAAGCAAATTAAGGATGGGCCCGAGGAGATAAAAGAATTTAAGAAAGAGATAAAATTTGAGGATGTAAGTTTTTCTTATCCTGGGCGTAAAGGAGTGTTGAAGGGATTGAAGCTTTCTTTTGAAAAGGGGAAAATGACTGCTATTGTTGGTCATTCTGGCGCGGGCAAGTCTACGATTGCAGATTTAATTATAAGGCTTTTTGATGTTAATTATGGCAGAATTTTAATTGATGGCATAGATATTAAAGATTGTAAAATAAGTTCCTGGCTTTCAAAAATAGGATTTGTTACTCAAGATACCTTTATATTTAATGCGTCACTTGCAGAGAATATTGCTTTTGGTCTAAATGTTGATATGAATGAGATTATTCAAGCTGCAAAAGATGCGAATGTTCATGACTTTGTAGCATCTCTTGCTGACGGATATGAAACTGTTGTTGGAGATAGGGGAATGAAATTATCTGGAGGGCAGAGGCAGCGTATTGCAATTGCTAGAGCTTTGGTTCATAAACCTGAAATACTTATTTTAGATGAAGCTACAAGTTCTTTAGACAACATTTCAGAAGCAATAGTTCAAAAAGCAATAAATAATATTTCTAGAAATAGAACTGTTATTGTTATAGCTCATCGGCTTTCTACAGTGATTGATTCTGACAAAATTATTGTGCTTGAAAAGGGAGAGGTTGTTGAGGAGGGAAAACATGAAGAGCTTCTTTCAATGAAAGGGTTTTATTGGGCAATATATAATAAAGAAAGAAGTAGTTTGTCGAACCAGTTTGTTCGAAAAGAGGTAGCCTGTGAAGGATAAGAATAAAATAGAAATTCTTGATTGTACCATTCGTGATGGGGGATATGTTAACAATTGGGATTTTGATCTCAAATTAGTACGTGAAACCTATCGAGCACTCTCAAAAGCTGGTATTGATTATATAGAATTGGGCTATCATGGAGTAGAACATTTTTTTGATCCTAAAAAGTTTGGGAGATTTCGTTTTACTTCTTTTGAAGATATAAAAAGTGTTACAGGAGGAATAAATGGGGCAAAAATTGCTTTAATGGTTGATTATGGTAAGTTTGATTTAAATGATTTAAACCAATATCTTGGTACCAATGTTTCATTAATTAGGTTGGCCTTTCATAAAGATAAAGCAAAGGAAGCAGTTAATATTGCGGGACAAATAAAAAGACTTGGCTTTTTAGTGTCTGTAAATTTGATGGGATACATTAGTTATTCTACTGACGAGTTAAATGAATTAGTTTTTTTAATTAATCAAGAGGGGATAGATTACGTATATATAGCTGATAGCTATGGGTCCATGTTTCCTCATGAAATAAAAGAGTTGTTTACCCCTTTGTTAAAGGATAGAAACTTTAAATTAGGATTTCATCCACATAATAATTTACTAATGTCTTTTGCTAATACTTTTGCTGCAATTGATGCTGGAGTAGATATTGTTGATTCTTCTGTTTTTGGTATGGGGCGTGGTGCTGGTAATTTACCAACAGAAATTTTACTTTCCTATTTTCATCAAATGATGCCAGGCAAGTATAACGTAATCCCAGTATTAAATTTGATTGATCGATTTTTTGTTGAACTAAAAGAAAAAAACTTTTGGGGATATAATTTACCCTATATGCTTTCAGGTATTAATGAATGTCATCCAAACTATGCTAAAAATTTGGTTGAGCGAAAAGAGTATGACATTGAAGATATCTGGAATATTTTTGAAGTCATAAAAGCCAAGAAACCAATAGGCTTTAAAAAAGACATTGTTGATCAAATTATTCGTGATGGACTATTTGGCAAGAAAAAGGCTTTAAAACCTGCTGAAAATGAACAAAAAGGGATAAACGAAAACAGTGACAAAATTTCTTATGTTAATAGACATAATGGGTCAGATTTTTTGGTTTTGGCAAATGGACCAAGTTTAAAAAAGTATAAAGACTTAATTTCTCTTTTTATTGAAAAGTACAAACCAATAGTTTTAGGGGCTAATTACTTAGGAGGGCTTTTTGTTCCTGATTATCACTTATTTACCAATAAGCGTCGGTTTGTTGACTATGTGGATACTGTTTCTCTCAAATCTAAGCTTTTAATTGGTCAACATATTCCAAAGGAGATGATTGATGATTATGTAAGACGCGAGTATGAACTTATTTATTATAATGATCTAGATGATGTTGCCTTTGATATCAAAGATGGATTAATTAGTTCAAATTGCAGAACTGTTTCTATCTTCTTAATTGCTTTATCATGGGTTTTTGGAGCAAAACGTATTTTTGTCGCAGGACTTGATGGTTATATGCGCGCTACTGCTGATGGGGATGTTCATTTTTATAAAGAAAATGATGAAACTGGGGATAGAGATGTGATTTTGGATAAACATTTTGGAAATTTAAAGCATTTGGAGGAAATTGAGGAATATCTGTGTGGTAAGGGAGGGGAAGGGATTCACATTATTACTCCTACAAATTATAGGAAGTTTTACAAAGGGATAAATAATTACTTATGAATAGATTTGAAGAGTTAAAATCGATTTTTGAGAAGAGTCAATACTTTAAAATTGTGTGTGGAGCTGGAAATGAAGATGCAGAAGAGGTTCGAAAGTTGTCTCTTCTTTATACTTTAGCTGGCGCACTTGGTATTGATATTTCAGCAAATCTTGATGTAGTAAAAAGTTCTGTCCTTGGAGTTAATCAAGCCTACGAGATTGCGCCAAAACTTGGAATAGAGCTTAGAACAAGACCATTTATTAATGTTAGCATTGGTATGCGTGGTGATCCTCATATTAGGAAAGCGAATGTTGCCCAGGCCAAGTGTCTCCATTGCGGGGCTTGTTTGTCTGTGTGTGTTCAAAATGCAATTAGTAATGAGCATCAAATAATAGAAAAACGTTGTATCGGTTGTGGTGAATGTTCAAAAATTTGCCCTTCAAGCGCAGTTCAGTTTTTTGATAAAAGGAGAGAATTAGATAAAATACTCCCTGCTTGTTTAGTAAATGGAGTGGAAACATTTGAATTGCATGCAATTATTTCCGATGATGATTCTGTCATGCAGGATTGGAAATTGGTGAATAAGTATTTAAAAAATAATTATATTAGTATGTGTTTAGATCGTTCACAATTGTCTGATATACATCTTTTGAAGAGAATAAAGGATGCTTTGGCTTTTGCTCCTGATAGAATGATTATTCAAGCAGATGGCGTTCCAATGAGTGGGGGAAGCGATGATTACAATACTACTCTTCAGGCAGTTGCAATTTCTGATATTGTAAGAAAAAGTAAATTGCCGGTTATTATTTTGGCTTCAGGTGGTACTAATAGTAGAACAGGTGAACTTTGTCATCTTTGTGGGGTTAAAGTTAATGGGGTTTCCATTGGGACTTATGCCCGTAAACTGGTTGCTGAATTTATAAATCATAAAGATTTTGACAGTGATTTGAGGATTTTAAAAAAAGGGCTTGTGATTGCAAAAAAATTAGTCGATCAAAATTTGGAGGCAATTAGTGGTTAATTTAAAAGTTAATAACGAAATTATTAATAATATTAATTTAGTCATTTTTGACAGGGATGGTACATTAATTGATTTGTATCATTATTGGTCTCAAATGATAAAGATGCGGGCTTATCTTATATCAGAAAAGTTTTTTTTATCAAAAGATGATACAAACCGGATTGTTTTTGAGATGGGGGTTGACCAAGAAAATAATTGTCTTCGTCCAGAAGGACCCGTTGGGATCAAAAAGAGAGAAATAGTTATGCAGGCGGCTGTTGATTATTTAGAGGCAAAAGGGTATAAAAAAGCTTATGAAGTTTGTTTGGATTGTTTTAAAGATATTGATGTTCAAACAGAAAACAAGTTGGATGGTTTGATAAAACCAATAAATGGAATGTTGAGTTTAATTGATTCTTTACATTCAAAATCTTGCAAACTAGCCATTGCAACTACAGATAAAACATCAAGGGCTGAGTTGTCTATGGATTACTTAAAATTAACTGATAAATTTGCCTGTATTATTGGTTGTGATGCAGTTGACAATCCTAAGCCTGCTTCAGACATGATTGATTATATTACAAAGAAATTGAATATTAAAAAAGAAGAAAGTGTGATGATCGGGGATGCCATAACAGATATAAAAATGGGTGATAATGCAAAAGTAAAAGCATCTATTGCTGTTTCTTCTGGGATAACTCCAAAAGAACAGTTAGGCGCTTTAACTAAATTCTTAATTGATGATGTTTCTAAAATAGAAGTTTTTTAAGGAGAAAATAAATATATGATAAGAAAGAATATTATTAAGGAAAAATTAAAAAAAGGAGAAATTCTTTTAGGTACTTGGTGTATTTTACCTTCAGAATCTTCTGTTAATGTTTTGGGAGCTTCGGGCTTGGATTTTGTAATAATAGATATGGAACATGGGCCTATTAGTTTTGAAACTGCAGAGGGTATGATTCGAGCATCTGAAGTTGAGGGCTGTACACCTTTTATTCGTGTCCCAAAAAACGATGAATCAGATATACTGCGAGCTTTAGACATTGGGGCGTATGGAGTTGTGGTTCCACATATTGAAAACAGGGCAGATAAAGAAAAGGCATTACAGTCTATTAAATATTTTCCCATAGGAAATCGTGGCTTTTCTCCTTTCACTCGTTCTGCAGGTTATTCACCCTCTGATCTTACTCTTCATACTAAAAAAGCCAATGAAGAGACTATGAGTATTTTTATTGTAGAAGGTAAAAATGGACTAGAAAACCTTGATTCTATTATTGAGGATAAAGATATTGATGTTATTTACTTAGGGCTTTGTGATATTTCCCAATCAATTGGTTTGCCAGGACAAATAACTCACCCAAAAGTAAAAGATGCCGTTTTAAGAGCTGTTGCTAAGGTGAGAGAGAAAGGAATTTCTGTTGGAGCTTTTACTGACAATCAAGAACAGCTTAAATGGTTTAAGGAAATTGGAATACAGTTTATAACTTATTCTTTGGAAGTAACCGAGCTTTTTAGGATTTTTAAAAAAATAATTCAAGATTTTAAGGGAGTGTAAGAGATAAATGAAAATTGTAGGTATGGTTCCGGCAAGGCTTGAATCAAGCAGGTTGCCAAGGAAGGCTTTAATAGACATAGAAGGAATTCCCATGGTGATACATACTTGCAAACGAGCTCAAAGGTCAAAACTTCTTTCTGAAGTTTATTTGGTGACAGATAGTGACGAGATAAAGGTTGCAGGAGAGAAATATGGTGTTAAAGTTATCATGACAGGAAAACATCATAAAACAGGATCTGATCGTCTTGCCGAGGCTTGTCAACAAATAGAATGTGATATTGTTGTTAACGTTCAGGGTGATGAGCCTTTGGTTAGCCCTGATCATATCGATTTGGTTATTACTCCACTAATAGAAGACTCTTCTCTTAACATTTCAGTAGGAGTTACATCTTATGCAAAAAAAGAAAGTTCTTCTGATATAAAGGCAGTACTGGATTTGGAAGGAAATATTTTATACTGTTCTAGGGCAGATTTGCCAAGCAATGCCAGGACAAATGTAAGAGAAATGTTGAAAATGTGTTTTATTGTTCCATTTAGGAAAGAATTTTTGTTGCAGTATTCTTCTTGGGATCCAACTCCTCTTGAAGTTATAGAGTATAATGAATACTTAAGAATTTTGGAACACGGGATTAAAATAAGGGCAGTTGTAATTAAAGATGCAAAAATCAGTGTTGATACACCAGAAGACCTGGCAATTGTAAGAGATGTTATGAAAAAAGACAAAATAAAAAATCTGTATGTCTAATTCAAAGAAAAAAAAGTTAATATTAATTTCTGAGGAGGCTTCTTTTCCTAAAGAAGATATGGATAGAGATTTTTACTGTTTTTTTTTGGGTAGAGACTATGAGAAATTATTAAAGCTAAAAAAAACTTTGCCTTCAAATTTTCATTATATTGACATAGGGGACTTTTTATACGCAACATCATATAAACTTCGTAGACAATATATTGATTTCATTGGCAATTTGAGCTGTCGATTTTCTTCTTTTTACTGGTGGGTATCTAAAATAGCAGAAAAAAATGTTATGGATAGTCCCGTTTTTCTGTATGTTTGTTATTTGGATATTATTAAGCAATTAAAAGGAAATGAAATTAGAAATAAAAACATTTGTATTTTCTCTGAAAGTCCTGAATTGTTGGAGACAATTTATGAATCTGAGTTATTTAAAGAATATACTGTGTCAAAATTCTATAAAAAAGAAGCATTGATGAGTTTTTATTTGAAATCTTGTATAAGTTTAATCCGCTTTGCAAAAAGAAGTTTTATAGAGAAAATATATGTTATATATTCACGTATTTATGGTGTAAAACATATTAATAAAAATATACCATTGACAATTTTGAGAACTTGGGTAGGAGAAAGAAATTTGGGAGATGAGGGCCTATTTAAAGATTCTTATTTTGTTGACCTCCATGAAAACTTAAAAAGAAAAGGAGAAACTGTTGCTATTATTCCAATAATTTACAATATAAAACGTTCATATAAAGAAGCAATCTTGTGGTTTAGAAAAGCAAAGGCTCAATTTATTATCCCTGAAGATTTTTATTCTTTAGCGGATTATTTAAAAACTATTTTTATTATATTAAAATCAAGGCATTTGTTTAAAAAAGATTTTGTATTCAACGACTGGAACCTCAAGCTAATATTTCGTCAAGCATTTAAAAGAGATTTTTTTGAAGGGTCTTTGTCAAGTCTTATAATGCACTATTTTCTTGTTGAGAAATTAAGAAAAAATGGAATTATAATAAAAAAAATCATTATACCTTTTGAGAATATGATATCTGAGAAGCCCTTGATAATGGGTAAATTAAAATATTATTCCAAAACAAAGCTACTTGGATTTCAACATACATCTATTCCTCCTCTTTTATTGTCTTGCTATACCTCATTTAATGAACTGAAAGTTCTACCATTGCCGGATAAAGTAATTTGTTCAGGAAAGTTTTTCAAAGAGATTCTTTTGAAAGAAGGATATCCTTCAAATGTTTTGGCAGAGGGGCCAGCTTTGCGCTATCAATATTTATTAAAGGCAAATATTAGTAATTCTATTGAGAAATTCTATATTTTGATAACTCTTCCATTATTACGATCTACAGCTCTTGAATTATTATCAAAATCTTATAAAATATTAAAAAGTATTTCGGATTTAAAAGTCTTGATAAAGCCTCATCCAATGATGCCTAGGAAAGAATTGCAAGATATTTTAAATGTTACGTTTGATTCTTTTTTTAAATTTGAGATTACAGAAGGAAATATTAATGATCTTATGGCACAATCTAAGTTGTTGATTGCAACAGCCTCAGCTACAATTTTAGATGCTATCGCTTATGGATTGCCTGTAATTAGAGTGCGAAGCGATATTGATTTAACTCTTGATCCTATGGATTGGATCTCAATGGATGAAACTCAGTTTGTAGCTCGAACGTCAGAAGACATTGGAAGAGAAATAAAAAAGATTTTGACGCTTACTAACAAGCAGCTTGATCAAATAAAAATTCGGGGACGACAGTTGATGGAGAGTTTTTTTTCGCCATTAACAGAACAAACTTTATTGCCTTTTTATACTTAATTGATAATTTATTGGAGGGAATACATGATTTTAGTAACCGGCGCAAATGGAATGGTAGGAAGTTATGTTGGAGCAGTTTTCAGTGATGAAGCCTTGGTTTTAACTGATTTGCCTGAAATGGATATTAAAGATAAAGATAACGTTTTTGGTCTTTTTAAAAAGAATAAGCCGGATATTGTTCTTCATCTTGCGGCAGAAACAGATGTTGATAAATGTGAGACAGAAATTGATCATGCTTATCGAACTAATACTTTAGGTACTCAAAATATTGCTTTAGCCTGTCAGAAATTTGATTGTGAAATGGTTTATGTAAGTACAGGTGGCGTTTTTAATGGCAAAAAAATGGAAATACAGACAGAATTTTCTTCTCCTGAGCCTCTAAGCTTTTATGCTAAATCGAAGTATGAAGGGGAAAAAATTGTTCAAAATTTATTGAACAGATATTATATTTTTCGTGCTGGATGGATGATTGGTGGCGGAAGAGAAAAGGATAAAAAATTTGTTGGGAAAATTATCCAGTTTTGCCTGGAAGGTAGAAAAGAAATTAAAGCGGTAAATGATAAATATGGTACTCCAACTTTCGCAAAAGATTTGGTTGAAGGTATTAAAAAAATTATTAAAACAGGTAGTTATGGATTATATCATCTTGGAAATAATGGTTGTTGCAGTCGATATGATATTGCCTGTAAAATTGTAGAAATAATAGGAAAGAATATTAAAGTAATACCTGTTTCTTCAGAAGAATTTCCATTGCCTGCTCCTCGTGCTGAATCTGAAGGAATTAGAAACTATAAATTGGAGCTTATGGAAATGAATATAATGAGAGACTGGGAAGAAGCTTTAAAAGAGTATATAAATGATTGGAGAGGAAATGTCTGAAGTAAGTGTTGTCATCCCTGCATACAATTATGCAACTTATACAGCTCAGGCGGTAGAAAGTGTTTTAGCCCAGACATTTTGTGATTTTGAAATAATTGTTGTTGATGATGGCTCAACTGATGGAACAAGAGATGCCATGAGAAATTTTGGCGATAAAATTTATTACATTTATAAAGAAAATGGTGGAGTATCAAGTGCAAGAAATTTAGGAATTAAAGTAGCGAAGGGCAAATACATTGCTTTTTTGGATTGTGATGATTTATGGTTGTCAAATAAATTGGAAGAAAGTTTAAAAGGTTTTATGGATGAGGATGTTGGATTGGTTTATACAAACATATTTTTAATAGATTTCGCAGGAGAAATAATTTCAGAAAATAAATGTTCAGGTTTCTCAGGATATGTTTCTAAAAGATTGTTATTATCGAATTTTATTAATAACCCTACTGTTATTGTTAAAAAAGAGTGTTTTTCTTCTGTTGGGTTTTTTGATGAAAAAATGTTTTGTGCTGCTGATTGGGATATGTGGCTTAGAATTTCAGAACATTATCAAATAAAACATATAGCCGAAACATTATCAAAGTATCGAATTGTTAGAGACTATTTAGTGGCACACACTGAAGATTACAAAAAAGATAGTTTAGCGGTCATTGCAAAAGCATATGCAAGAAATCCCTTATTACCTGCCACCTTAAAAAAAGAAGCTTTTTACAATATACATTTAGCAACTATGCTTGGATATTATAAAAATGGTAGACTAATAGAAGTTATTAAGGAGTCATGGAGTTTATTATTGCTTAATCCAATAAAATTAATCCTCTTGATATTGAGACAATTAAAAAACAAAAGCGAACATTTATTGTTAAGGAGATAAAATTGGTTTACATTGTGTTGTATATAATGGTTTCAATAATTTTACTATTAATTGTTTTAGGTGAAATTGTTTTTAGGATAGTTTTTAAACTAAAAAATCGAAGATTTTATGAGCCGGTTGATAAGATTGAATTTAATAAAAGTCATTTTATTTCTCATCCATACTTGCCAGTCGCATATAAAACAAATTGTACAATTCCAGAAGAAAAGGTTGAATCACCAATTACTCATGATAAATTAATATATCCATCGATGAAAACAAATTCATATGGTTTATTGTTTGATGAGAAATTAGTTAGTAAAAACAATTTAATTATTTTTTTAGGTAACTGCACTTTTGGCACAGGATATTATTATAAAGAAGTTTTTTATTCTTTGCCTTATTATTTAAATAAAAAGATTGGCGACAATTATACTTTTATACCTGTTGCAAGGGGTGGATGGACGAGCATGGATATTATATTTTATCTTTACACAACTCTTGTTAAGCTTAAGCCTAAAGCTATTGTATTTGGATTTGGTCTTAATGATCTTATTCCTGCGTTAGCGCCAGAGTTTAAAAGTGATTATAGCCATTTATTTCGAAATTTATCTGAATCTAAATTGATTAGGATAACAAGAGATATATTACCCAAAATTAAATTTTGGCATTTGTATGAATACTTGTTAGATAAGTATATGGGAACTGGAAATATAAATTATGACTTGAACAGATTAATTAGAAAGTCTTATCCCTTATTTTCTAATAATTTTAATCTTACAGTTGAAAATCAAAATATTAGATCCATGATTGGAATATGCAAAGAACACAACATTTTACCCATACTAACTACCTATTTATATTATGTTTATGATGAAATAAAAAATAAACCAACATATAAAAAACTTAAAAAAGGTGTTTTGATTGAAAATGTAAATATTCGAAGAACTGCAGATAAATGTCATGTTCCAATTATAGACATCGAAAAAAACTTTCAGTTTGATCGAGAATTTTTTATAGATGAAACTCATTTGTCTCCAGATGGAATGGAAAAATATTCTCAAATTTTTATTCCAAAGTTTAAAGAAATCATGGAAAATGTTAGTGGTAAGGATTTTTATTAATGCGTATTCTTTATATTAGTTCAGATTTAATTGTCCATGATTATAGATTCTTAAAAAAACTTTGTGAATTTGATCATGATGTTTACCTTGTTACTCATTTTGCTGGAAAGGATTTGCCTCAAGATATTTCTGGCCTTAGAGGCCTAAAAATAATTCGTTATAATCCTAATGCCGTTTTATTGGGGACAGAAAAATATTCGATTTTTACCAGAAAAATAAGATGTTGGTTAGCATTTATGCAAAGCTATATTAAGTTTAAAAGAGAACTAAAAAAAATAAAACCTGATATTGTTCATGCCGGTTGGGTGCAAGGAGATGGGTTCTTAGCTGCAGTTTCTGATTTTCATCCATTTTTATTAATGCCTTGGGGGTCTGATATATTAGTTTTTCCTGAGAAGAGTAAAAGAACGATGAGTAAAACAAAATATGTTTTATCAAAAGCAGATATGATTACTTGTGATTGTGAAATAGTTAAGAAAAAAATTATTGAATTTTCAAACTATGATTCCGAAAAAATAATAGTTTTTCCTTGGGGAATAGATTTGGATTTATTTAAACCAAATAAAAAAAACAACCTTATAAGAAAAGCCTTAGGCTGGGAGGATAAAAAAATTTTATTAATGACGAGATCTTTTTTCCCTATCTATGCTGTGGATGATTTTATAAAAGCCATACCAAAAATTATAAAAGCATATCCAAATACTCGTATTATTTTAGTGGGGGATGGCCCACTACGTTCGGAGTTAGAACAATTAACGGTTAATTTAGGCATAAGAGACTATGTTTATTTTGCGGAGTCAATTCCTAACGATAAAATGCCTGAGTATTTCAACAGTGCAGATATATATCTTTCTTGTTCTCTTAGCGATGGAACTTCTTTATCTCTCTTAGAAGCAATGGCTTGTTCTTTGCCTGTTGTTACGACAGATATTCCTTCTTATTTAGAGTGGATAAATGATGGTGAAAATGGATACATTGTACCGACAAGAAGTCCAAATGATATTTCTGCAAAAGTGATAAATTTATTATCAAATCATAATCTTAGGATAAAAATGGGACATAGAAATTTTTTAATTGCTCAAGAAAGAGCCAATTGGGATATTAATTATAGAAAACTGGAATTAATTTATGGAAAGTTACAAAAAAACAAATAAGCCTAGAATACTAAACATTGTTCCTATATCAATAGGTAGTGGAGAGGTTAGTTTGGGGCCTTTGTATATTTCATCAGCCCTCAAAAAAGCTGGATTTGATAGCGTTGTTTTTTTCCCTGATTTGTCTTTGATAATGCACTTTCCGATAAAATATGATTTTATACAGCATCAACTAGATTATATTATGAAGCAAATTCGGCCAGAAGTAGTAACCTTTTCGGTATTAAGTACGAATTATAATTTATCTAAGTCATGGGCAGAATACATTAAAACCAACTTTAATACAACTCACATAATCTTTGGCGGAATTCATTCTATGATAGAAGGGGAGAATATAATTAAGTTGGATTATGTTGATGCTGTCTGTCTTGGTGAAGGAGAATTTTCGTTGCCTCAGTATCTTGAATTAATATTAAATAATAAATTAACTCAAGAAAATTCTCTAAATATAACTTATAAGTTAAAAGGCAAAATTATTAATAGTAAGAAAGAACAAGTCTTTTTATCTTTAGATGAATATCCTTTTCCTGATAGAGAACCTTTAAAATATTATTATAGAGAAGGTGTCTTGGATTCTGCTAATTTTATAACTGGAAGAGGGTGCCCTTATAATTGTTTTTATTGTAATGCTGCTATGCTTAATCAAAATAAAGGATATCTGCGGTTCAGAAGCCCGGGAAATGTTATTGATGAGATTATAGAGGTAAAGGCAAAGTTTGAATTGAAAAAAGTGATTTTTTCAGATGAAACCTTTACAATGAATAAAAACAATCTTTTTAAACTTTTAGAATTATATAAGAGCAAGGTAAATCTTCCATTCGAATGTCAAACAAGAGTTGAAGCGATAAATGATGATATTGCTAAAGAATTAACAAATTCTGGTTGTGAAAGCATTACTTTAGGGATTGAATCTGGCAATGAGTATATAAGAGAAAAATATCTGAATCGTAAAATGAAAAACGATCAAATTATAAAAGCTTTTCATATATTAAAAAAATATAATATTCGAACTAATTCATTTAATATGATTGGCTTGCCAGGGGATACAGAAAAAACTATTTGGGAAGGAATTGATTTAAATATCAAAGCAAAGGTTGATTCTGCTGCTTGTACAATTTTTATGCCGTTTAAAAAAACGCCAATATTTGAATGGTATCAAGACAAAAAACTAATTATTGCGGAGCCAAATACGAATTATTATGAAAATATTGTAATAAAACATCCAAATTTATCTAAGTTATCTTTATTTTTCTATTCATTAAATTTTAATACTTTAATAAAATTAGAGTCAAATAAGTTTAAACGAATGTTTAAAGTGTTTCTATGGGTTAAACTGTTCTTTTTACTATTCAAAGGATTTTTACTGAAATTAATTAAAAATCCTTTGAAATTAATAGCCATGAATACCTTCATGAAGAATTATTATGGACGTTTATCTGTTAAAGGAATTATTGAATGATAGTTATTATTGATTATGGAATGGGAAATCTTGGTTCAATCCTTAATATGTTGAAAAAAATCGGGGTAGAGGCTCAAATATCTTCTGATCTTTCAGTGATTGCAAAAGCGAGCAAGTTTATATTTCCAGGTGTTGGTTCTTTTGATAATGGGATGAGGAAGATTAAGCAATTAGGATTGATAGAGATTCTTGAAGAAAAAGTTCTTAAAGAAAAAAGTCCAATATTAGGCATCTGTTTAGGCATGCAGTTGTTTACCAAAAAAAGTGAAGAAGGTGAATTGCCGGGACTTGGCTGGATTGATGCTGAGACAGTTAGATTTAATTTAAAAGATCATGACCAAAACTTAAAAATTCCTCATATGGGATGGAATCAGATTGTTCCACAGAAAAAAAGTTTGCTTTTCAGTGAAATGTTTAGCGATCCCAAGTTCTATTTTGTGCATTCATATCACCTTATATGTAATGATATTAGTGCTGAATTAACTAAAACATTTTATGGCTATGATTTTGTTTCAAGCGTCCAAAAGGAAAATATTTATGGCGTTCAATTTCACCCGGAAAAGAGTCATAAGTTTGGCATGAAATTATTAAGGAATTTTGTTGAATTATGTTGAAAAATCGGGTTATTCCCTGTCTGTTATTAAAAAATAATGGACTAGTTAAAACAATAAAATTTTCCAATCCTAAATATGTTGGAGATCCCATAAATGCTGTAAATATATTTAATGACAAAGAAGTTGATGAATTGATAATACTTGATATTACAGCTACAATTGAAGGGAAAAAGCCAAATTATTCATTATTGTCTGATATAGCAAGCGAATGTTTTATGCCCTTAGGGTATGGAGGGGGAGTCAATAGCATTGAAGACGTAAGAAAATTATTTAATCTAGGCATTGAAAAAGTTGTTATAAATAGCTATGCAGTAGAAAATCAAGAGTTTATTAGATCCGTTTCTAATATATTTGGAAGCCAAAGTGTTGTTGTTTCCATTGATGTAAAAAGTAATCTGTGGGGAAAACATGAAGTCTACATTAGGGGAGGGAAACAGAAAACAGGATTAGATCCTGTAACACATGCAAAACAGGTAGAAAGTTTGGGTGCTGGAGAACTATTTATTAATTCCATAGATAGAGATGGGACAGGACAAGGTTATGATATAAAATTAATAAAATCTATTAGTGAGGTAGTTCGAATTCCAGTTGTTGCTTGTGGAGGAGCTTCAAAAACTGAGGATTTTAAATTAGCTATTAAAGATGGGGGCGCTTCTGCTGTTGCTGCTGGAAGTATATTTGTTTTTCAGGGTAAGCATCGAGCGGTATTAATTACTTATCCATTAATAGATGAGTTGGAAAATATTTTTAAGGATATATAAATAAAACATATGAAGACTAGTCATTATCAAATTTGCAAAAAGTGTATTATGGATACAACTGATCCTGATATAAAATTTGATGAGAGAGGCATATGTAACTATTGCAACAACAACCAAAAACTTTTTAGAGAGATAGGCCTTAATGATGAGAAACTTAAAGATGAAGCATTAAAACACCTGCTTTCTGAGATGAAAAAGGCAGGAAAAGGTAGAGAATATGATTGTATCATTGGCTTAAGTGGAGGGGTTGATAGTTCATATGTTGCTTACCTTGTCAAAAATATGGGGCTTAGACCTCTTGCCGTACATGTTGATAATGGATGGAATTCAGAATTAGCAATTAAAAACATAGAAAACATCGTGAGGAAACTTGGTATTGATTTGTATACGTATGTTATAGATTGGGAGGAATTTAAAGATTTACAAATCTCTTTTTTAAGAGCATCTATCGTTGATCTTGAAATGCTTTCAGATAATGCAATTGTTGTAGCAATTGACAGGATAGCAAGAGGGGAGAAAATAAAATATTTTTTAGCTGGAACTAATCTTGCAACTGAATCTATAATGCCTCCAAGTTGGTTTTTTAATATAAAATATGACAGTTTAAACATAAAATCAATATATAAAAGATTTGGAAGTGGTATGAAACTTAAAACGTTTCCATTGTTAAATTTTTTTGAATATATAAGATATAGATATTTTAATAGTGTCAAAGTAATATCTATTTTAAATTATGTTTCCTATAAAAAAGAAGAAGCTATTGATATTTTAAAAAATAAATTAGATTGGCGTGATTATGGAGGGAAACATGGTGAATCAAAAATAACACAGTTTTATCAATCTTATATTTTACCGACTAAATATAATGTGGATAAACGACGTGCATTTCTTTCTTGCTTGATTTCTTCTGGTCAAATTTCTCGTGATGAAGCCCTAGAAAAAGTAACTAAAGAATTGTATTCGCGCGAAAAACTAAAAGAAGATAAGGATTTTTTTCTTAAAAAAATGGGGTTTTCTGAAACTGTATTTGAAGAAATCATGGATCTCAAGAAAAAATCGCATTATGATTATCCTTCTTATGATTATTGGCACAAAAAAATAGTAGCATTTGGCAAAAAAATTATAAATTTGTTCAGTAAATAAGTTTTTTGTTTTTGATATATTTAAGATATAAGACATGAAAAAAAACAGAAAGAAAATTGCATACTTAGGACATGGCCTATATTATGGGGGTGCGACCACGAGTTTGTATCTTCTTATAAAATCTATAGATAACAATGAATATGAAAAAAATCTTTATATTACTTCCTGTAAATCAGAACAAATGAAAAAGGATTTTCTTAAACATTGTGAGAAGATAGAGCTGATTAAAATGCCTCATATATATAACGATCAGGCAGGAGGAAGAACTTCTCTTTTGAGTTTTTATCTTAAAAAATTGTACAAACCTAAGGCTCTTGTTGGGCTTTTAAAAAAAGAAGAAATAGATATTTTACATGTTAACAGCAGTGTTTTTCCTCATGTTCATAAATTTATTAAGAAACATTCCAATATAAAAATTGTTACACATGTTAGAGAAATGATTCCAAAATATGGCTTTGGAATAGTTCAGAAATATATGATAAATCAAATCATGAAATATTCCGATGCTATTATTACAATTAGTGATAATGAAGCCCAAAATTTTATCGGGCATCCGAACCTTCATATTATTCCTAATCCCTTTGATTTTTCTAAGATCGATAAAATACAAAGTACGTTTAGGGAAGATAATCAGATTAAAAATGAAACTGTTCTTGTTGGTATGATGGGACAATTTCATAAATCAAAAGGGCATTTTGATTTTTTAAAAGCTTTGAAAATAATAATTGATAGAAAAGAGACAAAATATCCTTTTTTATTTGTACTATTGGGTATTTATCCTCAATTGCCAATATGGAAGAGAGTTGTAAAGAGGCTTGTTTTTAGAAGTAATTATAGACAAGAAGTGTTAAAATATATTAAAGATAATAATATTGGAGAACATGTAATGATGGTACCTTATTCATATGAAGTATTTAATATTCTTGAAGCTATAGATATTATTGTTAGACCTTCTTTGGCAGGAGACCCTTGGGGACGGGATATCATTGAATCAATGGCTTGCTCTAAACCAATTGTTGCAACAGGAACATCAGATTTTTTTATCAAAGATGGTTTGTCCGGGTATCTTATTCCTTCGGGGCATCCTGAGAAGATTGCAGAAAAAGTTATTGATCTGATTAATGATTCAAGTTTGAGAAATGATTTAGGTAAACAAGGTTATCTAAAAGTACGTGCAATGTGTGACATAAGTGAATATGGGGTAAAAATTGCACAGATATATAAAAGTTTACTAAATAATAAGGAGTTACTAATTACATGAACATTAATCCAATTAAGGAAAAATTTGATACTCAATGGGCATCCCAGGATATCGAAAAACATATCAAAGATTGCCCATCTACTGAAATATTTTCAATATTTGAAAAATATATTAAAAAAGGAATGAAAATACTGGAGTCCGGTTGCGGTTCTGGCAAATGGGTATTCTATTTCCACAGAAAGGGATATGATATTACCGGATTAGATTGGAGTCAACAGACTGTTGACAGAATTAAAACATACGATGGAAATATTAAAATAATTCAAGGTGATGCTCGGGACACAAAAATAAACGATGAAGAATATGATATGATTTTATCCTTAGGAACAGTAGAACATTCTGTTGATGGTCCGGAGTTGGCGCTGAAAGAAGCTTATCGAACACTTAAAAATGACGGAACGTTGATAATCACTGTTCCCATAGTAACCCCGGTACGGAAATTAGTTTACACAATAAAAAAACCTTTTCAGCTTATAAAATCTTTTATGTTAAAGCGAAAAAACGGAGATAAATTTAATGATTTGATAACACTCTTAAAAAAGCAGATAAATGGATTACAGCTTATGCACGGAATAAATGACAAAGGTTATTATTTTTTTGAATATAGAATTCCACTAAAAACGTTTGATAGATATGTGAGAAATGCGGGTTTTAAAGTTCTTGAAATCTTTCCGGCCTTCAAGACTGATGCAGTTTTTCATGACATTACTCCTTTTGGTGGTAAATGGGATTATGAAAATGGTCGTGCAGAGTTAAGTTTGCTTGCAAGAATCTTATTAAAACTATTTCCTAATTTGTTTTATCATATGATTGTTTGTGTTTGCCAAAAACGCATGGATTAGTTAGCAAATATTATAAAGGGGATTAATTTGAAAATATTATTTGATGTTGAGTATCCGTTTGCTTGGGCGCATGGGGGAGAGCAGGTTCTGGTTGAGGGGTTAATGACGCATTTGCCTGAGTTGGGTGTTGAAGTGGAGCCTTTAAAATGGTGGGATGAAAAGCAGCATGGAGATATAATAAATATGTTTTATTTGCCAAGTAATGCTGCTAAATTTGCAAAGATAAAAGGCATTAAAATTGTTAGTTATGTTTATCTTGATGGATATACTTCTAAAGGGAAAAAAGAATTATTCGGCAGAAAATTGTTCATAAAAGCTTTTAATAGAGTATTTGCTAACTATGCAACCAGTCTAGGCTTTAAGTATCCCATTATTGCAGACGCTTATATTTATCCTTCAAACCCTGATAAACTAATGGGAAATTATCTTTTTAATGCGGAGTTAGATAAGTCTTATGTTATTTCGCATGGAATTGATGATAAATATTTTATAGAAAAGAACCTCCCTGTACGATCTAATTATTTAATCAGTATTAGTACAATTCATGAAAGGAAAAATAACGTTCTTTTAGGCAAAATAGCAAAGAAGTTAAATTTACCAATAATATTTCTTGGAAAACCATATGGGAAGAATGATCCTTATTATCTTGAATTTTTATCTCTTGTTGATAATAAAAATGTTATTTATAAAGGATTTGTAGGAGAAGCAGAAAAAATTGAATATTTGAAAAGAGCGAGAGGTTTTATTCTCTTGAGCAAGACAGAGTCTTTTAATTACGCAACTTTGGAGGCTTTTGCATTAGGGTGTCCGGTCTTTTTGCCTGATTTGGGATGGGCAAGGGGATTATATGATGGATATGCTGAATTTGGGGATTTAAAAGATATGAGTAAATTGCAATGCCAAATACAATCTTTTTATAATTGTCCTGATAGAATAAATAAAAAATATCTAGTACCCACATGGAAAGAAGTTAGCCAGGCATATCTTGATGTATATAAAAGTATTTTGTAGATAACAGAGTTTATCGAAAATTAGTCGGTTTAAGTTTGTTTGGAGGTGAATAATGGAAAAGTTTATACCAATTTCTAGACCCTCGATTACAAAAAAAGAAATTGAATATGTTAACAAAGCGATAAAATCAGGATGGGTATCCTCAAGTGGCGAATTTATAGATAAATTTGAAAATAATTTTGCTGAGTTTTGTGGGGTAAAGCATGCTTTAGCTGTATCTAATGGTACAACTGCATTGCATTTATCATTGATAGCTTACGGGATTAAACCTGGGGATGAAGTGATAATTCCTGATCTAACCTTTATTGCTACAGCCAATGCTATAACTTATACTGGCGCAAAAGTTGTAACTGTTGATATAGATGAAAATAACTTATGTATTGATCCAAAAAGCATAACAAGGGCTATAAACAAAAAGACTAAGGCTATCATTCCTGTTCACTTGTATGGTCATCCTGCAAATATGTCTGAGGTTATAAAAATTGCCAAGAAATATGATCTTTTAGTGATTGAGGATGCGGCTGAAGCGCATGGCGCCGAAATCAATACTAAAAAGGTTGGATCCATTGGAGATGCTGCGATATTTAGTTTTTATGGTAATAAAATAATAACTTCAGGTGAAGGTGGCATGATTACCACTAATGATAGTGTTTTTTATGAAAAGTCAAAAAACTTAAGAGATCATGCAATGAGCAAAAAGCAGAGATATTGGCATTGTATGATCGGATATAATTATCGCATTACCAATCTTCAGGCAGCATTAGGTTTTGCACAGCTTGAGAGGATTGATGAGTTGTTGGAATACAAAAGAGAAATATTTAAACTGTACCATGCACAATTATCCGGTCATGATAAATTAAAATTGAATTATACTTCTAAGTGGGCAAAAAATGTTTATTGGATGATTTCTCTTGAAATAGAAGGTTTTGTTAAAGATCAAAGAGATAAGCTTGTTTTGGAATTAAGAAAGAATGGGATAGATAGTAGACCTTATTTTTATCCTGTTTCTGATATGCCAATGTATGATAAGGCACATACCCCGATTACCCATAAAATATATCAGAGAGGAATAAATCTTCCTTCTTATCCAGGCCTGAAAAAATCTGAAATCAAATATATTTGTGAAAACATAAAATTAATATTAAAAACTAAATATAATGTTTAGTAATAAAAAATACAAAAGAATAGACAAACCTCCATTTGTAAGCATTATCACAGTTGTCTTAAACGGTGAAAAATATTTCGAGGAAACCATACAAAGCGTTATAAATCAAAATTATCCAAATATCGAATATATCATAATTGATGGAGGATCAACAGATAGTACATTAGATATAATCAAAAAATATGAAAAAAATATTGATTATTGGGTAAGTGAACCGGATCACGGATTATATGATGCAATAAATAAAGGAATAAGTGTTGCGAAAGGTGAAATAATTGCCTCTTTGCATTCTGATGATTTGTATTTTTATAATAATGTAGTGAAAAGAGTTGTTGATGAGTTTATGAAAGACAATGAGTTGTATTGGGTTTATGGTGATTTTTGTTCTATTGATGAAAATTCCAAAATAAAAAATATTTATAGAATCCCTAACTATAACTGGAAAATGCTATTATTTTCTAACTATTGTTATATTCCTCATCCAACAACATTCTTTAGGAAAGAAGTTTTTAATCAGGTGGGACATCTTGATGATAGATATAAACTATCTGCAGACTATGACTTTTTTTTGAGATTAGGGGATAGATATAAAGCTAAGAGATTAAAGTATCCGATAACAAAGTTTAGATTTCATAAAAAAAGATTGTCTGAATCTAAGGAAAAGCAGGCAATAGAAGAGAGGAAGCAGATTCAGGAGAAATATCGATTTTTTAAAAAAAAAGGCCATAGATTGTTTTATTCTTTGTTAATATTATTTAAGTTTAAACTGCTGAATTTAAAAGTGTATTTTTCTAGAATGAAGGATATTTTGTGCGTTTAGAATTTAAGGTGATTGTTAATTATATTATGGTTTTGACAATGTTTTTGGGGAGTTTTGTTCTATTGCGAGGGGCTTTTGACTTTTATCTATTTTATATAATATTTTTTGTTTTTTTAGTTATTGCTTTTTTGAATAGAGTAGAAATTATCAATACAACTTTTTTTGTTTTGTTTTCTGTTGTTTTTTTTCTTTCTATTATTAATATTTCTTTTAGCGGTTTTTCCGTTCTTCTTGTTTTGAAGCAGCTAGGAATCCTTTTTTCTGCATCAGCTTATTATCTGCTTATTAAAATAAATGATTATGATGTTGATTATCTCTTTCGTATATATTTAAATGTGGTTTTTTTTGTTTGTCTTTTAGGTCTGATTCAGGAATTTTCTTTTTTAATCAAATTCCGTTATGGATATGACTGGAGTTTTTTTATCCCTGGGAAGCGCGTTATTTATGGATTGTCCGGTCTTGTAAGAATAGATTCAATTATGCAAGAGCCTTCAGTTTTGTCAATTATACTGTCACCTGCAATGTTTGTTGCGTTGAATAATATTCTTACACGGAGTTCAATTTATATGAATTTCTTTAGAAGTATAATTATTTTGTCGACTTTTGTCTTGACATTTTCATCAACTGGTTATATGGGGTTGTTTTTTGCGTTGATTCTTATTTTATATAGAAATCGATTTTTTAGCTTGAAAAATAAACGGATTTTTTATTTGCCTATAGCGTTGATCTTAATTTCAATATTGGCTTCTAATTTTTATTCAAAAATTCCCGATTTTAAGAATAGGGTTGACGGAGTAACTTCATTATTGCAATCATCAAATATGTTGGTTGATGCAAGTGTCTTTATTTGGTATGCAAATTTTGGAGTTACCATAGAGTCATTAAAAAATACTCCATTATTTGGCACAGGACTTGGCACTTATCCTGAGGCTTTTGATAAATATGTTGAGCAATTTATCGGCCCTGAGATTTTTAAAAATAATAGGGATTTTTTGGTGCATGGCTGGGGCTTGTTTGTATCAAAAAATGATGCAAATTCAATGTTTTTAAGGTTATTAACAGAAACAGGGCTTTTTGGAGTAATCATTCTTCTTTATTTTTTGATTAAATTTTTTATTTTTCCAAAAAACAGTAGCAAAAAAACAGATAATAATTTTGATTATTATAATCGCATGTCAATCATCAATAATGGTATTTTTGTCCTGATTCTATTAAGGCTTATTAGGTATGGTAATTATTTTGTTGATGGAATGTTTTTCTTTATCTTTTTATATTATTTTTCTGGTAAAATTTATAAAGAAACTAAACGTCATGACTCATTGGGAGATAAAATATTATGTTCGGACGCTTTACAATCTTAAAACAGTGGCTTGATGGTAACAAAAATGGAGTTTCGTTTTTTGCATTACTTGAAAGAATCTTTGGTCTGCCATATGTGAGAAAAGCAAAAAAGGTCATTAAAAGCTTAAACATTAGAGAAAATGACATTGAAATATATTTTAATAATTTTGAAAAACCTTTTTATTACCCTAAAAACGCAAGCCTTAAAATGTTATATCAGGTAATTGCTGAACTGTTTTATCCAAATGATTGGCATTATTATGAGGTTGATGAAACAAAGGTTTCTAAGGAAGATATAGTTGTGGATTGTGGAGCTGCCGAAGGATTATTTGGCATGTTGATAGCTGACAGATGCAAAAGAGTTTATGCGATTGAACCATTACCTGAATTTATTGAATCCATGAGATTGAGCTTTAAAAATATTGACAATATTGTTCTTTTGCCTGTTGCTGTGTCTAATAAAACAGGGGAAGGGGTAATATCAAATAATGGGATTTTTTCATCTATAACTTTGTCAAAAGATAATAAAAATAACTTATCAAATCGAATATCTATTTCTACTATTGATAGTCTGTTTTTTGAAAAGGAGATTGATGTAAATTATTTAAAAGCGGATCTTGAAGGGTTTGAGCTTCAAATGCTTGAAGGGGCTGTTCGTACAATAGAGAAAAACAGACCAAAAATAGCAATTACAACTTATCATAAAAAAGAAGATGCAGAGATGATTTCATCCTTTCTCCTGAAAATAAATCCTGGATATAAAATATTGACAAAAGGGATAGAAGAAAAATGGGGGAAGCCTGTCATGCTACATGCTTGGAGTGATTAGAGATAAAATGAAAGTCTTAATGCAAAATCGAGTTGATGCTTTTTCCGCGCCTGGTGGAGATACCATCCAAATGAAAAAGACAAAAGAATTTTTGGAGAAGCTTGAGCTTTCTGTCGATATTTCTCTTGATCTTGAACCTAATCTTGATAAATATGATCTTGTCCATCTTTTTAATGTTACCAGAGTGCATGAAACCTATCTTCAATATATTAACGCGAGAAGGCAAAATAAGCCGATTGCTCTTTCTACTATTTATTCTGATTATAATGAACTTGATACCAAGGCTACATATGGAATCAAGGGAGTTATTTTAAAAAGATTCAATAAAGATAATAGGGAAAAAATAAAATGTATATATAGAACAATAATGGATTTTAGACAATTAAAAGCTATGTGGAAACAGTTGACGATGGGATTTATTGAGCAGCAAAAGAGTGTAATTATGGGAGCAGATATCATTTTACCCAATTCTTATATGGAACTTGAAAAAATCAAAGAAAAGTATGAAGAGATAAAAGATTTTGAAATAGTGCCTAATGCCGTAGATCTTATTTTTACAAAAAGAGATGATTCTTTTGTTGAAAAGTTTGGCGTAAAAGATTATATTCTGTGTGTTGCTAACTATATTGTCAGAAAAAATCAGTATGACCTTATAAAAGCAATTCAAGATACCGAAATCCCTTTGATTATGATTGGCAGTGTTGCCAATACTCATATAGGTTATTACAGAAGATTAAAACAGATGTGTGATCAAAATAAAGGGAAAATGTTTTTGCTTGATAAAACTACTCAGGAAGAACTTGTTTCAATTTATTGGGGAGCAAAAACAATTGTTTTGCCGAGTTGGGGAGAAACAACCGGTCTGTCTTGTTTGGAAGGAGCTTTGGCTGATTGCAATGTTGTAATAACCAATCGTGGATACACGAAAGAATATTTTCTTGATATGGCTTATTATTGTGATCCTTCTGATATATCTTCCATAAGAGATGCTGTTTTAAAAGCTTATAATGCCCCCTTAAACCCAAAGCTTAAAGAACATATCCTCAAAAATTATACGTGGGATAAGGCGGCAGCCTCTACACTAAAGGCTTATCAGCGTATATTGAAAAATAAAAATGAATAGTTCAGATATTTCTATAATTATATTAAATTATAACGGGTACCAAGATACTATTTATTGCATGGAATCGCTTTTTAAAATGGACTTTAGTGATTATAAAATAGTATTAGTGGATAATGGCTCTTTTAATGATTCAATCTTAAAAATAAAAGAATGGCTCAAACAGAACAGCGAATTTGAGGATAGGGTTGATATTATTGAAAATAAAGAGAATTTAGGTTTTGCCCGCGGGAATAATATAGGAATAAGGTTTGCTCTGTCAAAATATAAAAGTAAATATATATTAGCCTTAAATAATGATACGCTTGTTAGTCCTGATTTTCTCCCTTTATTGCTGGAAGTCTTTAATAATTCAAATGTTGCATTGGTTGGCCCTAAAATAATAGAAGATAATAAACGCCTTCATTGGCAGGGATATTTTTTAAAAAGGATTAATTTTTTTTCATACATTGCTTTTTTAACTCCTTTAAGGGAGATTTTTGTAAAGACTAAAATGGCGGTAGAACCTGTTTTGCAAAAAGGAGAAAAGCCTTTTAAAGTATATGCTATTCCGGGTTGTTGTATGTTGTTTAGTTCAGATATTCTTGCAAAAATAGGAATGTTTGATGAAAACACATTTTTAGGCTGGGAAGAGTGTATTATTGCAGAAAAATTATTAAAATATCAATATGCTACATATGTAGTTCCAAAAAGCGTGATTTTTCACAAAGTTACAAAGGATAGCGCATTGATACCGCTTCATAAAAGAAAAAAGAGCTATTTGGAGAGTGAAAGATATTTTCAGATTAATTATTTAAAAATGCCTCTGTATCAGCGGTTTCTTCTTTCTTTTTTCAGAGAAGTTTCTTTTTTTATGATGGCTGTTTTATATAAGATGATTTTTTCTTTGTTTTCGAGGAAAAAGGATTGGGAGTAAGTTAATGGTAGCGCAAGCTCAAGAGTATTATAAAAGTAAAGCGAATAATTATAAGTTGTTTTTATGCCCGGGAGGGGTACATCAATCTATTATTGATTTTGTGGGGAAAGAGAAGACTGTTTTGGATGTTGGTTGCGCGACAGGATATTTGGGCGCAGAACTTAAGAAAAACAACAACAAAGTTTTTGGCATAGAGATATCTGATGTTGCGGCACAAAGCGCAAAAAAGGTTCTTGATCATGTCATTATTGGAAATATAGAAGATATTGTTTTGCCTTATTCTGAAAAACAATTTGATGTAATTGTTTGTGCGGATGTTTTGGAACATCTTTTTCAGCCCATTAAGATATTAAAAAAACTTCATAAATATATTAAAGATGATGGGCTCTTAATAGTCTCTCTTCCGAATATTGCTCATTGGTCTATAAGGTTTAAGTTGTTGCTTGGAAGATTTAACTATGAAGAATCAGGATTATTAGATGACGGGCATATCAGGTTCTTTACTTTTAATAGTGCGGTGAGGATGATAATTAGTGCGGGATATAAGATAGAAAAATACGATGTTTTTATAAGTTTGCCTAAAGGATTAAATAAACTGGTCTATTATTTAAAAATGGATAAAATATTTAAGCGATTTTTCAAGGAAATGTTTGGGAATCAATTCCTGTTTTTGCTTAAAAAGGATAATTAATTATAAGATGGGAATAGCCAGACAGATTACTAGAAATTTTTTTTGGTTGTTTTTTAGTGAACTTGCAAGTGGAGTCCTTAGCTTGATCATTGTAATATATTTGGCCCGAGTTTTAGGGGTCAAAGCCTTTGGTCTACTCAACTTTGTTCAAGCTATATTTATATATCTTTTATTAATTGTCGATGCTGGATTTTCAACATATGGCACGAGAGAAACGGCCAAAGATAAAATAAAGATTGAACACTTGTCTATAAATATAGCATTGTTAAGAATTACTTGGGGAATAGTGGTTTATTTGTTGTCAATAATTATTGTTTTGCTGCTTCCCATGCCGTTTGAATTGAAAGTGCTGTTTGTAGTGACGTTTTTGCTTATTATTTCAAAGAATATATCGCCCGAATGGATTTTTCAAGGCATTGAAAAGTTTGAGTGTGTTGGATTGGAGAAGATCATAAATAGATTGTTGCTTATGTTATTTATTGTTTTATTTGTAAAAAGTGCGAACGATCTTATAAAAGTCCCTTTTCTTGAATTTGTAATCAGTATAACTGTTGCCTTGATTTTGATTCTGGCGCTCTTTTTGCGTTTTATTCCTTTTAAGGTTAATGAAATTAACGTTCACAAATGGAAACAATATTTTATTGAAGCGGCGCCTCTCGGGATTTCTTACATTTTACTCCAAGTATATTTTACTATAGACACTGTTATGTTAGGAATAATGCGTAATGTGGAAAGTGTGGGGTTGTATAATGCCGCCTATAAAATTATATTTGCTTTGCTTCTCTTTTCGACCGTTCTGGGTAAATCAATTTTTCCCGTTCTCTCGCGTTTATATAATAACAACATGGAAAAAATGAAGAGATTAGTTTCGGCAATATATAATTTCAATTTATTTTTGGGAATTCCTATTGCAATTGGAGGGATGATTTTAAGTGAATCAATAGTTTTGCTTGTTTTCGGTCATAAATATTATTCTGCCGCTTGGGTTTTTCGTATATTGATTTGGACGATATTAACCGTCTATACCAGTGTTCCTTTTACTTTTTCTTTGTTGGCTGCAGGACGGCAGAAAGAATATTTACATAGTATGGCGGCTGGCGCTTTTATTAATATATTATTAAACTTGTATTTAATTCCAAATTATGGATTTATTGGGGCAGCAGTTTCAACTATATTTACGGAAATAATTGTTTGGGGAATCATATTTTATTATTTTTCAAAAAATCTGTTTTTTATACCCCTACATCAAAATATCCTAAAATATCTTTTTTCAGCAATAATTATGGCGTTGTTCTTGTATTTTGTAGAAATCAACTTATTTATTAGCTTAATTTCAGGAATATTTATATACTTATCATTAAATATGCTACTTAAATCCATTAGTATAAATGGAATATTAGAGCTTTTCAAATTAACTGTGAGTGAATTAAAATAAAAACCATGAAAATCTTGCTGATAAATGCTATTAATCCATATTCTGGGATAGAAGGCCGATATCCTCCGTTGGGATTGGGATATTTAGTAAGTTATTTGAGGAAATGTTTTGGCAGTGATTTTTTAAAATTCAAAGTAATTGAGAAAGATGTTGAGACTGAGATAAATGAATTTCAGCCTGACATTGTTGGCATTACATCGGTAACCCAAAATTTTAACCTTGCAAAAAGGTATTCTAAAGTAGCCAAGTTAAAGAATATCCCTGTTATTGTTGGAGGAATCCATATTTCTATGCTACCTACCTCTCTTTCTGAAGATATGGATATAGGTGTAATAGGTGAAGCTGAAGATACGATTGTTGACCTAATTAAGGCATTTTTAAATAGAAATTCTTTTGTTGCAGATGAATTAAAAAAAATTCATGGAATTGTGTTTTGGGAGAATGGAAAATTAAATTTTACGGAAAAAAGAAAATTGATTGAGCCATTGGACAAGATTCCCTTTCCTTCCAGAGATTTGTTTAATATTGAAAAAAATACTTATGTATTTTCTTCTCGTGGATGTCCTTACCGATGCATATTTTGTGCCTCTTCCCGATATTGGGATAAAGTAAGATATTTTTCCGCTGAATATGTTGTAGAAGAGATTGATGAACTTGTTAATTTATATAAAGTTGAAATTGTCAATTTCTATGATGATCTTATGATGGCGAATAAAAAACGGCTTATAAATATTGTAGAATTATTGAAAAAAAAGCCTTATTATAGAAAGGTTAAATTTACTGCAAATGCAAGAGCAAATATTTTAACCGATGATATTGTTCATCTGTTAAAAGAGATGAATGTTTTTTCTGTTGGCATGGGATTGGAATCAGGTTCTAAAAGAGTGCTTAATTATCTAAAAGGAAATAGTGTTACACTCGAAGATAATATTAGAGCGATTAAATTACTTAAAAAATATAAAATTTCTCCAAATGCTTCTTTTGTTATCGGTTCACCTGATGAAACTGAGACAGAAATATTAGAAACACTAAATTTTATAAAAAAGAGCGGGTTGGATATTGCTGATGCTTATGTACTAACTCCTTTCCCAGGAACGCCAATTTGGGAAATAGCAAAAGAAAGAGGATTGGTTTCAGATGACATGGATTGGAGTCGTTTAAGTGTTTCTTATTATGAAAACCATAAAAAGGCTATCATTTTATCCAAAACCCTTTCTAACGACAGACTATTTAAATTATTTTTAAAATTTAGATTAATAAATATGTATTTGGTGTTAAAAAAGATATTATTGCATCCGTCCATTATGATAAGCGGCATCAAAAGATTAAAAAATATAATAAATAATTTTATTAAAAAATGAGAATATTATTTTTAAACTTGCCTTTTAAATATAAAATCAGCAGGGCCAGTCGCTGGCCCGAAAAGTCAAAGAGTGGAACGCTTTATTATCCATATTGGCTGGCATATGCTACAGGTGTTGCCAAACAGGCAGGGTTTGATATAAGTTTGATTGATGCTATTGCCAAAAATTTAAGCTTTAACCAAACTATACAGGAGATTGTTGCTACGCGGCCCGATCTTTTGGTTGCCGAATTATCGACCCCAACTGTTTCAAGCGATTTGGCTTTTTTTGCTTTATGCAGGGAGAATGGTTTTAAGGGGAAGATTGTTGTGGCAGGAAATCATGCTTCTGTTTTTACAAAAGAGCTTTTGGAGAAATCATCGGATATTGATTTTGTCGCTTTTGGTGAATATGACTATACAATCATTGATTTGGCCAAAAATTTTATTTCTCCTTATAAAGTACCCGGAATAGCCTGGAGAGAAAACGGAAAGATTGTTATAAATCAGCATAGGGCGTTTATTTGCAATCTTGACGACATTCCCTTTGTATCAAAAGTCTATAAAGAGTATTTAGATTTTAACGATTATTTTTATTCTTTAGCTCGTCATCCGATGATTCAGGTGTTAAGTTCAAGAGGATGTCCGTTTAACTGTTCTTTTTGTTTTACCCCTCAGACGGCAGGAGGCCATAGTTTCAGAACCAGAAGTGTTGATAATTTTGTTTATGAGTTGGAGTATATTTCACAAGAGCTTCCCCAGATTAAAGAGGTTTTTATCGAAGATGATACTTTTACTGTTGATAAAAAAAGAGTACAAGCGATATGTGAAGAAATTATTAGGAAAAAAATAAAATTGTGTTGGTCTGCCAATGTTAGAGCGGATGTTGATTATGAAACATTAAAACTTATGAAAAGCGCAGGTTGTAGGTTGGTGGTTGTCGGATATGAATCCGGCAATCAAAAAATATTAGACGGTGTAGAGAAAAAAATTACGTTGAAAGATAGCATTGATTTTGCCAATAATACTAAAAGAGTTGATTTGAAGGTTTTTGGTTGTTTTATGATCGGTTTGCCGGGAGAGACAAAAGATACGATCCATGAAACTTATGAATTTGCGAAGAAATTAGAACCGGATATGGTCTTTTTTCAGCAGGCAGTCCCTTTCCCCGGGACGAAATTTTATAACTTAGCAAAAGAAAATGGATTCCTTGTATCTGAGAATTTTGATAAATGGTTTAATACTCAGGGACAATTAACGACTTTGGTAAAGTATGAAAATTTATCGGCGGAATATTTGGAGAAAGTTAGAGATAAATTGATGATAAAGTATTATCTTTCTTTTAAATATATATTCAATACTTTGCTTAGAAACAGGGATATAAATGAGATGTATCGCGTTTTGCTTGGTGGAATGAACTATTTCTTGTATTTATTGGGAAGACGGATTCCTTTTTTTAATCGGAGAGATGAGAATGAAAGAGTATGATGAATCAACGGCTGTTGATTATGAAAATTTAAGGTCAGGGCATCTTTTGAGAAGGCGTTTTGAAGTTGTAAAGAATTTAATTTGCAAGATCAAAAACAATCAAGAGCTAAAAATTGCTGAGATCGGCTGTGGAACAGGCGCCTTAAGCTTTTTAATATCACAACATTTTGAAGATTGCAAAATTAAGGCTTTTGATATAAATAGAGGTTTTATAGAATATGCAGGCAAAAGCTATAAACGACCTAATTTAACTTTTAAGGTTTTTAACGCGGAGTTAGATAGAGAAGGAGACAAATTTGACCTTGTGATTTCAATAGATGTGTTGCATCATTTCAAAAATTTAGATATTGCAGTAAATAATATCGGCAATTTTCTTGATGTTGGAGGACGATGGATTATTATAGAGCCAAACATATTTAATTTTTATATTTATCTGTTTCAGTTGCTTGCAAAAAATGAAGGATTGTTTGTTCAATCAAAGGCCGAAAGAATATTATCCTATGATTTTAAATTGCTTGAAAAAAGATATGCGTTTATTATCCATTCTATTATCAAGCATCCTCCTAGATGGTTAATTGACATTGAGCAAAAGCTCGAAAATGTAAAATTTTTAGGCGGTTCGGTCTTTTATTTGTTAAGCAAAAAGTGAGTAATAAATTATGTTAAGGCGTAAAATCATTGAAGTGTATCTTAGGTTAAAACATGGTTTTAAAATAAGAAAACCGGTTTTTCTTTTACGTTTGTTTAAAAATTATATTTCTATTTTAGCGTTTAAAAAGAGGCCATTAAAATATATTGAGTTTATAGTTGATTATTCCTGCAATTTAAAATGTGAACACTGCTTTGCCGAAAAGCTTAAAAAGCCTGCTTACACAAAAAGAATGCAGGTTGAAGATTATAAGCGTGTTGCGAGTGAAGCCATGGAGCTTGGCGCAATAGACTTTGGGTTGCAGGGAGGGGAACCGTTTCTCTTTTTAGATCTAACGGAAAAAATTATAAAAGCATGCAGACCTTCAATGAACTTAATTGCCCTAACTACAAATGCTACATTAATTAATCAAAGCAATTTAAAAAGATTAAGAGCTTTTGGTCTTGATAATCTTGCCATAAGTTTGGATAGCGGCATAGCAGAAGAACATGATAGATTTCGCAATGCGAAAGGTACTTATGATAAAGTTATAGACGCTATTTTACTCGCGGAAAGTTTGGGGATAGGAGTCATAGTAAATACAACCCTTTCTCACGATAATATCAGATCAGAAGGTTTTTTACGACTTATTGACTTTGCATCAACTAAAAAGATTTTGCTTAATACTATATTGGCTGCCCCTTCAGGCAAATGGGACGCAAAAGAAGATTTGTTGTTAACTCAAGAAGATTTAAGATATCTTGGGAAATTAAGGGAAAAGCATGGTTTCTTAAGAAGAGATGTCGACTCAAATTATGTAGAATGGGGGTGTGGAGCTGTTAAAGAGGCTTTATATATTACCCCTTATGGTGATGTACTGGCTTGTCCTTTTATACATATTTCTTTAGGAAATATTTTCAATGAGCCGCTTAGGGTAATTCGTGAAAGAGCTTTGGAGATAAATTATTTTAGTACTTACCATAAAAAGTGTTTAGCGGGAGAAGATAGAGAGTTTATTGAAAAACATATGAGCAGGACTTTTAATCAGCTAAATCTCCCTATAGGTTTTGAAAAAGGATTTAAATAGAATGAAAATTTTATTAGTTATGTCTCCAATGTTGAGGCATGATACGCATCTTTTGTCGGATAAGGATAATGATATTCCAATCGGTTTGTGTTATATAGCATCTGTTCTAAAAAATGCCGGCCATGAGGTTGCAATATTAGACGGGCAGATTACTCCCTGCATTGAAGAAAAGATGATTTCACTTATTAAAACTGAGGTTTATGAAGCTGTTGGTTTTAGCGCTGTGGCTCAAACCGCGCTTGGAACCATTAGGCTTTCAGAACTGGTAAAAAAACATAATCCTGATATATTAACAATAATTGGGGGGGTGCATCCGACAGTAACAGGAAAAGAAGTATTAATTCAAATGCCATCCATTGATATTGCTGTGGTGGGGGAAGGGGAAATAACTATTCTGGAATTAATTGATTGTTTCAAAAATAAAAGGGATTTTAAAAGTATCGATGGAATTATTTACAGAAGGGGAGACGACTTAATTCAGACAAAACCGAGGGCTTTGGTACAAAATTTAGATGAAATTCCTTTTCCTGAATATAGTTTAATTGACATAGAAAAATATACACCCCCGCCGGGCCTGTTTTTTAAAAAACCGATTGCCGGTTTGATTACTGCCCGAGGGTGTCTTTTTAACTGTAATTTTTGTGCTGATCGTGTAATTTGGCAGGGGAAATGCCGATTAAGAAGCGCCCAATCGATCGTAAATGAGATAACACTTTTGGTTGAGAAATATGGGGTTAAAGAGATCAAGTTTTTTGATAGTACGTTTACTATTAATAGAAAACGGACACAGGACATTTGTAACCTGCTAATTGAAAAAGATCTTAATATTGTTTGGCGTTGTTCCTCAAGAGTTGATACTATCGATCCTGAAATGCTTAAGTTAATGAAGAAAAGCGGTTGCGAAAGTATTTCATTTGGAATTGAGTCAGGAGATGAAGAGATTTTAAGGAAGATGAATAAACAGATAACAGTTGAGGCTGTGAAAAAAGCTGTTAAATGGGCAAATGATGCTGGTATGGAGGTAAAAGGTTTTTTCCTTTTGAATTATCCTGGAGATACTGTTGAATCTACGGAAAAGACGATAAAACTTTCTCGTGAACTTGATCTTGATTTTGCCGGGTTTAATCTTATATTCCCATCACCTGGAACCCATGTAAGACGTCAAATTGAAGATCACTATGAAATAAATCAAAAAGCCTGGGATAATCTAAATACTCCGATCGGCAATGAGGTATATTTTTACCAAAAGCAACTTCCTCCCGGATATATTATGTCTGTTTATAAAAAAGCAATTCGAGGGTTTTATTTCAGACCTAAAACTATTTTTCGTGCAATAAAGAGGATCAGGAACATTGAAATGCTAAAAAGTTATTTTGCCGGATTTATAAGATTGTTAAAAATTAAGGCAAACGATAGGAAATAAGATGAACAATTCTGTCACTGTTTTTGTTGCGGTTAAGAATAAGGCTGATGTTATAGATAAATGTCTCGATTCTCTTCTTTGTGCCGACTGGCCTTACAAAGAAATACTGGTAGTTGATAATATGTCTATCGATGGTTCTTATGAGAAACTTTTAAAATATAAGAATAAAATAAATTTACACAGAATGGAGGGAGGAGTAAGCAAACTATTTAACTTGGCATTGGAAAATTCAAAAAACGAGTATTTTATTTGTACCGATGCTGATTGCGTTGTTGATAAAAATTGGATTAAAACCTTGATAGCTCCTTTTTCCTATGATCAGGATATAATAGCAACTGCCGGCTTTTGCGGAACGCCTCGAAGCGCAAATTTACTGCAAAAACTTATCGGACTTGAGCTTGAAAACAGATATCATAAGTTTAAAAGATATATTGAAAGAGCTCCTACCATGAATCTTTGCTTAAAAAGTGAAATTGCAAAGAAGGTAAAGTTTGATGAGGATTTTATCTATCAAGCTTTTGAGGTTGATTTCTGTTATCGTTTAACAAAGCATGGTAGAATATTATATGTTCCAGAAGCAATTATTTTGCATTATCACAGAAGTAATATCTTTTCGTATATAAAACAACAAAAAGATCAGGCAAAATGGGGATGGAAATTGTTTATTAAACATGGACGAAAAGCTATGGCTGATCAGATAACAAATTTTAGCATGAGCCTCCAGATTTTACTTTTTGGATTAGGTTTTTTATTTTTTTTGTTTTCATTTTTGACCGGTTATTTTTATTTTTTATCGCTTTTGGTTTTAACGTTTTTAATAGTAATATATATAAAAAATATTTTGGAAATAAAACCTCCGATATTTTACTTTCCTCTTTTTTTGGCTTTGTTTTTTATCAGAACTTTTAGCTGGGCCGTTGGTTCTATTGAAGGAGTTTTTCATTTCTCTATAAGAGGGAAATTAACATGAAAAAAGCTTTAATTATTATTCCTGCTTATAACGAAGAAAAAAACATAGAAGACGTTATAAAAAAAATAAGGCAATTATCCGTGAATATTGTTTTGGATATAGTAGTTGTTTGTGATGGCCCCGAAGATAATACGGTTAAAATCGTATCATCTTTGAATGTGCCGATTATTGCCCATCCTATTAATCTTGGGGTTGGGGCTGCAATTCAAGCTGGGTTTAAGTATGCAAACATCAAAGATTTTGACATGGCAGTGGTTGTTGATGGAGATGGACAGCATGATCCCAATGAGATATTGAAATTCATAAAGGCTATGGAAGATAGTTCTATAGATGTTGTAATAGGTTCCAGGTTTTTATCAAAGGATAAAGTTCAAACACACTGGGCACGAAAAATCGGGATAAAAATATTTTCTGTTCTTGTCTCTTTATTGGGGAAATGCAAGATAACCGATGTAACATCAGGTTTCAGGGCTTTTAATAGAAGAACTATTGCTTTATTATCAAAAGAGATGCCGGCTGATTTTCCGGATGCCGATTTGATATTGTTTTTAGCTTTGTCAAAGTATAAAATAGTGGAAATTCCTATAAGTTCCCGAGAGAGGCAACATGGGGAATCGATGTATTCTCTTTTAACTTCGATTTATTATCCGTTTAAGCTTTTTGTCTCTATTTTGGCGGTTGCGTTAAGATTTTTCTTCGAAAAGGAAGGTGTAAATTAGTGTCTTTTCACTCGCAGATAGCCATCTTGATTTTTGTATTTTCAATTTTAATATTTATCTTTGAGCTTTTGAGGCGGCGTAAAATAAGTGAGGCAGTCACTTTATGGTGGATATCTATCGGTTTAATTATTATACTTTTAACTTTTTCTAAAAGACTGTTGCTTTATCTTACGCTTTTTTTGGGATTATCTTTGCCAATGACGACTTTAGTTTTATTAAGTTTCTTTTTTGTTTTGTTGATGATGATATACTTTTCGATGAAGATATCGATTTTGTCTTATCAGGTTAAAGAACTTGCTCAATATATCGCTCTTTTAAAAAATGAATATGATTTAAAAAACAATGATTTTAAAAATAATGATAGGAATTAGTAAATAGGTAAAACTTATGCTTGAAAGATTATTTACAAAAAACGGAGCGCTTATATTCTTAATATTTTTGATGGCTATATCTTTAAGAATAACAGGCCCGTACTTTCAGGTTACCCATTTTTTTCACAGGCAATTTTTTATTTCCGGATCTGAATTGTATGGTTATTATAAGTCAGATGAATTAATATATAATTTTACTGCTAAATCGATCCTTGAAGGAAGAGGTTTTAGTCTTAATGTTCCCGAGATTCTTGATGAACAAAAGACTTCTTATGATGATGATATGATTGATTTTTTTAGGGATGTTTATTGTTCAAGAGGCGTGCAAAATATAAATGATCAAAAATACTGGCACCATAATCTAATACCCCCTCTTTATCCCTCCTTTCTGGCGTTTTTTTATTTTGTTTTTGGCGTTGGGACATTATCTTATTTTATCCCTCAGCTTATATTAGGCGCGCTAACCTGTTTGTTGGTCTATTTTCTTGCAAAAGAAATGTTTGACGAAAAGATTGCGATATTGGCTGCGTTTGCGACTTCAGTTTATCCTGAACTTGTTTTTTGGACATATTCAATTCGACCTGAAATATTATATATTTTCCTTTTGATTGTTGGTTTTTTACTAATTATAAAAGGGAATAAATATAATAATATTTATCTGATTTTTGGTGGGGGGGTGATATTAGGGCTTGCTTGTTTAACACGAGTGACGCTTTTGATGTTTTTCCCTTTTTTGATTGTGTGGCAATTTTGGATTGCCAAAGGCAAAATGAGATTCAAGTTCTCGGCAATATTACTTATTTCAATATTGTTAGTTTTGCTTCCCTGGGCTGTTCGTAACTATATTGTTTTTAATGAATTTACTTTTTTTACAAGTGAGGTTAGTGTGATTTTAGTTGATCATATGTCTTTGACAGAGATAAAAAATTCCCGTTCCCCTTATGCTTTTTTATCCCAGTTTTATAATTATTTTGTAAATGATGCGGGTGGATATTTTTCTCATAGTATAAAACGGCTTATTACATATTTAAGCCCTTATACCTCTGGGATGGACAAATTTGCCAAAATATATAAGTTTATTAGCTGGTTGATTATTTTCCCTGCCGGATTTATAGGGATAGTATTATCTATATTTAATTCCTGGCGAAAATATAGTTTGTTAATATTATTTATTTTTTATTATATAGTGATACATGCAGCAACTTGTGTTGATATTGGTTTAGTATATAGATATCCGCTTATTCCTTTTATGGCTATATTTGCTTTTTATGCTTATCAGCAATTATTTTTATTATATGTAAATCGCAATAAAGGAACTGTTTAAATGGATCAACCAACTGTTTCTATAATTTTAGTTAATCATAATGCGAAAGAGATGACTCGAAATTGCATTCAGTCTATCTATGATCAGACAAAAACAACTTCTTTTGAGATAATATTAGTTGACAATAATTCTACGGATGGGACAAAACAATTAATTGAAAGTAAGTTTCCTCAAGTTAAACTTATTGAAAACAGACAAAACAAAGGATTTTCATATGCAAACAACCAGGCGATTTCTTCTGCGAGCGGTAAATATCTGTTGTTGTTAAATAATGATACTGTGGTAAAAAATGAGGCTATAGAGAAAATGATAGAGCATATGGAAGAGAGCCCAAATATTGGTGTTTTAACATGTAAAATAATTGAACCTGATGGTAAGCTCCAGCGAAATTGCCGCGCTTTTCCTGTTTCTCCCTTTGATACTTTTTTTGGCAGGGCATCACTTATTAGTCGAATCTTTCCAAATAACGTTTTTACCAGGAAAAATACGATGACAAATTGGGATTATAACTCAGTAAAACGTGTTGATTGGGTTTCCGGCGCGGTAATGCTTATAAGAAAAAAAGTTATAGATAATGTTGGAAAATTGGATGATAATTATTATATTTATTGGGAAGATACTGATTATTGCAAAAGAGTAAACGATGCCGGTTGGGAAATTTGGTTTATTCCTGATGGTGAGATTATTCATTTCTCGGGGAAGGGGGGAGGGACTCGTTCATTAAAATTGAAGTTTTTGACTTTATATCACATGCACAAATCCGCATATTATTATTTTTTAAAACATTTATATAAAAACATCTTCCATCCAATGGCAATAATTACTTACGTTGGAATGATATTACTTGTTATTAATAAAGGCATCTTGGAAATCATAAAACATTTTAACCCCGATTATCCTAAGCGGGGTTCAGAACAAAAATAACTTTAATTACTTGACTTTTGTTTTGCAACATTTTCCTGCCTTTCTCTTTTGTGTATCACAGACAACAGCCCTCACCCAACATTCAGACAAAAGAAAACTTTTTCTATTATATTTTGCCTTAAAGCATCATACTCTTTCTTCTTCAAATGGACACTTCCATCAATTTCAAGGCCAAGCCTTAATTCATGGCAATAAAAATCAAGAACAAATCCTTCTATTACATGCTGTCTTCTAAATTTCAAATCCATAAATTTCCTATTGCGTAAAAGTTCCCAAATAATCTTTTCAGCCTTTGTTTGATCTTTTCTTAATATTCTTGCGAAATTTCGTTTTATTTCTTTCATAATTTTTTTCTGCTTTTAAAATAAATCTAATTTAAATTATAGCTTAAAATTGCCCATCAGTCCCTCTCCCTCTGGGAGAGGGTGAAATGCCTACCAGTTCTCAAACTATTTCAAGATTGGGTGAGGGCAGAGAAATCCAGGATGGAAAATTCACAAAGTCATTATTTTATGTATCACAAAACTTTTCTTGCACAGCGTTTTTTTGGCTTAATGACAATAATTATTGAAAAATGCTTTTTTCTAGGAGAAAGTCAGGAGAACAAAAAATAACTCTAATTACCTGACTTTTGTTTTGCAAACTTTCTTGAAACTCTTCCTAATTTGATCCTAAGGTTGTATAATATAACAATATAGCTATGGTTAAAGAGGAACTTTTTGCTGAAGGCGAAATAAGTCTGTCAGACATAATCAGAATTTTAAATAAATATAAGTTTTTTATATTGTTGGTTTTTGTTGTCGCAGTTACATTTATTCATTTTTCCGCTGTTCGGCAGCCTAAAATGTATAAAGCGACTGCAACTATATTAACTTTAGGTTCAAAAGAGACTTCTACAGGAGGGTTTTCCAATCTTTTCAGTGGAACTCCTTTTGGTTTTGGTGGAGGACAGGGGACGGCGTTGAAATCACTTTTAACTAGCAGGGTTTTAGCTGAATCTGTTGCAAAAGAACTTGATTTACTAAAAGCTCTTAAGAAGGGTCAATGGGATGATAAAAAACATGGTTGGGTTGGAGGGGTTACTCCTTCGTTGGAATCAGTTGCCTTAGATTTGATTGGTATGCTGAATATTTCGCAAGATGGAGTTGTTTTAAATATCACTGTGACTGGGAATGATCCTATTTTAGTTACAAAAATTGCCAATGCTTATGTAGATAAATTGGGTGATTTTTTAGCTCAAAGGTCTCTAGATATATCTTTTCAAAAACTTGATTCTGCCCTTTCTCCAAACGGTCCTTTTAATTCTGATGTAAAAAAGAGTGTAATGACAGCAGGAATTATATCTTTTTTTGGGGCTGTTTTCCTTTCTTTTATAATAGAATATTTGGTTGAATTTAAAACTAATATTAAAAATAACAATAGAAAAGAGGTTTTTAAATGATAGGAAAATATATTAAAAAGATATCGTTTTTTCTGCTGATTTGTTTTGTTTCAAGCTTATTGCCAGAGCCTGCTTTAGCGGCAAGCATTGATGATGTTTTTAATAAATTAACTCCTCAACAAAAAAATCAGGCGGAATCTTTAATTCAAGAAAAAGGGAATCAAGATCAAATAAAAAATTTGCTGGAAAAAGATAATTCTTTGGAAAATGAGGATAAAAATAAGGAGCAAGACAAAGATAAAGATAAAGAAGTACTTATAACTAAATCGATAACAGATGAAATTAAGGCTTTAATTGATAATTTATCTCCCATTGAAAAGAGTTTTAACGATGAAGAGATAAGAAAAATAAAAGAACAGCAAAGAAATAAGAAGAATTATAATGAGGCGGAACCGACAGAAGAAGTTTTTGATAAATCTTATGTTGAACAAAAACTTTTAAGGCAATATGGTTATGAAGTTTTCAAAAAAGCGGTAGACGATAAGTTTTCTTTAGTCCCTAGTATTCCGATAGGGCCTGATTATCGCATAAATCCTGGTGATAAATTGTTGGTAACCATTTGGGGAAATGTAAATGACTCTTTTTCTCTCTTGGTTGATGAGAGAGGATCTGTAACTATTCCAAAGGTTGGAGTTGTTACTGTTGTTGGATTAACGATATTGGAAGCCCGAGATCTGTTGTATCAGAGATTAGCTAAAATTTTTGTTGCTGATTTTAATATTGATTTGACAATAAAAGAGATAGGATCGATTAAAGTATATATGGTAGGAGAATTTAAAAATCCGGGAGCCTATACAATTTTAGCTAATACTTCGCTATACGATGCTGTTTTTATTGGTGGTGGCCCGACAAAAAATGGAACTTTAAGGAAAATCGAGCTAATTCGTAATGGCATGAAAATTGTTACTGTTGATTTTTATGATTTTATCCTTAAAGGGAAAAATCAAAATGACATTTTATTAGAGAGCGGTGATGTGATTAAAATTTCTCCCATACAAAAGGTTGTTGCTGTAAGTGGAAATATTAATCGTTCTGCTATATATGAATTAAAAAATAAAACGGAATTAAGTGATCTTATAAGTTTAGCAGGAGGAGTCACCCCCACTTCTTATCTGCAAAGAATACAGATTGGGAGAAAGGTTAATAATGTTAAAGAGACGGTTGTTGACATTAATTATGCTGATTATTTGAAAACTAAAAATTATAAACCTATTTATGTGGATAGCTTGGATTATGTTTCTATTTTCTCAATTGAGCCTGAGATTAGAAATGTGGTTTATCTTAAGGGGAATGTTAAAAGACCTGGACGTTATGAACTTTCAAATGGCATGAATCTTATGGATTTGTTTATAAAAGCGGACGGGCTTGCTCCTTATACTTATATGGAACGCGCCCAAATTTATCGTGCCGCGCCGCCAAAAAGGGAACCGGAAATTTTGGTTGTAAATTTAAACAAGATGAAGGCTGGTGACCCTCAGAATAATCCATTACTTAAAGAGTTTGATCAGATCCGTGTTTATGCTGATTCTGAAATTAAAGGAGAGCCAAAGGTTTATATAAGCGGAGAAATTAATGATGAAGCTGTAAATGAGGGAACTGGGGCATTTCCTCTTGTAAAAAATATGAGGATTAGTGACTTAATCTTTTTGGCTGGCGGAGTAAAAAGTAGCGCATTTTTAAATAAAGCTGAACTTGTTAGAACCGATGAAAAAAATATTTCTAAGTCTTACGAAATTAATCTTTCGAAGATATTAAAAGAAAAAGATAAGAAAGAAGATTTCTTGTTGCAAGAAAATGATTATCTTTTTATAAGAAAAATTCCGGATTACGGATTTAATGAAAAGGTAACAATCAAAGGAAATGTTTTATATCCTGGGAAATATGTTATTTCTCGAGGAGAACGCCTAAGCGTTTTAATTGAAAGGGCGGGAGGGCTCACGGAAAAAGCTTTTTTAGCGGGGGCAGTATTTATTCGTGAATCTGTTAAACTACAGCAGACGGAAAAGGCTGCTAAAATGATTAAAGAGCTAGAGATCAGAAAAGGTTGGGAATTTGCGCAAATTCCTGTAGGATTGCCTAAGGAAGAGAGAGATTTTAGACATCAACAGGTTGAAGGGGCTTATGAATTTTCGTTGAAAAAGATATCTATGGAAGCCTCCGGAAGAATTATTTTAAATTTGTCTGATTTAAAAAGCGGCGCTAATAATGATATTATTCTTCAAGATGGCGACTATCTGGAAATCCCTGAGAAGATTTATTCTGTTGATGTGATGGGAGAGGTATACTTTCCTGGCTCCATCTTGTATGAGAATGGAAAATCTGTCGATTATTATATAGATGCGTGTGGAGGAAGGACCGATTTTGCAGATAGAGGTCGGATTTTGGTTCTTAAAGCCAATGGTAAAATTGAAAACAGTTATTCTGTTGGGATGGGAGATACCGTTTTTATTCCTGCAAAAACAATTGAATTAGTACGTTACCAGGATCCATTTGACTGGAATAAGTTCTGGGAATCTGCTGCGAATGCAACAAATTCTTTTGCTCAGGCAGCTACTGCCTTGGTAACTGTATATTTATTGTACAAAGAGGTCAATAAATAGCTTTTGACAACTTTTGACTGCTATTGAATAAATTTTATATTTTGATATACTTAAAGGCAAGTATATGCAACTTAATGAATCTGAAGTTTATACCTCTGAAGAAGCGCAAAAACTCCTTAAAATAAGTGATTCAACTTTTCGTCGTCTTGTTAAAAAAGGTGTTCTTCGTGCGGCTAAAATTGGTGGGCAATACAGGGTTTTAGGCAGGGAAATTTTACTTCTTCTCAGCCCGAGTCTGCCTAAAAAAGTAAAGAGTGTTTATAAAAAAGTTATAGAAAGCTTATAAATAAGTATTTAAGAAGGAGTTTCTATGCCTAAAAGAGCCTTTATAACCGGTATTACAGGTCAAGATGGAAGTTATTTGGCAGAATTTCTATTGTCAAAAGGATATGATGTCCATGGATTAATCAGACGGGCCAGTACTTTTAATACCCATAGAATCGATCATATTTATATTGATCCTCATTTGCCAAAAGCTAAATTTTTTTTGCATTATGGAGACCTTTCTGATTCAAGTCAATTAGTTAATCTGATTTATAATATTAAGCCTGATGAAGTTTATAATTTAGGAGCGCAAAGTCATGTTAGAGTTAGTTTTGATACTCCTGAGTATACAGGTGATATAGCAGGGTTAGGGACTACAAGGTTACTGGAAGCTATAAAGAGCAGTGGAATAAAGACCAAATTATATCAGGCGTCGAGTTCTGAAATGTTTGGAGCCTCTCCCCCTCCCCAAAATGAAAAAACTCCATTTTATCCACGTAGTCCTTATGCTGTGGCAAAAGTTTATTCTTATTGGATGGTAGTTAATTATAGAGAAGGCTACGATATGTTTGCCTGTAATGGGATATTATTTAATCATGAAAGCCCTCGTCGAGGGGAGACTTTTGTTTCAAGAAAAATAACTCGTGCAGTTGCAAATATTGTAGCAGGGAAACAAAAAAAATTATATCTTGGAAATCTGAAAGCTAAAAGAGATTGGGGATATGCTCCTGAATACGTAGTTTGCCAGTGGCTTATATTGCAACAGGATAAGCCCGATGATTATGTTATAGGCACAGGAGAGAGTGTTACTGTTGAAGATTTTGTCAAAGAGGCTTTTTCTTATGTTAATTTGGATTGGAAGGAATATGTGGAGATTGATCCAAAATATTTTAGGCCGACAGAGGTTGATTTCCTTTGCGCGGATATTTCAAAGGCAAAAAATATTCTTAAATGGGAACCGAAAGTAAAAGTTCATGAACTTGTAAAAATTATGGTTGATGCGGATATGGAACAGATAGGTTTAACGCCTATTGGTGATGGCGCAAAAATCTTGGAATCAAAAGGCATTACTTGGACAAAAAACAGGATAACAAGCGGGTAAATTATGAATTTTTGGGAAAATAAAAGAGTTACTGTTACAGGCGGATCAGGGTTCCTTGGATCTTTTATTGTAGAAAAGTTAAGAGATAGAGGCTGCAGAGATGTTTTTGTTCCGGAAATAGAAGATTATAATCTTGTTTGTATGGAAGATGTAAAAAAAATGTATAAAGATGGTAACCCTGATATAGTTATTCATTTAGCTGCGGTAGTTGGAGGGATAGGAGCCAATAAGTTAAACCCCGGAAAATATTTTTATGATAATCTGATGATGGGTGTCCAGTTGATTGAGGAGGGGAGGCAGAATAATTTAAAGAAATTTGTTGCTATAGGGACAATTTGTGCCTATCCCAAATTTACGCCTGTTCCGTTTAAAGAAGAGAATTTATGGAATGGATATCCGGAAGAGACAAATGCGCCTTATGGACTTGCAAAAAAAATGCTTTTAGTTCAATCTCAAGCTTACAGGGAGCAATATGGTTTTAATTCTATCTATCTTTTACCTGTTAATTTGTATGGACCAAGAGATAACTTTAATTTAAAAACTTCACATGTTATTCCTGCTTTGGTTAGAAAGTGTGTGGAAGCTGCCAAAGCAAAAAAAGAAGAGGTAGTGGTTTGGGGTACGGGAGAAGCAAGTCGTGAATTTTTTTATGTAGAAGATGCCGCAGAAGGCATTTTACTTGCAGCCGAGAAATATGATAAACCTGATCCTGTTAATCTGGGGGCAGGTTTTGAAATTAAGATAAAAGACCTAGTTGAATTAATTGTAAAACTTACGGGGTTTAAAGGAAAAATCGTCTGGGATAAAACAAAACCTGACGGACAGCCAAGAAGAATGCTTGATGTCTCAAGAGCCGAGAAAGAATTTGGTTTTAAAGCAAAGACTTCTTTTGAAGAAGGGCTTAAAAAAACTATAAAATGGTATCAAATAAATGAAACAAAAGCAAAAAGATAAATTAAAAAAAGAAATTTTAAGGAAAGTAAAATCATATTATGCTCTGTCCAAAACAGATGGACAATTTATTCCCGGGATATCCAAAGTGAACTACGGGGGTCGCGTGTATGATGAGAAAGAGATGATTAATCTTGTTGACTCATCTCTTGAATTTTGGTTGACAGCAGGCCATTATGCTGTGGAATTTGAAAAAAAACTGGCATCTTTTATTGAAGTTAAATACTGCAGCCTTACAAATTCAGGTTCATCAGCTAATCTTTTGGCTTTTATGGCGCTTACTTCGCCAAAACTTGGGGAAAGAAAGATTAAAAGAGGTGATGAGGTTATAACCGTTGCTGCAGGTTTTCCAACAACTATAGCTCCGATAGTTCAGTTTGGCGCTATTCCTGTATTTATTGATGTGACACTCCCTTCTTATAATATTGATTGTGATAAATTAGAGAGAGCTTTATCTAAAAAAACAAAAGCTATAATGATTGCCCATACTTTAGGCAATCCTTTTGATATAGATAAGATTAAAAGTTTTTGTAAAAAACATGGTTTATGGCTTGTAGAGGACAATTGTGATGCTTTAGGTTCAAAATATAAAGGAAAATATACCGGTTCATTTGGAGATATTGCCACTTGCAGTTTTTATCCTCCACATCATATTACAATGGGGGAAGGGGGAGCTCTTCTCACAAATAATTTACACTTAAAACGTATTATAGAGTCGTTTAGGGATTGGGGGCGGGATTGCTGGTGCCAGAGCGGCAAGGATGATACCTGTAAAAATAGGTTTAAACAACAGTTTGGAGAATTACCATATGGTTATGATCATAAATATGTTTACTCACATTTTGGTTATAATCTGAAAGTTACAGATATGCAGGCGGCAATCGGTTGCGCGCAGCTTGATAAGCTCCCTAAATTTATCGAGGCCAGAAAAAAAAATTACAAATATCTTTTGGAAAAATTGATTAAATATTCTGATAAGTTTATTTTTTCAGAGTCTTTGCCTGCTGCTTCACCAAGCTGGTTTGGATTTCTTATAACCGTGAGAGAAAATGCCGGGTTTGCAAGGGATGATATTGTTAATTATTTAGAGGATAATAAAATACAGACAAGGATGCTTTTTGCAGGTAACATGGTGAGCCATCCGGCTTTTGATCAAATGCGCAAGGAAAAAAGTGGCTATAGAATTGTCGGTCATCTTGAAAAGACAGATTTAATAATGAATAATACTTTCTGGGTTGGTGTATATCCCGGAATGACAAAAGAAAAATTGGATTATATGGTAAGAAAGGTTTCAGACTTCTTGGAAAAGTTTATAAAACTTTAATCCTTGAATCCTTTTTAAAAGGAGGTTGTTTCTAATGAAAGTTGTTATTTTATGCGGTGGTCAGGGGATGAGGCTTAGAGAAGAGACCGAATATAGACCAAAGCCTCTTATTCCTGTTGGAGGTATGCCGATTTTATGGCATATAATGAAAATTTATTCATATTATGGTCATAAAGATTTTATTCTTTGTTTAGGCTATAAAGGTGACATGATAAAAGATTATTTTCTCAATTTTGAAGAGTTGATGAATGATTTTACTTTGAATTTAAGATCGAAAAAAGAGAGAATTATTCATCATAATAATTCAGCCCTTGAAGATTGGAATATAACGTTTGTAAATACGGGGCCTAAAGCGCAGACCGGAAGCCGTGTTGCCCAGATTAAACAATTTCTTGAGGATGAGGAAGAATTTTTGCTAACTTATGGAGATGGCTTAGCACAGATAAATATTGATACATTATTAGCCTTTCATAGAAAACATGGGAAGATAGGGACAATAACCGGTGTAAGCCCGCCATCAAGATTTGGTGAGATATCGTCGGACAATGATAAAATTGTTGGGTTTAATGAAAAGCCAAAAGTTTCAAATCGCCATATTAACGGCGGTTTTTTTGTTTTTAAAAAAGAGCTTTTTAATTATTTATCTTCTGATTGCAACTGTATCTTAGAAGACAAGCCTTTGGAAGAATTGGCAAAAAATAAAGAGCTTATGATGTTTTCTCATGAGGGATTTTGGCAATGTATGGATACTTACAGAGATCTTGTATTGCTAAATGATATGTGGAACTGCAACGAGGCTTTATGGAAGGTTTGGGATTAATTATTAACCCCGATTATCATAATCGGGGTTAATAATCGGGGTTAACTTTGTTTTTTGGAGGTTTTTTAATGAAAAATAATTTGTTTGATAAATTGTTTATTTTTGAAATGGCTAATAATCATATGGGAGATGTTGAGCATGGTTTGAAGATAATAAAAGAGATAAAAAATGTAACCCAAGATTTTGATTTTCAGTTTGCGTTCAAGTTCCAATATCGCAATCTTGATTCTTTTATTCATCCTGATTACAAAGAGAGGAAAGATATTAAATATGTTAAACGATTTAGTGAAACAAGACTTAGTGAGTCTGATTTTTTACGCTTAAAAGAAGCTGTTGTGAACGCCGGCTTTATTACAATTTGTACCCCATTTGATGAAGCATCTGTTGATTTGATTAAGAAGCATGGTTATGAAATTGTTAAAATAGCCAGTTGTTCTTTTACCGATTGGCCTCTCTTGGAAAGGATTGCGGGTACAGATAAGCCTATTATTGCATCAACAGCTGGCGCTTCACTGGAAAACATCGATAAAGTTGTTTCATTCTTCGAACACCGGAAAAAACAATTTGCCCTAATGCATTGTGTTGCGGCTTATCCCACACCGGACAAAGATATTGAGCTTAACCAGATAGATTTGTTTCAAGCTAGATACCCTGGAGTTGTTATCGGTTACTCAACCCATGAAGGGCCTCAGAATTTTGATGCTGTTAAAATAGCTATTGCTAAAGGGGCAAAAATTCTTGAGAGACATGTTGCTCTTTCTACAGATAAGTATCCAATCAATGGATATTCCAGCGCTCCTTCTCAAGTTAAAGAGTGGCTTTCTGCTGCGAAAAAAGCATATGAGATGTGCGGGGTTTCCGGCAAGAGATTGCAGTTTACTCCTGATGAAATTTCAAGCTTAAGGGCTTTGGGTCGGGGTCTTTTTGCAAAAAGAGAAATTAAAAAGGGGGAACAGATTAATTCAGATGACCTGTTTTTTGCTATTCCGACAGTTGAAGATCAAATTACGGCGAATGATTTTTCAAAGTATATCGATTATTCTGTCAAACAGGATATACATGTAAATCAGCCTATCCTTTTTTCTTCTGTCAGTCAGATTGATAATCGTGAAAAGATATATAAAATTGTTAAATTGGTAAAAAAGGTTTTGCAGGATGGACATATCAATGTCCCGGGGATGCTTGATCTTGAAATTTCCCATCATTATGGGGTTGACCGTTTTCATGAGGCGGGATGTACACTTATTAACTTTATTAACAGGGAATATTGTAAAAAGCTTATAGTGTTGGTTCCGGGGCAAAGCCATCCCGAGCAGTATCATCAAAAGAAAGAGGAAACTTTCCATGTTTTACATGGTGATGTCGATTTTGTCTTAGATGATAAAAAGTTTACCGGTAAACCAGGTGATATTGTTGTTGTGGAGAGAGGGATGAGGCATATTTTCAGCAGTAAGACAGGGGCTGTGATTGAAGAGATATCATCTACCCATTATAAAGATGATTCTTTTTATACCGATCCTGATATTGCCAAAAACAAGCAGAGAAAGACGACTATTACTTACTGGATGGATGTTTAATGAAAACTATTGCTTGGGATGTTGATGACGTATTAAATGATTTAATGCGGGTCTGGTTTGAAAAAAAATGGAAGGTAGACCATCCGGAATGTAAGCTTAGTTATAAAGATATTAGAGAGAATCCGCCTTATAAGCTTTTGGGCGCTACCTTGGAAGAATATCAAAATTCCTTGGATGAATTTAGGGGTTCTCATTTATTTGCCGAGATGCTTCCTGTAAAAGAGAGTATGAATTGGTTAAAAGAAAACGGAAGTAATTTTCGGCATATTGCGCTGACCGCTGTCCCTCTTGCTTGTGCTTCTGTTTCTGCTGGTTGGGTTTTTAAATATTTCGGAGAATGGATAAGGACATTTCATTTTGTCCCATCTAAAAGAAAAGATAAGAGACATCTCAGATATGATGATAATAAAGGTGATTTCTTAAAATGGATAAAAAAAGTTGATATAATAGTAGAAGATAATCTTGAAAATATTCGATTGGCGAAAGAAGTGGGAGTTAAAACAGTTGTTATTCCAAGACCATGGAATAGCGAGAAGAAATCTATTAAAGAGGTTTTATTTTCAATTTTATGATTAAACTATCAGATTATGTAATAAAGTTTATTGCCGATCTTAAAGTAAAGCATATTTTTATCCTCCCCGGTGGGGGGTGTATGCATCTTGTTGATTCTATTGGTAAAAATAAGAATATAGAATTTATTGGATGCTTGCATGAACAGGCGGCTGCTGTTGCCGCGGATGGATATGCTCAATATAACGGGAATATTGGTGTTGCTCTTGTAACGACAGGGCCTGGCGGTACCAATGCTATAACAGGTGTTGCCGCGTCTTGGATTGATTCTACACCTCTTTTAGTATTGTCCGGACAGACTAAGAGATCGGATCTTCTTAAGGGGCGGGGAGTTCGCCAAATGGGAATTCAAGAGGTGGATATTGTCTCTATAGTAAAGCCTATTACAAAATATGCTGTTACTGTTTTAGATCCGGGGAAGATAAGATATTATTTGGAAAAAGCTGTCTATACGGCACAAAATGACCGTCCAGGCCCTGTTTGGCTGGATATTCCCCTTGATGTTCAAGGTGCTATGATTGATGAAAATAATATTGAAGGATTTATCCCTCCTAAGGAATCAGAAAAAAATATTTCTAGCCAATTAGTAAAACAAGTTATTACCTTTTTAAATGATTCAAAAAGACCGGTTATTCTTGCTGGACGAGGGATACGTCTCGGAAAAGCTAATGCAGAGTTTTTAAAAGTAATTGAGATGTTAAAAATACCGGTTCTTACCACGTGGAGATTGATGGATATATTGCCCGAGGAGCATGAACTGTTTTTTGGACGTCCCGGATCTATTGCTTCAAGATATGCTAATTTTGTACAACAAAATGCAGATTTTATATTAGTGCTTGGCGCTCGTTTGGATTTACCTCAGGTGGGACATAATTATCCTAATTTTGCTTCTCATGCTAAAAAAGTTATGGTTGATATAGATGAAAATGAAATAAAAAAGGTTGATACAAAAATTGATATTCCTATTGTGGCTGATATTAAAGCCTTTTTGGAAAAATTTATCCAAAAATTAGATGAAGTTGAACAAATCGACAGATCGAGCTGGATTGTAAAGTGTAAGGAGTGGAAAGATAAATATCCGATTGCCTTAAAAGAATATTTTGAGTTGAAAAATTTTGTAAACACCTATGCTCTAATAGATACCCTTTCGAACTTAATGAATTCAGATGATTTGCTTGTTCCTGAAAGTTCAGGAAGCGCTGCTGAAATAACACCTCAGGCGTTTAAAGTAAAACAAGGACAAAGGATTTTAAATTCTCCGGGACTTGGGTCTATGGGGTTTGGTATTCCTCAGAGTATTGGAGCTTGTCTTGCAAGCGGAAAGAAGAGAACTGTTTGTATAATTGGTGATGGAGGATTACAGCACAATATTCAAGAATTTGAGACATTAAAAAGATTAGAGCTTCCCATAAAAGTTTTTGTTTTAAATAATAATGGATATGCCGCTATAAGAAATACGCATAGTAAATTTTTTGAAGGGCGTTTAGTCTGTTGTGATCCCTCAAGCGGGCTTACCTTTCCTGATACTTGCAAGGTTGCTTCTGCGTATGGATTACAGACAATGAGGATTTCCAGCCAGAAGCATTTAAGAGAAGATGTCCAAAACGTGCTTAATATGGAAGGGACAGTTATTTGTGAAGTTATGGTTGATCCTGATTTGCAGATGGCTCCCAAGTTGGCATCAAAAGCAATGCCTGACGGCAGAATGGTATCAAGACCTCTTGAAGATTTATGGCCATTTTTGGATGAAGAAGAACAAAAAAACAATATGATTGTAGAGTCTGATTTTAACAAAGAATAATGAAAAAGATATTAATAACAGGTGGATATGGGTTTATTGCGAAAAACTTACTTGAACAATTAGGAGAAGAATATAATATCTTTTCTTATAATAGACAACAGCTTGATCTTTTAGATTCATCTAAAGTTTTGGCTGTTATAAAAAAATCAAAATTTGATGTAATAATACACACTGCTACTTATGATGCCGCACCAAAACATTCTAAAAAAGATCCCTCAAAAGTTTTGGAAAATAACTTAAGGATGTTTTTTAACATAGTAAGATGTAAAGATTATTTTGGGAAAATGATTTATTTCGGATCCGGCGCAGAATATAGCCGTGAACATTGGAAGCCTAAGATGAAAGAAGCTTATTTTGACAAACATGTGCCTTCAGATCAATATGGGTATTCAAAATATCTTATGAGTAAATATGTAGAATTGAACAACAATTTATATAATTTAAGGCTTTTTGCTGTTTTTGGCAAGTATGAAGATTGGCGTGTACGTGTTATTTCCAGCATTTGCAGGGATGCAGTTTTAGATTTACCTATTATCATAAACCAGAACAAATATTATGATTTTATGTATATTGATGATCTTATTAAAATTATTAAATGGTTCATTGAAAATAAACCTCTTCACAAGATACACAATATTTGTTCGGGAAATGTCATAGATTTTAAAACAATAGCTCAAAAAGTTTGCAAAATATCAGGCAAAAAGCTAAAGATAGTGATTAAAGAGCGAAAACTTGGAAAAGAGTATAGTGGAGATAATTTATTGTTGTTATCTGAAATTAAAAGATCTGATTTTACTTTGATGGATAAAGCTCTTGAAAAATTATATCGTTTTTATGATACAAATAGGAGTCTTTTAGAATGACAAATTTCATGAACAAGATTATTGCAAAAGATTTGGATTTTATTGTAAACAGTAATATTATCGATTGGAAAAAGTTTAGAGACAAAACTTTTTTAATAACCGGCGCTTACGGAATGCTTTTATCATATATGGCATATGTTTTATTATGGTTAAATAAAAAAGATCCTTCTTTTAACATAAAAGTTATTGCTTTAGTGCGTAATAAAGAAAAGGCGAAACAAAGATTTAAAGATTTTATAAACAGCAAAGATTTAAAGATTTTTGAACATGATCTATCTTCTTCGATTGATATTTCAGACGACATAGATTTTATTGTTCATGGTGCAAGTTATGCGAGTCCGCATTATTTTAAAACAAAGCCTGTTGATGTCCTTTTGCCGAATGTTATAGGAACGTATAATTTGCTTGAGCTTGCAAAAGCCAAGAAGGTTGAAGGTTTTCTGTTTTTTAGCAGCGGAGCTGTTTATGGGAAGAATGCAACTGAAGTTGTGACAGAGAATGATTATGGTTTTTTAAATCCTCTTGATATGGTAAGTTGTTATAGTGAGAGTAAAAGAATGGCTGAAAATATGTGCAAATGTTGGCATGACCAGTTTGGTCTTCCTGTTAAAATCGTAAGACCGGCTCATATATACGGACCTACCATGGATATAGATAATGACAGCAGAGTCTTTGCTAGTTTTGTAAGGAACATTGTCAAAAAGGAAAACATTGTAATGAAAAGCAATGGTTCTGCTTGGAGATCCTTTTGTTACATCGCTGATGCTACTGTGGCTTTTTTCAAGGTTCTATTTGATGGCGCAGGAGGGGAAGCATACAATATAGGCAATGACAATGCTTATATGTCTGTGAAAAAACTTGCGGAAATATTTATTTCAACTTTTAAAGACAATAAGTTAAGCCTTATCATGCAGAATGATAATACTGTTATTGATAAGCGGGAAAATAAAATGTTAATGTCCTCAAAAAAAATTGAGCGACTTGGATGGCAATGTTTTTTTCCCATCCCTGAGGGGCTTAAGCGTACAGTAGAAAGTTTTTTGTCTGATTGTTAGGAGGAAATTACACTTTGTTCTTAGAAAAAAAAGAAGAATATATTAAAGGAAAAATCGATAAAAATAAATATATGGAAGAGATGTTTAAATCTCATAGACATCTTTTTGAATATCCTCTTTTAATAAAAGATTCTCCTATAGAAAAAATAGAAATAACACAAGATCAGGTAGTATTTATGATTCAGGGAGCAAACAAAGATATAAAAATTTGCTGTGATAAAAACGATTCACATTCTCTTCCGATGTCATATCTTAATTTTTCAGCATATGAAACAGTTGAAACTAACATGATACTTAGACTTGTTAAAGAAGGGGATGTTGTTTTCGATATCGGCGCCAATATAGGCTGGTACACACTCAATATCCTTTTTTCTCATAATGATATAGTTGTATATTCTTTTGAGCCTATAAAATCATCATATCAGCTTTTAAAAAAGAATCTTGAGCTTAATAATCAGAGGGCGGATCGGACATACAACTTTGGGTTGTCAGATGAAAACAAAAAAGTTAAATTTTACTTTGATATGGAATGTACGGCTGCTTCATCTATGGCAGATCTCAGGGAGAGAGGGTCGACAATTATGGAAGAATGCGAAGTTAAAAAAATGGATGATTTTATATTGTCGATATCAGGTTTCAATAAACTCGATTTTATTAAATGTGATGTGGAAGGTTCGGAGCTTTTTGTTTTTAAAGGGGCGATTGAGACTATAAAGAGATATAAACCTATTGTATTTTCTGAAATATTAAGGAAATGGTCCAAGAAATTTAGTTATCATCCTAATGATATTATTAATTTATTTTTAGACCTTGATTATGACTGTTATGTTATTAATAATGATAAGCTTGAAAAGTTTGGATATGTTGACGAAGCAACAATCCAGACAAATTATCTTTTTTTTCATAAAGATAAACATGCAGAGGTTGTTAGGAAGTTACTTTTGTTGTCTTGATGGTTTGACGAGCTTGGCTTCGACAGGCTCAGCCTGACACCCTTGTCATCCTGAGCTAGTCGAAGGGTGACTTAATATTAAATTATATGAATATACACGAAGCAATTAAATATTTAGAAAAAGAGATACCTGATCCTTCAAAGGGGTTGGCTGAGGAGCTCTTTTCCTTCTTCTCCAAAATAGTTCCGATGGTAAATGTTGACCTTCTTATAAAAGATGAAAAGGGGAGAACCCTTTTATCGTGGAGGGATGATCCTATTCATGGAAAAGGTTGGCATATACCCGGTGGAATTATAAGATTCAAAGAGACCCTTGAAAACAGAATCCTAAAAGTTGCAGAGACAGAAATTGGAGCTAAGATTGAATTTGATCCTGTTCCTATTACAATTAAGCAGATTATAAGTGAAAAGAGGACATTACGGGGGCATTTTATCTCTATATTGTATAAGTGTTTTCTTTCAGGCGAATATCTCCTTGAAAATAAAGGGTTATCGATAAATGACGCGGGGTATCTTTTGTGGCACGATGTTTGTCCCAAAAATCTGATAAAAGTACATGAGACATATAGGGAGTACATATAGATATTATGACAAAGAGAAATAACTGCAGAGTATGTGGTAATAAATTTTTTAAAGAGCCACTCCTTCAATATAAGAACATGCCAAAGGGGGCTCAATTTTTGCCTGGGACAAACGATCTCAAAGATGAGTTCGGGGTAAATCTTGATATTTATCAATGCTCAGGTTGTGGTTTGGTCCAATTAGATTGTGAGCCTGTCTTTTATTATAAAGATGTTATCCGCGCTGCCGCCTTTTCGGATGAAATGAAAACCTTTAGACTTCAGCAGTTTGATTCTTTTGTAAAAAAGTATTCTTTGCGAGGGAAAAAGGTTGTTGAAATTGGTTGTGGCGCTGGAGAGTATCTTTCTCTTATGAAAGAGTGTAATGTTACAGCTTATGGGTTAGAGCATTTAAGTGAATCTGTTACAAAATGTATAAAAAAAGGGCTAACTGTTTCTGAGGGATTTATTGATAATGAAGTATATTTCATAAAAAATACCCCATTTGCTGCTTTTTATATACTTAATTTTTTTGAACATCTTCCTGATCCAAATTCAATACTTAAAGGGATCTATAATAACTTGGAACAAGGTGGTGTAGGTCTTGTTGAGGTTCCAAACTTTGACATGATCTTAAGGAAAAAACTTTTTTCCGAGTTTATACCAGACCACCTTTTTTATTTTACCAAAGAGACTTTGAGTCTTGCATTAAATCTTAATGGTTTTGATATTCTTGAGTGTAATGAGATTTGGTACGATTACATAATTTCTGCAGTTGTAAAAAAACGTGGCAAAATAAATATATCTCCGTTCTATAAATATCAGGAAAGCTTGAAAGCTGAAATAGAAAAATATATTGATCAGTTTGGGCATAAAAATGTAGCTATTTGGGGGGCAGGACATCAGGCCCTTGCAATTATTTCTATGACTAATATTTCTGATAAAATTAGATATGTTGTTGATTCTGCTACATTTAAACAGGGTAAATATACCCCGGCGACACATCTTCCTATTGTTTCTCCTGATGTGCTTCAAGCTGATCCTGTAAAAGCAATAATAGTTATGGCCGCAAGTTATTCTGATGAGGTTGCAAAGCTTATAAAAAATAAGTTTGGCATAAATATTAATATTGCGATATTAAGAGATTTTGGATTGGAGGTTTTTTAACGTTATTAAATGGGTTATAATTAAATAAAATGGGGGTACTTATTATGTCAAATCAACCAGAACAATTAAAACCTACTGAAACAGATAAAAGAAATCAGCTTAAAAAGGAGAAACCTTATGTTTATGAAAAAATAATGAAGTATGATGATAAGCTTAAGAATGGAGAAAGCATTGCCATATTGCAATTTCAATATGATTATACATGTAACTTTGCTTGTCAGCACTGTGATATAACACGATTGCGAGGGAAAAATCCGAACAGATATTTTACAATTAATGATGTTAAAGAGCTTTCAAGACAGGCAGATGAAATGGGACTAGCTCATATAGTAATTACAGGAGGCGAGCCGCTCATTTTCCCTGATTTTGATGATATTGTTAAAGCTATTGATCCTCAGAAATTTTATATATCCTCAGATACTAACGGTTGGAATTTGGATTATGAAAGAGCAAAACATATTAAAAGTATAGGTGTCGATAAAATTCAACTGAGCCTTGATAGCCTTTCAGTAACAGAACATGATGAATTTAGACGCAAACCTGGATCGCATGAAAAGTGTTTAATAGCAATTGATGCGGCGCTTGATGCAGGACTAAACATTATAGTCCAGACTGTAGTTACAAAACAGCGAATCAGGTCTGAAGAATTTATTAATTTTCTGGAGTTTTTAAACGGGAAAGGGGTTGGGGTGTTTGTAACTTATGCTAAGCCTGTCGGGGAATGGGAAGGCAAATATGACATTCTGATAAATAAGGATGATATGGACTACATGCGGGGACTTGAAAAGAAATATAATGTTTTTACTCACTTAACACCTTCTTATGGACTTGATATAGGTTGTATTGCTGTTAAAAGAATGGTTTCAATCACAAAATATGGAGATGTAATGCCATGCCCTTATATACATGTTTCACTTGGAAACTTTTTTGAAGAGCCGTTGAAAGATATTATTGAAAGAGGTTTAGATATTAAGTTTTTCGGTAAATATTGTGATACGTGTTTTATAGCTGAAGATAGAGATTTTATTGAAAACTATGAGGCCAAGAAGGTATATGGGAAACCTCTTCCTGTACCTTATAATAAAGTTTTTACTAAAGAAGATTTTATTAGCAAAAAAGATCGACAATTACATCGGGGATAAAATTCAACTTTTGACTACTTTTAAAAAAAACAACTGTTTTTAATGGTTTTTACTTATAGCTTATAATATAAGGGTGTTATGCAAATAGACATGGGAGAGATATTAATTGAACAGTAAAGATTTTGAGCTGATAATAGAACCGGGTAGGGGTTTTAAAAATTATTGGAGTGATCTTTGGCTTTATAGAGAATTGTTTTATTTTCTTGCCTGGCGTGATATTTTAGTTCGTTATAAACAGACAATTATCGGTGTTGCATGGAGTGTTATTCGTCCTCTTTTGACAATGGTTGTTTTTACAATTATTTTTGGCGGATTGGCAAAACTTCCTTCAAATGGCGTTCCTTATCCGATTTTAGTTTATTCCGCAATGCTGCCATGGCAGCTTTTTGCCAATTCATTGACAGAGAGCAGCAATTCGTTGATTGCTAATGCAAATATGTTGACCAAAGTCTATTTCCCAAGATTAATTATGCCAACAAGCTCAATTATTGTAAGTTTAGTAGATTTTTTGATTTCATTTGTTATGTTGGCTTTTCTTATGATCTGGTTCCATTTTATCCCAAGCTGGAGAATAATAATGTTACCACTCTTTTTAATTCTTGCATTAATTACCTCACTTGGGGTTGGCCTATGGATTGCTGCCCTTAATGTAAAATATCGTGATTTTCGTTATATCATCCCTTTTATTGTTCAGTTTGGATTATATATTTCACCGGTCGGTTTTAGCAGTAGTGTTGTTCCTGCAAACTGGCGTTTGATTTATTCTTTAAATCCTATGGTGGGAGTAATTGATGGTTTTCGCTGGGCGATTTTAGGAGGTAATTCCTTTATTTATTTGCCAGGGTTTTTGCTGTCAATGCTTATCGCTTTTTTATTTTTAGTGTTTGGTGTTTGGTATTTTAGAAAAATGGAACAGACATTTGCGGATGTGATTTAATTTTAACAGGAGAGATATGAATACTGTTATTAAAGTAGAAAACTTAGGGAAAAAATATATTATAGGGCATCAACAGGAAAAATACATTGCATTGCGTGATGTGATTGCAAATGGCTTTAGCAACATTTTTAAACGTGGAAATAAGAATAGTTTTTCAAAAGAAGAATTTTGGGCGTTAAAAGATATAAATTTTGAGGTTAAAAAAGGAGACAGGCTTGGAATTATTGGTAAAAATGGGGCAGGAAAGTCGACAATTTTAAAAATCTTAAGCCGTATTACAGAACCTTCCATCGGCCGAGTATCGATTAATGGGCGAGTTGCTAGCCTTTTAGAAGTTGGCACAGGTTTTCACCCGGAACTTACCGGAAGGGAAAATATTTATTTAAATGGAGCCGTCCTTGGAATGAGTCGCAGTGAAATTAAACATAAGTTTGACGAAATTGTAGCTTTCGCGGAGGTTGAAAAGTTTTTAGATACACCGGTTAAAAGATATTCTTCAGGAATGTATGTAAGATTGGCGTTTGCTGTCGCTTCTCACCTTGAACCTGAGATTATGGTTGTAGATGAGGTGTTAGCTGTAGGAGATGTACAATTTCAGAAGAAATGTCTAGGGAAAATGGAAAATGTTTCAAAGAAAGAAGGAAGGACGATTTTATTTGTAAGCCATGATATGCGTGCAATTCAAACTTTATGTGAAAGATGTATTGTTTTGGAACAGGGAAGAATTATATATGCCGGAGAAGTTTCTGAAGCAGTTAATTTTTACCTTGCTTCAGCCTCAGGAGAAAAAAACAATACTTTAATGGAATGGGCGGCGTCGCCAGAGAGAGTTTTTCCGCTAAACAAGTATTTACGCGTTGAAAAATTTTATATTCATAATCAAGAAGGGGCCAGGTATCATGGGGCAATGCTTGTCAGTAAATCTTATAAAGCTGTTATCGAATTTAAACTGATACGTCCTGATCCAAATATTATTATTGCAATTGGATATTACGCTCTAAACGGATCATTGATATTCTTAAATAATTTAATAGATGAAAAAAACATAGAAATTGATGAATTAGTGCCTGGGCAATATAGATTGGAAACTGATATACCTGTTGAATTGTTTGCCACGGGTCATTGTTATATGGAAGTATTATGTGTTGTGCATATGGCAGGGTGGATATTACCTGTAGATAATGAATCAAGAATTAAGATTGAATTTTATCGTGATGTTATGCCTACCACTGAAATAGCATTGGGATATCAGCAACCTTTGATGCCTGCCTTTTCCTGGACTATAAAATCTCTTAAAAAGTGATTATTTATGACAGAAGAATTATTATCAATATCGATTCCCACAAGAAATAGATCTATATATTTAAAAGAATTATTAGAGTCTATAAAAATTAATTTAAAAGAGTTGATAAAAGCAGAAGGCTGTCAAAAGGTTGGGGTATATGTCTATGACAACGATTCTGATGATTCCACTAAAGAGATTGTTGATTCTGCAGGGTTTGAAATTTGTTATGAAAAACATGAAAAGGATATTGGCGGAGATCCGAATATATTCCACGCATATACAAAGCCTAAAGGAAAATATATTTGGGTTATAGGGGATGATGAGCTTATTCCACCAAATATGCTTACCTATTTACTAGATTTAATTAAAAAGTATGAACCTGGTTTGATTGTAAATAAATCTATAGAGTATAATACCTTGGTTAAAATACCTCATTATTTTAAAAATTATAAAGAATTTTGCTTGTTTGCAGAGAAAAATAATCCGCATTTATTAATAGCACACTCACTTATTTCTGCAAATATTATCAGAAAAGATTGTTTTAATAAAGAAATAGCATTGAAAATGATTAAACAAAATTATGGTCATTTTTATGGGATGATCGATGGTTTATATCAAACAGATGCGTCAATTACATTTGCTCAAGCGCCAACATTGATTGTAAGGGATACACGTGCAACACAAGACGCGCCCGAACCTGAATATGTTGCAAGGCTTGAGATGAATCAAATAAATTATTTAAATTGGCTTAAAAACAGGTATGATTTATTATCTCTGCAGCCTGAAAGAGTTAATCCCGATTATTCTCAAAGAATTAACTGGTTTAACTTTAAAAGAAAACCATTCTCTTTTCTTGCGGGTTATGTGTATCGTTTTTTATTTAATCTCTTTCCATTTATGCAGCCCGTGCTTAAAAGTATTATTAATTATTATAGACTAATGCGATATGGAGAGCCTAAATGTTAATTGCTGTTTCCAATGTGCATGAAAATATTACTACTGATAACTATTTGTTTAAAAACGTAAATGTTTCAGCAGGAGATAATCTTTTGGAATCTTGGCATGATCTTTATTCTTATGCTCAAACTTTTGGCATTGATGTTTGTACTCCGGATACTGTTGATTTGGCAGAAATAGACGCCTTCATTTTTAATGATATGCCGCATAGAAAAAATAAATATTTTAAGTTTGCCATAGAGAAGAATGTTCCCAGTTATTTGCTGGTTTCAGAAAATGGACTTATGGCATCTGATAATCTTAATCCAAAGTGTCATATTTATTTTAAAAAGATTTTTACTTATTATGACAAACAGGTGGACAATGTCAAATATTTTAAAATTAATTATTCGTTTAGATTGCCCGCCAAAATAAATAAAGATTTATCCGCTAGATCTAATTTTTGTATAATGATCGCGGGGAATAAATATTTTCTTCATCCTCAGGAGCTTTATTCTGAGCGTTTAAAAGCTATCAGATGGTTTGAAAAATATCATCCGGATGAATTTGATCTCTATGGAATTGATTGGGATGGGAAATTAATTTGGACAAAGAATCGTACCCTAAACAAGGCTATAAAAATCCTTTCGCGTTTCTCTTTTATAAAGAAAATTTTAACTGCAAAATATCCTTCTTATAAAGGGTTTGTTGAGCGGAAAGCTCCACTTTTGTCAAAATATCGTTTTTCGATTTGTTACGAAAACTGTCGTGATATATCCGGGTATATAACAGAAAAGATACTTGATTGTTTATTCGCAGGATGTGTACCTATATATTTAGGGGCCGATAATGTTTCAAGTCATATTCCTGATAATTGTTTTATAGATAAAAGAAACTTTTCAGATTATGATAAACTATATTGTTATTTGAAACAAATGTCGGAGGGTGATTATTTGAGATATCTTGATAATATTGAGAATTTTTTAAAGAGTGAAAAGGCAAGGCAATTTTCTACTCAATATTTTTCAGAGGCAATAGTTAATGAAATAAAGAAGGATTTAATGCATGACAGATGATAAATTAATGCCAAAGGTTTCTATCGCAATACCAACTTATAATCGCGCTTCTTATCTGGAACAAGCAATAGAAAGTGCATTAGCGCAAGATTACTGTAATTTAGAGGTTATTGTTTCTGATAATGCTTCGGATGATGGAACAGAAGCACTTGTAAGAAAGTATATAGGAGATAAACGTTTTGTCTATCATAGGCAGAAAATTAACATAGGACCGCAGAAGAACTGGCAAAAACTTGTATATGAGTATGTTTCGGGTGAATGGATGATGATCTTGGGAAGTGACGATTATTTAATTGATCATAATTTTATTTCAAAGTGTGTTGAGTCAATTAATAAAGTCTCAAATTGTGTAATATGCTATGGGAATATAAGAATTTTATATGAAGATGGCGGGAGCAGTTTTGATAGGATAAATAAATCTCCTGCTGTGATGGACGGGACATGGTACTTTTGGGATTATGAAAAGGGCTCAAGTATCCATGTTGTTTGTATGTTGTTTGATCGTTGTAAGGCGATAGAAAACAAAGCTTTTGCACTGGATGTTATTGGGGCTGAAACGGAATTAATCTCAAAACTATTATTGTCAGGAACGGTTTGTTTTGTTGATACTGTTGCTGTTGCATATAGAATTCATAGTGAAGGGGACAGCTATAATGTCAATTTTGAACGTCTTTACGGGAACTATCAATCTTATGTTAATATTTTTAACTTTGCATTACAACTACATCCTACTTGGAAAAAAAAATTATTAAAGTTGAGAAAGGAGCGGCTGCAGGGTTTTTTTAAAACAGCGTTTTATAATTTTTTATCAGACAACAAAAAGACAGCCTTTAAGTTTCTTTTAAAATCAAAAAACGACTATCCCTCAGAAATAATTCCTCTCTTCTTTCAGTTGAAAATTATTTTAGCCGTAATACTAGGGATGTTATTTAGTGAACAAACCTTTAAGAAAATAAGGAATGTTTTTTACAAGAGAGCTTATGGAAAAGAGGCAAAGCCGTATGCTTAAACTATCAATTTGTATACCAACTTATAATCGGGCTATCTATTTAAAACAATGTTTACAGTATCTATTTCCTCAAGTAAAAAATTTAAGCAGTGTTGAAGTTGTTATTTCAGATAATGCTTCTACAGATGAAACAGCTTTAATTGTCAAAGAATATATTGGAGAAAATATAAAATATTTCCGCAATTCTAGAAATTTTGGCTATGCTGGCAATCAGATTGAATGTATTAAACATGCCCAAGGGAACTATCTTGCGATTTTATGTGATGATGATATTTATACTCATGGATTAGTCCAAAAAATTTTGGAAGTTATAAAAAAAAATGAATATGCATTTATTGCTTTGAATTATTATTCATTTAGGGAAAATGTTGATAAGCCGCATCTTATTAACTTTGCCCCTGAAAAAGATGTTATATTCCAAAGGGCTTATGATATTATGAACTATCCTTCGGTAGGACATTTTTCCGGATTTATTTTTAACACAAAGTTAGCCAAGGAAATGCTTCCTAAAATATTAATTGTTCACCCTCTTACTTATTATGAAAAACATAGAGGGATAATTTCTAGTATAGTTGTTAGACTTACACTAGGGACAAACTTGCCGTCTTTTTTTATTGGTGAACGTAAGTTGGCAACTAGGGATCCTCAAACGGTTGATTATAATGTCTTAAAAAACGGATGTCTTGATTACTATGAGTTCTATGAAGAATTTTATTCTGAAGGATTAATTACTCGAAAAGATTTGGAATATCGTAAAAAACTAGTTTTATCATGGATCCCCTTTGCTATTGCCAAAGATTCCTATGTTTTTACTGATCGGGAAATCGCTGTGATGCGTCGTACGTTTTTTAAATATTTCAAAAGAGAACTAAAATTTATTTTATATATTTATCCATTATTGTTATTAGCTTCATTTTGGCCGATTAGAAGGTTTTATCGATTGATTTTTGATCTAAAACAGATACTAAGACATATAAAAAAGAGGTTTTTCTCGTGAAGAAAGAAATAGTCGATTATTTTAAGTTAAGAAATCTTTCTGATGAGGCTTATGCTAACTTTAAAATTCCTTTGTCAATAAAAAAAGTATTACCAATAGATAAACAGTCTGAGATTTTGGAAATAGGGTGTGGGTTCGGACAATTATTGCGAGAGTTAAAAGCCTTAGGATATTTTAATTTAACTGGCATTGATTTATCGGATCAAGCAGTTAAACATTGCCAGGTAAATAAAATAAGAGCGTTAAAGGTGGATTTACTTAACTATGTAAAACAGAATGATAAAAAATTTGATTTTATCATTATGAGTCATGTGCTTGAGCATATGGAAAAAAATGAAATTATTGATATTTTATTTTCAATTAAAGATAATTTATTGTCAGAAAAAGGACAACTATTGTTGATAGTTCCTAATGCGCAGTCAGAGACAGGCGCTTATTGGCGTTATGAAGATTTTACTCACACAACAATATTTACCTCCGGAAGTTTATTTTATGTATTGAAGGCTTCAGGCTTTAAAACCATCTTATTTATTGACCCCGATTGTTTAGAAGGGCTTTCTTTATCTAAGAAGATATTTAAATCTATAATGCTTAAACTTTATAAATTAAATAAAGCTTTTTGGTTGAGAATTACATCTACTGCATACCACAAAAGCAGTCCTCAGATTTTTAGCTATGAAATCAAGGCTCTGGCATCTTGATTACTCAGGAATTATAATAAATATATGTATGACTTAACAATTGCTATCCCAACCATAGGACGTAGTGAACATCTTGAAAAGATGTTAAATAAGCTTATTCCGGCTTGTTATGGTAACAACATAGAGGTATTAGTGTCAGACAATGCTTCCGTTGACGGAACAAAGGCCCTTCTTAATAATTTTAAAAAGCAAGCTTTCTTTAGATCATTACGTAGTGAAAATCATCTTAGTTTCGATGAAAACGTATTAAAACTTTTAGGTGAAGTCAGGGGGAAATTTGTCTGGTTACTTGGGGATGATGATGATATTGATTTTTTGTTTTTTGATCAAATTATCGATTTAGTGAGAGAGAGAAGTGATATCGGAATCTTTTTTCTGTCATTTATCTATCCCCATAAAAATGCGCATAAAAAAGAGGAGAATAGTTTAAAGATAGAGGAAATATCTTCTCGAGAGTATTTGGATGTATATTTGCATAAGGCTACTCTTATCTCTTCGAATATTATTAACATGAAGTATTTTTACGATATTAAACTTAATTCCGAGACCATTTCCAAAGAATGGATACAGGTGCAAATATTAATAAAAATCTTAGAATTATTAAACAGGCATAAAAAAAATGTTTTGATAGTTAAAACCGAAGTTATATTTCCCGCTGTCGGGAACACTAACTATTCTTTTAAAAAATTTTGGAGTACCTTTGTGGATCAATTTTCTTTTGTTGTTGATCGATCTTCCCAAAGCTTAGATCTTGTCCGTTTTAAAAAGAATTTTTATCGATTAAATCTTCGAAGACGGTTTTTAACTATTGGAAGGGATTTTTGTTGGGCAAGGGTTTTCCCTATTTACAAGTTTGTTGCAGTTTATTTTTATATTTCACTTTACGATAAGATTTTATTTTGGTTATCTTTTATCATTTTTAGGGTTTTTAGTTATTCGTCCTTGAAAAAGATGAAAGACTTTGTGCTTAGGGAGAGAAAATGAAACGACTAATTTCTTTTTTATTGCATATGTTTTTTCCTGTTCGGTCAGGTTTTGATAAATCAAAAATCAAAAGTATTGTTGTTTTACAGTTTGGACATATCGGGGATATAGTTCTTTCTTTTCCTTTTCTTAAGGAGCTGCGTAAAATATTTCCCCATGCCAAAATAACTTTTGTATGCGGAGACTGGGGGGGGGATTTTGTTACGATTAATAAGAATATTGATGAAATAATAATCTTTGATCATCCATGGCAAATAAGAAAAGAACAAAATTTTTTTACGGCCGCAAGAGCAACTTTCAGTTTTTTAAAAGTTTTAAGGCATAAAAAGTTTGATTTAGCGGTTGATCTAAAAGGGAATCTAAATAGTGCTTTAATTAATCTTTTTTCCGGGAGCAGATTCAAAATAGGTCGTGATTTTGGAGGGTATGATTTCCCTTACAGCTATGTATCAGGAGCTTATGATGATTATGAGGCATTGAATTTGTTAGCTTTATTGGAAAAGATTAAACCTCGATTATGCATAGACGAACAGAATTCTAGCAGAGTGTTGGAAATTTCCCCAGGTATGAATCCCGATTTCCTAATCGGGGTGAATAATCGGGGTAAAGGGTCAAAAATTGATTTTCCTGGATATGAGTTTCCTGTTCCAGAAAAGGAGTTAAGAACAATCACAAACAAACTGTTAAAATCAAATATTAATCGTTTTGTTGTAATTCACCCTACAACTTTATGGAAACCCAGAAATTGGGGAATAAATAATTATAAAAAATTGATTGAGAAAATGTTGGATAATATAAATAATTTAACAGTTATCATCATAGGTAGTAATGCTGAGATAGAAGAAAATAATAAGTTGATAGCGACTGATCCTAAACGCGTAAGAAATTTTTCAGGTGAGCTGAGTTTGATTGAAACAGCTGCTTTAATAAGTAGAGCCGATTTATTCATCGGCAGTGATAGCGGGCCTGCACATTTGGCGGCAGCTATTGGAAGCAAGCTAGTTGTATTAATGGGGCCCGGAGAATATCCAAGGTTTGCCCCTTATAATCCTTTTAATATGCCTAAGATAATCAGGCATGAAACGTGTGAATATCAGACAAATAACAATTGTAAACAGAAATATGGCGTTGATAAATGTGCAAAAGAAAATAATGTTTGCATGGACTCTATCAAGGTAGATGAAGTTTTTACTGTTGTGAAAGGCTTATTATCATGCAGATAACATTAATAGGTATAGTTACAATAATATTAAGTTTTTTATTTTTTGGAAAAAGCGAGAAACTCTTATATCTGCTTATTTTCCTTTCTGCCTTTACGGCTTCTTCTGTTGTGGTGATTCATAATTCCGATTTTGGAATACAGCCATCTTATTTTGTTGGTGTCATTTTTATATTAGTTACATTTATAAAATTAGCCAAGAAAAAAATTAGTATTACTAATACGCAAAAACAATTTTTATTGTTAATAATTATCTTTTGGGGGATAAATATAATCAGCCTGTTTTTTCCTATAATTTTATCAGCATTAAACGTTAAGGCTTTTTTAATTAGTCCTGCCGCCCCTCCTTTTAGCAGTGTTTCTGACTTTCATTTTTATGTGGTTAATGCGATTATTTATTTGACCTTTGATTTGATGATTTTAGTGTCGGTGATGTTTGAAGTTGATTCCATAAATAAACTCATCAATGCTTTGAAGTATATCTTGTTTGCCGGTTTTTTCTCTGCTGTCTGGGGGCTTTTTGTCCAATTTCCTAGCGTTATTTTTGGGTATGAATATCCACACTGGTTATTTAATAATCATATGGGGTATGGACAATTATGGCAAGGTGTGCAGGGAAGGCCTGTTGGATTTTATTTCCCCAGAATATCTTCTATTGCTCCTGAACCTTCATTTTATGCGTTTTTTGTTATGGTTATAATTGCGATATTGATTGTTTTAAAAATTGAAAATATATATTTTCTACCTAAATGGTTTCAAAATTTATCTTTTTTCCTTTTAATGTTGGCTGGGCTAATAAGTGGAAGCACCACAGCTTATTTTGCCTATGTTTTTTTATTTGTGCTTCTTTTTATATATCTTTTGAGTTCTCAAAAATTAGAATATTTATTTCGACTTAAAGTGACTGGGCAAATGATAAGATTTGCCAAATTAATAGGGTTTACTTTTATTGTTTTGTTTTTTGCTTTTATTTTAATAATAAATATATTTAATATGCAAATGGATTCTTTGCTCAATATATTTAGATCCCTGACTATTACTAAAATGCAGGACAGTTCGGGATGCGTTCGTTTTTCTTATTTTTTAATAGGAATGAACAATTTTTTTGACACCTATTTTTTGGGTAGTGGATGGGCAAGCAACCGGACTCAAGATATGGGGAGCACCCTTTTGGCGGATATTGGCTTAACGGGTTTTGTAGTGTTTATTCTTATGGTTTTTTTTATTTCAAAATACTCTTGGCAAACTTATAAAAAGCATAAGGATGATCTTCCGTTTTTTTCAAAAATCATAATAGCTGTTCTTTTTGCATTTTTAGTTGAGATTTTTATGATGTTTACATCTGTTCCTGATTTTACTTTCCTTTATTTTTGGATAATATGGGGTATGTTGCTTGCTTTACCTAAGGTGCAAAGTAAACTAATTAAAGAAAGACCATATTCAAAAGGAACTTAGTCATCATGAGCCAAAAAGCAAAAGTTTTATATTTTTCTTTTTATGCAGTAATAATTGGATATTTGATTTTTATCCATTATTTTTCTTATAAAATATCAATTGATGCTGCTATTTTTAATAATATTTTATTTAATTCGTTACATGGGAATATAGGTTTTTCTTCTATAGAAGGGATAAACCATTTTTCTATGCACTTTTCCCCGTTTCTTTTGATTCTTTTGCCCTTCTATCCTTTATTATCAAATTATACTCTAATCATTGCATCATATTTATCATTTTTATTTTCTGTAATAGGTGTTTATTTTATAGTAAATCAAGTTTCAAAAAATGGTAAACTCTCATTTTTGATTGGCTTGACATTTATTTGTTATGCTCCGTTTTTGCATAATATAGTTTGGGATTTTCATGAAATAATTTTAGCATTGCCATTTTTTGTTTTCTCGTTTTATCTTCTTATGAAAAATAAAGTATGGTTATCTCTGTTTTTATTTATGTTTACATTCTTAATCAAAGAAGAAACTTTTTTACTTGGTATCGCTTTTGGTTTGTATATGTTTTTCTTCCATAGAAAAAAACAGGGTTTATGGCTTGTTGTGTTTTCTGTTTTAGGGTTTATTCTTGTTGTTAAGTTTATTATGCCGGTTTTATTTGGTGGGGGACAAAGCAATCTCCTTTGGGAAAGATATGATTATTTAGGATCAAGTTTATCTGTGATCTTAACCAAAATCCTCAGGGAACCTTTTTCTGTTTTTTTTCCGCCTTTTTATATGAGAAAATTAATTGCTTTAATTTGTTTGTTTTTACCATTATTCTTTTTGCCTTTTATGAGTTTATCTGTTTTATTTATACCCCTGGTTACTATTGCATACTCATATTTTTCTAAACTACCTCAATTGGACTACGCAGATCATTATGCCCTGCCTGTTATTCCATATATTTTTATTGCTTATATATTTGCCATGGAAAAGTTGAACATTTTTTTGAAAAACAAGAAACTAATAATATATGGCTTAACTTTTTTTGTTTTAATTTTTAACATGATTTTCTCCTTATTTTCATTTTATATGAGGGGTTCTTATGAAAGATTAAAGCCTTTGGACAATAAAAAGGCCTTTTTTAGCGTTGTAAAATTAATTCCTTATGATGCGTCTGTTTTAACTCATTCGATATCAAGCTTTTACTGTTCTGACAGAAAGAACATATATGTTACTTACAATTTTAACCCTGCTGATGTTGCAAAGTATGATCCGGATTATATACTGATTAATTTTAGAGTTGTTTTTTATGATGGAGGAGAGAGAACTAATGAATTAGATAAGCGCGCAAATAATTTGAAAAAAATAGTATTTAACAGTAAATATAAGCCAATATTTTTCGAGAACGATGTTCTTTTGTTAAGCAGACAAACCTTAAGTAATAATGATATGAAATCAAATTTATCTCTATTTAAGGAATATGATTTTAATAAATACAAAAACTCAAATTATTTAAACTTTGTACCTGGCTTTATAAAGCAGATTGCTACAAAACAATGATTTTGGAGAGAGATATATGAGAATAGGAATTGACGCAAGGCCTTTATCTTCACAAAGATCAGGGATCGGAAGATATTTGTATGGTTTAATTAACGCTTTAGAAGAGATTGATAAACAAAATGAGTATTTTTTATATTCTCATAAGGAGTTTTCTCTTCCTTTTAAAAATTTGCGTTGGCATAAAAGAGTCGGAAGCAAGTTCTTTTCAAAAATTGGTACATTATATTTATTGTTAGCAATGCCTCGACAAATTAAAAAAGATCAAATTGATGTTTTTTGGGGGACGCAAAATATTTTGCCGTTTTTCTTGCCGTGTAAAAAAATTTTGACTGTTCATGATTTTGTTTGGCGCTTTTTTCCTAAGACTATGACTTTTTATAACTTATATGTGAATAGATTATTTGCCGGAAAATCCATACAAATATCGGATTGTTTTATGGCTGTTTCCCAATCTACTGCAGATGATCTTATCAGATTATTTAATATCAAAAGAGATTGTATTTCGGTAGTTCATAATGGAATTGAATTATCTTTTGGCGCTACCAGGAGGAGGAACTTAATCGAAGGTAAATTTAATATTTCTTGTAAATATATATTAACAGTTGGCACTATTGAACCAAGGAAGAATATTATTTCATTGGTAAAAGCCTTTAAAAAATATCAGGAAAGAGTTGATTCTGAGGTTCAGCTTGTTGTTGTAGGCGCCAGAGGTTGGGCTAATTCGTCACTTTTCGACACAATAAGAAAATTTAATTTTAAGGATGACGCCATAAGATTTTTAGGACACATTTCAGATGATGACCTAAAAAGACTTTATTCTTCTGCAGAAGTATTTGTTTTTCCATCGCTTTATGAAGGATTTGGATTTCCTCCACTTGAGGCTATGGCTTGCGGTTGTCCGGTGATTGTTTCAAATACTTCTTCAATGCCCGAGGTTTGTGGAGATGCGGCTTTCTACATCAATCCTTATGATATAGAAAATATTGTTAATGCTTTAAATTCAGTACTATCAAATCAAAATTTAAGAAATTTATTAATAGAAAAAGGCCTTAATAGGGTAAAGCTTTTTACCTGGGAAGAATCAGCGCAAAAAGTTTTGGATTTGTTTAATTCTGTGCATAATTTGCCCAAAGTAGATGAGTTAGTTAATACATGAATAAGATCTTATTAATTAAATTAGGAAGCTTAGGAGATGTTTTACTTACTACTCCTCTGATAACTGTATTAAAAAAAAATGAACCTTTGATTGAAATTGATTATCTTACCTCCTGTCCCCAAGTTTTGCAGAATAATCCTTTTACTAATAAAATTATTAAAATAGATCCTATTTTAACCTCAAAAAATTTATTCTTAGAAATTTTTAAGATAATAAAACTATTTATCATGCTTTTTAAATTTAGAAAAAAATATAGTTCTGTTTTTATTTTTCATAGATCGGGGCTTTTAAACATTATTCTAAGACTGATTTTTGGAAATATAATATATTCTTATTCTCTTTCTCCTTTTTTAAACATTTTTCTGAAAAAACACGTTTTATTTGACCTAAAACAACATAGAATATTAAGATCTTTTGAACTTATTAAATTAGAATTTTCTAATCTAAGGTGGAAAGAAAAAGATTTAAAGTTGATTTTTGAACCTCAGAATAAAGAAGATTTTTTAAATATTAAGGATTTTTATGTGGTAATTGCTCCTGGAGGAGGGAATAATCTCTGGTCGCAGATGGAAACCCGTAAATGGCCAATTGAAAACTATGCAGAGCTAACAGGAAGAATAATAGTCGAATTAAAAACTACTGTTGTTATGCTTGGTGACAAAAATGATCTTCAATATGCCAAACAGATTGCTTCTGCGGTCAATTCAGAAAGATTTATAAGCCTGACAGGCAAAACTTCAATAAATCAAAGCGCTTTGATTCTAAAAAGAGCCAAATTGTTTATTGGGAATGATTCTTTCCCTCTTTTTTTAGCGTCGGCTGTTGATATTCCTACGATTGGCTTGTTTGGTCCCACGAATGCAGAATTGATTAATCCTTTTTTAGACAAACATATAGCTGTCCAATCTACATTAGATTGTTCTCCTTGTTACAATCCTGTTGATGGGGTAAAGGGGTGTGCGTATGTATGTGAACAAGGCAAATGTATGATGGCTATTTCAGTAGATTCTGTTTTTGGTAAGGTGAAAGATATTTTTTCTGTTATAAAGGAGGATTCTTGAAACTTTCAAGTATCATAAAAAAGGGATTTAATTTCATCAATATTCTGGGGCTGAAAAAGCATAAAGTAGATGATAATCTTTTTTTCCTTGGGGATAGAAACCTTATTTCTTCATTTAAAAAGATTGTGTTGTATTTTCCTGATTACGAGTATATGCACTTTGGCGATCATCTCTTTTTTGAGCCATTGGTTCGTTTTTTGAAAGAAAAGGGATTTAATCTAAAAGTGATCCCGACCTCAAAAATGGAGTTTTATTTTATTAGTGCCGGTGCATTAATAGGAACAAGTGAAGATATAAAAAATGCTGATTTATTAATTACTCGTCTTGAGTTTTTCCCTGCTGTTAAGAGGTTAAAAAATAATATTTTATTTATAGATACCACTTCTTTGGAAATTAAAAAACATCTTTGTCAGGATATTGTTGATAAAGTTGCAAAATTTTTGTCGTTAAATGCCGATGGGTTTTATGCAAAGCCCTCAAAGTTAGCTGAATGTGTAGGTAATATAAAGCTCGATGATAGCTACAAATATATTCTCTTTAATAATTATATTGATTCTGGTTTTCATCGGGTTACAAAACGGCATTACGATAAACTGGCAATATTCTGTAAGAAATTTGCGGAGGAGAAAAACTTAAAAGTAATTCATGTAGGGACACAAAGAGATAAAGAAAAAGACATAAATAAATACGATTTTGTTTTTCTGGATTTAAGAGGGAAAACAACTCCTCAAGATTTATTCTATTTGCTTTCACAAAAAAGCGTAAAGTATGGTGTTTCTTTTGACTCATTTATTATGCATCTTTTTTTTATTTATGATAAGAAGGTTTTTGTTTTGTTTAGAGGAAGGTTCATAAAAAAAGCAAAGGATTATATATTAAAATATGTTAATCCTCCATTTGATCCTAAAAAATCGTTATTTGATGTTATAGAATATATTTAACCCCGATTATCGCTTGCTGATTTTACCCCGAGGCCATCGGAGTTTGCTATAAATAATCGGGGTTAACATGGTATAATCAATAAAAATGAATCAATTTTTCTATTTATTTGAATCTCTTCGACCGAAACAATGGGTTAAAAATTTAATTGTTTTTGCCGCGCTTATTTTCGCTCAAAAAGCTTTAGTTTTAAAATTGAGTTTAAGGGCAGTTTTTGCTTTTGTTGTTTTTTGTGGAATTTCTAGTTGTATTTATTTAATTAATGATCTTAAAGACATAAAAAAAGATAAATTGCATCCAGATAAAAGCAGAAGACCCTTAGCATCGGGAAAATTATCAAAAAGTCCAGCCCTTTTATTTCTTATTTGTTTTACCCCCTTATTTTTGTTTTTGGCTTTTTGGTTTAATTTGTTTTTTGGTATTGTTGTGTTTATTTACTTTGTTTTAATGCTTGCCTATACCTTTTACCTAAAAGAGATAGTTATTTTAGATGCTTTTATTATTTCCACAGGCTATGTTCTCCGTGGTGTTGCGGGCGCTGTTATTGTAAGCGTTGAAATATCTTTCTGGTTTTTTATTTGCGCTTCCCTTTTAGCTCTTTTTATAGTCTTTTGCAAAAGAAGGCATGAGCTTTTGATCTTAGATGCAGAATCCATTAAACATAGAAGAGTACTTGTTGAATATAATACGCTCCTTTTGGATCAATTTATTTCGATTGTTGCCGCCTCAACCGTTGTGGCTTACTCTTTATATACTGTGGCTCCTGAAACAATTTTGAAGTTTCATACCGAGAACTTGATTTTTACAATCCCATTTGTTTTATTTGGGTTATTTCGTTATCTTTATCTGGTTTATAAAAAAGATGGGGGGGGGAGCGCAGAAAAAATTATGCTTTCTGACAAACCATTAATTTTTGATATGTTTGCATGGCTTCTTGTTGTTTTTCTTGTTCTTTATTATAGGTAGGGTTGGTGTTAGATGATAGAATATATTTGTTATGTTAATCCGTTCTCTAATTCCTAAGAAAGGAGTATTTTTATGAAGGTTTTAATAACCGGGGGTGCCGGGTTCTTGGGAATTAATCTGATAAGACACCTTTTAAATAAAGGGATTACTAATATTATTTCTCTTGATATTGTTGACTTTGATTATCCGGAAAAGGATAAAATAACAGTTGTTAGGGGAGATATAAGGGACAAAAAAACAATTTCTGAAATTATGAAGGGGGTTAATATTGTTATTCATACCGCGGCTGCTCTTCCTTTGTATAAAAAAGAAGATATATTTTCTACAGATATTTACGGGACTAAAAATCTTTTAGAAGAAGCTTTTACAAATAGGGTTGATAGGTTTATACATATTTCTTCAACAGCAGTTTATGGTATTCCGGATCATCATCCTTTACTTGAAGAAGATATGTTAGATGGGGTAGGGCCTTACGGAGAAGCTAAAATAAAGGCGGAAGAAGTATGTCTTGCCTTTAGAAAAAAGGGGATGATTGTTTCAATAATAAGGCCGAAATCTTTTATAGGGCCGGAACGATTAGGTGTTTTTGCCCTTTTTTACGATTGGGCTAAAGACGGACGAAATTTTCCAATGATTGGAAGCGGTAAAAACCGTTATCAGCTTTTAGATGTTGAAGATTTGTGTGACGCTATTTATCTTTGCATGGTAAAGGATAAAAAAGTAGCAAATGATACATATAATATAGGCGCAAAAGTTTTTGCTACAATGAAGGAAGACTATCAGGCAGTCCTTGATAAAGCGGGTTTTAATAAAAGGATAATCCCTTTTCCGTCTTGGCCGTTAATTTGGACATTAAGAATTCTTGAGCTTTTGCGTTTGTCTCCCCTTTATAAATGGGTGTATGAAACAGCCGCTAAAGATTCTTTTGTTTCTATTTACAAGGCAGAAAAGCAACTCGGATTTTCTCCAAAGCATTCAAATAAAGATGCCTTAATTAGAAATTTTAAATGGTATCTTGAAAACCTTGAAAATTTCAAAGGAAGATCTGGCATCTCTCACAGAGTTCCATGGAAACAGGGGATATTGGGCTTGTTAAAAATATTTTTTTAGGATTTTAAATAATCGGGGTTCAGAAGTTTTCTGCTGTCAAAAAATTCTTACTTGGAACAACTAAATAGGTTACGCGGGAATCTATTGAAGAGATCGGACAATTAAGATAAAATATAGACCATATGTTCATTTTAATTAAGTTTTTTTTTGATATTATTTTCATTTTATTATCTTATGTGACAGCTTATCTTATAAAATTTAATCTTTTAAATTTATCCGGACTTCTTTTACTCCCCTTCAGTTATTATTGGAATTATCTGTTGATTGTTTCAATAATTTATCTTTTATCTTTTTATTTTTGGGGATTGTATAAATCTAAAAGAGGATTTTTTCTATACGTTGATGAATTTATAGGGGTTTTGTTTTCTGTTTTTACCGCATGGATTGCCTTAATTGTTTTTACTTTTTTTAGAGGTGAATATGAGTTTGCAAGGCCGATTATCCTGCGCAGCTTTCCGCTCTCTTTTTTGTTTATACTAATTTCAAGAGAGATTATTTTAAGGCTTGAAATAATAGCTAGGGCAAAAGGTTATGGAGCAAAAAAAGCGTCTGTAATTGGTTCTGGAGAATTAGCAAAATCAGTTGCGGATAAAATAAAACAGCATCCATCGTATGGATTTTATTTTGTAGGATTTATAAATGGGGAGGCCGAAGATACCTTGGGCAACCTTGAAAACCTGGAAAAAATTATCGATGAAAACAATATAAAGGCTTTATATGTTACAGATAAAACTATAAGCAGAGAAAAATTAGCTCATATTGCGGCTTTGTGCGATGAAAAGGATCTGGAGTTAGGGACCATTCCTGATGTTTTTCAGATTTTAACTACATCTCCTTCTGTTGAGGATATAGATGGAATGCCTCTTGTAAAACTAAAACATACAAGATTTACTTATTTTAATCGACTCTTAAAAAGAGTCTTTGATTTTTTACTCTCTTTGTTTGGAATTATTGTTTTTTCTTTGCCAATTTTTATTATTGTTTTTCTTGTAAAATTTTTATCTCCTGGGGCTCCGTCTATATATGCCCAGGATAGGGTAGGCTTGCATGGAAAAATATTTAAACTTTATAAACTTAGGACGATGATCCCTGATGCGGAAAAAAGGACAGGCCCTGTTTTTGCTACAGAAGATGATACAAGGAAAACTCCTATTGGCAAAATTTTGCGGTCCACAAACCTAGATGAACTCCCTCAGCTTTTTAACATTCTAAAAGGAGATATGAGCTTTGTGGGACCGAGGCCTGAGCGGCCGGTATTTGTTGAGCAGTTTAAAAGTTTTATACCCAAGTATATGGATAGACATCAGATTAGACCAGGTCTTGCCGGTTGGGCTCAATTACATGGTGGTTATAACATGCCGACAGAGGAAAAGATAAAGTATGATTTATATTATATAGAAAACTGGTCTTTTCTACTTGATATAAAGATAATAATAAGATATATTTTAATAGCCTTTACTTTTCAACGAAGGAATTGATGTTAATTGAACTTGATATAAGGAGCTTTTTAAAAGAATTATGATGCTTAAATATATTATATCTTTTCTTATTGCTTTTATATCTTCCCTTTTACTGGTTCCAGTTATTAAATTTCTTGCTTATAAATTTAATGTTCTTGACCACCCGGGGTTTCGAAAAATACATCAACATCCTGTCCCTTTAATGGGCGGTTTCGTTGTTTTCCCCTCATTTTTATTGGCAAATTGGTTTGGAAGAGAAGCTTTGCCCGGACAATTTTGGAATATTTCCATAATCGGATGTTTTTTGATTTTTTTTGGACTTTTTGATGATGCAGGGATAAAAATAAAAGCTAGATATAAAATATGGACTCACTTAGCGTTTTCATTTTTGCTGATTTACTTAACAGGTATGTCATTTGATTTTTTCAGGTTAGATCTGATAAATATTGTTATAACGGCCTGTTTTATTACCTTTATGACAAACTCAATGAATATGCTAGATGGTATGGATGGACTTGTTTCAGGGCTTTCCTTTTTTATGTTTATATTTTTTGGTTTTTTGGCTTTAAACAGCGGGCAATTAGGCCTTTTGACTATAGCGGCATCTGGAATGGGGGCAACTTTAGGATTTTTAAAATATAATTTTGCTTCTGCTTCTATTTTCTTGGGAGAATCCGGATCTACGTGGCTGGGTTTTATTCTTGCTGTTTTTGCAATTAATATTAATTTGTATGACCTGTGGAAAATTGCAATTCCTTTGGGGATTGAGCGTTTGCAGTTAATATCTTTTTTTATACCTTTAATTATTTTAGGGATCCCTATTTTTGATACATATTTTGTTTTTGCAAATCGTTTTTTTCACAGGATAAAATTCAGTCAGCCTGGGAAAGACCATTCTCATCATAGAATTCACCTTATGGGATTTTCTCATAGAGATACAGTTTTGTCTCTTTATGCAATTCAAATAATATTAGGTGCAATAGCATTATCCATGGTGCGGGCTAATTTACAACAGTTTATCGCTTTGTCGATGATTGTGGTTGTTTTTTTTGTCGGGTTTACTTTTTTTCTTACAAGGATCAAAGTCTATTCGTAGTATCAGAAAAAATGATAAGTTCACCCCGATTATTCACGATAAAACCAGAAGTCAGCCTCGATTATGATAATCTAGGGGTGAATATTTTAAATGGTTGTCCAATAACTTAGAACATCCTTCAGACTATTTTCTAAAGAAATTTGATTTATCCAGCCAGTCTCTCTTTTTATTTTTTCGTTAGAACCTACTATTTCATCAATTTCGTTGGGCCTTATAAGCTCCGGATTTATTTTAATTTCTATATTTAAATCAAGAATTTTACACATCATATTTATTATATTTTCCAATGATGTAGATTTTCCGCTGCACACATTATAAATTTTTCCTTTCCCCCCTTTTTTTAATAGTTTATAATAAGCGTCTACAACATCTCTTACATCAAGAAAGTCTCTTTTTATGTGAATATTGCCAACATACAAGGCTTTGTTTTTTGTTTTTCCTTTCTTTATTTCTATCAATTGCTTGGCAATTGAGGCTATTACAAAGCTGCTTTTTTGCCCCGGGCCCAAGTGGTTAAATGATCTTGTCATTACAACGTCAAGGCCGAGACCCTCAACATAAATTTTAGATAAAAGCTCTTGAGAGACTCTTGCTACAGCATAGGGGCTTAAAGGTTTTAGTATTGTTTCTTCTTTTAGGGGCACTCCTGTTGCGGATTTTCCATATTCTTCAGAAGAACCGACAGATAAAATTCTGCAGGTTATGTTTGTTTTTCTTACACTCTCCAGCAGGTTTAAAAATATATTAGTATTGTTTCTAAAGCTTATTGTCGGGTTCTCCCAGCTAAATTTAACACTGCTGTGAGATGCCAGATGTAAAATATAATCTGGATTGAAATTGTCAACCAAATCATTTAACCCTTTTTCATTTAAAAGGTCTAATTTTTTTAATTTACATTTTATTGATTTAAAATTATTTATATTAAATTCAGGGGCAACTAAATCAGTTCCTAATACAAAGGCGCTGATGTTGTTTTTTTCAAGGTATTCTATGAAATGTTTAGCTACGAATCCGGAAAACCCTGTTATTAAATATTTTTCCATTTTAACTTTGCGTTACTCCCATTCGATTGTGGCAGGCGGTTTGGAAGATATATCATATACGACACGATTAATTTCCGGAGTTTCATTTATTATTCTGTTTGAAATTTTTTCTAAAAGATCATATGGCAGTTGGGCCCAATCAGCAGTCATCGCATCAGTTGACGAAACAGCGCGAATAGCCACCGTATTAAGATAAGTTCGTTTATCGCCCATAACGCCGACGGTTCTAATGGGGAGAAGAACTCCGAAAGACTGCCATACTTTTTTGTAAAAACCGGCTGTTTTTATCTCTGAAACTACAATATCATCGACTTCTTGCAAGATTTTAACTCTTTCGGGCGTTACTTCCCCGATAATCCTTATAGCAAGACCGGGACCGGGAAAAGGCTGGCGGGAGATAATCTCTTCCGGAACGCCAAGTTCACTTCCAAGAGCTCTTACTTCATCTTTAAAGAGTTTTCTTAGAGGTTCTATCAGCTTAAACTTTATATCTTTTGGAAGACCTCCAACATTGTGGTGTGTTTTAATTCTAGCTGCCTTTTTTGATGTTCCGGTTCCGGGAGCGGCAGATTCAATAACATCAGGATAGAGCGTTCCTTGTGCCAAAAAAGGGAGATCTCCCAGTTTTTTTGCTTCTTCTTCAAAAACCCTTATAAATTCATTTCCTATCCTGTGTCTCTTTTCTTCAGGGTCGGTTATCCCTTTGAGCTTTGCAAAAAATCTTTCTGAGGCGTCTATATGAATAAAGTTTATCTGAAACTTTTCCGTAAAAAGCTTTTTTATTTTTTGAGCCTCATTTTTGCGCATAAAACCCTGGTCAATAAACATACATGTTAATTGTTCTCCAACAGCTTTATGGACAAGCGCTGCAACGGTTGTAGAGTCAACGCCTCCTGAAAGAGCGCAAAGGATTCTCTCTTTTCCTATTGTTGTTTTTATCTTTTCAAGAGCTCTCTCTATAAAATTCTTTGTTGTCCAAGTGGGTTTACAACTGCAAACAACATAGGTGAAATTTTTAATTATTTCAATCCCTTTTGGAGTATGGACTACTTCCGGATGGAATTGGACGCCATAAATTTTTTTGTCGTGATTGCCGATTGCGGCATTTGGAGTATTTGCCGTATGAGCAAGACTCTTAAAACCCTCGGGCATTTTAAGCACCGAATCACCATGACTCATCCAGACCCCAGTCTCTTTTGGTAGCCCCGCAAAAAGGTTTGATTCGTCGTCTATTGTAATAGGGGTTTTACCATATTCGCGCTTTGTCTCCGGTTTTACCTCCCCACCAAAATCTTTTGCTATAAGCTGAAGCCCGTAACATATCCCCAGAATCGGTATTCCGCTTTTAATAAGATTAATATCAGGCATAGGGGCGGAAGCTTCATAAACAGATGCGGGCCCGCCGGAAAGAATAATTCCTTTTACATCTCTTTTTTTAAGTTCAGAAATCGGTGTGTCGTATGGCAGCACCTCACAATAGACGTTACATTCACGAACACGACGAGCAATAAGGAGTGAATACTGTGCGCCAAAATCGAGGACTACTATCAAGTCATGTTTTTTTTCCATAGCTCTCCTTTTTCACATTAATTACCAAAAAGTTAACAGTCTTCTTTGTAGTGAAATACTGGTTATTTTATTTATACATACCAAGTTGTTGTGCTTTTTGATAAACTTTACCTTCTGTTAAAATTGACGGGGCAATTGCAATTTGAATTTTTTGCATCTCTTTTAAGTTTTCAGCGCCAAGAGTTCCCATTGAGGTTTTTAATGCCCCTATTAAATTCATTGATCCGTCATCATGTTTTGCGGGACCATAGAGTATCTCTTTTAATGTTCCTAAAGTTCCAACTTTTATTCTTGATCCGCGGGGGAGGGTGGCATTTGGAGTCGCCATTCCCCAGTGAAATCCGCGGCCTGGAGCTTCTCTTGATTTTGCTATTTGAGATCCCGTCATTACGGCATCTGCTCCACATGCAATCGCTTTGCAAATATCCCCTCCGGAAACCAAACCCCCGTCGGCAATTATAGGGACATAAATTCCGTTTTCTTTATAAAAAGAATCTCTTGCGGCTGCGCAATCTGCTATTGCTGTTGCCATTGGAACTCCGACTCCCAAGACCCCTCGTGAGGTGCAGGCTGCTCCGGGGCCTATGCCTACCATGACACCTTTAACGCCTGTTCCCATAAGAGTTAGAGCTACTTCATAAGTTACGCAGTTGCCTACTATTACAGGAATTTTTATCTCTTCACAGAATTTTTTTAAATCTAACGGGGGCGACGATTGTGATTTGTGTTTTGTGGAAATTACAGTTGATTGGAGGACAAACATATCTGCCCCTGAATCCTTTACGATTTTTCCAAACTCTGTTGCTTGTTGAGGGATGGATGATGCAGCAGCAAATCCTCCGTTTTCTTTAATTTGTTTTATTCTTTTAATAATCAATTCTTTTTTTATAGGTTCTTCGTAAAGCTTTTGCATAAGCGCCACATATTCATCTTTTTCGACTGCGGCGATTTGATCTAATATTTTTTCCGCATTTTCATATCTTGTCCAGACTCCCTGAAGATTAAGAGGTCCAAATGTCCCTAGATTGGTTAATTCTACTGCCATTTTAGGGCTGACAACAGAATCCATAGCGGAGGCAATGATGGGAATTTTAAATTTCTTTTCTGCTAGTTCCCATGATACATCTGTGTCGTCAGGATTTATTGTTACAATCGATGGGACAAGAGATATTTCATCAAAACCGTATACCCTGCGAACCGATCTTCCTCTTCCCAATTCAAAATTTGTCATTTATATAACTCCTCTCTATTCTAATTATTTTTTTCGCCCAGTCTTCCTTCTAAATTAATATTTTTCCCACCGCGATAAACCATCATTGAAATTTTTTCTCCGGGCCGCATCTCTGCGAGGATTTCTTGCAAATCTGAAGTATTTAAAACATCGTTTGAGTTTATTTTCTTTACAACATCATATTGTTTAATTCCCATTTTATCCGCAGGACTGTCTTGAACTATATTCATGGCAACAACCCCTTCGGTCTCTGCTAGGTTTAAGTAGGAGGCAATTTTTTCATTTACATCCCTCATGTATATGCCGAGCCATGGGCGAGAGACTCTCCCCTTTATTATTAAATCTTGTAATATATCTTTTACTACATTTATTGGTATTGCAAAACCGATTCCTTGCGCTTGAGCTATGATTGCGACGTTGATTCCGATTACTTTTCCCTTTATATTAAGCAATGGGCCTCCTGAATTTCCGGGATTAATGGCCGCATCTGTTTGTATTAAATCTCTTTTTCCTAAATCTTTTAAATTTCTGCCTGTTGCGCTTATTATTCCTGCTGTTACTGTATTGGAAAACCCATAAGGATTTCCTATGGAAACAACCCATTCTCCTGGTCTTATCAGGTTAGAATCTCCCATTTCCACAATAGGAAGGTCATGCGCGTCAATTTTTATTACAGCAATATCTAGGGTTATATCTTTTCCAATTAATTTTGCGTCAAAATTTCTGCCGTCTTTTAGTGTAACTTTAATTTTATTTGCATCCTGTACAACATGTTCGTTTGTTAAAATATATCCTTCTTTATTTATAATAAAACCTGAACCCGCTCCTTTTAAAGGGATAATCTTATCGCTAAAAAAATCTTTATATTTGGGATTCAAGTCAAAACCAAATTCATTGTCAAAATGTGAGAGAGGGTTGAAAAAACTATATTTTTCTAGTTTTACTACATCAATATTTACCACTGCCGGTCCGACCTCTGTAACTACGTTTGCAATAGTGTCAGCATTAAGAAAAATTTCAAGAGAAGAAGATTGTGCCGGTAAAATATTTTGCAACGAGAAGATAATAATTATTGATATAAAGAAAAATAATAAACCCCGATTATTCATAGACGAACAGAATTTTAGCAGAGTGCTGGAAATTTCCCCAGGTATGAACCCCGATTTCCTAATCGGGGTGAATAATCGGGGTAAAGTTTGTTTAAATTCTAGCTTTGGAACGTTAAAAAAATACACCTAAACCTTCTCCTTATGCTTTTTGGGAAATTTGAAAAATTTTAACATAAAGAGACATGTATAGTCAAATTTTCCGCTTGACTCTTGTCTTCTATTCATTGTAAAATTTCCGCACATACAAATGAAAGTAATTAAAAATATATTTTTAGTCTTTATTCTTATAATAATTATAGCTTTTAGTTTCTGGATCAGTTTTTTGCTTGGAAAAAACATTTTGAATCCAGTTGTAAAAGAGCCTGAAACTATTGATTCTTTAACAAAAGAAGCAAGTGAAATATTAGAAGAGATAGGCCCTATATCTTTTGAAGTGGAAACAGAACCCTTTGATGCCTCTTTAAATGATTATAACGAAGGGAGCAATGAGTCTGTCACATTTGATACAATATCCACTAGTACAACATCTAAGCTAACTAATAATTCCAATAGCGGAAATGTTTCTGTAAGTAAAGTGGTTTCTCCCAGCTATAAGTATAAAGTTCAAATAGGGGTCTTCTCTGCTTACAAGAATGCGGTTGACTTGAAAGATCTTCTTTTAAAAAATGAATTTAACCCTGAAATTGAAAAGTACAGATACTATTTTCGGGTCTTCTTACATGCTACAGATCGGGCAGATGCTAAGAGACTTTTAAGCCACTTGAAAAATAAAGGATTTGAAGCTATCATTAAGTCAGACTAACAAGGTCAAAAAAGAATAGGAGAATTTAATTATGGGTCTTTATGATGCTATTTTTGGTAAGTTTTCAAGAGATTTGGGCATTGATTTGGGGACTGCGACTACACTTGTCTTTGCCAGAGGTGAAGGGATTATTTTATGTGAACCCAGTGTAGTGGCATTAGATAAAAATACCAATAAGATTTTAGCCATTGGAAATGAAGCGAAAGGGATGTTAGGAAGAACTCCCGGGAACATTGTCGCTGTTCGCCCCATGAGAGATGGTGTTATTGCTGATTTTGAAGTTACGGAGATGATGCTTAGACATTTTATAAACAAGAGCCACAACAGATCAACTTTTGTAAGGCCTCGTATAGTGGTTGGTGTCCCTTCGGGTATTACGGGAGTTGAAAAGAGAGCAGTTCTTGATGCTGCCATGCATGCTGGAGCTAGAGAAGCTTATTTAGTAGAAGAGCCTATGGCGGCTGCAATTGGAGCCAACCTTCCCGTTTCTGAGGCGGCAGGTTCTATGATAGTAGATATAGGGGGCGGAACTACTGAAGTTGCTGTTTTAGCTTTAGGTGGGATTGTTGTCAGTAAATCTATTCGTGTTGCGGGCGATGAAATGGACGAAGCGATAGTAGCCCATTGCCGTAAAAACTATAATTTACTTATAGGCGAGAGGACCGCTGAACAGATTAAGATTGATATTGGCTCTGCCTACCCATTGGCAGAAGAAAAAACCGTTGAAGTAAGAGGGCGGGATTTGGTTACGGGACTTCCAAAAACGTTAACATTGACTTCATCGGAGATAAGAGATGCTCTTGCAGAACCTGTTGCCACTGTTGTTGATGCTGTTAGAATGACTCTTGAAAAAACACCTCCTGAACTTGCCTCTGATATAATGGACAGGGGGATTGTAATGGCTGGAGGGGGGTCTCTTCTTAGGGGGCTTGATAAACACCTTTCGCAGGAAACTGATATGTCTGTTTATGTTGTGGATGATCCTGTTTCTTGTGTTGCTTATGGCACAGGGAAAATTTTGGAAGAGATAGATACTTTAAAAAGAGTTTTGATGATGCCTAAAAAAGGGTCGTAAAAAAAGATTCAGTGAGTTATCGCTTTTTCTTAATTTTATTTTTAAGTTTAGCCCTAATATTAAATTTACAATTTATTGGGTCTTCACCTCTTATGCAATTTGTGCAATTAACAATCAGATGGGTATTTTATCCTGTGCAATTTGTGTTTAATTCTATTGTAGATGTAATCCCTCGCTCATTTATTTTTTTAGCAACCGCCTATAAATTTGAAAATATATCCAGGGAGATGACTTTAGAAAAAAAAGAGTTAAAAGCTGAATTGCTTGTGCTTGAAGGGATAAAAAACGAAAATGCAGAACTTAAAAAAGCTTTAAATTTTTCTCACAATTCAGCTTATAACTTTAAGTTAATCCCTGCTTTTGTTTACGAACGTGCAAGTGAAAGTTGGAATAATATTATAGTTATAAATGTTGGGATAAAAAACGGAGTAAGGATTGGCAATACTGTTATAGCTGAAGAAGGGCTTGTTGGTAGAGTTGTTGCTGTGGATGATTTTTCTTCCAAAGTTATGCTTATAACCTCGCTCCGCAGTTCGGTAAGTGTCATTATGGTAAATAAAAAAACGTTTGGAATTGCAAGAGGTGGATTTGGCGCTGATAAATTGATTATAGATTATGTATCTGAAGGAGCAGATGTTTCTCTCGGCGAAAAAATCATGGTTTCTCCCGCAAGCAACGTTTTTATACCAGGGGTTCCTCTTGCTTATGTTTCAAAAGTTGAAAACAGCGTAAACAACATATTTCAATTTATTGAAGCAAAACCTATTGTTAACTTTTCCGGGTTAAGAGTTGTATTTGTATGCAAACCTTAAAATTATTTTTTATATTAATATTTGTTTTACTTCTTCAGGGGAGGATGGGATTTTGGACAAATCCCGATTTTCTGTTGATTTTTATTGTTTTTTTGGCTGTTAAAGAAGATAAGACAAAAACAATTTCCTTTGCTTTTTGGGGCGGATTTTTGCGGGACATCCTTTTTTCTTTGGGTTTTGTTTTTACTTTTGTAAGCACTCTTATTGGTATTATTATTATATATATTAGGACTTTTTTTGTTTTAGAAGAAAAACAATTGATTGTAATTTTAACTGCAATATTTACGCCTTGTTCTTTTATCTTTTCTTTTTTTATTACACATTATTTTTATTCATCGGGAACAGCTTATTTTCCTTTTTGGGAGATGATTGTTTCTACTATGCTAAATGTTTTATTTACTCCTTTATGTTATTTTTTGTTTGACAGGTTTATAACAAATGATGAATAAATCGAGGATTTTTTTACTTCTCCTTGTTTTGATGTTTATTTTTTTTACTTTTAGATTAATTCAACTGCAAATTTTAGATTATGAAAAAAATTCCAAGTTGGCTTTGGATAATGCTGCTCGTTTGATTCCCGTTCTTGCTCCTCGTGGAGTTATTTTTGACAGAAATGGAAACATTCTCGTTCAAAACAGACCTGTTTTTATGGTATATGTTTTGCCTCATCTATTGCCGAAAAATCCCAATCCTGTTTTTGAAAAACTGGGAAATATACTTAGAATTCCCAAGGGAGTTATATTAAAGCGTTTTAAGGAGAGAAAAACCCCTATTTTTGAGGGGATTTTAATCGCACGAGATGTTCCTGTTTCTGTTGTTTCTGAAATAGACGAGATGAGTTTTGATTTGCCGGGGGTTGAAGTTTTAAAGTATCCGCTTCGTTCCTATCCAAACAAACAATTAGCAGCCCATGTATTAGGCTTTGTAGGGGAGATTACAAAAGAGGAGTTGTCATTACTTAAAGATGATGGTTATAGGTTGGGGGATTTAATTGGCAAAGATGGCGTGGATAAGGTTTATGATGAATACTTAAGAGGAACCCCGGGAGGAAAAAGATTAGAGGTGGATGCCTTAGGTTATCCCGTAAGGATTTTGGAGAAATTAAACCCGATACCGGGAGATAGTCTTGTTTTGACAATAGATAATGACCTTCAAAAAAAAGTTGAGGATTTGCTTGGTTATAAAGAAGGGGCTGTTGTTGTTCTTGATCCAAACAATGGTGAAATACTGGCAATGGCATCAAGCCCTACTTATGATTCAAGTAAAAAATGGGAGGAAATAAGCAAAAAAAATCACCCATTTATGAATAGGGCTATATCTTCATATCCTCCGGGGTCAACATTTAAGCCTGTTACACTATCTGCTGCGTTGGAAGAAAAAGTGACTCGAAGCGATGAAATGTTTTATTGCAGCGGAGCATATAGACTTGGAACTCGAATTGCAAAATGCTGGAAACTTGAGGGGCATAAAAGTATTTCTGTTTTGGAGGGGTTGGTTCAATCTTGTGATGTTGTTTTTTATGAGTTGGGAAGAAGGCTTGGTCCGACAAAACTAAAAAAATATGCAAAAGCATTTGGTTTGGGAGAAAAAATAGGGGTGGATCTTCCCGGGGAAAAAAATGGTTTTATTCCTGACCCTGAATGGAAAGAAGAAAGGTTTGGAGAAAAGTGGTATGTGGGGGATTCCATAAATATCGGAATAGGACAGGGCTATATCCAGGTAACTCCGCTTCAGCTGGCATGTATGTATGGCCAGATAGCGTTGGGCAAGAGAATGAAACCGTTTGTTGTTAAAAAGATTATCACTTCTTCCGGTGAAGCTGTGTTTGAAAATAAGCCATATGAAATATCTCCTATTGAAATTTCAAGTGGTACCTTGGGATTAATAAGGGATGCTTTACATAAAGTTGTTATTCGAGGAACAGGGATTAATGCTTTTGTTGCTAGCATGGAAGCGGCGGGAAAAACAGGGACGGCAGAAAACAGGGGCGTCGCACATGCATGGTTTGTCGCTTATGCCCCTTATAATAATCCAAAAATTGTTGTTGTAGCTTTTATTGCGCATGGAGCCCATGGCGATAGGGTTTCTGCTCTTATTACAAGAGATATTTTTGAATGGTATCTAAAAAATCGCACTCTCAAAACAGCTTTACAAAATAACTTGCTGTAAGTAATCACCTGCCGGTAGACGGGTATTTTTATGTTATAATTATTTATTATAAAATTCATCCGCAACGCTGTATAAATAGGAGATCTGAAGTTAAAAAATGGATCAACAAACCCCCATGGTAAAGCAATATCTTGAGATTAAATCTAAAAATAAAGATTCTATCCTTTTTTTCCGTCTCGGTGATTTTTATGAAATGTTTTATGAAGATGCTGATCTCGCGTCACGTGAACTTGAACTTACCTTGACAGGTAGGGGGCAGGGAGAGAACAAAATGCCGATGTGCGGAGTCCCTTACCACGCGGCAGAAAACTATATAGCCCGCCTTGTTACCAAGGGCTATAAAGTGGCAATTTGCGAACAGGTTGAAGATCCCGCGCTTGCTAAAGGGCTTGTTAAACGAGAAATCATAAAGGTTTACACTCCAGGAACGGTTATTGAATCTTCTATGTTGTTACAAAAGGCAAATAATTATCTTTTGGCGGTATCTTATGAAAAAGGGAAATTTGGAATTTCTTATGTCGATGTTTCAACTGGAGAATTTAAAGTAACGGAAATAGAAGAGAATAAGATTTTATTTGATGAGATAAACAGGATAAATCCTTCCGAAATCTTATTTTCCGATATGTGGCAGGAGGAAGTTCCGGAAAATCTTGCTCTAAGAATCAGTAAATTTAAGGATAATTATGATGCACAGACGGCATCAGACAGATTAAAAAAACATTTTAATGTTGTTTCTCTTGCTTCTTTTGGGATAGATAACTACTCGGTTGGATTATCTGCCGCTGCTTATGTTGTAGATTACCTTGAAGAGACTCAAAAAACAGCTCTTTTACATATAAATAAAATTGTTCCATATAGGATAGGGGAATACATGTTTATTGACTCTAGCGCAAGGAGAAACCTTGAACTTGTTCAAACAATGAAAGACAAATCTTTCAGGGGGAGCCTTTTGTGGGTGTTGGACCATTGCTGCACAAACATGGGGAGCCGTCTTTTGCGGAATTGGTTGCTTATGCCCCTTATGAACGTTGATGAAATAAATAAGAGACTTGATGCTGTTTCTGATTTAAAAGAAAATACGATTTTGCGCGCTGAACTTTCGGAAAAACTAAAAAAAGTTTTCGATATAGAGCGGCTTACCACCAAGATTGCGTCATCATCTGCCAACGCAAAAGATTTGGTCGCGCTAAGAGATTCCTTAAACGAGATCCCATTTATAAAAAACCTTATTTTGGAAGCCATCCCTACGTTTTCCTGTTCCAAAGATTCTTTATCTGTTTTATCAAGAGCTTCTTGTATTTCTGATCTTCCGGAAGTCAAAGAACTTGTAAATTTGGCGATAGTCAACAATCCCCCTTTTCAAATAAAAGATGGAGGATTAATTAGGGATGGATATAATCTGGAACTCGATGAGTTAAGAACAGTGACGCGTGGGGGGAAGAGCTTTATTGCGGAACTTGAAAATAGTGAAAGGATAAAGACGGGCATTAAATCTTTAAAAGTCGGATTTAACAGAGTTTTTGGTTATTACATTGAAGTTACAACTTCCAATCTGTCCCAGGTTCCTCAAAATTATATAAGAAAACAGACTCTTACAAACTGTGAAAGATATATTACTCCGGAGTTAAAAGAGAAGGAAGCTCTTGTTTTAAACGCCGATGAAAAGATAAAAGAACTTGAATATAATTTGTTTTGTGAAATAAGAGAGGAGGTTTCTAAATATACATTGAGGTTACAGGAGATAGCGCATATTTTGGCTGCCCTTGATGTTTTTATTGCTTTTGCGGATATTGCATCATACGGAAAATATTGCAGACCGAAATTTTCTTCTGATGCTGATAATTTACATCCTTATATTCATTTGATAGATTCCAGGCACCCTGTTGTCGAAAAGAGCATAGGGGAACATAATTTTATTTCAAACAATATTGAGATAAATGAAGAGAGCCGGTTTTTATTAATTACTGGCCCCAACATGGCAGGCAAGAGTACTATAATGAAACAGGCGGCCCTGATTTTAATTATGGCACAGATGGGATCTTTTGTTCCAGCAAAAGAGGCAAATTTGTCCGTTACTGACAGAATCTTTACAAGGATAGGCGCCATGGATGATATATTTTCAGGCCAATCTACTTTTATGCTGGAGATGACAGAGACTGCCAATATTTTAAACAATGCAACTAATAGAAGTTTTATTATTCTTGATGAGATAGGGCGGGGGACTTCTACATTTGACGGCATGTCAATTGCCGCTGCAGTTGCGGAATATATTCATAAAAACATTAAGGCCAGAACAATGTTTGCCACCCATTATCATGAAATTACCCAGCTTGCGGACAAGCATCGCGGAATGAAAAATTTTAATGTAGCAGTTAAAGAGGAGAATGATCATATAACATTTTTACATAAAATTATAAACGGGCCTGCAGACAAATCTTATGGCATACAAGTGGCAAGGTTAGCCGGGTTGCCTGTGGAAGTTGTGTTACGGTCAAAAGAGATATATTCGACCCTTGAGATGGTAGAAAATAATTTAGGAGAAAACTCTTCAAGATCAAAAGAAGCATTTACATTAAAAAAAATCGGAAAATCCAGGTTTAAACGTGAAGAAGACAATCAAGTAAGTCTATTTTAGTGACTGTTGCGAAAGATTAAAATGCCTGCCTGATCCCCTGAATTTTGGTATAATATAATAAAACAAAGGAGATTTGCATGTTCAGAGAAAAAATCAGAGTCTTTGATTGCACTATAAGGGATGGAGGGCTTATAAATAAGCACAATTTTGATATTCGATTCGTCAAAGAAGTTTATAAAGCTCTTTCCTCTTCAGGGGTTGATTACATAGAATTGGGATATAAGAATTCCAGAAAATTATTTTCTCCTAAAGAGTATGGGCAATGGAAGTTTTGTGATGATGAAGATATAAAAGAGGTAATTGACGGAGTTGAATCAAAAACTAAGATCTCAGTAATGGTTGATATTGGACGAGTAGATATAGATGATGTTAAACCTGCAAGTGAGAGCCCTGTTGATATGATAAGAGTTGCGTGTTATGTAAAAGATACGGACAAGGCAATTGCGATGGTCAATCATTTTGCCGATAAGGGATATGAAACAACTGTTAATATTATGGCTATTTCAAAAGTGCAGGACAGCGAATTGGATGAGGCATTACATCAATTTGAGAGAGAGAGCCGCGCGAATGTAATATATATAGTTGATAGTTTTGGTTATTTATACCAGGAGACAGTAGAACATCTAGTAAAGAAGGCAAAAAGAATAATAAAAACAAAAGAGATAGGATTTCATGGTCACAACAACCAGCAACTTGGTTTTTCAAATACCATAGAGGCGATTATTCATGGAGCAAATTATTTGGATGCCACGGTTTTTGGCATTGGCAGGGCGGCAGGAAACTGTCCGATGGAATTGCTTTTGGGTTTCTTAAAAAATCCGAAATTTGATATCAGGCCTGTTCTTGATCTTATATCAAAAGAGTTTATCCCTTTAAGGGAAAAGATAGAGTGGGGCTATATAATTCCTTATGCTATAACAGGTATGTTAAACGAACATCCAAACACTGCGATGGCTTTACGTAATAGCGCAAACAAGGAAGATTACAGAGAATTTTACGAAAAAGCAAGAGGCATAGATTAACCTTTTTTATATTAACCCCGATTATGATAATCGGGGCTTAAAATTCCTCCTAATAATTGGGGTTAATAATTTGAAATTCTGAATTTTTTAAATCGATAAAATAGTATAGTAAGATCAAGTGTTAAAATGATCAAATTTAAAATAATTTCATTTGAAATAGATGTAGCAGTAGAGAGGTCTTCTCTTGATAATTTAATAGCATCTTTACGGATGTTAGATGTTACATTAACTGCTGATTTGGAAAGATGTGCAAATGATATAAAACGTTTCGGTCTTCCTGTTACAACCTCTCGCATAAAAAAAATGATTGAGGAATCAAAAGAGGGATTAATAGGCTGGCTGGAAAGGTTGAAAAGGTTAAACATCCCACAGCCAAGTATAGCGAGGCAATCAGTCTCCTATCAACCGAACTCACCATTTGATGATTCTTCTCCTCTTCTCGTAGTCGCCGATAGAATAATTTTAACCTCATTAAAGAAAAAGTATGACAGATTTAATAACGAAAGCCTTAAACTTCTTTCATATGTCTTAATAAATTCTTACAGGCAAAAAAAATACTTCATAAAGAATAATTGGGGTTAAACTATTGACGGGAGATATTTATTTATATTGCGCTGAATATATTCTATAGTATGACCCGTCAGATTGGGTCCAGACAACAATGGCATCTCCTTTTTCATCCATAACAATTTGAGGTTGATCAATATTTCCGAGTGTATTGTTGCTAATTAATTTTTCTTCCCCCCATTTCCCTGAAGAATAATTATTTGCATAGACTTTATATAATGAGCCATCCAATACTTTCCAAACGACAATAACATTGTTATTGTTATCAATGACTACTTTTGGAATATACGCATTTCCGAGTTTATTATTGCTTATAATTTCTTCTTTCTGCCAAGAGTTTTCAAAAAAAGTTCTGGCATATATTCTATAATAATCTCCTTCCCATTGCATCCAGACAACTACAAAATCCCCGCTTGAATTGACGGCAATTTGCGGAGAATACGCACTTCCCAAAGAATTTGAGCTGATTTCTTTTGGAGGGGTCCAATTTCCAAGAGAGCAGGTACTTGTATAAATTTTATAAAAATTGTCTTTCCATTGTGTCCAAACGACAAAAACATTCCCATTTTTATCAATTGCCAGTTGTTGGTCGTAAGCATGTCCTGTAGTGTTATTGCTTATTGTTTTAGGGGTTTGAAAGCGGCCGCCTGAGGAAGAGTTGACAAAGACTTTATACACGTCTTTGTCAAGCTGATCCCAGACAACAAACGCATCTCCTTTTGAGTTAATTGCTATTTGTGGATTGTAAGAATCTTTAACGTTAATATCGCTTATAAGTTCGGATTTTTCCCATTTACCTTTAGCATAATGATTGGAAAAAATATGTTTATTAGGAGTTGTTGTTTGCATCCAAACGGCAAACGCATCTCCTTTTGGGTCAATCGCGATTGCCGGCGAAAAAACACCATCCCATGTCATATTGGAACTGATTTTTTTTAAAGGTGACCATTCTTTACCCGAAAGAAAAGCGGAGAATACGTTAATCTGACCATAAGATAAATCGTCCTCTTTATGACTTTGTGTAAAAACAAGAGCAGCATTTCCCATATCATTAATTGCAACTTTTGGCAAATCCGCGATATTAATGCCATCGGTTAGCAAAGTTTTAACTTCTTTCAGTTGTTTCCAATTATTTTTTGTATAATAGCTTCCGCAGATTTTAAATCTTTCCGAATATCCGTCTTGCTGAGCCCAAACTACAATTGCGTCTCCATTCCTGTTTATCGATATTTGAGGTTGATACGCATCTCCCTCATAGCTGCTTAAAGGTTTTGCCAAAGTCCAATTTTTTAAAGAAGTTGATCCATCTACAAAGTTAATAAAAATAATAAGAAACGCAACAAGTATTAAAATAGATTTAACAGTTAATTTCATATAATTTTCTTTGAAAATATAATTTTATAACCTCACCTAAGAATGCCATTATTATAACTTATTTACTTTTATTATTCATCCTTAAAAAAATTCGTACAGGAATTATCTCTTTGCCTGTGAGAAAGTAGAATTTCCGTATAAATACAAATTTTCATTGTTTTGTTGGTGTATAATATCTTTTATAGGTTTAGCTTTGCAGAAAATAAACCCCGATAATTCACCCCGATTAGAAAATCGGGGTTCATACCTGGGAAAATTTTCAACACTCTGCTAGAATTATGTTAGTCTATGAATAATCGGGGTAAAGATGATCAGCATTAAAAAAAATATAGATCAAGAATTAAAAAAGGCTATAAAAATCGCTTTAAAAACAAAGATTGGTATATCTTTTGATATATTGGGGTGTTTATACATAAGAGAACTTGAAAACGGTAAAATTGCTGTTGGAAGTGATCTTAAAAAAACTTTCGAAAGATTATTTTCGTCGAACAAACTCGATGAAGCGATAGATCTTTTTATTCAAAAAAGAAAAGAATTCCAGCTGGGTTTTGATTTTGAGGATGATAGGAGATGATATGAACTTACTGAAAATGATCCCTATAAGTAAAAATGCTGATGTCAAGAAAGTTGTGTAAATTTGTTGGGTACCTCTCCATTGTTTAATGTATAAACTAAAGCATAAATGATTCTATTAACAGATTTGTTGTTTTTAAAATTCCCCATGGGCCTTGTTCTTCT
>Ga0208977_1000057_pt1 | contig 131524 bp, 139 predicted proteins | sample RifOxyA2_FD_184030 | JGI IMG/M metagenome (GOLD analysis project Ga0208977, IMG submission 184030) | Groundwater microbial communities from Rifle, Colorado - Rifle Oxygen_injection A2 (SPAdes) | ecosystem: Environmental > Aquatic > Deep subsurface > Groundwater | place: Rifle, Colorado, United... | reverse complement strand
TACTATTGATACGACGAGACCTTTGATTACTTTTGTTGCAACAGCAAATCATAGCCTCGCAAATGATACTAATATCTCTGTAGGTGTCATACGAGTCAATGTTTCTTATACTGAGACAAATTTTGATAATGTTACTTTTAATCTTTTGAACAGTTCTAATGCGAATATTAATGGGACGAAGTTTAATGGAAGTACTAATAGGGCAATTAACTTTTCAGGTCTTGATGATGGTGTTTATAGATTGAATGTTACTGTTGTTGATACAGCAAATAACTCTAATACTTCAGATCAAAGAACCATTCGAATTGATACGACAAATCCTTTAGTAAATCATACTACTGGAAGCGTAATAAATAATACCAATCTTACTGTTGCTTCCATTTTTGTGAATTATACTGTTACAGAAACAAATCTTGCAAATATTACTTTTGTTGTTTCAAATGCAAGTAATGGTTCACAGATTTTTAATACCTCAACTTTATTTACTACAGATAGGTTGTTTATGAATTATACTGTTAACGGAGATGGGAATTATACTCTAAATGTTACTGTTACTGATACGTTGAATCATAGAAATATGACAGTGAATAGATTTGTGACTGTAGACCTCGTTGCTCCTGTGGTGACTTTTAGTGTTAGTCCGGTGAATTTGAATCCTGTTGAAGCTGTCACTATTGGGTCTTGTGTAGCTACTGATAGAATGGATCCAAATGTTCAAGGAATATTGAGTATTAAAAAAGCAGGTCAGAGTGGATATACTTCAGTAAGTGCAGGTTCTTATACTGATACAAATGCAGAAGGAGTTTATACAGTTAGATGTACTTCAGATGACTTTGCAGGAAATTCTGTTACTTTAGAAAAAACCTTTACTGTTGCTGGGGGAGGAGTTAGTGGTGGTTCTTCTGGTGGTGGAGGAGGTTCTTCTAGTGCTCCTGGACCTATTGTTAAAAAATCTTTGATGAGGGGTGCTGCTGAATTAGAAGAGACTCCAGTAAGTATAGAATCTTCAGAGGCTTGGGATATAGAAGGAAGTGTACAGTATGCTGCAGCTACTCCTGGAGAAGTATATTCCTTTAGTTTTGTTCCCTTAGCTAGTGATACTGGTGTAGCAGAAGATCATAGTATTGTGATTTCCAATGTTGATGAAGAAGCTGGGACGGTTACCCTTATTATTGAGAGTGACCCACAAGAGATTACACTCTCTATTGGAGAGTCTAAAGAAGTAGACCTTGATAGTGATGGTGTTACCGATTTGCTTGTTACCCTTAATGGTATTACTGATGGTCTTGCAGATGTTACTTTTGCTAAACTTGGAGATTGGATAGAACCAAAAGAAGTACTTTCTAGTACTGTAGAAGGTAGAACTATTGATACTTGGGTATGGATTGCTTCTGGTGTTGTTGTTCTGCTTTTGGTCGTTCTTCTTTTAGTGAAGATCTTCTCCAAAAAGGCAGTTCCTGTAACTGTGCCTAAGGGTAGAAGACGATAAGTCTTTTTCTTCTTTTTTTCAAAATCTTTATAAATCCTAAGAAAATTCTTTCTTTTATGAATAGGATTGCTTTAGGACTTTTTCTTTTTCTCTTTAGCTTTAGCTTTGCTTCTGCAAGTGAAAGTTATGATGTAGATTTTTCTGAAGTTTCTACACAGGCTATTTTTGTATATGATGGTGACGAAATTCGCTTTTCTCTTCTAGGTGGAGATCATGTTATTATTATTGAAGATGTTGGGAGCAGTTCTATAAAAGTAGATATTGGGCCTTTCGTAGATAGACAAAATATTCTTACTCCAGGGCTTATTGGTTTGGATTATATTATGAAACTAGACCTTGATAAAGATGGAGTTACTGATTTGAATGTTGCATTATATGCTGTCTCTGCAGAAGGAGAAGTACATCTTGTGCTTCAAGATGTTCGTGCTGCAGATCAAGGTGCTCCAGAAGATGTAGGTCTTGTTGAAGGAGGGAATTTTGGAATTAGTAAGATTGGGGTTCTTATTATTGTTGGAGCGCTTATTCTTGTTTTGGTTTTATTTCTTGTTTTTCGTAATGGCTTTTGGTCAGATACTGAAAAAAAGACTGAGGAGCATGTGCATCATAGCTCTGAAAAAACAGACTCTTCTGAAGAGCTGAAAGAAGAAGCTTCTTAAGATAGATATTTAAAGTAACGTTTCCTTGTTTTCGTTGGTGATAGAAGGGTGGAAAAAAAAGGGCAAGGTGCTACAGAATATCTTATTCTTTTTGCTGTTGGAGTTATTATGGTTTTGATTGTTCTAGGTGTTTTAGGACCTTTTGGAAATTATTCTCAAGAAGCTTCAGAACTCTATTGGAGAGATGCTGATATTGCTCTTCTTTCTTATTCTTTGAGCAGTTCTACTGATTCTTTTGTTTTTACTTTAGGAAATAATTTAGATACAAGTATTCAGATTCAAAGTGTTTCCATTGGGAATTTTTCTTCTGAGAATCTTTCTTTTCCTTTGCTTCCAAGTTCAAGAATGGAAATGAGTGTTGCGCAGGATTGTGCTCAGGAAGGTGATACTTTTGATCTTGGACCTGTTCTTATTCGTTATACGGATCTTTCTACAGAAGTTACTCAGAGTTTTTTAGGTACAGTAAACCTTGTTGGTAGATGCACTGCATAGTTAGCTTTTTAAATCTCTCTTCTCTTATAGTTTTATGAAAGTAGGGGTGATTATACTCATTTTATTATTGGGTACTGTGCTTGTTCGTGCAGAGTTATCTGTTTCTTGTACAAGGAATAGTGATTGTTCTTTAGCTTTGGCTGATGATGCGTACAATTGTGTAGAATCTTTTTGCGAAAAAGAAAAAGCTCAAGATGTGTTTGTTTTATTAGAAGCTATTACTGTGGATTTAGAATGGAATATTCTTTCTATACAGGAAAAAGAACAGGCTTGTAATGGGGAAGGATGCCTTTCTTTTGCACCTGAAAAGGAAAGAAGTTCTTTTTGGTTATTCCGTTTTTTTCGCTTTGTTCTCTATCTCTAGTTTTCAGAATATAAAGATTTATAAGGACTTTTTTTAGAAGATTTTATTATGCTGACAGTTGTTACAGGGATGCAATTTGGAGATGAAGGAAAGGGTCGTATCGTCCATAATCTTGCACTGAGTTCTTATTATTCTGCTGGTGTGCGTGCACAAGGTGGAAATAATGCTGGGCATACTGTTAAACATAAAGGGGTTTTATACAAATTAAATTTACTTCCTACTCCGGCACTTCTAGGAAAGGATGTTTATTTGGGAAGAGCAATGGTGCTTGATCTTGATGTTCTTGCAGAGGAGATTATTCAAGTTAGAAAAGAATGTTCTCCTAAGATAATGATAGATCTTCGTGCGCATGTTATTATGCCATGGCATAAAGAGCTTGATGGCATAAATGAAAGAGAAAATGGCTCCCATGCTGCTGGATCTACTGGAAGGGGTATAGGTCCTGCATATGCTTCAAAACATGAGCGTACAGGTATTCGTGTTTGTGATTTTTTTGGTGATCTTGAGAGAGTTGATGCATTGACAGATCAGTATGCACAACGTGTTGCATTACGAACAGGTCAACTTTTGTATCCAAACAGATATTATGATAGTATTTCTCAGATTAGGGAAAAAGTTTCTTTTCTTGAATCTTATATAGGAGATGTTTCCACTGCGTTACATTTTGCATTTACTAGGGATGAACATGTCTTAGGAGAGTGTGCACAGGCAGAGATGCTTGATGTTGATGGTGCATATTATCCTAGAGGAACTTCTTCTGGCACTAGCGCTGCTGGATTCTGGAATGGCATTGGTGTTGGACCAAGTTCAAAAAATTTAGGACCAGTTATTGGTGTTGCAAAGGCATACCTTACTCGCGTGGGAAATGGTCCTTTTGTTACAGAAATTACTGATACAACACTTGCGAATACTCTCCGTGAAAAAGGTGGTGAATATGGAACGACTACGGGAAGAGCACGACGTGTTGGCTGGTTAGACATTCCTATGCTAAGGCATGCTGTCATTCCTTCAGGCATTACTCATTTAGCACTGACTAAATTAGATATTCTTGGTGGTATGGATGAAATTCCTGTTGTAAATCATTATAGAACTAGTGATGCCATTCCTTGTCTTGCATATGAAAAAGTAAAACCCTATTTTGTTTCTATGAAAGGATGGCCTGCATTTTCTGAGGAAGAATATAAAATACAATTTGAGAGTGGTGTGCGTAATATCCCTCATACTGGATTGAGGCATTATTTACAAAACATTGAAGAAAATATAGGCCTCCCTATAGGTATGATTAGTTTTGGGCAGGAAAGTAGTGCATTTATTTCTTATATTTAATTTTTAGAGCTTTCTTGCAATAATTAATATGTTGTCTCTCTTTTTTGATTTAGAATAAGGGAGACTAAAAGTATACGAAAGAAGATTTACTATGCTTGAAAATTTCTTATTAGGCATATCAAACATGTCTATCGTTCGTATTTTTTTTATTTCAAAATTATTTTTTTCTAAAAGTTCTATCCATTGTTCTTTTGGAAGAAGAGAAACATGTGTTTTATCTTGGTAGGCGAACCATTTGTCACCTTTTATTTGTTTGCTATAGGAATTGAGGTTAGGTGTGACCATAATGAATATGCCTTCTTCTTTCAAAACTCTTGCAGCTTCTTTGATCCCTTTTTCTGGATTTTTTATGTGTTCCATAACATCAATTGCAATTACTAAAGAAAAGAAGTTATCTTTAAAGTCAAGCTTTTGTGCATCCATAACTTTGTATTCCGCACCTTGTGAGAGCATTTTGGCTTGTTTTATTGCATGTTCAGAAATATCAATGCCATATTTGTTTGGATAGTCTTTGAGGTATTTAAATAAATAGCCATAAGTACAGCCTACTTCGAGAATATTATCCTCTTTTTTTATTTTTTTTTGAATGAATCTTGCCCAAAACTTCCATTTAAATGATTGTTCCTTATACTTCTCGAAATACTCTTTTTCGTACATTCTTGAAGCAATTTTTCAGAGGATTTATAAATCTTATCTAGTATTTTTCTGGTATGGATGTGCTTATTTTTACTGAATGCCCAACAGAGGATTATTATAGAGCCTTACTTTATTTGGAAAAAAAAGGAAAAGCTAAAGTTCGCTTTCTGGATTCACGAACATTGTATCTCTTTTTTTTGAAGCTGTATAGTTCTCATGCTTTGTTGCGAAAGATTGGACATAGATATTTTGGAAAGCCTTTAGATATTGATAAAAAGGTACGATGGAAAGATGTTGGAAGATCTTTTTTAGGATATTTTACTTTAGTTTTTACACAGAAGAAGATTATTGCACTTTTTGCGCCTTATCATTCCCTTTCCCCTTATCTTTATTTTTTAAAGCTCCTTGGAAAAGATATTGTATTTATGACTTCATGGCCTTATTGGAATGAACAAGAATATGTGCATAGACCACTGCCTTTCGTGAGATTTTTCTGGAAACAATTTTTGCAGAATATTTCTCTTGTTACTATTTCTCAAACCGGGAAAATACAATTGGAGAAATATTCTTCACATGTTACACAGATTCCTCATGCTGTGGATATAGAAACTTTTCATCCAGGTAAAAAGAAATCTTTTCAAGTTTTATTTGTTGGTAGAATTATTCCAGAAAAAGGTATACAGGGAATTCTTGATGCTGCACGACAATTGAAGCATATTCCTTTTGTTTTTGTAGGGAGTGGAAGTGCTGTTTCTCTTGTACAGAATTCTGGGTTGAAGAATGTGTGTTATCTTGGAGAGATACGTGATAGAGAAAAACTTGCACAAATATTCCGAGAGAGTTCTGTGTTTGTGCTTAATTCTTATAAAATCCCTGGATGGGAAGAATTGTATGGGATTGTGCTGTTAGAGTCTCTTGCTTCTGAAACACCTGTTATTAGTACTGATTGTGTTGGGCCTCAGGAAATTGTACAAAAAGAGTTTGGTTTTCTTATTCCACAAAAGGATACGGATGCTTTGAAAGAAAAAATCCAGTACTGTTTTGAACATCAAGGAGAATTGGAAAAAATGGGTGAGGAAGGGAGAACGTTTGTTGAGAAATATTATGATATTGAGAATTTAAGTGGGAAATGGTATGCAGTGTTAATAAGTAAGACTTTTAAAGCATAAAAAGTCTTTTTTTTCTATGGATGATATACCTTTTAAAATTTATAGCAGTACTTTTGAGAAGAAGTTTAAGATTTATGCAAAAAATCTTACTCCAAAGAGAATGCTGAATTATACCAAAGTACAGATGTCTTTGAAAGCAAAGAGCCCTAAAGTTTGGGGAAAACCATTATCTTTGTTTATTGAGCCTACAAATATCTGTAATTTAAAGTGTCCTTTGTGCCCTACAGGAAATAATTCCACACCTAAAGGAAAGGGCTATATGAAGTTTGAGGATTATACAAAAATTATTGATGAATTGGGTCCTACTGCTTTCTCTGTCACTTTATGGAATTATGGTGAGCCTTCTTTGAATAAGGATTTTATTCGTATGATTAGGTATGCAAAGGAAGCAGGCTTGAAAGTTATTACGAGTACGAATGGATTTATTTTTCGAAATAAAGAGCAGGTGCAGGAGCTTTTAGAGTCTGGGTTAGATGAATTGATTTTGGCTGTTGATGGTGCTTCAAAAGAAAGTTATGACAAATATCGTATTAATGGGCATTTTGAAGAGTTGATTCAAGGAATTAAAGATCTTGCTGTTGCGAAGAAAGCACAGGGAAGATATTTTCCGTATTTGAGCATGCAGTTTATTATTATGAAAAGTAATGAACATGAGGTTGAAGAAATTCAAAAAATTGCAAAAGATTGTGGTGTGGATGAAATTATTCTTAAGACTGTGTATCTTTGGAATGATCCTGAGATGGCTGAGAAATATCTTCCTACTGATAAAAAATATTCACGATACCTTACAGATGAGGGTGTTGCATGTAAAACATCAATTCGTCCTGGTTGTGATGGCTTATGGATTGGAATAAATATTAATTATGATGGGACTGTTGTGCCTTGCTGCTTTGATACACATGAAAAGTTTATTTTTGGAAATGCTGTGCATACGGAAAACTTTATGGTTGATATATGGAATAGCAAAAAATTTCAAGCTTTTCGAAAGAATGTATGGGAAGACAAAGGGAGTGTAGAAATGTGCAAGAATTGCCCTACCAATACAGAGAGTCAGGATTATGCACGTGTGAAGTTCTCTAATGTTGCAGTTCAGGAAATGGAAGTTGTTGCTTAGAGTAATCTAATAGCTATGTTTCAAACTCTAAATATTTAAAATCTTTTTTTCCTTTTCTTTATCCATGTCAGTCATTCTTTATGTTATTTTAGGGGTGATAGTAGTCTACCTTTTCTCTGGATTACGACTCTTATATCAATATGAAAGAGGTGTTGTTTTTACTCTTGGAAAGTTTAGTCATGTGAAAGAACCTGGATTGGGCTGGATTATCCCGATTATACAAACCATGAGACAAGTGGATATGCGTATTCGTACGGCTGATATTCCAAAACAGGAAGTTATGACAAAGGATAATATTCCTGTGCATGCGAATACTGTTGTGTATTTTCAGGTTGAGAAGCCTGAAGATTCTATTATTAAGATTGAGGATTTTGAGTATGCAGTACAGCAATATACACAGGCAGCATTACGAGATGTTGTGGGAAATGCAGACTTGGATGTTCTTCTTACAGAAAGAGAAAAAATTGCTACAGCTATTAAGAAAATTATTGATTCTGAAACTGCTGAATGGGGAGTGAATATTGAGGCTATTAAAATTCAGGAAATTGAATTGCCTGAACAAATGAAACGAGCAATGGCAAAGCAAGCTGAGGCGGAAAGAGAAAAAAGAGCTGTTATTATCTCTGCGGAAGGAGAGCTTAAGGCTTCTGAGAATTTGCGAAAGGCTGCGGATAATTTAAGCCCTGTTGCAGTGCATCTTAGAACGTTACAGACTATTAAGGATATAGCTGCAGAACCTTCACAAAAGATAATATTATTTTTGCCTTCTGACCTTGGAGAAATTGCTAAGCATATTGTGAAGAAATAATTAATAATATTCTTCTTCTTTACTTTTTTGTTTTTCTTGTATTTTTTTAGAACTCCTTTTTGGAGTTTCTTCTTCTACAGTTCTTTCTTGCTCTTTTAGAAGGGGATAGATTTTTGTGTGTAATATGCTCCCTTTTTTCGTTAGGGTTATCTTTTTTGTCTCAGAGAGGTGTCCATATTCTTGGGAGTATATTGTTTTTTCTATAATTGGTTCTTCTTCACATTCTATACAGATCTTCTTATCCAAAAATACCTTTTTCCCTTCTTTCTCTATTTTTATTTCTGGATGGAAATAAAGGTTTAATTCTAGATCTGCCTCCTCTTTTAAACGATCTGTTATTAAAATCTCTTTTTTTATTTTATTGTACTCCATTTCTCTTGTAATACTATTGGGGTTATAGCCAAAATGTTTTCCTATAAATATATCCTGTATTCTGTTTGTTTGCCATTGGAAGCAAAGTGCCTTTGTTTTATTTCCCATATCAAAAGGGGTTTCTTCCCGTATTATATTTTGTTCTTGCTTATTTACAAGAAGTGTATTGTGGTATGCAGTTGATCTGAGAAGATTTCTTGTTTTTTTGTCAGATGTATAGGAGTATGTTCCAGGATGGATAATATAATCTTTTTCTTTTGTGCTCAACACAAAACTTAGCTGATCATTATGCCCATGGCCTCCAAAACCTTTTCTTCCAATGTCTCCACAGTGAATCATGAGAAAAAAATCTTTATCTCTCATGATGTACCAATCTGTAAATGCTTTTGATTGGAGTTCTTCTTCTTTTGTTTCTATCTTATTGTATTCTTCTTTGTTGATAAGCAATTGCAGTTTTTCGTGGTATTTGCCTTTTGCTTTGAAATCTGCTCTTTTGAATAAAACTGAGGCTATGGAAAGAAGATCTCTATGGTCGTTTGTATCCTCATCCCAAATATGTAAAACTCTTCCATTATCTGTATCTCCAAATGCTGGTGCTTTTCCAGTTGGAGAAGTGTAATACATAATAAATTCGTGCATATTCTCCAAGCGTTTTTTGAAGATATCTGAAAAAGAGTTCTTTGTTCTCTCCCCTAGTATATAACTTAGAAGAAGAATTTCTGTAACGAGTCTATGATAGTTTAGTGATGCTTCGTAATCTACACCATCTTCTGAAACTTGTTTGAGTATTTCTTTTTCTAATTCTTTTTTTGCGAAAATTTTCCACTTTTCTGCTTCTTTACAATTTTCTAGTGCTGTGCCTATAAAGAATAACCCCATACAATCAGAAAGATAATGGTTTTCTTTTGCTGGGCTCCATTCCATATTGCTACGGATGAATTTTCCGTGTACATACAGTTGTTTACTAAACTCTAATGTAAGTTCTTCTGTGTATTCTTCTTTGAATAGTTGGTAGGCTTGTATCCAGTTGATTGCCCGAATGGAACATTCCATTGGAGTAACCCAATTGATGCCTATCTCGTAAGGATTCTCTTGAATCCAGTTGAGTAATTGTTTTTTGTATTCTTCAAAGTACTTTTGGTCTTTTGTTTGTCTGTATGCTAAACCTAAAGTAACAAAGTGATGGCATTTACTTAGTTCCCAAGGAATCTTTTTATCTCCATCAGTGTCATATTCTACTTTTGAAAAATATTTTTTCTCCCAGACTTTTCCTGAGTTGAAATCTTTGTGCCAATTTATTTCTGTAAGTATGTATTGCTTTCCTAAGAGGTTATATTCTTTTTTAAGAATAGATTCTGCTTTTTGTATTATATCCTTGTTTTCTAGGACTTTTTCTAAAAAAATAGATTTTGTGTTTAGGGTTACATCTTTTACGTTAACTTTTTGAGAATGGAGTTTTGAGAAAACTGTTTTTTTTAGGAATCTATAACATTTTATGTGTATGGTCTCTGGATTTTTTTGGATTCTCTTAATAATGTTTTTTAAATTACCCATAGTGTTATGGTCTTATTTTGTACTGCTCTAGGAAAAGAGGTACTCCTTTGCGTATTAAGTCTGTGATTGGATATTCTGTGAATGCATCTAGGCCTTTTTCTAGAAGTACTTGTTTAGGAATTGTCACTAATTTGCTATGCTCCCAAGCATCACTTGCTTCTTTTCTTTTTTGTTCGAGTTCTGCGAGGGATAGATCAGTACTCATTCTTGCAATTATGTTATGCCCATTTGTCTCAGGATTCTCGTGAATTCCAAAAATTTCTAAGCTATACTCTTCGTTTGTTAGGCCTAATTCTTCTTCTGTTTCTGTATGAAATGCTCTTCTTCCTATATCTTCTGATATGCCAGAGTTACGGTAATCTGCATGTCCTCCAGGAATGAATCCTATTTTTCCAGATTCTACAGATCCTCCACGCAGACCAAAAATAAGATCCCTCTCTGTTTCTAGGATTGCTGTTACTGTTAAAGGGCCTGGGACATTTTCTAATGTCCTATCTTTTTTAAATGCAAGGTCTGCACGATGTGGATGTATAGGGTGAAGATCTATATATACATTATTTTCTTTTTGGCTTATTTCATCTATCCCATATATCATCTGGGGAAATTTCATTCTCCAAATTTTTCCCTCTCTGACTTTTTCTTCAATAGAACTTCCTTTTCTTCTTAGTTCTTCATCTAATAGTATTAGATCTGCTTTGCGCATTTCTTCTATATTAGTTCTATATTCTGTAAGATGTTCTGGTACTGTTACATTATATCTTATTTCTAATGGCCTTTGATGTGAAAAATATTCCATATGAGTGGCAGATTATGTCAAATTTATAAAGTTTACGAAGAACGTCGAGTAGTTAGATACTCTATTTTTATCACTTCTTTTTTGTTTTCATAAGTTTTATAAAGCTCTGAAAACAGAATTTGTATTTATGGCTTTTACAAAATTACAGGTTGTTGAGACTAAAGTTCCTACTGAGCATAGTAATTTAATTGTTCTTAATCCAAGAATAGATCAGATATTTATTGATACATTTGGAGAGAGAGCATATCGTGAATATAGAGAAGCATGGGCTATAGGAACAAAAATTGAAGGACACCAAAAAGATTTTCCTATACAACTTGATTTCGAGTTAAATTATTCTTGTAATTTGCGATGTCCTATGTGTACTTGGAGTTCTGAAGTCTCTAAGGATAGGTCTTGTTTTGATTTAGAAAAGTTTAAAGAAATAATTGATGAAGGTGTGAAGAAAGGGTTAAAAGCAATTCGTCTCAATTATATTAATGAGCCTCTTTTACGGCCTGATTTACATCACTTTATTACTTATGCGAGATCAAAAGGGATTATTGATATTATGTTTAGTACAAATGGGGTTCTTCTTAGAAAACAAGAACAATGTGAAGAGCTTATAAAAGCTGGTCTTACTAAAATTCAGTTTTCTGTTGATGCTGTTACTCCAGAGACCTATGCTCAAGTGCGAGTAGGAACAACTTTGGAGAAAGTACATCAAGCGATAGATCTCTTTATTTCTGTAAAGAAACAATTACAAGCTGATTTGCCTCTTATACGAGTTAATTTTGTGTTAGGCCCTCATAATAAACATGAATTTCTTGCTTTTGCTGAGTATTGGAAATCAAAGGATGTTGATCTTATAGCAACTCAGGAATATTTTCCTTTAGATACGGTTACCCAGAATGGAGTAAAAGTTCTTAATTTTGATAAGGATGGTACAAAAAAATCTGAGATTGGGAGATTTCATTCTTTTAAATGTTCAATTCCTTTTCGCCAGATGACTGTGAGAAATAGCGGAGAAGTACTTCCCTGTTGTTCTTTTTATGGAGCAGAGCTTGTTTATGGAAATGTAAACAAAGGAGAGACTATAAGCCAGTTATGGAATTCTCCTCAAATGAAAAAAATGAGGGCTATTCATAAAGAAGGTAACTATCAGGATAATCCTATTTGTAAAAAGTGTGTAGAAAGCCATAGTTATGTTCTCGATTAATATCTCTTTTCTAGTTTCCATAAGTTTTAAATAGAAGTGTATTGAGCTTTACATTTATGAAAATAGGAATAGCAATTACCCTTTATGATAAATTTGATGAGCTAAAAATTCTTGTTGATATTATACGAAGTAATTGGAAAGGTAAATATTATATTGCTGTCTCTAGTAATCATCCAGATGCTCAAAAAAGAATGGAGGGAATTCCAGTAGATGTATTTATTCAGGCGAGAGATATTTACTGGACTCCTGGCTTAGCTTATATCCGCTCCATGGTCAATATGACCTGTCGTATTCAAGATAGCCTTCAACATTCTTGTAAACTTGCCATGACATTGCCTGTTGATTATGTTCTTCATTTGCATACAGATGCATGGCCATTAAAAGAATCTGAGGTTTTAGATCTTGTATCTTTTATGAAAGAACATAAAATCATGTTTGCAGCAAGAGGTATGGGTCTTGCCAAGGCTCGTCCTGATTGTCCACTAGGGCATATAGATGATATGTTCTTTATTTTTGATACTTCTTATGTAAAAAAGGTTGGTTTCTTTGATTATGATCCGCTGGATATGCTTCCTGATAGATTGACTGTTCATGGAGTCCTTTCTCTTTTGATTGTCTCTAAGATTGGACTAAAAAATTTTTATCTTTATGAGAATCATACCAAACAAATATTCTGGGATGGTCAAAGAGCTGATCCTTATTTTGAAAGAGGGAAACCAATGATGTTTGATCTTCAAAGGGGGTTTCTCCATGTTCATTCTCAATCTTTTCCAGGGGATTTAGGAAAGAATTTGCAGGCTTATTATTTACAGGGTTATGAAATTACAAAAGGATCAGCAATAGAACCATTTTTACAAAAATATCTTTTGCCTAAGGGTGTTTTGTTTAAGAGACTTAATAAATTAGAGAAGGAATTGGATTTGCAACTTCGTTGGAATGGATATTTTCTTCCTCTTGAGAGATTTGGAAGGGATTTTCATAAAAAGAAAGAGTATCTTGAGATGCCATTTTCAAAAAAGCTTCGTTTTCTTGCGGTGAATACATCTCGTGTGTTGTGGACGGAACTTTTTGGTAAGAAACGATTAAAGGCTGGAAAGTACTATGGCCTTGAACTTTATCCAGAAATTTCTGTGTGGCCAAGAGACCTTGGAGATTTTTATGCAGAACATTTAGATGAGAAAGATTATTTTTCTAAAGAAACTGTATGGTTTGTAAAAAATAAAAAAGTATAAAAGTTATTTTCTTAAAAATAAAAAATTACGATCGATGTTCTGAGTTTATTCTTCCACTTCCTCTTCCTGTTGCATCTTCTATTCTTATGACATCATCTACATGTGTTGTGGATGCTTCTAAAAGTACAAGATCTGTAAGTGCTTCGACACGATGGACAAGACCTGTAGGCACACCAAAAAAATCTCCTGGGCCTGCTTCAATTACTTCTAAAGCTATCTTTGTTGCTTCACGTGTTCCTACATTCTTCCCTCTGTAAACTTGTGCAAGTCCCTGTGCTATGAAATTTGTTTCGTATTTTTGTTCATGATATTGAAGGCTTGTTACTCGCCCAGCAGGAAGAACAATGCGTTTGAAACAGAACCTTTCATTATGCTGCAACCAGAGTTCTTCTCCTCCTGGCCCCCATGCTTGGGATTTGTCAACTCTGTATCCTTCTCTAAGTATCTTTGGATAATCATCTATAGAAACTATCTGTAAAATTATACCCTCTCTTGTGGCAATGCTCATTTCTTCTAGAGTGGGGTAATAGGACAAAAAATTATTTTGGCCTTCTGCATCTAAGTCTGTAGAAATATCACCAGAGCTAAGTTTTCCTGCTCCTGAAACAACATATATTGCTCCAAAATATTTTACAAATAGTCTTAGATTTATTTTTTGCCCTGGAGTTATTTCCAAACGATCATAGGCATAATCTTCATGTCTATCTAAAGCAATATGATAGCCCCAGGGATGTTCTTGCCTAGCTTGATTTAAATTTTTCATAATGCCCAATGACCTCCATCATTGCATTTATAATTGTTTCATTCACATCTTCATATTTTTCTAATTCTTGTACAATTTTTTTGTATTCTGGAGATGCAAAATGATAATGACCAGCAATCATACAACAGAGGTGCTTGTTTACTTCTGTGTTTTTTTCAAGCCATTTTTTCCATTTTCCACCTTTATAGACTAATTCTAAGAAATTATCAAAACGAACTCCATATTGAAGGCATTTTGTGAGGATAAGCTGAGTTTGAATAACTCCATACTGAGGGGCAATATTCATTGCATCGACAATACCCTTTCTTTCTGCGATTTCTTCTCCGGTGAGATAATCTGCATTATGCTCTTTAATCTTTAATCCTTTCCCGTGGATAACTTCTGAAACTTTTGCAATGAAATCTTTGTTGAATGCCCCTGCTTGATTTATTTCTCGTACAAGAGAGCCAGTTTGTACAACATAGAATTCTGGTTTACAAAAACTTTTAAAAAAATCAATTTCTTCTCCTAAAGCTGAGAGGTCATTAATACTAAATTTTGCTCCAATATTTTCGTCTGTTCCAATTTCTAAATGAATATTTGGATTGAGTTTAAGACAATATTCTATAGCTTTTTTTGATTCAGCAAACATTTCTTCTTTTGAACCTTTGAAATGGCAGAAGTCAATGTGAATAAGGTCAAAGGCATTTTTAATATCTGTTTCAATAGTGCTGTATACATCGCTCAGTTCGTCAATTCCATTAAACCCCGGGCCACAATGGTCTCGACAAATCTTTACATTGCTATTTTTATATTTTTCTTTCATGCCTTTCAAAAACTCAGCATACTCTTGTGTGGACCAATTATTTACATAGCCTTTTTTGTGATCTATTTGATTTTTTGAAGCAATAAGCATGAGTTCCGTTCTATGAAAGTGCGAATATCTATAAACTGCTTCTATAATCTCTGGACTCATTGGTCCAATTCCCTGTTTTGCTTTCATCATAGTTTAAGGACACCTCTTTGTTTTCATTTTTTTGAAGAATTATCCGATGCAACATTGCTTTGCCCATATAGTAAAGCATATTGTCAAAGGGATCATTATGTAATGGAGACATATTTAAAAAGATAATAGCTGTAATTATTTTTACTTTATCAAGATCATATCCTTCTTTTTTTATGAAATTTTCAAATATCTCTTTTGCTTCAAGCAGATCATTTTTTATATGATAATTATAATAAATACTTGAGCCGCTCATATCAAAAGAAAATTTTCCCTCTTTGATTAATTGATAGGAAAGAGTCATTCCTCCATAGAGTTTTGCGAGATCATAATAGACATCTCCGTATGTTACAAGACCTCCAAAATCCTGCCTCCAATCTAACAAAATAAATTTTTGGAGGTTACTTATTTTATCCCTTGTGACTAGAATATTATCAAATTGCAAGTCTCCATGGAAATTACTTGGAATTCCATTTTGGATATAGCTCCAATCTACTTTATTGAATAGATTTCTCAATTGTGGGACGGAAACTCCATTTATACAATTTTCAGAATCTGTAATAAGCCTTTTTTTCTCCATTGCTTCGATTCTCTTCATGGTCTTATCATAGTAGAAAGCTTTACAAGCGTGTGTGAATCCAATTTGTTCATCTGTTGAAAGTTGTTTTTTTGTCCAAAGGTTTCTTTTTGCCCAGTAAAGAAAGTCTGTAACGAGTTGATTGTTTAATACACTATACAGTGTTTCCCCATCAATTTTTTTATAAGAATAAAAATTATCTTTTTTTGTATCAATCTCGGGGCAAAGACCTTTTAGACTTTGTTCTGCTCTTATACATCTTTTATTTACAATATCTGTATTTGCAAAATATTTTACTACTTTTCCATTTATGAAATATAAAAATTCATCGCCCTTACTAAAATCAAATTTTTTTTCTCCTCCAGAAAAATTATTGTTTGTTTCGATATACCCTGTTAATGTTCCTGTGTCTAACCATGTAAATCCTATAGGAACAAGTTTCTTTTCTATGAGCTTTTTGAATCCATTTGAAACTTGGATCTCTCCATTTATTTGTTCAGTATTTTTTTCTAATGCTTGGAAAAATTCTTCATAATCTTTTATTCCAGCTAATCCTATAAATGCAAATTTGTTATCACATTTAATTTTATCGTCTAATTGATATATGAGATTATTTTTAATTTTTACTGTGCAACATCTTTCTGGTTCTCTGGTTGGAGCAATACCAAACCAATTTTCGTTAGGTTCCTGAATTTCTTCTAGGACGATTGTATCTGCAGTGCAAAGAATGAATGAACATTGCAATTGATCTTTACATTGCAAGAGGGAATATCCTGGGCCTGAGCCGGGACCAATATATTTGTCTATTTCCACAAAGGTAAATTTTCTTTCTGGATGGGCGATTGCAAGGTAATCAATGACTGTTTCTTTTTTGTGCCCTACAGCAATGACACATTCAATTTCTTTTGGAAACTTCTCAATAATATATGATATAACTCCTTTAAAATTTACAGGAAGAACAGCTTTACTAATATTTTCTGAAAGAGCACCCATTCTGCTTCCTACGCCTGCAGCAAGAATACAGATTTTATAATTTTCCATTCATGAGCTTTCATAAACTTTCTTTTATAAGGTTTATGCTATTCTCTTGTAGATTTTGAATAAAAATATATAAGAAAATTGCGCTTTTTACTTATAATATACAGATTCTTTTATAATTTCTTTCAATTTAAAAAGGTTTTCTGGAGAGTTTGCAGCTATTGTTATATCTGCAGCTTCAATGTCTTCCCCAATAGGAATGAGATCTCTTGTTTCGTCAACAATTTTGTAACATTCTATTGCACCTCCAGCTTCTAAAACGTGGAGTATCCCTGCAATATCAAATGGCCCGCCTATAGCTGTGGTTATATTTCCTATAACAGTGGGGTTTCCTAATGCTGTAAGTGCATAATTTCCACCATTTGTAAAGAAGTTTGCTTCTTTTGCCCCTAATTTCTCTATACTGCTTGTAAGATTTCTTCTTCCTTCTTGTGTTAAAATTTTTCTTTTTCCATCCATTCTATTGAATGGATGTGTTGCATCTAGAAGAACATGTGGAGGAAGTTTTTGTCCGAATTGTGTGTTATTTACAGAAAGTTTCCTTTTTCCTTGCCATTCTTTCTTTGTATAATCAAATCTTTCTAGATATGCACCTTCTCCCGCTATTGAAATGAAAAATTTTCCCGTTATTGGCTCCATTGTTGCACATGCTAGCACTTTCTTTTTTTCTTGATCATATGCAGCAAGAATGACTGTTGGTGTTGAGCCACCAATTAAAAAGCAACTTGTACCATCAAGTGGATCAAAATATATTTTTATAGTTGAGCTATCGTTTCCTGATGCAGGTCCTTCTTCTGGGTTGATACTATACTCTGGAAAAGCGCGTTGAATTATTGGTAATGCTTGCTCTTGGCTTCCATGGTCAACAATCGTTACAGCAGTTTTGTCACCTTTTACCAAGGCTCCACTAAGGTCTACTTGCCCCAAGATTGCTTCACAAATGTATATAGATGATGCTACAAGCGCTTCTTTTGCACAGATTCTAAATTTATTTGAGTTAAATTTTGTTATCATGTTTTATGTATTTTTATTGGGATTCTTATCTCCTAGGATAATAGTAGACTTTTCTTATGTTGGATTAAAATTTATAAATCATCCTTTTTTGTTTCCTTAAGGAATAGTCTTTCTACTTCTAAGCATGCATCACAGACTGCACCTTCTCCACTTCTTGATTCTGTGATAAAGTGTGCAGCAGCCTTTGCTTCTTTTCGTGCGTTTATTGGTGCAATTCCTAATTTGCATAATTTTAAAATCTCTGCGTCAAAGATGCCATCTCCCATAAATATTGTATTTTCAAAACCATATTTTTCTTTAAACCAGTTTAATCGATCTGCTTCAGGAACGAGATCTACTGTAAAGCCCATATCTTTTATTCTCTTTTCTGTAATTCCAAATCCACGTTTATCTGCAGATATAAATTTGATATTTACTTTATCTTTAATTTTTTTTAATCCATCTCCATCATGTGGCCCAAAAATTTTAAAGGCTTTTCCTTCTATAGAATATAGAAAGTGACCTGTAGTGAGTACACCATCAACATCCAAGATAAAATTTAGTTTTTCCATGGTCTTTTTTTACATTGCAGTTACTATTTTATGCTATATCCCCCATCAACTAAAATTGTCTGGCCAGTAATATAACTTGCTTTATTGCTTGCTAGGAATAAGATAACCTCTGCGATTTCTTCTGCTTGAGCCAATCTTTTTAAGGGGATATTTTTAATTTGTTCTTGAATCTTAGGAGACAAGGTTGTTCGTGTCATTTCTGTATCAGTAAAACCTGGTGCGATAGCATTGATTAGGATATTATAAGGAGCAAATTCTTCAGCCATGCTGGAAGTTATTCTCATGATAGCAGCTTTTGAAGCAGCATACGCTGGCTTACCATTTATGTGGTTATAGCCTTTAATAGAAGCAATATTTATTATTTTGCCTTCTCTTCTTTCTATCATTCTTGGGAGTACTGTTCTTGAAAAATTAACAGTTCCTAAAACATTTGTTTCAAAAATTTCTCTCCAATCATCATTTTTTAACTCCTGAAATGTTTTTGAAGGATTAATCCCTGCGTTATTAACCAAAATATCTATGCTTCCTAATTTGCTTACTTTTATTCTCACATCTTCTTCATTTGTAATATCACAGTAGATATATTTTGCTTTAAGCTCTGAAGCTAGGGCTCTTAATTGTTCGGATTCAGTCTTTCCATGGACTATAACCTCAGCACCATATTTTTTTGCTAGTCTTGCAGTTGTTGCGCCTATTCCCCTTGAGGATCCTGTTATTAATATTACCTTATTTTCTAGGAGGTTATTTTCCATAGCCATTCTTTTCTTTCACAAAATTCCTTTTTAAGGTTTATGATGCTCTCTTGTAGATTTTTATATGGTGTGAGAGCGGAGCTTTTGGATTCCTGCTTTAAGAATGTCTTTTTCTTCTTTTTTGATGCATCTTAAAAGAAAGAGTAATCCTGCATGAATAAAAATTGTAAGGGTGGATAAAAAGATTGTTGTTTTTATATCTGTAGTAAATTGCTTTTTTATTATAAACATTATACTTATAGTACTTAAAATGGCGAGGATAATTCTGAAATGGTTCCAATCAAATGGAAATAGTTTTGTTTCTTTATAGACCATACTAAAAAAAAGAATTGTTGTTATAAAAAAACCAGAACCTGTACCAATTGCTGCTCCTATGATCCCCCATTTTGGAATAAGCAAATAATTGAGAAGTATGTTCCCAAGAATCCCTCCTAATGTTACATACCAGATTGTTTTTGTTTTTTTAATCATTAAGAGGATTTCTCGTGGTACATCAGATGTTGCACCAATCATAAAGAAAATTGCTAAAATAATTAATGCTGAGTATGCAATTCCATATTCTTGTCCAAAGAATATACTTAATATTTCTTTTGAGAAGAGTAGAATAAGAACTAAGCCAAAAGAATTTATGAGGAGAATCCAGCGAATAGTTGTTCTGAAAATCTTTTTGAATTCTTCTTTATTTTCTTGAAGGTAAATCTTTGTTGTTACTGGAAGGAATATGGTCATGATACTTTTATTGACTATAGAAAGAAGGCTTGCTGTTGGTGCGGCTGTATTGAAGAGACCAACTTGTGTTGTATTTTGGAAAATTCCTAGCATGATTGTATCGGTCCAGTTAAAGATCAGTGTCGAAATATTGTTTAATAATAATGGCCAGGAATAACTCAGTAGATCCTTGTTGATCATAGATGTATTTCTTCTGGGCCATACACTTAAAATTCTTTTTTCTAAAAAGAAAAGAGCAAGGAGAAAACTTAAAAATATTGAGAGAGTATAAGAGAGTGCAATGCCAATAACTCCCAAACCAAAATATAATAAAATGATAACAATGATCAGTTTTGTAATATTCTCAAAAATACGAATTGCAGTGTCCAGCTTGACTAGTTGAAATGATCTTAGCGTTGTTTGAATAATAGAACGAAACACTCCAAATGGAATAGATATTGCAATTATTTGGATAATAATCTTTAAATTTTCATTATGGAAGTAGGTAAGAGCAAGCCAATCTGAGAGTATAAACAAAAGAAAGGAAAGAATAAGGCTGAGTGCAAGGCTTATTTTTACTGCAGAAACAATAAACTCTTTTGCTTTCTCTTCTTCTTTTTGGATTGTTCGTGATAAGAGTCCATACAGCCCAGTGTCCATACCAAAAATACAGATAACACTTATTACTCCATAGACTGCTAAACCTAAAGAAATAAGCCCATAATTCTCAACTCCTGTTCGAGCAATAATAATACGAAAAACATAGGTAAGAAGTTTAATGAAGATTGTTCCAAAAAGAATGATTATCGCTGCTTTGGCGATAGTATTCATGGGCTTTTGGTCATTCATCTTGTTCTTTTAGAATATTTTGTTTAAATACCTTCTTAAAGAGTGTTCACTTTGTAAATCTTTATTGTTTCTCCTTTCTTTAGTATTTCGTATTTAAGATCTTGTGTTGAGATAATATAATTATATTCTTCTGCTTCTGAAATGTTTGTTATGCTATAATCCCCATAGATCCAGTATGCTATTACAGTTATAGGTCTATCTTTTGTTTCAAAAACTTTTGAGGGTTTATCTCTGTAATCTATCTCTGGCATGTCATTAATATCGATAAGAAATGTTGCGTCTTTTTCGAGATTAGCATTGATCCATTGTCCTAATTCTACTTCTTCTAATGATGCCCAATTTTTATTTGCATCATAAATGATCATTCCTGTACTGAGTGTGCTTATCAAGAGAAAATATAAAAATAAAAAATACAAAAATCTTTTTTGTTTTAAATTTTTTATTCTCAATACTAAAAAGGTGGCTATGCTTATTAGGATTACTAATGAAACTATTGGGATATTAAAATATTGAAAAATAATCTGTATAACACCAATATGAGCAAGCCCTGCATTGTTTAATGGGAAGAGGGATTTGGTGAGGATAAATGGTGCGGTAATTGTTATAAATAGGAGTAGAATTGTCTTTTTGATATCCCATTTATTTTGCCAATCATTTATAAAAATTATACTTGAGAGGACTAAAAGTCCTAGGCTAATTTCTACATACCTCCCTATTATTCTAGTATCTTCAATATTTGAAAAATAGCTTCCATTGTTTGCTGCGATGAGAATTGTGCCTATAATCAACCAGAAGGTAAGTTGAAGAAAAACTTTTTCTTTCTCACTTTTTTGTTTATATTTTGTTAATGCTAGGATGAAAATAAAACTGCAAATAATTGCACTTACAAGAATAACATAATCTGTGTAAAAGAAAAGCCATAGAATTTTTGCAAGGATATTTGTTCCATGTGTTACATTTTTTATCTCATTTGTATATCCTAATATCCCCGTAAGTGTAAAACCATTTTTTTGGGCCTTTGCAATTAGAAATGGGAGTAGAATGAAAAATCCACTTACTCCCAATAAAATCTTATTTTTTATAATTATCCATTGTTTCTTCATTAAGATGTAAAGCAGCAGAAAAAATACAATGAAAAGAAGAATGATTCCTTGGGTTTTTATAAGTATAACTATCCCAATAAAAATTCCTGCGAGAATGTCCCATTTTCTTTTTTTCTCTGTAAAGGCTTTGAATAATACATACATAGTTATCATTAAGACCAGAGAAAATAATGCTTCACTCATAACATAAAATGAAGAAATAAATATTGCCGGGAGAACTGCAATTACCATTGCAACAAGAATACTTTCTCTTTCTTTGAGAAATTCCTTTGCAAGCTTGTATGCAGGAAAAATGATAAGAGAAGAAATTATTGCATTAAGCATTAAAATAAAAAAATAGACTAGATTCATATTTTTTAAAAATAATAATGGTGAAATAAGCATTGGGAAAATGGTATATTTCTGAGTATTAATTGCAGAACTGAAACTAGGGTTTGCAAAAAATGTTTTGGCCCCTTCTATATGAGTTAAACTATCAGAGAATCCTAAAGGTACAGGGATGAATAAAACCAATAGAATTTTTAATACTATTAAGAGAATAACTATCCCTATAAGCTTAGTTTTCATTTTTATTTTCTTTTTTAAATCTTTTTTAAGATTTGCGAAGCTCTGGTAATTTTGTTTATTTATTAATTATCTAAAAGAATAAAATCTTTATTTCTATAGCATCGTTTGTTTAGCATAAAGCTTATAAAGTAATTCTCATGGAACTTTTATTATGGCCTTATTTTCTTTAAAGGAAGGAAATCTTCCCATCGGAATCCTTACACCTTTTATTCGAGAACAGAGGAAAAATCGTGTTAAACCTTATGTTCATGGAGATGTTCTTGATTTAGGTTGTGGCCAAGCAGATTTTTATGATATTTGTAAAAATAAAATTATTTCTTATCATGGAATAGATGGAGATCCTGCTGTTGTTGCACGAATGAAGAAAAAATATCCTCAAGCAACATTTTCTGAGTTGGATTTTGATGAAGATGCGTTTTCTTTGAATAAAACTTTTGATACCATCTTGATGGTTGGATTAGTTGAACATCTCTATAATCAAAAACATGTCATGAAAGAAGCGAAAAAATATTTGAAGAGTAATGGAATTATTGTTATTACTACGCCTACACCTTTGGGGAATGATATATTTCATAGGATTGGTTCTTCTCTTCGACTTTTTAGTCCTGCTGCACGAGATGATCATGTTGTAATTTATAATAAGAAGAGATTCCAAATTCTTGCAAAAGATTTGGGCTTTAAGATTCTTAAATATAGAACTTTTCAGTTTGGCTGTAATCAAATTGTAGTTTTACAAAATGCTCATTAGTTCCTTAGTAAATTTTATATAGGGATCTATTTTGTATGCTCTTTATGAAAGTACTATTTATTATTCCACCTTATGGTTTTTTTCGAAGTGAAGGAGAGGAGGTTACGCAGAAGAAAGGATTCTTGCCACCATTAGGGCCAGCACTTCTTGCAACAATATTGGAAAATGCAGGTAATGAGGTATGTATTTTAGATCTTCAAGTGGATATTTTTACAGAGAAAGATCTTTTGGATTATGTAAGGAATTATAAACCAGAAGCAGTATGTCTCTCTCTTCTTGCTGCAACGACACCTATTGTTAATCATATTTTTACTCTTTTTCGTCAAAATTTTCCAGATATTATTACTATTTGTGGAGGAATACATGCAAGTATTTATCCTCAACAAACATTAGAAAACTCAGCAATTGATTATGTTATTTATGGTGAAGCAGAATATACTCTAAAAGAATTAATTATCGCTTTAGATAAGAAAAAAGACATTCATGCTGTAAAGGGTGTTTATTATATGAAAGATGGAGTTATGCAGTTTACTGGATATAGACCTATTGTGAATAATTTAGATGAATTCCCAATACCATCGAGAAAATTCTTTGATTTGAAAAAATATGTTCCTCTTCCTAATCAGTATAAACGATTACCTAATACTAATATGGTCACTGGTCGTGGTTGCACGTATTCTCTTTGTACATTCTGTTTTGAGTCTACACCCTTTGTTCGAGAAAAAGGTTATAGGCGAATTAGTGTGCAGCGAGTAATAGAAGAAATTCAATACTTACAAAAGGAGTATAATACCAAGGAAATTTCTTTTTGGGATGATGAATTTCTCATGGGGGGAGATTGGGTTGAGGAATTCTGTGATGCTCTTATTGAAAAGAAGATTGATATTGTTTGGAGTTGTTATGGAAAAGTAAATTATGTTAAACCAGAGCGAATGAAGAAAATGGCAAAAGCAGGTTGTTGGAATATTTTCTTTGGATTAGAATCTGGGAATCAGGAGCTGTTAAACTTTATGAAAAAAGGACAAACTCTTGAGATGATGAAGAATGCTGTGAAATGGGCGCATGATGCTGGGATTGAAGTGCGAGGTTCATTTATTTTAGGATTACCTGGAGAGACACCAGAAATGGGAGAGAAAACTATTGACTTTGCTTTATCTTTGGATTTAGATTATGGGCAATTTAATCTTACGACACCTTATGAAGGGACAGAAATGTATGATGCTTGTAAGGATGAAAAGTATGGAACTTATTATGGGGATGGAGATCATGCAAGCCATACAAATGTTAACTTTGTATTTTTGCCTAAAGATTATGAGAGTCCAGAACAATTGATTAAACTTAGAAAGAAGGCGTATAGAAAATTTTATTTAAGGCCTAAATATTTTGTACTTAAACTAAAAAGTATTAATTCTAAAGAAGATGTTTTTAGGTATTGGAGAGGCTTGGTTTTTCTTACACAAGTTCGTCTTTTAAATAGAAAAGGCGGATATTAATTCTTATGTTTTTTCCTTTTTTCTATAATATAACCTATTTGTTGTAAAACAAAACTAAGACTTAGTAGGATGAGAATCATAGGAAGTTTGTTGTTGCATATATTTTTTTTTATTATATTTTTTGAGGACCATATCTTGTTTTTAATGAATGGATGTACATCCTTAAACTTCTTTTTTATATAATAGTTACCTCTCCCTCGATAAATCTGCCATTGCCAAAAAGATTTAAGGCTTTTTCTTGGTATGTGATTGACTTTTTGTTTAGAGTTATATTTTATTTTTACCCCTAAATTTTTATATCTTTGAGATAATTCTAATTCTTCTCCTGCTGCTAAGGGAAATGTTTCATCAAAACCACTATATTTCTCAAGGGTACTTTTTCTAATTGCAAGATTGCAACTAGAAATATTTGTTGCGAATCCATTTTTATCTACTTTCCACATTTTATCAAACCCCATGGTACCACCCCCTGGGTGGCCTAGTGTAGATATGCTATCTCCTATATATCCAGATGGGGGAATAGTTGTGTTTCCTACACTTACTTGAATATCTTTATTTTGAAATGTTTTTACAATCTCTTCTAACCAATCTTCGTTTACGTCACAATCGCTATCTGTGAATGCAATTATTTCTCCTTCAGAATTGCTTATCCCAATATTTCTTGTTCTTGCAGGTCCTTTATTTTCTATGTTTTTGAATACTTTTTGAGTATATGCCCTTGCAACTTCTGAAGAATTATCTTTGCTACAATCATCTATAACAATGATCTCAAAATCTTTGAAAGTTTGCCTTTTTAATGATTCTAGTGCTTTCTTAAGCAGTGCTGCTTGATTAAATACAGGTATAACTACAGAAATTTTTGGAGTCATATTTTTTAATTGTTTTGTTGCTTTTATAAGATTTATGGAATCCTTTTTTCTTTCTATTTTATTTTAGCCTTTAGAACATTCTTTTAGCCATAATTTGTTTTCTCTTTTTCCATAAGATTTAAATAGAGTTAGACTGCTTTAAAAATTTATGAAAGTTTTGTTTGTTGTTCCTCCATTTGGTGGGATTAAGAAGGAAGGTAAAACTGAGCAGAAACAAGGTTTTTTACCCCCCATTGGTATTGCTCTTCTTGCAACAATCTTAGATCAAGATGGTCATGAAGTAAAAGTTTTAGATATGCAAGTTCAAAATTTGCCTGAACAAAAGCTTATTGATTTTATTAAAGATTATCAGCCTCAAGTTGTTTGTTTTTCTATTCTTGCTGCAACGTCTTTAGTAGCTGCTGAATTAGTGGCTTTAATTAAACAGCATATTCCTCATGTCATTATTGTTTGTGGAGGCCTTCATGCAAGTATGTTTCCAGAAGAAACTCTTAAAGCGAATCCTACTATTAATTATCTTGTTTCTGGTGAAGGTGAATATACATTTAAGGAGTTGCTCCAGGCTTTAGAACAAAAATTAGATGTATCTCATATAAAAGGTTTATATTATAAAAAAGATGAAGAGATAATTTCTACTGGTATTCGTCCCTTTGAAAAAGATTTGAATAAATTTCCTATCCCTTCTCGTAAGTTTTTTACAATGTCTCATTATGTTCCATTACCAAGCCAATATCATCGTTTTCCTGTAGGGAATATGATTACAAGTAGGGGCTGTACGTATTCTCTTTGTACTTTTTGTTTTGAATCTAGTCCTTTTGTACGAGAAAAAGGATTTCGAAGAATTAGTGTTCAACGTGCCATTGAAGAAATTACCTATCTTATTAATGATTATCATGTAAAAGAAATTGCTTTTTGGGATGATGAATTTTTGATGGATCATGAGTGGGTTGATGTTTTTTGTGATGAAATTATCCGCCAAAAAATAGATATACTTTGGAGTTGTTTTGGAAAAGTAAATTTTTGTAGTTTACCTTTGCTTAAGAAAATGGCTCAATCTGGATGTAAGAATATTTTTATGGGCCTAGAAAGTGGTAATCAGGAAATTCTCAATTTTACAAAAAAAGGACAGACCTTAGATATGATGCGCAATGCAGTTAGATGGGCGCATGAAGCTGGTATAGAAGTGAGGGGATCTTTTATACTGGGTCTTCCAAAGGAAACACCTGAGATTGCTCAATCTACTGTTGATTTTGCTATTGAATTAGACCTTGATTATGCACAGTTTCTTCTTAATACTCCTTTTCCTGGTACAGAGATGCATGAAGTTTGTAAAAGCGGAAAATATGGTACTTTTGATGAAAATGCTGGGTTTGAAAAATATACTGAGCATACTGCTTTGTTTCTTCCATCTGGTTATAAAAATAAAGAAGAACTTTTGTCTATTCAAAAAGAGGCATATAAACATTTTTATTTTCGACCCAAATATTTTTTAAGAAAAGTTAAAAATGTTAGGTCAAAAGAGGATGTATTCCGTTATTTTAGAGGTTTTCATTTTTTGCTTAAAACGCGTGTTCTTAAAAACTCAGAATTTTAATTTAGTCTGTTTATATCCATAACTCTTATAAATAGTTTTAAAAGAGAGTTTTGTTTGTATGCGTGCAAGACTAAAAATTCTCATTATTTTTGTTCTTGCATTTCTTCTTTTTTTTAGTTTAGGCATTTATACTCTATTGCATACATCGACTATTATTAGTGAACCCATTTATGTTATGTCTGGATATTACTATCTTGCTTATGGAGAAACATTCAATACAGGACATCCTCTTCTTACTAATATTATTGCGGCAGCACCCCTTTTATTTTTGGAGATAGATACTCCAGACCCAACAGAAATCGAGCATCCATATGAATTTGCTCGGAATGATTGGTTGTATTATGGAGATAATGATCTTGATACTATTCTCTTTTGGTCTAGAATTCCTTTTCTTTTTCTTTCTTTCTTTTTTGCATATTATGTTTTTCGTTGGGTACGAGAGTTATATGGACTTCTTTCGGCTACTTTTGCTTTGATGCTCTATATATTTAATCCAGATGTTCTTTGGTTATCAACTGTTGTTATGACTGACCTCTCTGTTGCAGGGTTTATGTTTGTTTCTTGTTATTATCTTTGGAAATATTTGAAAACGGAAAAAAATTTACCTTTTTTTCTTTGGGGAGTGTTCTTTGGTCTTGCTCTTGCTTCTAAGAGTACTGCTCTTTTTGTGATCCCTATTTATTTTGCGCTTTATTTTTTACATAAGGGCTTTTCTATTAAGATTTTTATTCGAGACTTTTTCTTTCTTGGATGTGTTGCATTACTTATTTTTTCTCTTGTTAATATTAGGGATATTCATCCTATCTATGACTCCAGTAATCCTTTTTATGCACAATCCTCAGAATTTAGAACAGATGAAAGGCTTTATGAACTCACTGAGGAATTTACAGATAATACTTACCTCCAAAAAACATTTGCTTTTGTTTTGAAAGATGTTCCTGTTCCTGGTGCTTCCAGCCTCGCTGCATATGCTGCGCAGTTTAGACATTCGGTAAGCGGTCATTCTCAATATTTTATGGGGGAATACTCTAGTCATGGTGTATGGTACTATTATTTTTTTGAATACCTTGTAAAAACCCCTCTTCCTTTTTTGCTTATTCTTCTCTTTAGTATTTTTTTCTTTATGAAAGTAAAAGCAAAGGAATGGAAAGATGAGCTTAGCCTTCTTCTTCCTATTTTTATTTTCTTTTTTATTACCTCTTTCCTTATGAAACTTAATCTTGGATTAAGGCATATGCTGTTTGTACATTTCTTTTTATTTATTTTTGCAGCTAAGGTATTTCAATTTAAGAAATTTAACCAGAGAATATTTCCTTATTTATTTTCTCTTTTGCTTCTGTTATATATTCTTTTTTCTGTTCTTTTTGCACCGTCTTACATTGCTTACTTTAATGGAATTATTTCTCCTGAAGAAGCGCCTCTTTATGTTATAGATGATAGCCTTGATTTAGGCCAGGATTTAGTTAATCTTCAATTTTATTTAAAAAAAAATAATATAACTCAAATTAAACTTCGCTATGCTGGATTTGAACATCCTGAATATAGGAATATAACCTATGAGAAGTTAGGTTGTGAACCTACTACTGGGATTCTTGCTGTGAGTGTTAATAGTCTTTATGGTGGGAGATTTTGGTATGAGGATATACAAGAAATTGATATGGAATGTTATGCTTGGTTGCGGACTTATGAACCTCTTGCTCGTATAGGGTATAGTATTTATGTGTATAATATTACTGAGGAGAAGCTTAGCCTCATAGAAAAAGAAGATCAATAAAGATTATAAAGTAAAGGCTCTAAAAAAATCTTACATGGATATCTTATTTGTAAGCCCTCCTCTTTCTGTTGATGAAAGGTATGGGAAATCTGTAGGGAATGCTGGTGGGCACTTGCCTCCTCTAGGTCTTGCTGCATTAGCAGCTTATGTCAGGGAGAAAGGAAGAACTGTTGGTCTTATTGATTCTCTTGTGTACGATTACACGAATGAAGATCTTATTAAAATTGCAGAGAAAGATCCGCCAAAAGTAGTTTGCCTCACTGCAATAACTTCTGTGTTCAATCGCTCAACAGAGTGTGCAAAAGCGTTTAGAGAAAAATTTCCTGGAACATTGATTATTTTAGGCGGTCATCATGCAACTATTCATACTTTTAAAATTTTAGAAGAAAATGATTGCTTTGATTTGGTCGTTTATGGTGAAGGAGAATTAACTTTAATGGATATACTTGAAAAATATGAGAAACACAAAACTAAACAGGATTTTCTTAAAGATAAAAAAACACTTTTGACTATTGATGGGACTGCATTTAAAATACATAATGAAGTACTAAAGAATAAACCTAGAGATGATATACCTCATTTAGATGACCTTCCATTTGCAGCACGAGATCTTCTACCAATGGATAAATATATTCCTTTGCCAAATCAGTACAAAAGACTTCCAAGTGTGCATATGCTTGCAATTCGTGGCTGTGTTTTCTCTTGTGACTTTTGTTCTAACCCTGCTATTTTCGGGAATAAATTTCGAGCACGCTCACCTAAAAAAGTAGTTGAAGAAATAAAACATTTACAGGAAAAATATGATGCAAAAGAAATTTCTTTTTGGGATGACTTATTTACTATAAATAAAAAGTGGACGGAAGATGTTTGTGATGAAATGCTTGCACAGGGTGTTGATGTTACGTGGACTTGTTATGCTCGTGCAGACTGTGTCAATGAGAAAATATTAGAAAAAATGGCAAAAGCTGGGTGTTGGAATATTTTTTATGGCCTTGAAACAGGAAATCAACAACTTTTAGATAATATTAACAAGCGATTAAAAGTACAGCAAATTCGTGATGCAGTTAAATGGACAAAGGCTGCTGGCATTGAAATTCGAGCATCATTTATCATAGGCCTTCCAGGAGAAACACCAGAACTTGGAGAACAAACAATTGACTTTGCTATTGAACTTGATCCTGACTATGCACAATTTTGTATTAACACACCTTTTCCTGGGACAAAACTTTGGGATACAGCAGATCAATGGGGAACTTTAGATACATCTAATTTTGATAAGTTTACTATTTGGGAACCAGTCTTTCTTCCATTTGGATATAAAAATAAAGAACAACTTATGAAATTAGAAAAAAAAGCATTTAGAAAATTTTACTTACGACCAAAGTATATCTGGGGAAGAGTGAAGAAGATTAAATCGATGGAAGATGTTAAGAGATATGCAAAAGGTGCACGATTCGTTCTTGGATTTACGAGTTAATAGATTTTATCGTGATGGTCATAATCCTCTAAAATAATAGTTTTAGTATCTTCATCAACAGAAAAGATAAGAACAAAATGTGTTCCTACATGTACACGTTTAAAGCCTTGCATAGGAGATCTAGGATTTTTATAATGATGAGGATTAAGTATAATTTCTTCAGCTTTTTTTGTAATTGCTTCATAAAGGAATTTATTCTTTTTAATAAGTTTAGAAAGTTTCTTATCTAAATGTTCACTAATAACAAAAGTATATATAATTATTTTTCATACCTCTTTCTAAGATTTTCAACACTACCAACAAAAATATGTTTTCCTTTACTAATTTTTTGTAACTTTTCAGTATATTCAGGATGTAAAGCAGGTTCTAACGAATCTTCTTTATATTTCTTAACAACAAGATCTATAGCCATAGATTTATCTCTGAGGCCATATTTAGCTTTAACAATAGATAAAATGCGATTTGTTTCTTCTTCAATATGTATCATTGCTTGTGCCATATATATCATATATATATGGCATATATCTAAACTTTTCTACCTCTTAAATCTCCATAAACCTTAAAAAGCTCGAAAAGGAAAATGAAAAGAATGAAAATCCTCCTCATCTTTCCTCCATATTCTATGAAAGAAAGATATAACAATAATGTTGGAGAAGATATTGGTGGTCACCTTCCACCTTTAGGTCTCTGCTACATTGCTGCAGTTCTCGAAGAAGCAGGTCATGAAGTGAGAATCATGGATTGTCCTACATACAAGCAAACTCAAGAAGATGTAGTTAAGGAAGTCGTAGATTGGAAACCAGAAATTGTAGGTCTTGCAGCAGTCACGATTCTTATCGATCGTGCAGTAGAGATTACAAAAGCAATCAAGGCTGTAGCTCCAAAAACACTCATTGTTATTGGTGGTCCACATCCAACGCAAATGCCTGAAGATACTCTTAGGGATACAGGTTGTGACATGGTTATCAAGGGAGAAGCAGAGCTTACCTTTAGAGATATTGCTGCAAATCCTAAACTGTTTTTAGAAAAAAAAATTGTCGATGGAACAATGGTACGAGATCTCAACACTTTTCCATTCCCTGCCCGGCATCTTTTAGATATGAAAAAATATAATTCTTTACCTAATAATTATAGAGTCTCAGAGAATGTTTTTCAAATGATGACAACACGAGGTTGTCCTTATACATGTACTTTTTGTGCATCTGCAAATGGGAAATATCGTCAAAGAAGTGTAGAAAATGTCATTGCAGAAATTAAACATCTGAAAGAAAAATACAATGTTCAAGAGATTGCATTTTGGGATGATATTTTTACCATGAACAAACAATGGGTCTTAGACTTTTGTAAAGCTTTAGAAACAGAAAACATCACCATTGCATGGTCTTGTGAATCACGATTAGATCTCATAAATGAAGAAATTGTTACTGCTATGGCAAGAACAGGCTGTTGGAACATGTTTTTTGGTATTGAATCTGGAAATCAGGAAATGCTTGATAATATTAAGAAAAAAACAACTCTCGAAATGATCCGAAAAGGTGTTGCCATGGTTAAGAAAACAGGTATTGAGGTCAGAGGCTCATTCATTCTTGGTCTTCCTGGAGAAACACCAGAACAAGGAAGAAAAACTATTGACTTTGCTATTGAATTAGATCCTGATTACGCACAGTTTTCTATTGCAACGCCATTTCCAGGAACAGAACTCTGGAATACTGCAGACAAATGGGGAACATTAGATAAAAACTTTAAGGATTATCATATCTTTGCTCCGGTGTTTCTCGTTAAAGGCTATCCTAATGTGGAAGAATTACAAAAGATGCAACGTTTAGCATTTAAAAAATTCTATTTACGCCCAAAATATATTATAAAAAGAGTATCTAGGATGAGAAATATTAGAGATATTAAAAGAAATTTGAAAGGACTAAAAATGGTTCTTGGAATGTCTGGTATGAATAATTAAATTAATTTTTCTTTTTAGAAGTAAAATATTTGATAACGTCTGCACGTAAGAGATACCAAATAATAACTGTATTAATAATAATCTGTATAAGGCTCACAAAAATTGTCATACTGTCTATATCAATAAATGCAGAAACAAGGCTCACTAAAGAAAAAACTATTCCTAAAGCACTTAGTGCCAATGTAACAACTCTTCCCCAATTTTGGCCTTTCCAAAAAGCTCTTCCTAAAAAGAAGGCTAATACAGCAAGTGCAAGACAAATAACTGCTGCAATATAAAAGAAAGTAGTAAGATCTCCAAATGATTGTAATTGAGCTAATTCCTCAGCAGTAAAGCTTGCTTCAAGTTCTCCACTATTTTCTAGAGAATTGTAGCCAACTGCAACAAAAAGTAAGAGCAATGCAAAGAGCAAATACATTCCTGCACCAACATAATTTAAAATAGAAAGAATTTTTACTCCTAAAAGCTTGTCTTTCATACATTTATGATACAGAACTTCTTTATAATGTTTTCTAAGTAATTTCTACATTTTATATATCTATGAAATTCAAGATCGACAAAGTTTTTAAAGAGGAACTTAAAGACCTATTTATGCTTGTTATAATTACTATCCCTGCTTGGAATGAAGAACAAATACTTGGTGCAGTAATCTCTGAAATAAAAGTTATTATGGATCAGACAAAATACAAATATAAAATTCATGTCCAAGATGATGGGAGCACCGATAACACTGTAAGGATTGCTAAAAAGTATGGGGCTTTAGTTCATTTAAATGAACGGCATAAAGGCCTTGCGGATACATTTCAGGCAGAAATCAAATACTGCTTGGAACTTAATGCAGACATCATTGTACACACTGATGCAGATGGCCAGTACCCTGCAGAATTTATTCCAAAACTTCTTGAGGAAATTGAAAAGGGAAACGATTTAGTTATTGGATCCAGATTTACAGGAAAAATAGAAAATATGCCTCTCATAAAAAGATTTGGAAATATGGCTTTTGCGTATGTTTTTACACAACTTTGCCAAACAAAAATAACAGATTCAACAACAGGTTTTCGTGCCTTTACAAAAAATGTTGCAAAAGATATTTATTTTTCTACAAATTTTACCTACACACATGAACAGCTTATTCGTGCAGCACGCTTAAAATTTAGAATTAAAGAAATTCCTATTTATGCTCGAAAAACAAGAGAAAGCCATTTAATGAAAGGTCCTTTTGATTATGCAATAAGAGCATGGATAAATATTTTTAGAATTTATAGGGATTATAATCCCTTAGCATTCTTTGGAAAGATTGGGGTAGCTCTCTTTACTTTAGGAGTACTATCAAGCTTATGGATTTTATATAATTATTTAGATACAGGAATGGTCGGAGGAATTCCAAGAGTTATTCTAGCAGCAATGCTTATTCTTGCAGGGATACAAATTATGCTTTTTGGTCTCCTTGCAGATATGAAAAAGTAACTCCATAACTCTTATAAAATACTTAAAGGAAAAACCAATATGAAATTTTCAGATAAAATTCTTCTTATTCCAATTATTTTGTTATTTGGAAACTTTCTTTATAGAATCATTAATTTTTCTACTATTCTTTATCGCTTCCCATTAGATATTACCAATGATCTTACTGCCTATATAGCAGATATCCCTTTTTTTGAGATGTATGGATATTTAGGGCATGTTCCACAATGGTATAATGGTTTTATACTTTTTAATATTTATCCTCCTGGCTGGGTGTTCTTTACTTATCCTTTGTATAAATTATTTGGTGATTTGATGCTTGCAACCTTTGTGTCTACACTTCTCCTTTTTGCTTTTGGTTTTCTGATCATTTATTTTTTTGGGAGGGAACTCAAACTTTCTCTGGTGAAAAAAATTGCTTTATTTGCTTTTATTTATGGAAACCCCATGGTTATTGGGGCTGTATTCAAACAAGGGAGAATACCTTCACTTATGGCTCTTGATCTTTTAGTTTTGTTTTTCTTCTTATGTGTTTATTTTAAGGATAGACCTCTGAATATGAAAGCCATTTTTCTTCCTTTAGTTTATGCTGGACTTATACTCACACATCAAACAGAAACAGTACTTGCAAGTGCATTTTTGCTTGGGCTTTTTCTTGTCAAAGATATACGGGAGAGAATTACTCTTGTTCTTCTTATGCTTTTAAGTATTTTATTTTCTTCTTTTTGGTTATTTCATTTCCTTAAAGCAACTTTTGAAACTGGGTTTCTTCAGTTTGGTTATAGCCAATGGTTGCTTGATTGGCATAGTTATTTTTGGAATAATCTTGCTGGAGTGTTCTTAGCATTAGGGTTGTTTATATCCTTTTATCTCTTTTATAAACAGAACAAAGAAGGAAATTGGCTTTTGTTTTTTTCTCCTGTGCTTTTATTTACTTTTCTCTATCTTACACGGCTTGTTATCTTTGTTCCTATATTGAAGAATGTTTATCCTGATCCTTGGGAGGACTTTATCACTTTAAATTTTGTTGTTCTTTTCCTTAGTCTTCAGTTTACTCATATTTCTAAAAATTGGAAAAAATTCTTAGCAATTGCTTTGATTCTTGTTGCTGTTTTATCTGTGGGATATAATATGTTTAAAACTCCTATGATGGAACCTTGGACTGAGCATGGAGAAGAAGCAATTGCATTAATTCCATTTCTGGATCAAGATAGCCATTTCCTTATGTTTAATGAAGAAACTGATGGTACTTTATATTCCCGCTCTTTGTATTCCTATGCTGCCATTTATTATAATATCAGTTCTGCTTCTGGATGGTTTGAAGTAAATAAAGAATATAGCTATGTTCATTCTTTAAATATTTTATATATGGATATATATATCAATGGTAATTGTGAGGATCTTGATACGTTAACTAAGGAGTTTAATACAACTCAACTTTTAGCAAATGGAAAATATTGTCCTATTATTTCAGGGTGTGGTTGGGAAATAATTCAAGAAAGGGGAGATACATGTCTTCTTAATTCATCTTTTGTTTTGCAACAATAATAGATAATTTATATGCTCCTGAATAAAAAGTATTGGCATTTTCTAAAGTAAAATATTTTTCTACGCATGTCTTTTGTTCTTCAAAGCTACGTATATGTGCTCCTCTATCCATCTTCAGAAGCAACCATGCAAGGGGATTTCCTTTCCAATGGCAAGGTTCTAAGAGGATTATCCTTTTCCTTGCAATGGTAGACAAGTTTTGTAAGATTTGATCTACTTCAGCATCAGAAAAATGATGGATAAAACTAGCCAAAAGGACAACGTCATATGACTTTTCTGGGATACTTAATTGAAGAACATTTCCTTGAAAAAATTTTTTTCCAGGATATTTTTTTTGTGCATACGCGACATAATTATTAGAATAATCAACACCTGCATAGTCACCTTGAAATAATTTGCTTAGTTCTCCAGGCCCAGAACCAACATCAAGGACATTCTCTCCATTTTGTAAAGCAACAGCGTCTTTAATACGAGAAAACATTTTTCCTTTTCCAAAAAGTAAAACTGCGCGTACAGAATTATATACAGCAGGCATGTCAAAAAGAGTATACCAAAAACCAGTTGTCTTATTCATTTTTTTTTTGCAATAACACGAATTTCATGTTGTAAATGGGTAAGCCCAGAAATAAAATATAATACACGAGCGGCATTCTTTACAAAAGCTCCTCCCTCAATAGTTTCAGCGGGCATTTCACTTTTTTCTTTCCATATAAAAGAAAAACCATTTGTATCTAAATATTTTTGTACATGTTTTTCTTTAAAGTGATAATTATGGTGAATGGGATGTATCATACGTGTAAATGTAGGAATGGTTTTAAAGCTGCTTACATAAATCCCTTCAGCAAGCCATCCCATGAGACTAGAGTCATTTATTGTCAATACAAAAATAATCCCATCATCCTTCAATACTCTATTGACTTCCTTCAAGAATGCATGCGGATCAGGAACATGTTCAATGACATCCCACATAGTAATAATATCAAAACTTTTATCTTCTACATGAAGATCTTCTAATTTACCTTGCAAAGTTTTAATTCCAAAATTTTCAGAAGTATATTGACAGGCAAATGCAGAAACATCAACACCAGTAACATCATACCCTTCTTTCTGGGCCATGTCTAGGAAAACACCAGTAGCACAACCAATATCCATAAACTTTCCTTGAGGCTTTATTTCTTTTATTTTTTGTAATATATGTTGGAAGTTTTGTAATTTTCCACTTCCTTTTATTCTGCTCTCATACCCTTTTTTACAATCTACAAAAAAATTCCCATGTACTCCATCAAAATAATCTTTAGAATACATATTTTTCACTTGAATAGAATTTTGATCTGTAAAAAGAAGCCCACAAGAAGAACATTTCATAAGTGTATATTCCTTAAAAACAACATATTTTTTTGTTTCTAAACTCCCACAAAGATTACATTTCATAAGAAAAGAAAAAAGAGTACTATTTTTAAAGATTTGGAAACTAAAAAGAATTCCTTCGCCATAGTTTTATTGTTTTTTCTAGACCTTCTTCTAAAGAAACTTTAGCTTTCCATCCTAAAAGAGCTTCTACTTTTGTTAAATCAACTCTTTGATGTAGATAATCTGTACTTTCTCTAAATGGAACAGAAACTATCTTGCCTTTCTTATCTTTACATAACACTGAAAGGAGATCAACAACTTCTTCTAAAGTTCTCTCTTTTCCTGTGCCACAATTTAAAATTTCTCCTCTCATATTTGAAGCAGTAATATCCATTAAAAGCTGAATAAAATCATCTATATACAAATAATCTCTTGTTTGCTTTCCATCTTGAAGCTCGAAAGTGCCACCTTCTTTAAAAACACGCATTAATGTAGGAATAAACATAGTCCCATCCTCTTGTCCTGGCCCATAAATGCTAGAAGGTCGTACAATGATTATTGTTTTTCCAAATTTTATGTGTTCTAAACAAGATTCTTCTGCAAGTAGTTTTGATGTTCCATAGATTGTCTTTGGCTCTCTTTCTGTATCCTCAGAAAAAATGGAATAATTATTGTTATAGACTGAGCTAGTGCTGGGATAAATAAGGAGGTTATACTTGATGGAAGAAAGCGCATTTAATACATTTTTTGTCCCAAAAGCATTTATATCAATAAGGTGAGTTTGTTCAGGACTTTCCCTTAGTGTACTTCCAGCAAAATGGAAAATATACTCAGGTTTTATTTCTTGAATTACTTTATGAATTGCTAAAGAATCTCTAATATCTACAATATATTGTTGATAAGTTTTTACTCTGCTTGAAGTTCTATTTAAAGAATAAACTATTGCTTCTTCTTTATGTAATCTATCTACAAGATGCCTTCCTATAAAACCATTTGATCCTGTAACAAGGCATTTCTTATTTTTTAACATTTCTAATAACAAATTGAGGTTTATTATTTACATCCAAAAATATACTCCCAATATACCTCCCTATAATTCCTATTACAAAAAGGATGATCCCTGAAAAAAAAGTAACTGCTAAAATAAGAGTTGTAAAACCACTTACATGTATGTCAGTAAGGAAGTAAGAAATAAAATAGAGGAAAGCTAAAAAAAAACTGAATATGGAAAAAAAGAATCCAATAATTATTGCCAAAGTTAAGGGATAAGTTGTAAAATTAAAAAGAATATCTAAGGCCCATTTACTTAGCGTCCAAAAATTATAATTTGTTTCCCCATACTTTCGTGAGGCATGACGAACAATTACATTAGAAATTCTTTGTGGTGATAAAACACGTGCAATATAAATATCTATATGAGGGTTTTGGCTTTTGAATTTTATAATTTCATTCACAACTTGTCTATTAATAATTTTAAAAGCACTAACCTTCATCTTTAAACCAATCATTTTGCTGAAACTTCCATACACTAGTGTTGAAGCAATATTTCTATACCACACATGTTTTTTCTTTAAATATTTCCCATAAACAACATCATAGCCTTCATCCATCTTAGAAATTAATTTTGGAATTTCCTCAGGAAGATGTTGTAGATCATCATCCATAATGATCATTCTATTTCCAGAAGCAAAATTTAGTCCACACATCAATGCATTATTCTGCCCAAAATTTTTCATTAACTGAACTATTTTTACTCTTTTATATTTTTCATGCAACTTTTGCATGACTTCCCAGCTTTTATCTCTACTACCATCATCAATAAGAATTAACTCAAAATCTTGATGTAATTTTTCAAAAACAGGAACAAGTCTATGGTGTAATTCAGATAGAGACTCTTCGCTATTATAGACAGGAACAACAACAGAATAATCTACATTAGTCATGAGATACACCGGAAAACATTTCATTCGCATATGCAAGGGACTCAAAGGTTCCTGCATCAACCCAATCTCCATCAAGAATATCATAACAAAGTTCCTGATCTCGAATATAGGTATTGTTCACACTTGTTATTTCATATTCTCCTCTTGCTGATGGCTCAATAGAGCGAATAATATCAAAAACTCTCTTGTCAAACATATAATAGCCTATAACTGCAAAATTAGATTTAGGTAAAGTCGGTTTCTCTTGAATTTCTAAAATTTGTCGTTCATCTAAGGCAGCAACACCATATCTTGAAGGGTCATGGACATGCTTAAGCAAAACTCTTGCGCCTTTTTCTTGCTCTTGAAAAGCTTGGACATAAGGGGCTATAGAAGCTGTAGTAACATTATCTCCAAGAATAACAACAATTTTTTCATTATGCGCAAAACCTTCAGCAAGTCGTAATGCATCAGCAATTCCTTTCGCTTCATCTTGAACTTTATATGTCAAACTACATGCAAGATCTTTACCGCTACCAAGAAGAGTAACAATATCTCCCATATGTTGAGAACTTGTAACAATTAGAATATCATCTATTCCAGATTCTACTAATTTACGAATGGGATTATAGATCATTGGCTCTCTGCCAACAGGTAATAAATGCTTGTTTACTGCTAAAGTCAACGGATACAACCTTGTACCAAGGCCTCCTGCTAAAACAACTCCTTTCATTTTAATTTCCTCCACCAAGATTCATTATTTTTATACCACTTAATAGTTTCTTGTATGCCTTTTTCAAAATCATAGTGAGGACTCCAGCCGAGTTCACGAATAATTTTACTAGAATCTAAAAGATACCGTTTATCATGCTGTAATCTATCAGTAACGTACTCTTTCAAAGAATCTGGCTTAGCTAAAACACTTAAAATAATACTAGTAATTTCCTCAACAGATTTTTCAACACCTGTGCCAATATTATATGCTTCTCCTATTTTTCCATTTTCTAAAATCAAATCAATAGCTTCTGAGTGATCATCAACATGAATCCATTCTCTTTTATATGCACTACTTCTAAACAAAGGCAAATGCTTATTCTCAAGAGCATTTGTAGCAAAAAGAGGAATGAGTTTTTCTGGGAATTGATAAGAACCATAATTATTACAACAATGACTCATTGTTACAGGAATTTGGAATGTGTGATAATAGGACATAACAACATGATTTGCTGCAGCCTTGGAAGCATTATAGGGAGTTTTTGGTTGATAGGGATCAGACTCTTGAAATTTTCTCTCTTCATTTAGTTCAAGTTCACCAAAAACTTCGCACGTTGAAATTTGGTGAAATCTTTTTATATGTGCGTCTTTAGCAGCTTCTAATAACATTTGCGTACCCAATACATTTGTTCGAAGAAAAATAGATGGATCAAGGATAGATCTATCATTATGGGATTCTGCTGCAAAATGAACAATATAATCTATTCCTGGAAGAAGTTTTTTAACTAAATCAATATCTGCTATATCTCCATGAACAAATTTATATTGGGGATTATTGGCTACATCAAGAAGGTTATCCAAATTTCCTGCGTAGGTAAGTTTGTCTAAATTTATCACATGGCAATTGGGATATTTTCTAAAAAGATAATGTATAAAATTACTCCCAATAAATCCGGCTCCACCTGTAACAAGATATTTTTTCATGACATTCCCTAAATGCGTTAAAATTTAAGTCCCATTTATAAATATTCTGCATAGTATAACCTGAGTACTTTTCTGTAGTCATTTTAGCCAATATCTAAACTAAACAGGCTTCCTAGACAAAGAAAGCTTTTAAGTTCTAAAATCTTAAGAATAGGAAATGAAATCAGAGATACGTATCATTCTTGAGATTCTTTTCTGTGCACTCATCCTTCTTTTTCTTATTAGTAAGATCCATATTAGAGAAACTATAGAAATTCTTAGAACAGTAGATCTGTTTTGGATAAGTATAGGACTTATTGTTTATCTTATTGCATTGGTTATAACTGCATACAGTTTGAAAGCACTCTTTGATTCAATTAAACATACTCCTCTTATGGAATGGATGCGTTTCTATCTTGTAGGCTTTTCTATGGGGCTTATTCTTCCTGGCCGAGCAGGAGATCTTTCCATTATTTATTTTGCAAAACAAAAAGGCTTTGATATAGGGGCAAGTACAGCATTAACAATTACAGATAAACTCATTACTTTGATTATTTTTGGGATCATTGCAGCATTAGGTATTTTTAGTATTCTTCATTCTACAGAACTGTATTGGGGTTTATTCTTTGCACTCCTCTGCATTATTGCAGGGTTATTTTTATTTACACCTCTAGCAAGAAGATGGACAATAAAGGTTATAGGAAAGTATGCAGACAAATTCCAAGGATTCTATAAAACATTTAGAAATCTTTTATCTTATCATAAAGATAAAGTTTTTATTAATATTTTTATCACTTTTTTACGCCCATTGGGAAATGCTTTACTTATTATTCTTATTTTCAAAGCAATGGGTATAGATGTATCTTTTCTCTATGCAATTCTTATTAACGCAGTAACCCTCATTGTGAGTTTAGTACCACTCACACCAAATGGTTTAGGAATTCGTGAAGCTGTTGGTACATTTTTGTTTAGTAGAGTAGGCGTTCCTCTAGAAGCAACTGTCGCAATGTATATCATTATTCTTATGATGAATTATACGACAGGAATTATTGGAACTGGGGTATACCTTTTTCATGATGGTCGCCAGAAGTCTAGTAAACCTTAAAGTTACTTTGTACAAATTGTATAGATTGTAAATCTTTTGTTATGAAACTGTTTTATAACTTTTAATTTTGTCTTTTCTATAACTTGTTTTATTTTCCCTGGTGTAAAATGATGAATATGGCCACCAAAATCTTTGTAAAATGGTTTGCTTAGGAGATAGCCATAAACTAAACATTGTATATTGAAAAGAGGATACCATAGGCTTAAGGGAGAATCATAAGGGACGGATATAATAATTTTTGCATTAGGCTTTGCGATACGAGTGGCTTCTTCTAGTACCTTTTGAGGATCCTCTACATGTTCAATTATTTCACTTAATATGACTATGTCTGCAAAATTATCTGTTAGAGTAATATTCTCTAAATTTACACAAATATATTCTTTTAAGTTCCCTTTTTGCTTTGCATGCTCAAGCATGGCTTTGTTAATGTCCACACCTATTACAGGAAGTTTATTCTTATTCCATGCAGAAGAACCACAACCCATGTCTACGATGATTTTCCCTTCTTGATAATTTTCTTTAACTAAATTATTGAGGATTTCATATCGTTTTTTATGGAACCATCTTCGAATAGGATTTAAGCTTTTTTGAGGGAGTTCTTCATAATACTCTGGATGAACCTTTTCGTAAAAATCATTATTTGGCTTCAATTTATATCCCTAAACTTTATTTCCTTATTAAATATTGTTATATTTTAGAAGTACAGAATTTTTATAAATCTCTTTTTCTTTTAGCTTTCTATGCCTAGCTGTGAAATGTGTGGATATATTGGAGAAAGCTTTCATCGAGCAATTGTAGAAGGGACACTGCTTTCCCTTTGTGATAAGTGTGTTCGCTTTGGAGAAGTTGTCCAATTGAAACAAGTTCCTAAAGATGTAATTGATAAAAGGCTTGAATATTATAAAACGCATCGATATAACTCTATGAGTTTGCCACCAGATTTCTCAGGTGATGAAAATATTGTTAGGGATTATGCACAGCGAGTAAGAAATGCGCGAGAAAAGACTGGAAAAACTCAAGAAGAAGTTGCATTAGATCTTGCTGAAAAAAGTTCTGTATTACAAAAAATAGAATCTGGACATCAGGAGCCTACTATAAAATTGGCACGAAAGCTAGAGCAGTTTTTTAAGATTGATTTGGTGCAGAAAGAAGAGAAAACTTCCGATGAAGATGTGGAAAGTTATCGAAGTTCTAGCACTGGTGTTACGATTGGTGATGTCATAAAGTTTAAGAAGTAATATTCTTTTCCTTCTTCTATGAAAAAAAAAGATTTGGAAGTTTTATTATCTCAGTTCCAGAGTTTTGTGCAGCCTCAAGTAAAATTGGAACAGTACCAGACTCCTTCTTCTCTTGCTGCTGATCTTCTTTGGGATGCCTATCAGAAAGGTAATATTCAAGGAAAAACTCTTGCTGATTTTGGTTGTGGTACAGGAATTTTTGGTCTTGGCGCTTTATTTTTAGGTGCGAAAAAAGTGTTTTTTGTTGACATTGATGCACGTGCTCTTGCTCTTGCAAAGCAGAATTTAGCTTTTTTAGAAAGATATTTACATGTGAAGTTATCTGTTTCTTTTCATTGTGGATCATTGTCTTCATTCACTCAAAAAGTTGATGTTGTTTTTCAGAATCCTCCTTTTGGAACAAAAGATGTGCATGCTGACCAAGTGTTTTTAGAAAAAGCATTAGGAAGTGCAGATCTTGTTTATTCTTTTCATAAATTTTCTACAAAAAAGTTTGTTGAAAGCTTTGCTGAGAAAAGAGGATTTAAGATTGTAGAAGTCTATCAATATACATTCCCTCTTAAAGCACAGTTTTATTTTCATACTTCACGAGTAAAAAATATTGATGTTGGATGTTGGTGCTTTAAAAAAAATTAAGGCTTATATTCTTTTTTTAAATCATTATATTTTATTTTTGTAATCTCATAAAACATCTTAAAACTATCTTTCATTGGAGAGAGTTTGCTATTCCCTTTATCTATCCATGTTACTGGAATTTCTTTTATTTTATACCCTAGTTTTTTTGCAATGTATAATATTTCTACGTCAAATGCCCAGCGTTGTAAGGTTTGTCTGGGGAATATCTTTCGTGCAGCTTCCTTTTTGAATACTTTAAATCCACATTGTGTATCTTTAAAATCCTTCAAGACCATATTTTGGACTAAAATAGGAAATGCTTTTCCTAAAACTTGCCTATATTTTGTTTGTGCAACTTCAATGTTTGCTCCTTCTATGCTTCGTGAAGCAATTGCAATATCATAACCTTCTTCTATACTTTTGAGAAATTTTGGCAGTTCTTCTATAGGCGTTGCAAGATCTGCATCTGTGAAGAGAATGAGGTCATATTTTGCATTTATCATACCCAGTTTTACAGAAAATCCTTTTCCCATATTTTTTGGATTCTGGATGAGTTTGACTTTTTTAGCCTTGAATTTCTCTGCTATATCTGCTGTTGCATCTTGAGAACCATCATTTATGACTAGGATTTCATAGTCTGAAAAGTTCTTTTCTCCATAGTCTATTATTTTTTGCAAAGAATATTCTAAGCTCTTTTCTTCGTTGAAAGCAGGTATAACGATTGACAATTCTCCCATGAATTTGCTCTCTTTTAAGGCCTTTAAAAGGATTATGGAGTTTTTGTAGCTGTATGGAATTCTGGCGAAAAGCTTAAAAAGGGGTATTGAACTCTAAAGTGATATGGAAATTAAAGTTCTTGAAAATGAAAAAAATCGTCTACGATTTGAAATTGTTGGTGGATCTCATACTCTTGCAAATATGATTACAAAAGAGCTTTGGAATGAAGGAGATGTTACTGTTTCTGGGTATAATCTTATGCATCCACAAACACAAAATATTGTTATTCTTCTTGAGACTACAAAAAAGGATCCTAAGAAAGTCCTTCTTGAAACGCTTAGCAGCATAAAAAAGAAGAATACTGAGTTTAAAACACAGTTTGCAAAAGCAATGAAATAAGAACATATTTAAAGTACTTTTTCTTTCTTCTTTGTATGAAGGATTCTTTCAAAAAAATCTATACTTTTATTTTTCATGATGATTCTGCTCTTTCTTGGATTGTGAACATTGTTTTGGCTTTTTTGTTGGTAAAATTTATTATTTATCCTGGTCTTGCATTGCTTTTAGGCAGTTCTCTTCCCCTTGTTGCAGTAATTTCTGGGAGTATGGAACATGAAGGTTTTGCTTTTGATGCATGGTGGGAAGCAAATGGACAATGGTATGAAGAGCAGAGTATTACAAAGGAGATGTTCCTTGATTATCGTTTTACAAATGGTTTTGATAAAGGAGATGTTATTGTGCTCGTGGGAGTAGATGAAGTTATTGTAGGAGATGTCTTAGTCTATACTTCTGCAAGTCATCAGTACCCTATTATTCATAGAGTTACGTATATAAATGAAGAAGAACAAAGTTATATTATTAAAGGAGATAATAATGATGGTTCAGACCCTTTTGCTGTAGAAGAAGAGCAGTTTATAGGTAAAGCTTTATATAGGATACCGAAAATAGGCTGGATTAAGATTTGGTTTGTTCAGTTATTGAGCCTTATAGGATTTTAGGAGGAAAGAATAAAATGTTGTTTTGTCCGGAATGTGGAAGTATTATGACTCCAAAAGAAGAAGGGAGAAAGACTATGCTTACTTGTACTTGTGGTTATACACATGTTGAAAAGGAAGATATTCTTATGCGAGAAAGTGTTCGTACATTAAAAAAATTGGAAATTGTTGATGATAAATCAAAGAAAGCATTGCCAAAAACTCAGCAAGAATGCCCTAAGTGTGAGCATAAAGAAGCGTATTTTTGGTCACAGCAAACACGTGCGAGTGATGAGGCAGAAACACAATTTTTTGAGTGTGTGAAATGTTCTTATCGATGGAGAAAATACAATTAGAGGTGATATGAGGTGATAAAACAAAAGACTTTTTTTCTTTTTCATGCTTTTTTTGGTATTGTCTTTTCTCTTTTAGGAGTTCTTTCTCTCTTAGGGCAGTTTGGATATGTCTATTTTATTCCTTTACGCGTATTTACGCTTTCCTTTTTGGAAGTTATGATTATGCTTGTTGGTCTTTTTTTTATTCGTGAAGCAGTGCGAAATAAAAATTCAGAACAAAGGTTTGTGCATTTTGTTGTTGGTTTGGGTCTCTTCTTTTTTGCAATTTTTCCCCTTTTTGTTACCCTAGGTGTTTTAAAATTTTTGCCTTATTATATTGATTTAGAGATGAATGTTTATGTACTTTCTTTTCTCCTTCTTGGAGCTGGTTTGTATATGATTTTTGATAGAGTTTTTTTAGTCTTTTCTTCATAACTGTTCTAGTATAGGAAAGTATAAAAATGGACATCTTATTTTCTCGTGCATGCAACTAACTTTAGCTGAACCAAGACTTTTGAAGGAGAGTATGAATATCATTTCTGAGCTTGTCACAGAGGTTACCCTTCGCATTGATAAAGATAAAATTGAGATCATTGCGATTGATCCTGCAAATGTTGCAATGGTTGATTTTAAATTGCTTTCCTCTGCATTCATGGAGTATTCTGTTCCACAGCCACAAGAGTTGGCTATCAATTTAGAACATTTGAAACAAGTTTTGAAGCGTGCGAAGCCTACGGATACTGTTACGCTGGCTCTTGATGGGGATAAAAATAGATTGAAAGTATTATTGAAAGCTGAGGGAAACAGAACTTTTAATATTCCACTTATTACCATTGAAGAAAATGAACAAAAAATTCCTGTTTTACAATTTGGAACGAAGGTTGTATTGTCTTCTGTACGTTTTGATGATGCAATTGAAGATATGAGTATTATTTCTGAATCACTTTCTCTTCATAGCTTTCCAGATAAATTTGTGATCAAAGCGGAATCTAATTTGAAAGATGCTATGGTTGAATTGCCTGCTCGTGAAGATACTATTATTACTCTAGTGGCTGATGCTGTTAGTTCAAAATATTCTATTGAGTATTTACGAAAAATTTCTAAGGCAAGTAAATTATCTGATGATGTTTCTTTAGAGTTCGGTGGTGATTATCCATTACGAGCAGAGTATAAACTCATGGATAAATTGCGATTGAGTTTTATTCTTGCGCCAAGGGTAAGTAGTGATTAAGAAATCTTTCCTATTAGTAGATATCTTTTTTTCCCTTTAGATAGATTGTTTACATACTGTATATACTTCTCTGTGTTTTTTCTCTCGATAATAATCATTGTATTTGGTAAGCCCATGAATTTGATATATCTCCCTTTCTCATCTTTGTAGATCAAAGAGCCTCCATATTCTTCTTTCCAATCTTCTGTACAATCAAAAATTATATCTATTGCATTTTTGTCTTGTTCTTTTAATACTACTTTGTAATCCTTCCAAGAAAAGTAGTATGCTTCGCCTAAAATATGTTTTATTTTTCTTTGTAAAACTTCAGATAAAAAAGCATGAAGTTCTTTGTTGTCAAAAATGTGCAAAGAAGATGCTTTTGCTTGTGCGAAAGAATATCTATCTGGCCGAGATTCTCTTTTAAAAAATAATATTTTTATTTCTTTTTCTTTTTGTTTATAGATTACTTGTGGGAATATTTTTGTAAGTAAGATGTGAGGAAAGATCTCTTTTGTATTCCAAGCTTTTTGTAGCTTTTCAATACTGTCTTTTTTCTTGTAAATGGGATTTATGATATGCTCCATGCAACCAACCTCCTATGGTGATTCGCTGTTTATTCACAAGAACTTCTTCTACTTCGTGGAATGATTTATTTGTTACTTTAAAGAAGACAAAGGAATTGAACTGAGGAGTAATAGCTTTTTCTTCTTCTCTGGGAATAGAACCTTTTGTTTTGTAGAGTATGAGTTTTCCGCCATCTTGTGCTTCAAGATTTGATAAGTATATCATGAATGCAATTTTTCTCCCTTCTCGTTGGTCATCGTGGGGTAAAAGATAATCTGTATTTTGATATAAAGAAGCAGATATGTCAATGCTTCCATCTTTGAGTTTTATTCCTGTGATTTCCTCCATATATACAAGAAAACTTTTTGATGAAATAAATTCTTTGAATTCTACAAGCTCTTGTGTTGAGGAAGTTGCAAAGTCGTGTGTTTGCATGAACTTAAAGAGATCGGATTCTTTTTCTAGAAATTCTTCTTTCTCTAAAGATTGTAGTACTTTTCTGAGTTTTTGTTCGTTAAAAAAATGATGTAGTTCGAGATGGGGAAAAGGCGTATTACTTTGAAATCTCTTTTTTAGATCTGCAATTTTCTCTTTTTTTCGATATTCTTGTTTTATCCATTCTTGTAGAAACTTTTCAGAGAGTGCTTCTTGTATATTCATTCTTTTTAAGAAAATTGTTCTCTTTTAATATCTTCTCTTTTTCTTCTTCCACTTGAAAACGTAGATGTATAAAGCAATGATTATAAGAATTATTACCCCATAAAAATAATATTTGAATGTATTATCTTCCTCTTCTTCCGGTGCAGATGCTTTTGGTTGTTCGTTTGCAAGTTGACACGCAGCATCAAGACAGCCATTTACACATGGGAGTGTGGTATAGGAAGCAGTTCCTTCTACATTGCAAAAATATTCTTTCATATTTTCACCATCACATGTGTCCTGAAAGCTTTCTTCTTGTTCTGTTACAATGCCTGATTCATATTTGTTTTTTCCGCCATCAGAATCTGTACATTGGGCAGATACAGAAGCAAATAAGAGAAGGATCATAATAAGGATGCTATATTTCATTTTTCTTTCTAATAGTCTTTGTATATATAAGTTTACTTATTGGTAAGCTGTAAAGTAAACGTCACCTAATAAGAAAAATTTTTCATGCCAGATTAAAAGATATCATAACTTAAAGTATAATTATCTGATAGTGACAACACACCGAAAGGTTTAAATATATGTGACTACTTATTACAAAGTATGATAGCAAAATTGAAGTTCGAATCGAATAGTCAGGAAGATTTTGCTAGTTCTAACTATATATTTTTTCATCATCATTTGTAAGTCTGGCTTATTTTCCAGACTGTGAATTTTCTAAATACTCATAGTTCTGGTTTCTAGGTTTAGATCATCATTGTTTCAAATTAACCTATACTCAAAAAATGGCTTGCATCCAAAACTGCAGGAGGTAATGAAAAATGGAAGAAAAAAACAAAATAAATGAAGTGGAGGCTAAGGTGCAGGGAAGCGCGGTCGTCTTCACATATCTTGTAACGAAAGATATAGTTGAAACTCTAGAAAGAAAATTAGGATATTCTTTAGATAGAGAAATAAAGGAAGAAGTAAGAGATTTGGAGAATAGATTTCTTTATGATTTCTGGCAATATATTCCAGAAAATTTGGATAAAGTGGCAGTTAATGCTAATCCTGTATCAGCACAACTTGAAACAATGGTTAGAAGAAACGGTTTTCCTGTAATTAGTCTAGATAGAGTATATTTGACAAATGCCGATGAATATCTAGAAGTAACAAGAATAACAGACCCAAAAACAGGAGAAGTAAAGGTATCTGAGAGACCAGGAAATAGACCCCTTGATGAACAAATTAGTTCTTTGAGAAAATACGAGAAGATCGTTTTAGCTGATGTCGGGGCTTTTGAAGGTGGAACGCTGTTAGAAATTAGTGAAATGTTGGAAAACAGCGGACTTGATATAGAAGAAATTTATCTTGGATTCTCTAGTAACAAGGCAAATAGAAGAATAAATAACAATAGAAAGCTTACTGCTCTAAATTTGTTTGATTTCTATGAATGGATTGAAATGAGAGACTTCTTTGGAATAGACGGAAGAAACGTCGGCATGGATAGTGATACGAGATTGTATATTCCATATTGGGAGAATCTCCCTAAGTGGGCAAGTATTTCTAAAGAAAAAGAACGAGAAGTAGCAGAACTGTGTAAAGATTATAACGGAATTTTGTTAGGATTGTTAAAACAAGAAGAGTATGATGTAAGGAAAATTGGAAGAATGATAAAATATGAGGGAGGTAAGTAAAATGACTCTGTATGAATTAATCATTTTTGATATGGATGGAACTTTGTATAAATTTGACTCTAGTGGAAGAGACGATGCAATATTTGAGAGTGGTTTTTACAAAGAAATCGAACGAAGAGGAATAGACTTTATCATGAAAAAGCTTTCAGTATCTATCTCAGAAGCTCAAAAAATAAGAGAGGACATTTTCAGAAATTATAATGGTGATGTAAGTATAGGATTAGAGAAAGAATACAGTTTGGCCAGAGGTGGCTATTTTGGATTTGTCTGGAATGTTGATCCGAGCAAATATATTAATGTAGATAAAGGATTAAGAGAACTAATGCGGAGTATTCCTTATAGAAGAGCATTATTAACAACTGCACCAGAAGTTTGGGCTAGAAATGTTTTACGACAACTAAACATAGAATACCAATTTGATGGTTTGTGGTTTGGCGATGGAGATGTTAGAAAACCAGATAGAAGAGCATATTTACAAGTTACAGATTCGTTGGGTGTTATGCCAGAAAAAACAGTGATAGTTGAAGATGAACCAAAATATCTAAAACCTGCAAAAGAATTAGGAATGACTACTGTTCTAGTTGGTTCAGAGACTGCTCCTTGGATAGATTATTACATACCAAACATTTATGAAATTCAAAAAATTATTAGAGGTAGATAAAAATGTTACAATCGCACTTAAAAATCGATAAAATAGGAAAATATGTTTTGTTGCCTGGAGACCCTGGAAGAATAAATAAGATATTGAAATATTTGACTGATTCAGAGGAAATTAATATCAATAGAGAGTTTCGTAGTTGTAAAGGAAGATATAAAGGAATAGAAATATCGATGATTTCTACAGGTATAGGTTGTCCTGCTGCTGCAATCGCTGTTGAAGAATTGGCTAACGTTGGAGCTAAAACATTGATAAGGATAGGAACATGCGGCGGCTTGCTTAAGGAAATGCAACCAGGAGATATTGTGATTCCAAACGCCGCAATGTGTTTTGACGGAACAACCAGAGAATATAATTCGAAGATTGAAAAAATTGAAGCAGATAAAAAGGTTGTAAATGCTTTAATAGAAGTAGCAAAGAAACTTGGAGTCAGATATTTTGTTGGAGTTAATAGAACGCACGATGCATTTTATGAACCAACAGAAAATTTTGTGAAGTTGGTAGGAAAAGGCTTAGTCAGTTCGGAGATGGAATGCTCTGCTGTATTCTTAGTATCTAAATTAAAAGGTTTACAAGCAGGAGCAATTTTGGTTATTAATACGCCTGAACCGCCAGAAGAAGTTAAAGAAAATCCAGATATTGTTTATAGATTAGTTGATGAGGATAAGGTACAGAAAGGTATGGAAAACGCTATTAAGATTGCGCTTGAAACGATAAGGATATTTGAAAAGAAATAGTACTTCAATAAGTTATCTGTAACTAAGATGTAATATGCCTGCTGCTTAATTTTAAACTTGTAATCAAAGCAGAAATGTTACTTTTTTTCAATGATTATTTTGCCTTTCTCTAATTTTACCTTAACTTCCTTTCTCAACAAATTGGAATCCTCTACTATCTTTTTAGGCAGATTAACTCTGTACTTGTAGTATTCCGTATCACCTACTTTCTTGTCAAAAGCTTTCATGATCTTCATAAGACAAATTAGGAACCCGAAGTTTTTAAAGTTGTCGATGCCCGATTGGATTTTTTGCACCCAAATAGGTGTCGCTAACTTTACAGCTCACTTATTGGAAAGATTTAAATACTATAGCTAGTTATATAGTTCCTATGGTAACAAGTATCCAAGTGAGTGAGGAGCTTTTAGATAAATTGAAAACTTGTAAAATGTATGATAAAGAGAGTTATGAAGAGGTTATTTGGGATTTGTTTGAAGATACTCTTGAGTTGTCTGAGGAAACAAAAAGGCATATTAAAATTGCTGAAAAAGAGATAAAGGAAGGAAAAGTTGTTACTTTGGATCAGATTAAAAAGAATGTAGGTCTCTAAATATGTATGAGGTGAAGTTTTCTCAAAGTGCAGAGAAGGATTTTTATAAATTAGAGAAAGATTTACAAAAGAGAATTGTTGCTTCTCTAGAAAGAATTTGTATCCGGCCTTATCCCCATGTAAAAAAACTTGTAGGAAACCCTTATTTTAGGTTGCGTGTAGGAAAATATCGTTTAATCTTAGATATTAAAGATAGCCAACTTATAATTCTTGTATTAGAGTTGGGAGCAAGAAAAAATATTTATAATTTTATTTAATTATGCTTTTTCTTCTTTTTTAGCCTAAGGATATTTTTGTCTATTTTTTCTATTTGTTTGATCTCTCTTTCAATATTCTTTTCTACCCTTTTTACATCTCTTTTTACTCTTTTTTCCATTTTTTTGAAGGTTTTCTTTCCTTGTACTTCTTGTAAATGGTGCTCTCCTACAGGTTGTTCATAGAACGCGAGGGCTTTGATTATTTTAGGGCTCTTTTCCAAACCACGAAACATACGAATAATTGCTTTAATGCGGGAAATTTTTCCTGCTTCTTCTGCTTCTCGAATGACTTTAGAAGATTCTTCTGATAGGACTACACCTTCGTGCAAAATGAGTTGAAACTGCCGCAATTCTTTTGGAAGTTCTGTGAAAATTAAAAATGATTCAAAGACTCTGAAAATAAGAAAAAATGGAAAGATTGCAATGATATCCAGCCAACATTCACGTAAAAACCTATCCCATTTTCTTATTCGGTTATATTTGAAAATTAAATCTATGATAAAAATTCCTAAAATGGAGTAATCGAGAATGGAAATGATTGTAAAATATTTTTCTGCAGTTGTGTGAAAGAAAAGCTCAATGATAATGATTGCTAAAAGAACAACAACTGCAATGGGAACAAGTGCATCGATAAGAAGTTCAATATAGGAATACCATCTCTTTTTCATTTCTTCTGTGAAGTGGGCTATTCTTAATAAATTTTACCAAAAGGTTTAAAAGATTCTTTATTATTAAAGACCCTATGAAAAGAGAGACGATCTTGTTATTTATTATTCTATTTCTTTTAGCTCCTTTTGTTTTTGCAGAGAATGGATGCTGTGGAGAAACTTTCAGTGGTGAAAGTTGCCGTTATACTGTTGAAGAGAATTGTGCGACAGAGGATTATTTTGAAACTGGCCTTTGTGAGGATATTTCTTGGTGTGGGAGTGGTTGCTGTGTAAGTTCGGATGGCGGATGTGCAGAAGGTGCAGGGGAATATAGTTGTGCTTTAGCTGAGGGAGAGTTTTTTTCTGAACAGGAATGTTCGAGTGTTTCTTCTTGTGATGATGTGTGTTGTCAACTGAATTCTGATTACTCCTATATTAGTGAAGGCGCGTGTGCTATTGCTGCAGAAGAAAGTGGTATTGAAGCGGTTACACATGATGTTGCTAGTGAAAGTGCATGTTATGCTCTAGAAAAAGAAGAAGAAAGTGGATGCTGTGTTACAGAAGATGGATGTAGTAGATCTAGTGGAGCAGAATGTGGGATAACAGAGTTTGATGCTTCTACTGGATATGGATTTTATGCGAATGATGCGTGTAGTGGTGTTTCAGAATATTTAGAAAATGGAGGTTTTGTTGCTGCAGAAGATTGTCAATGTGAAACCGGGGAAGACTATTATACTTGTTCTTTTGATCAGAAAAGTGTTCTTGCAAGTGATAGCTGCGGAAGTGAAGGTGATGTTGTTGAAGTTTGTGATTCTGTTTCTGTTTGTTCTGTACAAAGTGGATCTGCAGCTTGTGTCCCATCAAGTTGTGAAAATACTTTTGCATTTCCTTTAGAGAATACTTTTGCTGGTTTTAATGATTATAGGGTTTATTTCACGGATATAACGGGTGTTACAGAGCAGAGAGATTTCCAATTAGGCGACAAAAGAAAAAATGGAGAAAGCTGGTGCATTTATGAGTCTCCTGTAGGAAGTTTTCGTGATCGAGAGGGAACACAGCATTATAGAGGAATGTGTGTGAATGGTATTGAGCTTATAGAACCTTGTGGTGCTGATCGGTCAAGTGTTTGCAGTGCTGGTTATAATTCAGTGGAAGGCCGTTTTGAAGCAGATTGTTATGAAAATAATTTTGCTTCTTTTTATGGTGTTGATTATTCAGGAGTTCTTAGTCCTTATTATGAAAAAGTTTTAGATGAAACAAGTATTCTTTCTCCTATTGAAGATGATAAGGAGCCTTATTTGTATGGTGCTTCTACTGTTCCTTTAGAGGGTGATGATTATTGTGGTCTCGCTAGTTTTGATTGTGAGCTTGTGTATGGGGATGATGATCCTTCTGATGCGGATTCGAATGATGCAGTAGGATGGGAATTATATACAAATGCCTATTGTTTGAGAAAAACTTTTTCTTTGATTGCTGCAGATTATTGTTCTTCTCGAGGAAGTTGTGGGCTTAAACAAAATATTTTAGGAAAAGAAGGGGAATTTACTGGTTTTGAAATTACAAAGGAGCAAAATTTTGCAAATATAGATGAAATTGGGTGTGGTAAAGATTGTTTTGCACAGGAAGGTGAAGAAGGAGGTTCATGGACTGCAGATCGTTTACAGTGCATGGATGGAGATGAAGCTTGTACTTTTTATGGCGTCTCAACTTTTGATCAAGGTGAACAGCAATATTATCAAATTCTTGATGCATCTCTTTCTGATGGAACTATTTCTCCTTCTTTTTTGAAAAAAGATTACATGGCACCGCTTTGGCTTTCTCAAGATGCAGATGCAAAGGAAAAATTGTTGGATTCTAGCGCTGCTGTTTATTCTCCCTGTACAAGCCCTTCTCAACGTTTAGCAAGTCTTTTGAAAGGTCTTGGGACAAATCTTGCTGTGGAAGACTGGTTTATTGTTTATCAAAGTAATCCTGATGTAAATGTTCCGGGCAGTGCAAATACGATTTATATTAGAACTCTTTGTGAAGATGCTTGCGTTGAAAATGTTTTGGATCAAATGCCTTCTTATGGTTGTCCTAGTGAATATGGTGATTTTACTTATTCTGAGGGATGGACAGTGGAATGTAAAGGTTATTATACTGATTTAAGGAACGATTGTTTTGATCATTGTTCTTCGACTGAAAGTACTGTTCTTTATGATGAGTCGTATAATGCTTTTCGAAGTATTAAACCTTGGGTGCTTAATTATAATTCCTTGCATCCTTATAGTGCTGGTTATTTAGGCTCTGATCTTGATTTTCAAATTTATGGAAATTACCTTACTCATAATGATGGAGATGGTGATCCTTGCGGTGGGGACTCAAATGAATGGTATGTTGTTCAGAATAATGATCAAAATAGTGAAAATGAAGGAGTAAAAAAACGAAGTGTTAATTTCTCTTGTGGGGCTTGGGGGGCTCCTCTTGGAGGTGAGGACTGTAAACTATGTGATATGCCTCTTTCAGATGGTGGTTTAGTTTTTGATAAAGATGGAGTTTTGTATGAAGCTTCTTATTGCAATCCATTTCGTTGTGAAAGCTTAGGCAGTGATTGCTTGTTTATTGATGGAAATATGGGAGGTTCTCAAGCAACGTGTGTTTCCCAAGCTTGTACGAGTTCTGCTTTAGAATATGATGTTTATGAACAGGTTTTAGAAGAGAGTGAACTGGATTATACAAGTTCTGATACAAGTCTTGGTTATAGTGTTGATGATATCCCAGTAAAAGAAAGTTTTAGTTTTGGTTTAGAAACAAGTGATTATGCACAATGCCTTTTTGTAGAAGAAACTGCTCTTCATTCTTTCCTTGAAGGATATGGTATTGGATATTCTGAGATTTTTCTTCCAAATAGTCCTTTTGAAGATGCTGCATCTTTTTATGATGCTGTTGCTGGTGTTGGAGTAAGGACTCCTGCGTTTGGGGCTGATTATTGCGCAACAAGTGAGGATCCTGATTGTGTTGCTGGGAGTTCTTTATACCATAATTTTACAAAAGCAATATGGGAAGGAGAACGTACTGAAAAATATTATGTGTGGTGTAAAGATGTTTGTGGTGGAGTTCTAGAAAGAGATTATCAAATTACATTAAGCAGTGCTTTTGCAGCTCCTGATGATCCTCCTACTTTCAAGGATATTTCTCCTGCTTCTGGATCTCAAGTTGCTTCTGATTCTCTTAGTCAAGCAGTTACTTATTACATTGATAGGGAATCTCAATGCAAGTATTCTTCTAATGAAGGTGAGAGTTATGAACAAATGACTAACAAAGGGAATTGTCTTGCTCCTTCTGGTGAGGATCAAATAGGATATTATTCTTGTGACTTTAGTATTCCTCTTCAAGATGGAACAACGACGATGTATTTCTTATGCCAGGATAGTTATGGAAATACACAAACAGAAGCAATACAGTGGTATGTTTCCAAATCAGAGGCTTTAGAAATTACGCAAAGCTCACCAAGTGGAACTTTATATACAAATGATGTTGTATTGCAGGTGTATACTGGAGGAGGTGCAGATAATAAAGGAAGCTCTGTTTGTTCTTACGGAGAAAATGGAAGGTCTTCTGGAAGAATGTCTTTAACTGGGGGAGGATATCATGAACAGAAACTCATTAAGGAAAAAGGAAATTATATCTTTGCTATTTCTTGTGTTGATAGTATAGGTAATACAGTACTGAGTGAAATTGCATTTACTGTGGATAAAGATGAGAGTGCTGCAGAAATTGAAAGTGTCTATTATCTTGGAAATACTTTATATGTGATTACGAATGAAGCTTCCAGTTGTCAGTGGAATACTGAAGCATTTTCTTATGGGGGAGGAAGTGCAATGGGAGGAACTGCATCTACAGATCATAGTTTAAGCATCACAGATATTTCTCAGGGATATACAATTGTTTGTATTGATGCGTATGGAAATGAAATGGAACCTTTCATTGTTGACTTTGGATATTTTCTTTAATTTTTGAGTTCTCTTTCTTTAATTTTAACTCTTAAAGCTAAAATCTTTTGTAGAAGTTCTTTTCCTTGTTCTAGATCTATTTCTTTTCCATAGTAATTAATTCCATTTCTAATATATCTCATTCTATCAAATTCAACATATTCAAAATTTAGAGTAATCGTTTTTAGAAGTTCTCCGATGCATTGATGTGATGTTACTTTGTACCCTTTTCCTATACAAATTGCTTCTAAAATCTCCCTTAATGCATCATAGGCCATAGAGACATATGCTGAGATTGTTATTTCATCTATTTTTGCGCTATTTATTGCAATGATCTTTGATTCTGACATCTTTACTAAGGATTTCATTAATTCTTTATCAATAGAAGTTTTACGGATAAATCCTTTACTATAACATTCTTCTATATCCATTGTACTTGCCCCTGTATTGTTATTCCGTTTAAAACATTATTTATCAAATGTTCATTTCTTAAATCTTTTAAATTCTTTATTTTTAGTAATTGCAATTCTCTATTTAGTTTTTTTTCAAATATTTTTTCTTCAGGAAATTCTTTTGTTTTTTCAGATATAATGACTAGATCAAAATCACTTCCTTCTATATCTTCTCCTTTTGAAGCAGATCCAAAAAGGATTATAGTCGGTTTTAAATAAAACTGGTTTAAGCTTTCTAAAAGTCCAGAGTCTTTTATTTTTCTGAGATTATAAAATATTTTTAGGTCTTTGTATAAATCATTTTCTAGATTTGCTTTATAGAGTATAAATGTTCGTTCTTTTTTTTCTTTGAGTATGCCTTTTTTTCCAAATTCTTTTAAAATCCTACTTGCGGTGGCGGGACTTATTTTTGTAGCTCTTGCGTATTCTCTTACTCCTAAATCTTTTAGAGGAGATTCGAAAAAAGGTTTTAAGCTGTTTAATTCCTGAAACATATGTATAAATTAGATAACACTTGTTTATAAGCGTTTCTTTTCTTAATAAGAAAGATATTTAAACTTCTTTATTTAATAAGAGAAGAATATGAGAGGTGTAGGTCTTAGTCTGAAAGCTGTGCTTATGATTTTTCTTACTATTAGTCTTAGCTTTATGACTTCAAATCTTTCTCTTGTTTCTGCTGAAGAAGAACAGAATGTTTGTTGTGAGCAAACGACATCTGGGGAGTCTTGTGTGTATACTGCAGAAAGCAATTGTGCTGAGGATAGTATTCAGGCTTCTATTTCTTGTGAGCAAACTGCTTTTTGTAAAGCTGGCTGTTGTATTTCTGATGTTGGAAAATGTTCTCAGGGTGTTGCGCAAGCAACTTGTAATGATCTTGAAGGATATTCTTGGCAAGAAGGTGCTGCGTGTGAAGTTAGTGCCTGTGAAAAAAATTGTTGTGTCATTGCAGAAAGTCAATGTGCATATACGACTGAAGGGAATTGTGAAATCTTGATTAAGGATTTAGAGGATATTGTTCTTGATTGGAGAGCAGTTGATTCTGAATCTAGTTGTACAGATATTTGTAAAGCTGCTGATAAGGGCTGTTGTGTTTCTGGTGATGGTTGTACGTATGATACATATGCGATGTGTGATAGTCCTACTATTGATTTGACTGAAGGAACTGGATTTTATGAAAATACCTATTGTTCTGAACTTTCTGTGAATTGCGGTTGCACAGCACATGATACCCAAGCATGTATTGATGAAGATGTGTATTGGTTTGATAGTTGTGGAAATCAAGAAGAAGTTGCAGAAGATTGTGATTATACAGAAGGAACATGGTGTGGCACTGATATTAATGGAGATGTTGGATGTTTAAGCACTGCATGTAAAAATACTTTTGAGGGTGCATATTCTCTTGATGAAAGCAGTAGAAATACTCATGATGAAAAAATTGGAAAGAGGAGAGAGCATGGAGAGAGTTGGTGTTTGTATGAAAGTCCTGCTGGTGGATGGTTTGATAGACCAGGATCACAGCATTATCGATCCTTTTGTTATTTTGGTGAAGAGATTATAGAACCTTGTGAAGATTTTCGAGAAAAAGTTTGTATACAATATCCTTATACCAATGGATATGAAGCAGGCATTAATGCACTTAATACGACCAGTATTCTTTCACAATCTGAACAATATAAAGATTCCACTTTACAAAATTATAATTCTAAATTAACAGAAGCTGGTTCTGCATGTATTGATAATGGTGTATATCAAGATCTTATTAATGCGAATGTTACTACAGTCCCTCTGGGTGGAGATTTTTGGAGTGATGGTACAGCATTAGTTGACACTTGCTCTACTGGGAATTTAGCATGTCCTGTTACTTTTGCGAAAGTTGATGGACTTGCAGATTGGAAATGTGTCTATAATTGTCAGTGCCTTACTCAAGAATGGGCAGATGTTGCAGCTGGATATTGTGGCTCTCGAGGAGATTGCGGTGCAAAATTTAATATTGCTGGAAAGTATGCTGATACTTTTTATCTTACTCGTTCACAAAATTTTGTTGGTGATCTTACTTCAAAGGGTAGTGTGGAAAATGTTTCCCTTTCTGCACCAATAGAAGTTGCATTTGATGTTGGTTGTGAAGATTATTATGAAGGAGAAGCTGATGATACAGGATGTGTAAAAGATTGTGGGGCTGAAGCAGGAGAAAATTCACAGTGTTTTTTTATTAGCAAACAAAGTGATGGAGGAGAATATGATTCTCAATTTATTTCTTATGACACTAGTGATCATGATGATGATAGAAAAAAATATTTAGAAAATAACTATGGTGTGTATGGCGGAATGATTGGTTTTTCTCAAGCTGTGGGAACGCTTATAGAAACACAATTTGGTGGTTATTCTACTTTGGAACATATTTTATATGCTAATTTAGGAGTTGCAATTGGTCTTGGTATTTATATTACTCTTAGTTTTTTTGTTGGTGTTGGATCTATTGCTGCCGGTGCTGGTGCAATTAGTGGTGTTATTGGGGGGCTTTTTGCAGCTGCAGGTACTGCTGCTACCGTTCCAGGTGTTGGATGGATTGTTGCTGCCGTTATTGTTATTGCTGCAGCTATTGCTTATTGGATTACTTCTGGAGGAGATAGCGTGACTGTTACCATTTCTTCAAACTGCCAAGCATGGCAAGCTCCTGCTGGAACAGAAAATTGTGAACTTTGTGATATACCCATTTCTCTTGGGGGATTAGCTTTAGATGATGGTATTGGAAATATCTTAACTGGATATGAATGTACTGAATATAAGTGTAAGTCTCTTGGATCTGGATGTCAATATCTTTCAGAAAATCAAGGAACAACTCGATCTAAATGTGTAGGCATTGAATCTAATGATGTAAATCATCCAGTTATTGAAAAATATATGGTAGATGTTTCTGATAGTACGACAGAAGGGCTTATTGATACAGATGGATATATTTCTACAAGTGTTGATGATTATGCTTTTGCACAAGATCAATATTTGAAATTCAATAGTAAAGTTGACCCTTATCAATATGTTACTTTTGGTATTGAAACTGATGAACCTTCTCAATGTAAGATTCAGCAAGGGGGAGAATCACCAACAGATTATTTTACTATGGCACAATTTTTCCCTGATAGTTATATAGATTATACTCATAATCAAACGTGGATACTTACTCTAAATGAGAAATTTGTTTTTCATATTCGATGCTGGGATAGAGCACGAGATGATGGGAATACTCATGAATCTAATTTTGTTGTAGAAATAGAAACGACTGAAGGGGAAGACATTACTCCTCCAAGCATTGAAGCAACGAGCGTACGAAATGGAGCTTATGTCCCTGCTGGTGTAAATAGTACTCTTTTAAGTGTATATGTTGATGAGCCTGCATATTGTAAATGGTCACAAGCAGATTCTGAATATAGTCTGATGGAAAGTTATTTCGCTTGTTCTGGTATTCCAAGTAGTGCAAGTGCATACTTTGATAATGCATGTACAACTGTTTTAAATGTGACGGAGGCAACGAATTATTATTACTTCGCATGCCAAGATCAAGCTGGAAATAGCAATACAGAAAATTATCCTTTTACACTTCTTGCAACTGCGCCATTGCTTATTAATTCTGTTTCTCCTTCTGGAATCTTGTATACTGATTATACCACTTTATCTGTACAAACATCTGCTGGAGCAGAGAGTGGAAAAGCAATTTGCAGTTATGATGGTATAGACTTCTTTAATACAAATAGTTCTTATCATCAACAAACATTAGAGAATTTAGGAGCTGGAGACTATGACTTTGATATTTCTTGTCATGATGTTGCTGGGAATTATAATAGTACAGAAATTACTTTTAGTGTTGAAGTAGATATTGATGCACCTGAATTACTTTCTGTGTATAAACAAGAAAGTATGGTTTACTTTGTTTTAGATGAAGAAGCAAGTTGTGAGTATTATTTTGAGGATTTTAGTTATGGAAGTGGGACAGATATTAGTACAAAGAGTAAAACAGGATCTTTTAGTCTTACAGAATTGAAGGAATATCATTTGATTTGTGAAGATACATTTGGTAATCAAGGCAGTTGGACTGTGCGTGTGTAAATCTTGGACAAAATGACTTGCCGTTATAAGTCTTATAAAAGGTAAATTCAGACATTTGGACACACGGACAGCTTGGCATGGCCCGCGTAGCACTTATAAATAACTCTTTCTTAGTATTTTTACTTTTGAACCCGCAGAGACAGGAGAAAAAACATGCACAAAGAAAACAAACAAGCTTTGGTTGTCTTTCAAGACAAAAAAATACGAAGAGTTTGGCATAATGGAGAATGGTATTTTTCTGTAGTAGATGTGGTAGGGGTTTTGGCTGAAAGTACTGACTCCAAAGATTATTGGTATCGACTTAAAAAGAGAGAACAAGAATCTGGTGGAGTTGAGTTATCGACATTTTGTCGACAACTGAAATTGCCTGCAGCTGATGGGAAGAACTATGAAACAGACTGTGCAAACACAAAAAGTATGTTTCGAATTATACAGTCTATTCCTTCAAAGAATGCAGAACCTTTCAAACAGTGGCTTGCACAAGTGGGTTATGAACGAGTACAAGAAATAGAAAATCCTGAGCTTGCACAGTTCCGAATGAAAGAATTGTATAGAGCTAAGGGATATTCTGAACAGTGGATAGAAAAAAGAGTGCGAGGCATTGCAATACGCCAGGAGCTCACTGATGAATGGAAGAAACGTGGCGTGCAAGAAAGAGATGAGTATGCCATTCTTACTGATGAAATTAGTAAAGCAACTTTTGGAAAAACTGTTGGTGAATATAAGCAGCATAAAAATCTTCAAAAAGAAAATCTGCGAGATCATATGGATGAGCTGGAGCTTATTTTTTCTATGCTTGGAGAAAAAGTAAGTACAGAGATTACAAAAAAAGAAGATGCTCAAGGTTTTTTGGAAAACAAGTATGCTGCGCAGAGAGGCGGAAAGGTTGCAGGCAATGCGCGAAAAGAAACAGAAAAGGAATTAGGACATTCTGTAGTTTCTAAGGAAAATTATCTTTTAGAGCCTGAAAAGAAAAAAAGGCTAGAACACAAAAAATAACTTTTTCTTTCCTTTTATAAAACCGGAAATCTTCCGGATTTTTCTGCTAATGCTTTATTAAGACCATTTATTTAGATTATAATCATAAACTATTTAAGTTAGTTATACTTTGTATAACAGGATAAAATGATGAGCTATCAAACTATTACTAAACGATGGGGTAACTCTTTAGGTTTAGTTATCCCTAAAAATGTTGTAGAAGACTCCCATATTCGAGAAAATGAAAAAGTAACTGTTTTAGTTATTAAGGGTAGTCAAAAAGTACTTGAGGAAACCTTTGGCATTGCTCAAGGTAAGATCAAAACTTCTAGCCAAAAAATAAAAGACCGTTCACGAGCTGAGCTTTATGACTAAACTTTATTTCTTTGATACTTATGCTTTTTTTGAAATTATTGAAAAGAATCCAAAGTATTTAATCTACACGCAAAGTCCTTTTGTCACGAGTAAGCTTAATCTTTTTGAACTTTATTATAATCTTTTACGTGAAGGACAAGAAAAACTAGCCTTGGAATTGTTAGACAGCTATTTTCCTTATGCTTTAGATTTTGATAAAGGGATTCTTATGTATGCAGCGCAACTTAAATTTGTTCATATAAAGAAAAAACTTTCTATGACTGATTGTATTGGGTATGTCATGGCTAAAAAATTAGGGATACCTTTTCTCACAGGTGATAAAGAATTTATTCCTTTTGAGAATGTTGAATTTGTTCCTCGATCCTAGAGAAACATTTATAAATTTGAGAGCATGATACAATGAATATGGAAAAAAGAGGGCAGGCAACTTTGTTTATTATACTAGGTATTGTTCTTGTTTTTTTAGTAGCTCTTTATTTTATTGGTGTACAGCAGGATATTATTCCTCCTTTGCTTTCTGATGGAGATTCTGCTTCTCAAATGGCTGCAGTTGATCAACATGTTCGTGCATGTATGGCGGAAGTTGGCGGACAGTATGTTACACAGATTGCGGCACAAGGTGGATATCTTGCCCCTGCGAGTGATACGTATCGATTATATAATGATACGCAAGTGAGTTACCTTTGTTGGAATCAAGTTGGTGTTCCAACTTGTACAAATAGATTATTAACGCTTTCTCATATGGAAGAAGAACTTACTGATGTGATTGATGATGCTTTAGGAACGTGTATTAATGTCTATGATGTGAGTGATGATATTGAAGCTGCAGAAAATTGGGAACTTACTGTAGATATTCAAAGAGATTCTGTTGATATGCTTCTTTATTATCCTGTGAGTGTTGATGATGGTGATACTGTTGTTACTGAAGATGAATTTTCTGAATCATTGAATGTTCCTTTAGGAGAATTGTATGAAGTCTCTCAGGATGTTGTAAATGATCATGCAGTTGGTGGAGACTTTGAACAGCTCATTTATATGTTATCTAAACTAAGTCGTTATACCATTTACAAATATAAGCCTTATCCTGATGTATTGTATCAAGTGAAACTGCGAGATGATTCGTATGTGTTCCAGTTTGCTATACAGGGTGAAAGTAATGTTTAATAGGATAAATTTTTAATTTCTTTTTCTATATTTCTCATTTTATTATGAAAGTTAATTAAGCTTATGACACACATACTCATTATGATTACAGTAATTGATAAGAAAATTAAACTATTATCTAGTGTAAATAAAATATCTTGAGAAATATACGCAATAATTATTCCCAATAAAAATGTTAATAATGCAATTATTGTAGTATTAAAATATTGGAGATTTTTATTATATTTCAAATCTAAAAGGTTTTTTCTTATTATTTTTTCATCCATTTTATTCTCCGAAAGAAATTGCAAATGTTACTAGGCCTGCAAATATTAAAATTGTCCCTATAATTGCTGGAGTGTACAAGTTTTGCATAAATCCTGGAATGGCTATGCCTATTCCAAAAATTGTACCTGTGACTCCTGCGACTGCTAAAATATATTTTGCTTTTTGTTTCATCTTTTCTCCTAAGGAATTTCTTTTAATAAAACTTTCTCAGAAAAAACCGGAAGATTTTCGGAAATTCTATATCTTTTGTCCTTCTTTTGCGGCTTGTTTTACTATTCCATATTCTTTTTTCTTTCTAAGAAATTCTTCAGGAGTGTAACAGATTACCTCAAAATCTATTGGGAGTATCCATGTATCTAAAAAATCATTTGGTCTTTCTCGAAATGATAATTTTTTAAAGTCTTTAGAAATAACAATAAGGTCTACATCACTGGTTAATTTATAATCTCCTCTTGCCCTTGAGCCAAAAAGAAGCATTTTTTGGATTTTATACTTCTTAGAAAGTTCTTTTTTTACTCTTTCTAGTTCTTTTAGGACTATTTTGTTTGTGACTCTGCCCATTTTACAATCTTCTCACAATCTTGAATATATTTATCTGCATCATTTTTTGTATACATTTTATAAGGGAGGTCTTCACTTGCATCAGGATATCTTGAAAGGTAATATTCTTTTGTCAAATCTCGTAAACTATTCCAAAGCTCTGTGGGGATATTTAATTCTCTTCCTAAAAATGTTAATGAATGTGTTGTTCCTGGGGATTCTTTTTTCTTTTCGATAAAAGCTGCTTTCAATGCTTTTTCTGCTGCTTGCTGGCACCAAAATGCAACTGCAAACCATTTCTTCATTTCAAAAGAAGCTTTTGCTGTTTCTAATTCTTCTTTTCCTTGAAGAAGCCAATGTTCACTTTCTTTTCGCATATCCATATTGTATTCTTTTTTATTTAAAACATTTTGGATTCATAAAGCTTTATTAGAAAAATCCGGAAGATTTTCGGAAAGTAGATATCTCGTATAAAAATTCCAATATATTTATAAATCTCTAAGCCTTAAAAATCTTAGAGAATGGGTGGAAAATGAAAAGAGGTTTTATCTTATTTTGTATACTGGTTATTATTCTTGCTAATATATTCTTTCTTTCTCCAGTTTTAGGAATTACTGCTTGTTGCGAAAAGGATACTGAAGGCAACTGGTGTCAATACACCGATGAAAGTTCTTGTGATGAAAATTATTTGAGCAGTTATACCTCTTGTGAGCAGACTTCTTTCTGCCAAGTTGGCTGTTGTTATTCTTCTGACGAAGGGAACTGCTATCAAAATACTCCTCGTGCAACATGTGGAGCAGAGGAAGATTTTAGCTGGAGTGATTCTTCAGCCTGTGCAATAGATCAGTGTAACAAAGGATGCTGTGTGATTGCTGATCAAGCTTTTTTTGTGACTGAAGTAAAATGTAAGAGTGTTGGAAGTGCATATGAAGAAGCTTCTGTTTCTTTTGACGATACGATTGAAACGGAAAGTGCTTGTTTAAATTCTGTAAAAAATTTAGACTTTGGATGTTGTGTTTCTGGTTCAAGCGCTGTGTTTGAAACAAGAGAAAGTTGTACTGTTGTGTCTCCTGTGGTAGGAGCGAATTTTACTGTAGAAGGATTTCATGAGGGCATACTTTGTTCCAATGATTTGCTTTCTACAGAATGTGCGAAACAACAATATACAGGGTGCTATGAGGGAAAAGTATATTGGTATGATTCTTGCGGAAATAGAGAAAATATTTATTCTTCTGATGAGCGAGTTTCTTATAATAATGGATATGTACTAGAGGAAGAAGATTCTTGTACTGCTTCTGATGCGTATGACAAAAACTGCGGTAATTGTGATTATTCCCAAGGTATGATTTGCGAGGCTGATGTAGATAATGTTATGGATGATGGTGATTATACTTGCATTGATTTAAGCTGTGAAGAAACCTATGAAAATAGTGCAAGTCCACTTTCTGGACAGGAAAGAAGGAATGGAGAATCCTGGTGTGTGTATGATTCTCGACCAGGGGAAGGTTTAGATGCAGTAGGTTCACGACATTATCGCCATCTTTGTATTAATGGAGAAGAAATTGTTGAGCCTTGTACTGATTATCGAGAACAACTTTGTATGAATGGTGTATTAACCAATGAAGTGCTGGGTAATTTAGAAGGCTTGTATCTTGGAGATGGAGAATATGTAGAAGCCGCATGCCGAGAGAATAGAAATGATTGCAATGCTTGTAATGATCCTGAAAGTTTATCTGAACGATATGATTGCTGTGTGAATGAAGATTTACGAGATTGTTTTTGGAAGGAAAGTGAGAATACTCCTTTAGAGTTTAGTTTCTCTTCTTCTGCTGATGATACTCCTTATGGTGTTTGCTTGTCACAAGTTCCTCCAGGATTAAAATTTTGGGGTGAAGGTTCTTCTTCTGATACAGAAGTAGAAGCAGCGACAGCAAAAGAATGCAGTGTTGCTTCGACGGCATGTACAGTGAGCTATAGAATTGGTGGATGGAGCAGACTTTTTGGTGGGCAGACACCTCCTGTGGATGCTTGGCAAGTTACAGGAGAAAGCCCTGATGGATGCAAGAGCAGGGATTGGCTTGTTGATCAAAATACTTTTTGTAAAGCACAGGGAGATTGTGGTGCATATTATAATTATGTTGGTGAAGCTGGCTTTGAAGGATTTCGAAGCAGTATGTTTGATGAAGAATACTTTTTTGATTTTGATGATTTAGAAACAAAGGATATTGGATCTTGGGATTATCTTGTGAATGTTGATGAAAAAGATGAAGGTGAGGATCTTTATGGATTTAATAGTCCTAATGTGTGGAAAAATCCTGTAACTTATGTTGCCATTGCTTCTGTTATTGTTGGTGGTGTGAGTAATGCTGTGGGTGCTGGTAAGGATGGTGTGGGTGGCAGTGAGTGTGCGAAGGCTGCTGCCGCCAAAGGTGCGAGTGCAACAGCAAGGTCAGCTTTTGCTTATGCGACTGAAGATGCTGCAAAAAAAGCTGCATCGGAACAAAAAATAGATACTTGTGGAGACAGTGCTGAGACGAAAGGATATAGTTGTTCTTGTGCAAAAGGAAATACTGGTGTGAAAGAAAAGTATTGTAATAGTGCAGAGAATGAAGATAAGTATTGTTGTCCTGCAGCTCCTTCTACAAAAACAAATACTACAGGAGCTGCAACTGCTAATGATACAACTACAGCTGATACTGCTTTAACAGATAAAGGAAAATGTGATGCTTCTTATAATTTAGGTGATGGAACTGATGAATATTATTATAAATGTGTTAGAGGAGGTTATGAGGCTTGTTCTAAACAAAATGGGCCTATTGATGGAGTTCAAACCAAGGCTAGAGCTGGGAGTCCTCCTATAGAATGTGAGGATATTCAAACGGTAGCCCAAGCACCAGAAGTGCCTCAGTTTTCCGTTGAAGATACTGTTGCTGAAAAAGGTCAGGGTTTAGTAATGGATAAAATCCTTGATAGTGGCGGATGTTTTGTTGAAGGGGCTCTTCCTTTGCCAACAACTTTGTTTGGCGGACAAGCAAAAGGTGTTGTGACAAAAGTAGCAAATTGGGTCACTGTTATCACTGTTGTGTATCTCGTTGTAGAATATGCGAATGAAAATGAGACTACAGTAGCTTATACTGCTGATTGTAATTTATGGCAGCCTCCTACTGGTGGCAAAAATTGTGAATTATGTAATGATCAATATGCACCTTGCTCTGAATATAAGTGCCGATCTCTTGGAGCAAGCTGTGATCTTGTGAATGAAGGTACAAGCAATGAAACATGTGTTTCCCTTTATGTTAATGATGTGAATTCTCCTCACATTACTCCACAAAAAGAAGCATTGAGTGAGAGTCTTACAATTACTGAAACTGAGGAAGAAGGAGATAAGGGATATGAAATTAATGAACTTATTCCTGCTTTTACCCCTGTTACTTTTGCGATTGAAACAGATGAGCCTGCACTTTGTCATTATAGTTCTGAAGTTGGTGTCGAATATGATGCTATGGCAAATACTTTTGGTGCTGGTATTTATACCTATGATCATGCACTTACTTTCTCTCTTGGTGATGAAGTGACAAGTGAAGAAGTTGTTGCTCTTACTCAAGGCATACATACAATTTATATCCGATGTGCTGATTCAAATGGAAATGCAAATGAAAGAGATTATTTTATTCGATTTACTGTGGATACGACGCCAGATCTCACTCCTCCTGAAGTGAAATATACTTCTATAAATAATGGTGCATATATGCCTTACAATGCAAGTGAGACTTCTTTTAGCTTGTATACCAATGAACCTGCAGATTGCCGTTGGAATAGCAATGAAACAAGCTATGAATTTATGAGCAACAGTATGAGTTGTGTGGATTCCAGTACAGAACAAAGCTCTGCATATTATGGAACGTATGCATGTGCAACAACACTTACTGGTGTTGCAGAGAGAGAAATAAATACTTTTTACTTTAAATGTATGGATCAATCTGGTAATGTGAATGAGGATAGTTTTAAATTTACTACAAAACAAACGGAATCTCCATTAGAGATTACACAACTTCTTCCTTCTGAAACTTTGTATGATTTTAATGTGAGTTTAGAAGTAGAGACAGATGGTGGAGCAGAATTCGGAAAAGCAATTTGTGGGTACAACCTTGAAGATGTTGATTATACTAGCATGGCACAATTCCTTACAACAAATGCTAGCTTCCACAGTCAGCCTTTGACACTTGGAGAGGGAGAGTATACGTATTATGTGCGTTGCCAAGATATCGCAGGAAACAGGGCAACAAATAGTACAAACTTTGCTGTTGAGATTGATAATGATGGACCAGAAATTGCATCTTTATATGTTGATACTGTTTATTCTGTGCTTCTTTTTGTTACGAATGAAAATGCAGCGTGTGAATATGCTCCTGATCCTTTTACTTTTGGTGAGGGTATTGCTATGACTGGTGAAGGAGAAACAGAGCATGAAGCAAATCTTGAAGCTGCGCAGTATTATGTGATCTGTGAAGATGCTTATGATAATCAAGCAGAATATTATATTGATTTAAGTACGTGGGTATAACATGAAAAAAAAAGCGCAAATTTTAGGATTACCATTAATTTTAGTATTTTCTCTGATTGTTGGAGCATTTATTCTTCTGTATGGAGCAAAAGTTATTCTTGATCTGACTGAAGAAGCAGATTATGTAGAATTTTTAGATCAGTTAGAAGATTTTGATGCAACATTGAATAGCTTTGGAAATTATGATGTTGGCTCTTCTAAAGTATATAGTTTTTCTGTTTCTGAAAATATAGAAACTCTTTGTTTTTCAAGTAATTCTATGGAAGGATCTTGTACGTTTAATGGTGAAGCCTGCTCTGCAGAATTAGAAGGAGAGTTAGAGTTAGTTTTTGATGAGGATTATAATGTTTATATTTTTCCCCAGGGATTATATGATAGAAATAGATTCACCATTGAATCTTTTCAGACTTTAGAAGGAAATCCTCTTTGTATTAGTAATGGAAAAGATTTGCTTATCCAATCACAAAAAGAATTTGTAGGAATCTCCTATTATGAAAAATAAAGCACAAATGTCTTCCAGTTTCAATTATATTTTTGCATTGGTTATTGGGGGAATTGTTTTTATGTTCTTTGTAGGGTTTGCATACAAGTTTATAGATTTTTCAGGATCACTTTCTGCAGCAGAATTAGTTAGTTCTCTGAATGATGAATTTGCTGCTTTTTCAGCATCTGATTCTGCAGAAAAAACACTTTCTTTTTCACAGGATCTTTCTTTTCGTGTGTATGAGGGGAAGATTCTTAGTGATGGACAATCAAAAGATATAGATCATATTATTTTTGCTCCTTTTGAAGTGAAAGGGGAGGATATACTTCTTGCTACAAAGTCTCTGGAAATTCCTTATAGGATAGGAAATGTGTTTTATATTGCTGATGGGAAGACTGTATATATATTAGTGTATGATGCAAGTACAGAAGATGTGGTTCAAGAACTGCAGAGTTCTTATACTTCTCTCCCACAAAATTTTCCTGTAGAAATTGTTTCTACAACACAGATTGCTTCGGATCTCAATACTTTATATGAACTTACCAACTCTTATGAAAAAGTGCGTTTTGTGTTTTTTTCTTCTTCTGAAGTTTATGCAGAAGACATTGCTGCTCTTTTTTCTTCTTCTGAAATTTTAGAAGTACACTCTTCCTTAGATGATTATTCTTCTGGAGAGATTCTGTATCCAAATGGGGAAGAAGTCATTTATTTGAGTTATCCCCTTCTTATTGGAGGGATTGTTTCTGGAGATGCCTCTCTTTATTCTTATAATTTTCAATTGGTTTTAGAGAAATTAGGTAGGGTCACTGGGGTTTATTATGATAAAACAAAGTTTTTTGCAACAAGGCTTCCTCTCTGTGATTATGCTTCTATGAAAACTGCTTTGAACAATTTTCAGAGCTTTGATGAGCGTTCTTATGGCTCTTTTCTTACAAAGGAAGCATTTGTAGAAGAGGCAAACAAAGATCTTGGAGGTGAGTGCCCTGAGATCTATTAATACAAAAGGGGATATCCAAATGATGGAAACTTTGATGGTTGCCATGGTCTTTATGGTTGTCCTTGTTGTTGCTTTAGGCTTTTATTTCAAGTTTTCTTCCCAAAATGTGGAAGAAGCAGGAGAAAATGCTTGTATAGTCTCTAATACTGTTATGCTTTCTTCTATTGCAAGTATGCCTGAAATTCAATGTAGTGTGAATGGAAAGAGAGAGCAGTGTATTGATACAAGTAAACTCATGGTTTTTGATGCTTCTCAGGAGTATACAGAGTTCTTTACCAGCAATTGTAAGCAGAAGGTGTATTTTACACAGGTCTATCCAGAGCCTGAAAATGTAGAAGAAGTGTGTGTGCAAGGGGCTTATCCCGATTGTGCTGTATATCCTTATTTTGATCCTAGGGTAGAGTATATTTCTTCTGTTGTAATATCTACTCCTGTGAGCTTGTATTATCCTTTGACAGATGAATATAGATTTGGCCGTTTATTTGTGGAGATTTTGCAATGAAAAAAGGACAGACTGAAATTATTGGTTTTATGGTTATTATATTACTCCTCTTTTTTAGTTTGATCTTTTATTTTCGTTTTGCGAGTGATGATGATAGTGACTTTCTTGCTGAAGCGGAAGAAAATTTAGAGGTTTCTAATTTTTTAACTGTCATGAAGCAATATACCCTCTGTGAGGATAGCTCTTTAGGAGATGCAATTAAGAGTTGTGCAAGTGGTGGTGGTTTTATTTGTGCAGAAGATAGCTGTGCTCTCGTGAAAAGAGACGTTGCAGCACTCGCTGCAGCCAATGGCTGGAGTGAAGATGAATATATGTTCTTTATCGGAGAAGAACTGTACTCTCCAAACACTTGTGCAGGAAATAGCTTGGCTGATGACTATTCCACTGCCAGTATAGAGATTAGACTTGTTTATTGTTACTAATGTGTAGGCCTATGCTTTTAGCTTTATTCTATTAAATTTGAGGGTTATAGCTCTTTTTGGCCTTTGTAACCTGATGAGTGGTACATTTTTTGTATATGGATCTCTGCTCTATAGCGGTAATTTAAGCCTTCTTATGGCTAAATTATTATGTTTTAGCAATAATATGAGCTCTAAAATAGATAAAACTTTATAAAGTCATTTTCTTGTTTTAGTCTTACGATTAATGAACATAGAAGTGACTTTGATAAAAACAGGGATGACAATTCGCACGAGGTTACAATATCTTGTGCAGGATATAATCACACACAGGGAGGTGTTGTGTAAAAATGCAAGAACAATTTGTTAGAAAAACTATGAAGAGAATCGCAGCAATCGGAACCGGTGTTGCTATGGTAGGAGCAACATTAACAGGGGCTATGGCTGTAGATTTAAGTGATTATCCACAACCTTTCGTTGTAGATGGTGTCTACGATGATACAAACGCTTTAGTTGTAGGAGACGACGCAGACGCAGCAGATACTTTAGGAATGGTAGACATTGCTACAGGATTACAATTCGAATCCAAAACAGCAGTTGAATCTGATTCTACAACAGTTTCTGTTACAGGTGGAAAAACTGAACAAGTTGCACTTCACTTAGGATTATCAAACACAACTTTTTTCGATACTCAATTACAAGATGATGATGTATCTAATTTGTTTGATGGTGAAATAACTTTTCAAGGAACAGCATATGATACTTCAGAACAATTAGAAATTCTGGATAAGGCTGATCCATCCCCAGAAACAAGTTTGACGAGTGCAGATGATGACTATAAAACAGATGTTTATTTAGAAGTAAAAACAAGAGATCAAATCAAATTTTACTATAAATTTGATGAGACTATTAACTTGAGAAAAACAACTTCAGCAGACCCTTTAAGTATCTCTTTCTTAGGAGATAATTTAAAAATTACAAGTATTGATTCTGCAGGAAATAAGTTTACTGCATATGTTGGAGATGAGTACTATTTAGGAGCAGGTGAATCTGTTGATATAGATATTGATGGTGAAACGAAAACAATTACTTTAACAGATGTATCTAGTACCTCTGCAGTTATTGATGTTGATGGAGAAAGTAAAATTATTTCTTCTGCTGCAACAGCAACTGTTAATGGTGTAGAAATTACTGTTGATAGTGTTTTTAGTCGAACTGAAAGAGAAGAATCTTCAGCAAACTTGATCGTAGGTAAACAAGCTTCTGAAACATATACAGATGGAGATGCATATATTGGTGAAGATACAGATGCTCCAAATTGGGTATGGAACTTAGAAGGTTTGGAACAAAACGGAACTGCAATGAATTTTTCTGTTGAAAATGATTTTGTTTACAACACCATTTCCAATAATGTAAAAGCAGTTGGTGAGTGTATTGTATTACCAAACAACTATGTAGAAATCTGTTATGACAGTTTGAGTGTTGAAGATGATGACTATGCAACCTATACTTTTGATTATGACACATCAGCGGACTTTTCAAAAGCATTTGGTACTGGAAACGCATCTGTGCCAGCAATTCATATCTATACTGTAGCTAGTGATGGTATTGAGTTAAGGCCTTATACAACAAGTGGAACTGCAGGTACTGTTGGTAATGTATCTAGTGCTCAGAAAGCTAAAGATGTTTGGTTATATACACCAAGTGCTGTTAATTCAACTGTGAACTTATCAGCAAGTGCAGCAGCAGACATAACAGGGCTTCACGTAGGGGTTTTCTATAAAGACACCTCTAACTCCCAGATTAAGTTTTTTGGAGAGTTAAACGCTAATGTCTCTGGACAAGAAATTTTCCGTATCAATTATGGGAATACGAAAGATACAAACCTTGTTATAAGAACTGGTGCAACTTCTCAAGCAACAACTGTAACAACTTTGAACTTATCTATAGCATCAACACCTGATACAAGTTCTGATATCCTTGCAGGATATGATAACTTGACTTTGGTATGGGGAACAGTTTCCGCATCAGATCAGCATATGGATAGCTTAGGAAATACTCGAAGTACAGAAGAAGCTGGAGAGATACTCTGGGGTAATGCAGCAAGTGGTGGTTTATCTATGGGTACTAAAGATGAAGATCATAGGACAGCTTATGGTGTTATCATTAAAAACCCTAAGTCCAATGGTGCATCTGATAGAGTAAGCTTGAGCATTCCAGGAGACCAAGTTAAAGCAAATATTGTTATCAAAGGAACAAGTTCTACCGTGAGTGGCGGAGATGTTACCTATGTAGCAGTTGCAGTAACTCCAGTAACGAAGTTGGCTTCTGAAGTAAGTGATGCATCAGACTACAACTTGATCCTTGTTGGAGGACCATGTGCTAATACCTTAGTAGAAGAGTTATTCGACTATACTTGTGATGGTTGGAGCTTTGAAGATGGTGAAGCAGTAGTTAAAATGGCTGACAATGGTGATAAAGTAGCAATGCTTGTTGCAGGAACATCTGCAGATGATACAAGAAGAGCTTCTAAAGCTATTGCAAACTATGCTGACTATGAATTCAGTGGAACAGAAGCTTTGGTTAGCGGTACAAGTCTTACAGATATTGATGTAAGTGCTGTAGTAGCTGCAGCTGAAGAAGAAGTAGCTGAAGAAGTAGTTGAAGAAGTAACTGCATAAGGGCATAGCCCTTTCTTTTTTTCTTTTTTTTTCTTAGAAAAACTTTTTAAATCCCTAGAAAATCTTTTTCTTTATGAAACAGATACGGTATGTAGAAAAAGCGGTACCTTTTTATCAAAATAAAAAATTTCTTACCATTCTTATGGGTTTATTTATTATTTCCATTATGGTGTTTAGCGTTCTTTATTATGGTTTAGATACAAATGGACAAGAAAAAGTAGAGTATAATGGTTTGGAGTTTGTTCAAACGACACAAGGGTGGCTTGCATATACTGAAGATGAGCAAAGGATTCTTCTTTTTGGTAATCCTCAAGATGCAGAAGGACTTCGTTTTGATGCTGTTTCTCTTTCTTTTTTATCAGATGTGCAAAAGCTTTATTTGAGCTTTAACCCTGATGATGATTTTTCTTCTGCACTGAGTGATTTTCAACAAAATGCAGGATATTCTGGAGCTTTGGTCGTTGCTTGTTCTCAAGAGCATGAGCTTTGTGGGAATCTTCCTATTCGAACATGTGCTGATGCGACAAGCACTATAGGGGTCATTCTTTTTGACCAAGCAAATGAAAGTTCTGTTGTTTTAGAAGGAAATTGCTTGACTATACAAGGGAAAAATTTATTAAGTATTACCGATAAATTGATTCTTGATCAATATGCTTGAAAAAAAAAGTGATGGTGTTCAGTATTTTATCCTTATTTTAATAGGTATTTTGCTGATCGGAGGAATATATTTTTTCTTTAGTGAGCCAAGCATTGCAGTCCAGGATAATTATCAATATAGCAATGGAGAAAGTACTTTTAATGTTACTAAAGTAAGTGATACAGAAACTCATATCCCTATGAATATTGGTACATTGAGCACTATTATTTATACACTTGTTTTACGAAATGATCCTCTTTCTTTAGAAGATATTACTGTTGAAGGAGCTCTTAATACAAGAATCTTTGGGGATGAAGAAATTTATGTGACTATTAATCCCAATGCTGGTCTCACTTCAAAAACAACCATTGCTGCTTTAGAAATTGATAAAACTATTGATAATGATTATTTATATGGTGTTCCTGTGCATAGTGCAATGACTCAGGAGAATACACAGGGCTATCCTGTAAAATCTTGTTATGATGGAAGCGATAATACGACTGTTATTTGGCTTACTTTGGGCTCTGAAACAAAGGTTTATACTGATGAGTATTGTATTATTATTGTTGGCACTGATGAAAATGAAATTATTCGTGCAGCAGACAGAATGCTTTATCAATTGTTAGGAATTATGGAATAAATGAGTCATTATTATTCTCCACAACAAGATAGTATTTTACAGTTAAAAAAAATAGAAGCTGTTCTTCGAGGGAAAAAGTTTTCTTTTTTTACTGGGTCTGGTGTTTTTTCCAAGGATAAAGTAGATTTTGGAACTGCTGTACTTGCAGAATATATGCAGGTTTCTGAAAATGATAGAGTCTTGGATTTAGGCTGTGGTATTGGTGTTATTGGAAAGGTTGCATCTACACTTACAAAAAAGGAAGTCATTCTTGTTGATGTTAATGCACGTGCTGTAGAGCTTGCAAAGATGAATACAAAAGGGATTGATCGTGTGAAGATTTTTGTGAGTGATGCCTATGGGAAGTTAGAAAAGCAGAAATTTGATGTTATTCTTTTCAATCCTCCGCAGAGTGCAGGAAAGAAATTGTGTATGCAGATGATTTATGATGCAAAAGAGCATCTTTCTTTTCATGGAAGTCTCCAAGTTGTTGCACGGCATAATAAAGGAGGCGAAACTTTTTCTAAATATATGCAAGAAGTTTATGGGAATGTAGAGACCTTGTGCAGAAAAGGTGGTTATAGAGTGTATAAGTCTGTTTTGCAGTGATTACTTTGCATACATTTCTTCTAGTCTTGCTTTGTGTGCAGTCGCTGTTGCTATGAAATTCTGAAATTTATGACTAAATTCTTTTCTTGTATTTTTTGTTATTATTCTTAGAATTGCTATGATTTCTGGATTTTTTCCTACTATTCTTGTTCTTTGTAAGAGATTTAACGTTGTTTTCCAAGGTTGTATGAGCTCTGTAAGTTTTGTTTCTATTTCTGTGTTTCCATAGAGAGAAAAAAGATCTTTTTTTGCCTTTTCCAAAATTGCTAGGCTTGTTTTAATTTCATTTTCAATATCTGCCAATTCTCGTTTTGCGTTTAGAAAAACTGTTGCAGTATTTCTTTCCAGTGCATGTGTATATTTTGCTTCAAGAGCTTCTATTTTTCCCATATCTTTTGTTAAATTAGAAAGACTAGGAGTAATATTTTCTCGTATTATCTTTATAAATAACTGTGTTTTTTGTTGGCTCCATTCTTGTATATCTTCTTTTCCTGCTTTTTTCCCAATAATTTTCTTCCCTTCTTTTTCTTTTAATTGAAATTGGCGAATTCGGATTCTTTGTGCGAGGATGTTTATTTCCTCTGCTTCGAGGTATCTTTTTAGGCGATATATTTCTTCTTTTGCGAGAGCTCCAAACATTTCTTCAAATTCTTTTCTGTCTTCTGGATCAATTATCTTATATTTTTCGTAGTTTTTTTTGATAAAATGTAGTGCGGCTTTTGTATCATATTCTTTAGGAGAAAATATATTTGTTAGCCAACCCCAAAATCCCATGTCTTTTTTTAAGAGAATTTTGTTTATTAATGTTTTGCTTCTTTTCGTGTTGATTGAAAACTTCTTTCAAAGTCATTTACATAGTCCTTAAAGTCTAATGCAGAGACTCTCTTATCCAATCTTCCATTAATTCTTTTTGCAAACTTTGTCCATCTGTTTATTTCTAAATGATAGGCACGTTGTGTTTCTGTGCTTACTCCCCTTGCTTTTGCTGCTATAGAAAGCTCTTGGGCAATTCTTAGAATGGTTTCTTCTGCAGTTTTTAGTTTTAAGTTTCGTACTGTCCCTAATTCAGATTCAGAAAGTAATGGGTTGGTTGTTGTTTTTACTGTTTGTAATTGTTTTTCTAATCGATCGTAGACCTCTTTTGACAATGTTCCCATTGTTCTAGGCATACTTTCTTCTTCATGTTGCTCTTCTTCTCTTGGCATTACATTTGTTTCTCTTCCAGTATTTCTTGTTTTATGCCTTGCTTGGATTCGTGCGCGATGTAAGAGCCTCTCAACTTCTTCAAAAGAAAGGAGTCTTTTTTGTTTTGTTATTTCTTCTTCTGCTAAATCGAGAAAAATTTGGTCAAAACCTGCTTCTGCTTGTGGAGATTTGTATTCTTTTTTTACATATTTTAGAGCTTTTTGTGCGTTAAATTTATCTGCAGAGAATGTGCTTTCCCACCAATTTGAAAATCCCATCTTTTGTTTCTAGTTCGTCTTGTTTTTAAAGATTTATACAGCAAAATATTTATATTATTAGGACTTTTCCTCTGGATGAAGAAAGAACTTTTTGCACTTTTCGTTTGTCCTTCTTGCCATTCTTCTTTGGTTGAAAATAAAATGTTTCTTTTTTGTATGCTCTGCAAGAAAAGGTACTCTTTTCGTGGAGGAATAGTGAATTTCTGCAAGGAATAAGTTTTTAAAGATCTTCTTTCTCTTTTTCTTTATGCCGTGGTGGCGCAATCTGGTACCGCGCAGGTCTTGAAAACCTGTTTCCTTCGGGATATCTCGGTTCAAATCCGAGCCACGGCGTTACACTTTCATAAGTCTTATAAGGACTTTTTTGAGCGTTTTTCTTATGCGCATTGCTCTGATTGGAACATATTATACTCCTACTATTGGTGGCGTGGAAAAAGTGATTCAGGAATTAGCAGAGCGATATGTTTCTGATGGGCATGAAGTACATGTTTTTTGCAGTGATTTTGATAAACATAAGAGAATAGAAAAAAAATATGAAGTTATCAATGGTGTGTATATACATCGATCACGATATTGGATAAAACTTTCTCTTAATACAATACTTTTTCCTGGATATATTTGGGATTTGCTTTGGCAAAAATATGATGTGGTGCATAGCCATGTTTCTCAAAAAGATTATGTATTCTTTGCTGGGATTATTGCATTTTTGAAAGGAAAAAGACATATTCATACGACCCATTGCCCTTGGACAGATAAGTTTCGTCCGCTAAGTGTGAGAATTCCTTTATTCTTTGCAGAACTGATAGGGAATAGAGTTAGTTATCTTTTTTGTTCTAAAATTATTGCTATTACTCCTTGGGAAATTCCTACTTTAAAGAAATGGACTTCAGAAAGGAAAATTTGCATTATTCGAAATGGGATGGATGCATGCTTTTTTTCTCCTGTGAAAAATAATACCTTTAAACAACAATTAGGAATTAAAGAAAAAATGGTTCTTTTCTTCGGGAGATTACATCCTACAAAAGCGCCAGATGTTTTTGTTCAGATGGCGCAAGAGATTTTGAAAGAAAGAAAGGATTTGGATTTTGTTCTTGTCGGGCCTGATGAAGGAGAAATGCAGAGAGTTAAAGAAATGATTGGACAAGAAAAAAGAATTCATGTGTATGGTTCTATTCAAGGAAAAGAAAAGATTGCAACAATGTATCAAGCAGCTTCTGTATTTGTTCTTCCTTCTTATAGAGAAGGTTTGCCCTTGAGTATTTTTGAAGCAATGGCATCAGGGCTTCCTCTTGTTGCTACCCCTTGTAATGGTGTTCCGTATGAGATAGAAGAAGGAAAAAATGGATATCTTGTTCCTTATGGAGATATTGCTTTATTGAAAGAAAAAGTCATTTATCTTATTGAAAATCCTCGGCTTGCGAAAAAAATTGGTGGGATAAATAAAAAGAAAGTAAAGAGTTATACTTGGGATAGTATTGCAAAGGAGACTTTTGCTTTGTATGATAGTTATTGAGATTAATAGTATGGAAATAGAATGCGCTGGCTGGGATTCGAACCCAGGTGATCTGCTCACTTCAGGATTTTATTCCAATGGAAGGCAGAAATTTTAGGCGACTTTAAGCCTCTACCCCTAAATTACCAGCGCGTATAGCAATTTTTGTTTTTTTCTGCTTTATATTCTTTTCTGAAAAAGAAATGTTTAAAAAGGTTAGGAGTATTGTTTTCTCTGAAGAGGTGTATATTATTGGCTGATCAGCGGATTGTAAGTTTCATTCAAAGTGCGTTAGCAAAGGGAAATTCTCGGAGTCAAATTCAGCAGGTGCTTCTTCAAAAAGGATGGAAACAAGAGCAGATTTCTGAAGCTTTTACTGCCGCTACATCTTCTGGAAGTTCTTCTTCTTCACAAACAGTAAAAAAGCCTTTTGCGACAAAAAAGCCTTTATTTATCATCCTTGGTGCTGTTTTTCTTCTTGCAATTTTAGGGATTGCCTATACTTTTATTCCTGATTCTTCTGATGTAGAATGTTCTTCTGATAGGGATTGTTCTCGTGGATATAGTTGTGATAGTGGTTCATGTATTTTAGAAGAGATCATTACTGATGATGATAGTTTTGATGATATTGAAGAGGAAGAGCCTGAATGTGGTTTAGACTCTGATTGTAATGGGGGATATGCCTGTTCTCTTTCTGGCAACTGCTATGATTCTTGTACTTCAACAAGTGGCTGTGCTGCGGCTTATAGCTGTGCATCAGGTATTTGTGTTGCTGAGGAAGAAGAAGATGAGGACAATGCAAGTGTAAAGCCTAATTATTTGGTTTCTTCTCTTGCCTTTACTAGCTTTTCTTTTGCACCTTCTGTGAGTGATATGAGTACTTTTCACTATCTTGTAAATGTAAGTAATGATGGTGAAGGATCTTCTTCGCAAACCTTTACATTGGCATGTTCTTTAGGATTAGAGAATGAGAGTATTTTGGGAAGAAATTATATTAAGGTTACTGGACATGATTTAGGAGAAGGAGAATCAACTCTCTATACTTGTAATGGAAATTCTTCTATTCTTTACTCTCTTGTACAAGATTTGAATGTTCTTAATGTGACTTTGGGAGTTGCTGTTGATTATTATAACAATGTTAGTGAGAATAAGGAAAGTGATAATGAAGAAGAAATAACTCATTCTGTTGCCTTTGCTAATTATTCTGTTACTGGAAGTACTGCTTGTACATCTACTGGTAGTGAATGTGCTTCTTTAGGTTATACATGTGCAAGAAATTCTTATTGTTACAATGTGTGTACTTCTGCTGGAGGAGAGTGTGCTTCTGGATATAGTTGTACAGGTGGCGTTTGTGTTGTTGTTTTTGCTGTAGAAGATTGTGGTAATAGTATGGATGATGACGGAGATTCTCTTTATGATTGTAATGATAGTGATTGTACGAGCGATAGTGCTTGTGCTGCTTCTACAGAAGATGTTTGCACAGATGTGCTTCCTGGTTGTGCTGATGGTGTGGATAATGATGCAGATGGAGATAGTGATTTAGAAGACTCTGATTGTGGTTCTGATTGGAATGTAGAGGAAGATTCTGTAGAGGTTGAAGTTTTTTCAGAGAGTATTTGTACTGATTCTTTAGATAATGATGGAGATGGTTTAGTTGATTGTCTAGATGATGATTGTGTTTACGATAACGCTTGTGTTGAAACTATTAGTTGTTTTGATTCTGATTCTTCTGTTACAGACCCCTATATTGAACAAGGTATTGTTACTGTTGTAAGTGGTGAAGAAGTAGAAACTGAAACAGATAGTTGTAGTTTGAATACTCTTCAGGAATATTTTTGTGCTGAAGATTATACATTGAGTTATGCAAATATTTCTTGTAGTACTGCATATGGCTCTACTGCAAGTTGCAGCAATGGTGCTTGTGTTTTACCTTCTAGTGGAAATGTTGCTTCTGAATCTGAGACTGTTGCTTGTGTAGATGCTGTGGATAATGATAAGGATGGAATGTATGATTGGCTTGGTGCTTGTGATAAGGATGAAACTATTATTTCTTGTGTAAGTCTAATACCTGAAGAAATTATTAAAGATGAAGGTTATGACCTTGTTGCTTATTGTGAAGCTTCTTGTAAGGATATTAATGGTGATTATCTAGAAGCTGATACTGAATGCGATAGTACAGAAGATGATTCTGAGAGTGCAGTAGTTGCTTCTTCTCTAAAAGGTAAGAAACTATCTATTAAATTTTTTGCACCTGAAGGTGAAGAAACTTCTTTCCAGAGATTCTTATCTTTCCTTTTCCAAAGTGATGCAGTTCTCGATCATTTCTTAGATGTGAGTTTTTTTCCATAAATAGAAAGGTTTAAAAGTTCTTTTCGTCACATAAAAGAAGAATTGGTGATATCTTTTGGCGAAAACACTTACTGATACAGAAAAAAAAGTTCTTGGATATATTAGGGATTATGAAAGTAAAGGCTATTCGGATGCTAAAATAAAAGAAGCGCTTACAAAGAGTGGTATTTCTTCTGCAACTATTTCAAAGTGTATGAAGGTTGCTCATCCTTCTGTTTTTCGTTCTCCCTATTTTTGGTTTGGACTTGTTGTTCTTATTGGATTGATTTTTGCTGTTGTGTTTTTTCTTCCTGGAGAAGAAGAGGTGAAATGTTCTTTTGACAGAGATTGCGGACGTGGATATAGTTGTAGTGATGGTGATTGCATAAAAGAATTAGAAGAAGATGTTGAAGAAAGTATTTCTCTTGAAGAGGAAGAAGAGGAACTTTTTGTATTTGGTGGGGAGTGTGATTCTTATTCAGATTGTGGCTATGGAGAAACATGTGCAAATGGGAGTTGTGTAGACTTTTTTTGTGATACTGATGAAGAGTGTGAAGAAGAATTTAGTACACATTATGGCTGTTCCTTTGATATTTGTGTGAAAAAAGGTCCTGCAGAGAGTTCTGGTGGAGCGGGAAGCAATGGTACTGATAGTTCTGAATCTGGAAGTTCTGATGGCTCTGGTTCTGGTAGTGCTTTAGGAAGTGTAGAAAATACTTGTGATGATGGCATTGATGGAGATGCTGATGGGAGCATTGATAGTACTGGTGGTTGCGATGTTAGTGCTGATGGGGAAATAGATTATGCTTGTGGCTGTTATATTGCAAGTACAGGATCTTTTACAAGTTATAAGGATTGTACATTAGAACCTTTAGAATGTACTACTCTTTGTGATAGTGCAACAGAATTGTATGGTTGTAAGAATCTAGAGACGAGTATTATTGATCCAAGTCAAATATGTACAGGCTTAGGTCTTATGAGTTCCAGTAGTGGAAGTGTCTATTATTCTGCTGATAGTGATTGTCCAAATAGTGATAATTCTATTGTAAGTAGCGAAGATGTTTCTTGTGGTATAGGATATGTTTGTGAAGGGGCGTATGCCTGTGATATAGCTACTGAAATATGCTATAATTCTTGTACTGAAGAAGGGCAATGTAATGATGGTTATACTTGTGATAATGATGTTTGTGTTGGAGAAACTCTTGAGGAGGATGTTGTAGTAGAAATACATTGTGATGATAGTATTGATGATGATGGTGATGGGAATGTTGATTGTGATGATAGTGATTGTGCAACAGATAGTGTTTGTGTTGCTTCTATAGAAGATGTTTGTACTGATGTGCTTCCTGGTTGTGCTGATGGTGTGGATAATGATGGAGATGGAGAGAGTGATTTAGATGACTCTGAATGCAGCTCTTGGGCTGATGAAGAGTTTGGAATAGATTGCACTGTTGATGCTGATTGTGAAGTTACAGAGAGCTGTGATGTTGGTGTGTGTGTTGAAATATGCCCTGATGGTTTCTTTGATAATACTTTTTATAATTCTAATGAAGAAGGGAATTATTCTCATAATGATTATGATGGAGACGGAGATGTCTTTTGTTTAGATGCTGATGAGATTTGTCATGAGACTGATGGGGGAAAGAATTATACCCTTGCAGGAATAAGTACTGGTCTTGCGTACTATACAAATACAAATGTCCCTTATGATTATGAAGATTCTTGCGTTACTGATGCAGATCATATGAATCAGGCAAAAAATAGCTCTGATACCCTACGGGAATATTATTGTGAGGATATTCTTGTGAGATATGAGGCTGTTGCTTGTACATGTGAGAATGATGCTTGTGTAAGTGAAGAAGTTTCTTTAGAGGATTGTGATAATAGTGTAGATGATGATGGTGATACTCTTGTTGATTGCCTAGATGATGATTGTATTGATGATAGTGATTGTGAAAGTGTTTTGGTTGTTTCTGAAGCAGAAGACTGTGCTGATAATATTGATAATGATGGTGATGGTACTATTGATTGTGATGATAGTGATTGTGAAGAGGATAGTGGTTGTGATGATGAGATTCCTCGTATTCCAAAGGTGAATTTTGGAAGTAATATATTATTTAATGAATGTGAGAGTGCAAGTGATTGTGCAGATGAATTTAGTGGTGAACCTGATTGTTGGAGCTGTGTATATGGTAGTTGTATACAAATTCTAGATAAATCTAATCCTGATTGTGACCAATATGAGGATCAAGGTCCAGAGGAATCTACAGATCCTTATCTACCAGCACCTGCAGAAGAGGAAAAAGCATGGAAGAAATTTTTGAATTTCCTTGTTAAAGGATATAGTTCTATTGCAGAAACTGATAAATATAAGGCTCCGGAACAAAGCACTTTAGAGTATTTAAGGGATTACTGAGAATTGCCTATTCTATACAAATAACTTTTATGCCCTTTAGATATTTAAATCCTTTATCACAAGTTACTAAGGTAAGATTTTGTTCTTTACATATTCCTGCTATAAAAATATTTGTTCTTCATTCCTTATTAGAATTTATGGATTTTGTTGATGAAGAAAGAATTTCTTATGTAAAAATTATACCAACTGTAAAACCAACTATGAATCTAGAATTGGATAAAATTAGTTTAGGGAGAATCTATATAATGGGAAATATTGATACTTATGGATATTCTAATAAATTCTTGTCTAGAAGTACTACAAATAGAATACTTTTTTATGAGGAATTTTATTGTGCTAGATTAGGGGCAGATATGCCATTTCTTTATTTCTTACAGCACAAAAAAGATTAGCGACACTCAAAGAAAGATTTCCAAATTTGAATATATCTATTCGTGAAAAAAATGATGATCCATTTGAGATTTCAGTCCAAGAAAAAAATACTTGCTTTAGCACTAGAACAAGATATACATCCTTTTGAAAATGTTCCTATAAAAGAACCTGGCTTTTTGGAACTTTTTTTTAACTCTTCTTAGAGCTTAGAGAACTTTTCTCCAGTATTCAATCATATCTTGGAGTGTCTGGTCTATTGAAATTTTTTGTTCCCAGCCTGTATGTAATTTTAATCTTGTATTATCTCCAAAAATTATCTTTTCATCAGTTGGGCGAAGAAGTTTAGGATCAACTATTATTTCCGGGTTAATATTTGTCTTTTTTACAATCTCATTGAGAATATCCTGGATCAAGTATGCTTTTTCACCTGAAATATTATATACTTCTCCATGTTCGCCTTTTTCCATAAGTAAAAGAAATGCCTCGATCATATCACGAACATCAGTAATTGCTCTACGTGCTTCTAAGTTGCCTACATAAAATTTGTTTTCTTGTAGCCCTTTTTCGATCATAACTGCTTGTTTTGTAAAATCAGAACAGACATCATTTACTTTTTTTGGGCCTGTGGTATTAAATATTCTTGCACGTAATGTTTTCATACCATGATTTTTAAAATATTGATACGAAAGAAGATCTTGACCAACTTTGCTGACGCCATAGGGATGTAATGGTCTCAGGGGATGTGTTTCTTTTACTGGGACATCTTTTTCTTCTACAAATCCATATTCTGCACTTGAACAGGCTACAAGAATAATTGGGTCTAGTTTTAATTCACGAACAGCTTCAAAAAGATTTATTGTTCCTCTGATATTTGTATCTACAGTATATTGAGGTTCATCCATAGAAACAGTAGGATAGCTTTGTGCAGCTAGATGAAGGATCTTATCTGGCTTGAATTCTTCTATTACTCTTCGTACTGCTCTATAATCACGGACATCAAGTTCTTTAATTTTGATATCTTTAGGCAATTCTTTGAGGTTTGTTGTAGGCCTAAAATAGGTCCCAAGAATATTATAATTTCCTTTCTTTTGCAATAGGGGAAGCAGATGTTGCCCCATCATTCCACAGGCGCCTGTTACGAGAACTCTTTCCATCTTGCTTTTGAGAAAATCTTCACACTTTTTTAAGCGTTCCGGTGTGCCCATATCTGACATAAATTCGTCACTTTCGTATGCAAGCATTTTTGCATCTGCTTCTAATATCCTTGGATAAAGATAGGTCTCGAAATCAAATTTTTCCTGATCTGCAAAACCAATTATCTCTGGTTCTATAATACAAAGCCCTGAATTAGTTAGATCTCCAGCGTTTGTATGATCATCATGTTTAGAAATAAATTTTACTACTTTCTTTTCTCCATTTATTTGTAAAACATCTGAATCCCAAGGATGCGTTGATTTATGAACAAGAACTGTGATGTTTCCATTATTTTTTTTATGAAACTCTAACATATTTTTTAGGTTTACAGTGCATATATGATCTCCAGAGAGATATACAAATGTGTCATCAATATATTTTCTAGCATATCGTAATGGACCTCCACTTCCTAGTGGATAAGGATCACTAGAGTGATGTATCTTTATTCCAAATTCTCTTCCATCTTTGAAATAATCAATTATCTTCTCAGAAAAATGACAGCTGAGCATAATAATTTCACAAATATTATTTTCTTTTGCCCAATCTACGAGGTGATGTAATACAGGTTTCCCACAGATAGGAACCATTGGCTTCGGGATATCTTTGGTTAAGGGGTACAGTCTTTCTCCTTTTCCACCAGCAGCAATAAATAATTTTAACTTTTTTTCATTTAGAATGAATTTTGTTACTGCTTCATATAAATCTCTTGCATAATATGCTGGAACAGCATCATTCCATTTGTCGATCTTTCCGTCCCCTGTTTCTACAAGAATAGTTTTACAACCAGCACTATTTCCTGCTTTAATATCAGAGATTTTATCCCCAACCATATAACATTCATTTAGATTGTCTAGATGGAAGTCCTCTTTTGCTTTAAGGATCATTCCTGGATGGGGTTTTCTACATTCACACTCTTTTGTAAAGGATGAATTTCCTTCTGTAGGATGATGTGGGCAATAATAAAATGATTCAATATAAGCATTTTCTTTTTCTAATATACTTTGTATTTCTTTGTGGATTTCTTTTAGACTCTCTTCTGTACACATTCCTCTTGCAATAACCGGTTGATTTGTTATAACAATGACTTTGTATCCTGCTTTATTTAACAATGCTATTGCTTCTGCAGATTTTGGAATCATCTTAATTTGTTCTTTTTTTGTTAGAAAGTGTAGTTCATCATTAATTACTCCATCTCTATCAAGGAAAATATATTTCATGTTTGGTACCAGGATCCATACTCATCAGCTCTTTGTATTTTGAAAAGAATTTGCATTTGGATAAATGGTTTTAGAGATTCTAGAACTTTTTCTTTATCTCCTTCCTTACAATAAAAATAATATGCTCCACCACTTCCTGCACCACATAATCTTCCGCCTAAGGCACCATTTTCCAGGGCAGTTTTATAAATTTCATCTCGTGTTCCAATTTTTGCACTGAGCTTTTGTTTTAATTCCCAATCTTTGTTTAAACATTCTGCAAATGATTCTACATCTCCTTTTTCTAGTGATTCTTTAATTGCCATAGTATTATCTCTTTTTTCTATCATTATTTTTCTCAACTCTTCTGGATTCTCTTTTATTTTATTTTCCTGGTCTTTGTGTATCTCTTTTCCACTATCTCTTCTTTGAGAAAAATATACTAAAATAGAGTTTTCTTCTAGTTTTCTTATTGTATCTTTTGTTATTTTTATAGGAACAACTTCTACTCTTTTATTTTTAAAAATCATTAAGTTTAAACCTCTTCCATATGCTGCTGCCCATTGGTCTTGATAGCCTCCTTCTACTTGGAGAATTTTTCTTTCAATATAATATGTTATTTTTGCGAGTTCTTCTGGATTTGTTAATTCTCCCTTATCTTTAAGGAGTGCTAATGCTAAGGCTACATTTAATGTTGAAGAACCACCAAGTCCAGATTCTTTAGGGATGTTTGTATTGATTTCAATAGATTTTTTAAAGTAGGGATTAAGATAAGATATCGTTGCTTTAATTAAGTCTAACTTGTCACCTTCTAACTTTAAATTTTGTAATATTGTTTTTTCAGAAGATTTTTCTAAATGGTCATTATAAATAATGGCTCTTTCCTCTTTCCCATTAATTTTGCATTCAAAATATAAACTACTGAGTGTTGCATTTACAATACATCCCCAGCCTATTTCTTTGATGTAATAATCTGTATCTCCACCATTTCCAAAACTAATTCTTGCTGGACATCTTGTTGTGATGCTTTCCATTTTTATTTGAATCTTTTCTCTTGGAAAAGTTCTTTTTCTACAAGGCTACACATAATATGCCCAATCTTCATGTGTGCTTCTTGAATTCGTGCGACATCAGCTGTAGGTATTTTGACAAGAATATCCATTTCTATTGCAGCCATTTTTCCACCAGTTTTTCCTGTCAAACCAATTACTTTGGCCTTTACTTTTTTTGCTGCCTCAATAGCTTTTAGGATATTGGGAGAATTTCCTGAAGTGCTAATTGCAATAACAACATCTTTTTCTGTTACTAAAGATTCTATTTGTCTTGCAAAAATATTTTCATAGCCTACATCATTTCCAATTGCTGTTAACACTGATGTATTGACTGTAAGTGCAAGTGCATCTAACATTGGCCTCCCTGGCATGTACAGGTAGTTTACAAGCTCTGCGACAATATGTTGTGCATCTGCGGCGCTTCCTCCATTTCCAAACATAATAAGTCTTCCTCCATTTTGATATGCGTGAATGACTAGTTCTGTAATTGTTTTAATCTCTTGGATATGTTTATTTACTAATGCTTGTGTTACTAAGGTGGCTTCTGTTAGTTCTCTTTTAATTCTTTCTTCCATTAGTCATTCCCTTCCCAAACTTCTAGGCCTCTATCAATAAAGGTATAGGGTATAGAATTAATTCCTTTTTCTAATAATACTTTTGAAACGGTATGTTCTTTATTTGTGTCACAGAGAATAATCATATGGCCCCCTCCACCAGAGCCTTGTATTCTTGTTGAAATAGCCCCATTTTCTTTTGCTAATTTTGAAATATCCTCTATTCTTTGGTTTGTGATATTTGGGTTTAGTATTTTTTTTGTTTCGAAAGCTTTTTCCATCTTTTCTCCGAAACCATTAAGATCACCATGTTCAAGACGTTCTTTCATCTCCCAAGCAATTTCTTTTAATTTTTCAAGAGTTGCAATGTTTTCTACTTTTTCATAATGTTGTTCTTGCTGTCTAATAATATTTTGTGAGCTTTCTTCTTTCTCTCTTTTTCCTAGGTATACTAAGAGAAGATGCTTCTCTAATTCAGCAATTGTTTGTTTTTTTATTTTTACTTTGTTTACTCTTGTAAAGCCATTTTCAAGAAATTCTATAAAATTAAAACCCCCAAAAACACTAGAAAAAAAGGCTTGTTTTCCTCCTTGAATATCTAGTTCATATTTCATGGCTTCATACGCTAATTCTGCAATTTCATAATCACCTAATTTTTTTTCATGCTTTAAATGATTAAAAGCCCCTATCATTGATACTGCAGCAGTTGCACCATTTCCAAGCCCTGAATCTGGAGGTACTTCTGCACGGAAGAAAATATCACAGCCATAATTAATTTTCATTCTTTTTATGATTGCTTTCATTAAATCAAGGTCTCCATTATATGCTAAATCTTTAGTATCCTTAAAAAGAAGAGATTCATTCGTTTCTGTTTTTATGATCTTTAGATCTGTGTTATGATTTGGTTTTAAACTTGTATATGCATATTTATTTATTGTAGCATTTAGAACACAACCACCGTATCTATCAGCAAAAGAAGAAATATCTGTTCCACCTCCGCCAAATTCAATTCTAATAGGCGCCCTCGCAGTAATTTTCATATTGTTACTTTTGAAATTTTGTTTTAAAAGGTTTATGTATGTCTAAGCTTTATTTTGGTTAAATAGAATAATTAATCTTGATTGAGTATATTTTCTGTTCTTAGATATTCAGTTGTTAGATTATATGTTTTCAAGTACACTTTGATATTTCTTAAAGCTTCTAATGCTCTTCTCCTGTGAAATGTTGCTCCTTCTCTGTTCTTTGGAAGTCTTTCTTTTGCAATATCTGCTTTACTTTGATTATCTCCCTCTATATCTCTTAGATTATCTGAAATATGCTGTTTTCTTGATGCCCATCCAGAAATATTTTTGACGAAACTTGCTAAACAGTAGTTCGTAAAAAAATCAGACATAGTTCCAAGTCTCTCTACAGTTGTTCCAGCATCTTTTAACATTCTTCTATAATCAAAAATTAGTTCTATTCTTTCTTCTTCTGAAAGACTGTTAAAACCGGAATTTGGTGTTTCAAACAATGCGATTGCTTCAAACTGTGGAGGCCTATAACTTGTTGAACCTAGATCAATAGGCACTACTCCTTTAGGTGTATCTATCCAATTTAATGGTGTTGCGTCTCTATATAACAACCATATTCTTTCATCAGTTAATGGTGTTACAGTAGCTGTGAGCAATTTTTCTAAGTCTTCTATTTGAATTCCATTTCCATTAAGAATTTTTGAGCTTCTTCTATTTAAAAATTCTAACTCTTCTTTATTAAAATCACCAAAATATGTAGGAACTTCTCCTCTTAATGCATATCCTCGTGCAGTTATTTCTGCTGATTTTTCCATTAATTTTTTTAATTCTTTTGAATGTTTTATATTTACTCCTCTTTTTTCTAAGTTCTTAAGAATGTGATCATATGTTAATCCTTGCACTTCTTCTACTGCAAGTGCAAAATCTTCATTTAATTGAAATGTTTTTGCTTCTGGAACTCCAGGTATGTTTAATCTTGATCTCAATGCTTCGTACCAAGCCGCTTCTATTTCCATTTCCTTTTTATCAGGGCCATTCTTTCCCATTTTTGCGATTTTTATATATATTCCACTATTTTCATATGCAGAAGGAACATAGAAAACATCATGCATTGTTTGTTCTGTCACAGCTCTTGCTTCATGTATATTTGCACCTTTTGATTTAGTAAATGCTAATGCATCTTCATTTGAAGTTATTTCTTTTATTAATTTTTCAATATCCATGGTTTCTTTTTTTTATTATCCCTTTATAAATATTATGATTCTTTTGTTGATTCTACTCGATCCCAACCATCATTATAAAACTTTTTTTCAACAGTTTCTTCATATTTTAGATTTAGCCACATATATAATCTTGCAAAACATAAAATTCCTGTCCAATAAAATTCTTTTATATTTTTTGGGTAGAGCCAAATAGGGAAACTTCCCTCTAGAATTTCATTTTTAAAAGATTTCATTTGTGGAAAGTGCGGTTCATATTTTCTCAGTTTTGTATGTGCTTTTGCAGTGCGTTTTCTTTGTTTTAACCAATCTGTAAATTTTGTAGGATTCTTTACAAAGACTATAGCTTTTGAAGCGTATGCAATTTTGTAGCCTTTTCTAAAAAAATAATATGGGAGAATAGAATCTTCTGCGACATCTAAAGGAATTTCTTTAATAATATTATTTCGCATTGCCATGAGGTATCCAGAACATTCGAAAAATTCTCCTCTTTTTGCACGATTTTTTCTCGTTCTATGTGCTCCTACATCTGCAAGAAGGTGGCTCCAATATCCTAGCATAGAGTTTCTTTCATTTTGTGATACTACTCTTCCCCCAACAAAACCAATTCTTGGATTATTAAAAGGTTTTATTATTTCATTAATTGCATTTTTCCCTATAAAAACATCACCATCAGTAAAAATAAGAATATCTCCCTTTGCCTCTTTGAATAAGAGATTTAATGCAAAACTTTTCCCCTTTCCTGGATCTTGGAAATGTTTTACTCCTTTGTAACTAAGAGCAATATTTTTTGTTTCTTCATCAGGACATGCAACAATAAGTTCATATTTTTCTTTTATGTTTTGTTCGAGAATACTTCCTATTGCTTTCCCAATTGTTTTTGGTTCTTTAAAGGCTGTTATAATTATTGAAATCATTTTTCTTGTAATTGGTAGTATAATAGTTCAAGGTAATTTCTGGCAATTGCTTCGTTTGTTAATTCTACTGCTTTTTTGTAGTTTTCTTTTTCCATACTCTTTCGTAGCTTTGTATCTTCCATTAGCTTGAATATAGCTTTCTTTAATCCTTCTACGTCTTCGTAATGATATAGCAAACCATTTTCTGGTTTTACTAAGTAGAGACTTCCTTCACAGTCTGTACAAATGACTGATTTCTTTCGTGCCATTGCCTCTAGTGTTACTATGCCAAATGCTTCCCATTCGCTTGAAAGAATAAAAATATCTGTTGCATCTAATCCTTGGAGTTTTTCGTCTTCAGATACCATGCCTAAAAATCTTACATGATCTTCAACTTTTAGTTCTTTTGCTAGTTGTAGACATTCTTCAAGAAGGCCATGATCTTTGCCCATAGAAAGAAAAATAACATTAGGGTATTTTTTTACAATGTCTGGTAATGCTCTTACTATATCATCTTGGCCTTTATATTTTAAAACTCTCCCTAAATTACAGAGGATAAATTTTCCTTCTAGCTTATGTTTCTTGATAAATTCTTTATTGCTTATTTTTTTGAAACGATCTTGAGGAATACCATCAGGAACAAAATGGATTCTTTTTTTTGAGACTCCTGATTTTGTGATCCATTTCCATTGTTCTGTGTTTACTTGAATTACGCCGTCGTACATCCAGTTTATTGGATATTCTAAAGTTGTGAATATATTTTTCAATGCTTTTTGCCACAAGGGATAGCTGTCTAAAGACATAAATGGACCGTGTGGTGTGTTGATAATTACTGTTTTATCGCCAAGAAGTTTTTTGAGAACGAAGGCAATATCATACATGACAAAACCAAAGCTGTGAATATGAAGAACATCTAAATCTTTATATTTTAAAATAGACCCAATTATTTCTGGATTTAATTCAAGATAATATTTATATCTTAGAAGAGTTCTGCTTCTGTGAATATGGATGCCATTTATCATTCCTTCTTTTTCTTTAATAATTTGCCCGTCTCTTCTATCTGATGTAAATACATGTACTTCGTGGCCTAACTTTACCATTTCTGTTGCTAAGTATAAACAGTTATTTTCTGTGCCATCTTTAAATGGGTGAAAGTAAGAGAGAACATAGCCGATTTTAAGCTTTTTTTGCATAGTACTACATTTTTAGATTGGTTTTATAAGATTTACGGAGGAATATTTTTGTAATATTAGGTCTTTTCTTTCTTTATGGGTACTATTGGCAAAATCCTTTCTGAAAAAGTTGTCTATCAAAATATGTTCTTTACTGTTCTTCAACGTGAGATTCAAACCTCTTTGGGTGAAGGGCGTACGTATCTTTTATGGGATAGAAGAGACAAATCTTTTAGTGTTGTTGTTGCTTTGACATCTGATCAAAAAGTTATTTTTCTTTCTCAACCAAAGTATGCTCAATTTAGACATTATCTTACTCTCCCTATAGGAACTTTGTTTGAAGATGAGGGTCATTTAGAAGCTGCAAAAAGAACTTTTCTAAGAGAGGCAGGTTATGAATCTGATGAGTGGCTTACACTTAGAGAATCTGGGATTATTGATTTTCCAGTAAAATTGCTGGAAATGAACATTATTTCTTTTTATATCATAATGCTAGAAAAGTTTCTGAAGTTGAAAAATGCTCTCTATTAGAACTTATTTCTTATAAAAATTTGTTTAAGAAAGAAGCTCTTTCTCAAATTGATCTTGCTATGACTCTTGTTGGTCTTTTATATCTTAAGATATATTTAGAATCCCATTCTGCTTTGTAATATTTATTTTTGTAAGGAGGTTTTTGTTTATATAGATAGTTTTATAAATATTCTTTTTTTCCTGTTTTTATGGTTGATACAACTTATCTTGCTTTAGCAGAAGGAACGAATACTGATACACCTGGGGATGTTTTTGGAGTTTGGTCAAAGCCTCTCTCTCGAGAACTTTCTTTTGGAAGATATGTTCATGTTCGTTGTCAAGAACCTTATGCTCCAATACTCACAGATCCTAAAATACTTCAGAGATTAGAAATAGGAAATAGTAAGTCTCCTATCCATCCAGATGCTTTACTTCAATCTGAACAATTTCTCTTAGGAAAAGATTCTATTCTTGCAAAACCTAGATGGCCTCTTCGTTTACAGGCTGGTGGTCTTCTTTATCTTGTAGGGGGATATCCAGGGTATATTTTGACTATTGCAAGAACTGATGGTGCTCGATTAGGTGCTCTTGCTGGTCACTCTAATAGTTTGGAAGAAATTGCTGAACCGAGGGATTTACTTTTACGGGAGGGAAGTGAAGAAGCCTTGATTGTGTATAATGGTAGGCATTTTATTTTAGGGTATCCCAATAGGTCTTCTTGTACTGTAGGAGAGGATATATATGCGCCCAAGTTTGTGGATTGTTCTTCACTCTTATCTGAATTAAAAATAAACTTTTATGATAAAGATTATTTGATAGAAGATTTTTCTGAAAGGAGTCGTTTTAATGCAGACTTTGTCAATCATGAAGTAAATACTGATGGTGATATTTCTCTTGTACGTTTTTTTTGTACTGTTTCTTGGGATCCTTCTACTGCAGGTTTAGATTATATTCGAACAGTTGATTTGCGTTCAAAGATCCAAGACTTAGAAAAACTTGCTCTTTATGATTCAGAATGTGATGCTTTTGGACAGCGTTTACATCGAGATCATGTCCTTATTCCTTTAGATGTTCTTTCTTCTTCTCTTCAAAGGTCTGCATTTACAAGCGATGCTCAGTCGTTAGGAAGGCATTATTATGATCCTACTGCAGAATGTCTTGTTATGAATGGTTTTTCTGGCCTTGGGGTTCAACGAAAACAAAATTTACGTAATTTTAAACTTGGTACAACTCTTCGAAATATTTTTTTCCGATGGAGAACTGTTGAATTTTAATTAGGCTTTGTAATATTTATATTCTTTATCAAAGTATAAGGCACTGTCGTTGGCGTGTCTACTTCCCAACTTTTTATTTGTGTTGTTTCTTTTCCAAGTGCAGAAATATTTTTTAATATTTTAAGTATATTTTCTGAGATACGAATATCCTTCAGGGGTTTCTTTATCTTTCCATTTTCTATGTAAAAGGCACCGTCTCGTGGAATCGTAGAAAAGTCTCCTGTTTCATGATTTTGAAAACGTGTATACCACACATTGGTAATGTAGATCCCTTTCTTTACTTGTCTAAATAATTCTTCTTTGTTATACTTTCCTTCTTTGAGTACAGGACTAAAAGCTCTTGGTGAAATTAATCCTGCGTTTCCTGTACTTTTCACTTTGTATCTACGTGCTGTAGATGCATTGTGCAAATAATTTTTGAAGACACCTTTCTCAACTATGCTTGTTTTCTGCGTGGGTGTTCCTTCTGCATCGTATGGTGTTGACCCGTAGCCATTTGCTCTTGTTGGGTCATCGTATATTGTGACGAGAGGATTTGCAATTTTTTTTCCTAATTGATTTTTTAAACAGGACAAGCCGGACTCAACAGAAAAAATAGATGCATTATCTGCGAAGCGATCAACTATGGCTGCGATTGCATGAGGAGCAAAAATCACATCGAAAGACCCAGACATTGCTATCTTTGGGCCTTTAGATAATTGCGCAATATGTGTTGCATGTTCGGTTGCTTCTTGTATTTTTATTTTGTTTTTCATACGAGAGATACAAGAGCCGTAGCCGGAACTATTCTTATCAATGAGTGTTCGTATCGCAAAGTACAAACCAGTACCTCTTTCGTGAGCTTCTACATTATTCGAAGTAAGTAAGTATGATTCTGCAGATGTTTTTTCTAGCGTACCGGAGGAACGTTTTGCTTTTTTCTTTGCGGTATCGATTGCTTGTTTGACCATGTCTACCATTTCTTCATTGAGAGCTTCTACTTTTGGATCATAGCAGTCTTGTTCCTTTGTGTATTTGAATGGGCCCTGTGCAATGCCTTTAAAGTTTTTGTTTGGCTGCATCCTTGCAAGACTTCTTATTATGTTCTCTGCGCTTTTTTTTGCTGTTTCTTTATCAAAGGTGCGTAAAGAACTCGTTACAATTTTTTGATTTTTTGTTGCGAATATACTGAGGTTTGTGCTTTCCCATGTTTTTGTCGTAGAAATCTTATTGTTGACAAATTTAATGAGCGTTGTTTCTCCAGAGCCGAGTTGTAAGATAACATCATCTGCTCCTTTTCTTTTGAGTTCTTCTAAGAGGAATTGTGTTATTTCTTCGTGTTTCATTTTATTCTTAGCCCTTGCAATCGTATACTTGGTCCTCCAAGTGTTACAGGTATCCCTTGCATGGGCTCCCCCTTTCCGCAATCTCCTGCGTGGAGTTCTAGGTTATTTCCCATAGCATCTACTGCTGGATACATTTTTAATGAGGATACTTCTAAAATTGGGCTAATCACTGGTGTGGAAATTTCCCCGTTTTCAATGAGATATGCTTCTGCTCCGGTATATTTTTGATTTAATCGTTTATCATCAATGTTCCATTCCATGAAATTTTTCATGTAGATTCCTTTTTTTATTCCTTCAAAAAGTTCTTCTTCTTTGTAGTCTCCAGGAAGCATGAAGGTGTTGGACATTCTAATAATTGGTTCTTTTTCAAAGTCAGATGCACGCGAAGAACCGTTACTTTTTGTTTTGAGTTGAAAGGCAGTTTCTCTGTTTTGGAGAAATTCATTGACTTTTCCATCTTTAATGAGTAGCTTTCTTTTTGCTTTTACTCCTTCGTTATCATAGAGAAAGTAGCCATAGCTGTTTGCAATAGTTGGATCGTCTGCAATGCTTACAATGGAGGAAGCCATTTTTTTTCCTTTCATTGCAAGTTGGACATAGGATTCTCCTGCTTGTGCAGCTTCGCGTCCGAGAATACGATCTGCTTCAAATGGATGCCCACAGCTTTCATGTGCCATAATTCCAGATACTTGCGGACCGCAGACAATGGGCATGATTCCTTGGGGTGTTTTGATTCCTTTTCTGAGAATATTGTTCATACTTGTAACTTCTTCAGAAAATATCTTTGGGATGTTCCATTTTTCTACTTGTTCCCAACCACCTGACGCACCATATACCCAATATCTTTGTGTTGTTTTGTTGTTTGCGTTAATAGTGAGGAAATAATAAAAATTCATTTTTGGGACATGTGCGAAAATTCTAGAACCATCTGAGTTTGTAAAATACTCTTTGGTGTCTGTATCTGATAAGACTACATATCGTGAAGGAACTTTTACTTTTGTGCTTTGGATTGCTTTCTCTGCTTTTTGTAGGAGAGAAATTTTGTCTTCCACACCTATATCTGCTAACTTCTTTTTTTGTTTTACTTCATATCTTGCTTTTTCTGTTCTTTCTTTTGAGAGTGAAATATTTTCTCCCATAGTTTTTGTTGCTTTTGTTATTCTTATTGCTTTTTCTAGGATAGTAATTATTTTATTCTTGCTGAGTTCATTTGTTGAGACAAAACCTAGTTTTTTATTGACAATAAAACGAATACCAATACCTCCAAAATGGTCAAAACTTGAGGCTTCTATTGCTCCATTTTTCATGACGAGAGAATTTGCTGTTGTACTCTCTAAACGGGCTTCGGCGTAGCTTGCACCTAATTTTCGTGCTTGGTCTATAGAAAAATGTGCGAGATCTTCGTCCATTTTATGGAGGGGAGTATTAATCTTTAAATAGTTTCGCAATTTTTTCCATAAGAAATTTTCTTCTTTTGCTTTAAAATGCATGCTTAAGCCTTATACCTTTTAAAAAAATATTTAAGATATTATTTGCTTCATTAGGAGTTGTCACTCTGCAAAAAATTCATTTATAAAGATTTATTTTCAATGAAAACTATATTTTGAAATATATATTTTCTTTTCTAAAGATATATAAAGAAAATTTGTTTAGGTGTATTATTAGGTTTATTTTTAGAAAAGGGGTGGTAGGGTTGACAAAAGATACAAAGGCAAGTATACGAGGAATTATTGAAAAGCTGACGAGTGAAAGCAGATCTGTTTTTTCTGAAAAAGTTTATTATATTGCAGGAGAGATGGGGCTAGGAGAGATGATTGTAAAGGATTGTTTACAACAACTTATGGATGAAAATTTTATTTCTGAGCCTATGTTGGGTGTTTTAAAGAGGGTTTAGGGTTTTTATTTTTAAAAGGGGAATTTTTCAGTTAAAATTATATCTCTCCTTTCTATTTTAATATTAATGAAGAATAAAAGTTTAATTATCCTAAAATGAGAAAACTATACTCCAGTATTTTTGGATTATATAAAAAGAGCATCATAGGAAAAGAATATTTTTGGAATCCTTGTAAAAACCTTTATAAAGTCTCTCTCTTTGAATATATCTATTGAGGTGATTATGTATAGAAAAATATATTGTATGGTTTTCTGAATTAGATAAGAATTCTCTTCCTTTAGCTGGTGGTAAAGGTAATAATCTTGGAATAATGTATAATTTAGGTTTGCCTGTTCCAGGAGGTTTTGTCATTAGTTCTTATTCTTTTAAGCATTTTATTCATGTGACGGGTATTGATACAAAAATATTTGGTATTTTACAAGAATTAGATGTTGAGGATAATGATAAACTCCAAGCTGCGGAAAAAGAAATCCAGAGTCTTATTCTTTCTACACCTATGCCTTTACAAATACGACAAGCAATATTAGAAGCATATGAACATATGAATGTTGATCCTGCTTTACGTGGTAGTGGTGTTGAGGGACTCATTCTTCCAGGAAGAGACCCTGCGTATGTTGCTGTGCGAAGCTCTGCGACTGCGGAAGATCTTCCAGAAGCGAGTTTTGCAGGACAGCAAGCAAGTTATTTGAATATTAAAGGGCCAAAAAATTTACTTGCGGCTGTGTTAGCATGTTGGGCATCTTTGTATACTGCACGAGCAATCTATTATCGGGTAAAAAATAATTTTCCACATGAAAAAGTTTTGATTGCAGTTGTCATTCAAAAAATGGTGAATTCTGAAGTCGCAGGAGTCATGTTTACTGTGAATCCTGTGTCACAAAACTCTGATGAAATTCTTATTGAAGCTTCTTATGGACTAGGAGAGGCTGTTGTTTCTGGAGCAATTACTCCTGATGAGTATTCTGTAACAAAAAAAGGATTTACTGTTGAGAAAAAAATAATTGCGAAGAAAACATGGATGTATATTCGAGATACAGAAAAAATGAATACAATAAAGGTTGATGTTCCTGTTTCTAAACAAGAAGAAGAGACATTGCATCAAAGAGAAATTAAACAATTGGCTGAATATGCATTAAAACTTGAAGAGCACTATAAAAAACCACAAGATATTGAATTTGCTGTAGAAAAAGGAAAAGTGTATATCACTCAGACGAGGCCTATTACTACTTTAGGAAAGAAAAAAGAGGTGAAGAAAGAAGAAGTTGCTGAACATACAAAAAAAGATGTTCATGTAGAGAGGGCTGAGAGTCTTGCTCAAGGAGATGTTGAGGAGAGAGATGCACAGCTTTTAGTTTCTGGAATTCCTGCGTCTCCTGGCATTGGAAAGGGTACTGTTGTTATTGTGCATGATGTTGCTGATTTGAAACGAGTGCAAAAAGGGAATGTGCTTGTTGCACGAATGACTACCCCAGATCATGTTCCTGCAATGGAACGAGCAAGTGCAATTGTTACTGATGCTGGCGGGAGCACTGCACATGCTGCAATTGTTTCTCGAGAATTAGGTATCCCTTGTGTTGTGGGAACAGACCTTGCAACAGTGAAACTCAAGGAAGGCATGTTTATTACTGTTGATGCGCGGAAGGGAAAAGTCTATCAAGGAAATGTTTCTCTTGTGGAAGATGAGAAAGAAGAGCGTGTGGATATTAAAACAAAAATTGGTGTGAAAGTTATTCTTGATATGCCACAACTTGCTGAAAGAGCTGCAGCGACTGGAGCAGATGGTGTTGGGCTCCTACGAAGTGAATTTATTAATATGCAAAATCGAGAGCATCCTGTGTATATGATTCATTCTGGGAAAACTGAAGAATTTGTTTCGCACTTAACAGAAAATTTAAAAATTATTTGTAAAGCATTTCAGGGAAAACCTGTATGGTATAGAACTCTTGATGCACGGACAGATGAATTTCGAAATCTTACTGGTGGAGAAACTGAACCGGAAGAAGATAATCCTATGATGGGATGGAGAAGTATTCGAAGAAGTCTTGATCAACCAGAATTATTGAAGGCTGAATTTGAAGCTATTAAAAGAGTGCATAAAGCTGGATATACAAACCTGGGAGTTATGCTCCCTCTTGTGACAGATCCTGGACAAGTACATCAGGCGAAAAAAATATTTAAGGAAAGTACTGGTATTACTCCTCTGAAGGATATTCAGTTTGGTATTATGGTAGAAACTCCTGCAGCTGTACAGATGATTGAAGAACTTTGCTTAGAAGGAATTTCTTTTGTTTCTTTAGGTACTAATGATCTTACACAATTTACACTTGCATGTGATCGAAATTCAGGAAGGGTTGCAAAGCTCTATGATGAAATGCATCCTGGAGTGTTACGACAGATACATAAAGTTATACAGACATGTAAGAAACATAAGGTAGAAACTTCTATTTGTGGACAAGCAGGTTCACGAATAGAGATGGCTCAGTTTCTTTTTAGAGAAGGAATTGATTCAGTTTCTGCAAATATGGATGCTGTTTCTAGTATTCGAAAAACTATTGGAAAATTAGAAGGTATTATAAAAAATGGAGGAGGGGAAAATGGCAAAAAAGAAAACAGAAAAAAGTGAGAATATGATATGTATGCCTGGAGCAAATTCTAAAGACTGGGCGCACACTGTTTTAGCGGCAGTGATTTTGGTCTTTGTTTTTATGAGCGTTTCTTGGGCACAATGGATTATTGTACTTGCAGCTGCAGTAATCTTTGTTTCCGGTGTTGTTGCTTGTTGTAAAACTTGTAGAAAATAAATTATTTTTTTTCTTTTATTTTTTATAAAGCAAACTCTTAAATATAACTTTTTTTATATTATTTTTTATGTTTTATGAAACTATGGATGGTCAGACTATTCATTATATTAGAGAAGACTTCCATAAACAACAGAAGTTTAGAAAAAATTTATCTGTAGAGGAAATTTCAGAGCTGGAAAGATATTACTTTGAGGAAGCTCCTTCTCGGATTTCTGAAGAGGTAAGAATGTATTATTTAGATGTGAAATCTGGTAATCCATCTTCTGCAGATCGTATGCTTACTCGCACGAATTTTCTTCTTGCGCGTGGTATCTATAGTGTTGATGATATTGAAGATTTATGTCGAGCAATAGCCCCTTATTATATTAATTTTACTTTACATTATGAAAGGCAAGGCTATGGTATAGAATTTCATACTGGTAATTTTATTAAACAATAATTATTTTTTTTCTTTTATTTTTTCTAATTCTTTCATCATGTAGATATTTTCTGTTTGTAATTTCTTTAAAACCATAGAATATTTATGTAGATGGGTGAGAAAGTCATTGAATACATCTGCGATATCATTCGTATCTATCTCTAGACCTGCTGGTTCTAGAATTTCAATTGTTGAGGGCATGTAATCGTAGCATACATCTAATACTCTCTTTAGTTCAAATGTTTCAAATTCTATATCAGCAAATGTGTTCCAAAGTTTATTATCCATTTGTTTACATTCAAATTCTTCTACTTTGAGAACTTTAATGCCTTTTTCATCTTCTCTTAGTTTTTTTATTACTTGTTGTAGTGCTTTTTCTACATGATCCTTAGGGGATCCTAGCACTTCCACTGTTATTCTTGAGATAATTTTTTTCATAAATTATTCTTCCTATGATAAGTAGGATTGTTATGAGGAGAAAAGGGAGTATATACCTTTGTCCTGTACTGTCAAAAATTACTTTTTGGTTTATTAGGCTTTCTATCACTTCTTCCATTTAAAGAAAACTTCTTAAAAAAGTTTTAGATAGAAAATCCGGAAGATTTTCGGGGATTTAAAAGTTCTTTTGAAAGATTTTTGAAAATACCTTATGAAACTTTTTTACAAGCTTGATAGATATTTTCGTAGAGCTCTGGAATTGCGTGTTCTGGTACTGCTGCGTGTGCAATTCGGAGCATATTATTTATAGAAAGGACTCCAGTATTATATTCCATACGAAGAATTTTTCTTACTCTTTCTGTATCTTTATTTGTTTTTAGGCACATAAAATATCCAGAGTTAAATGGAAGTGCTCTATATTCTTCTCTCCATTCTGGGTGCTCTTCTAAGGTTCTTTTTATTGTTTGAACTCTTCCTTGTAATATATCCCTGTTCTTTTGTAATTGCTCTTCAAAAAGAGGATCTTGCATTCCATGCAGAACCATATGTTGAGATCCTGTGCAGACTCCAGAGATTGTTCCACGGACTCTCCCTGCAGTTTTATCTTCTAATGCTTTTGCTTCTTCTTTTGTCATTCCTTTAAAGCCATAAGTAAGAAATCCTACACGAGCCCCCCAAAAGAATGCTTCTTTTGTTGCACCATCTACTTTTACTGCGAGTACGTTTTCATGTATATTTGCAAGACGTGCGAATGGAGATTCTTCAAGTAAGCCTTTTTCATAGGTAAGACCAAAGTATGCATCATCACAAATAACAAGAATATCATTATTTCTTTCTGCTGATTCTTTTATAATTGTAAAAAGGTCTTCTGCTTCTGCTTCTGTTGGGGTATACCCTGTTGGATTGCTTGGAAATGTTAAAGAAAGAATATGTTTTCTGTCCATACCAGATAATGCAGCGAGAATCTCTGTGAGATTTAGTTTTTCTTTTTGGTTATATAATGGCACTGGATTCCAGATTGTTTGTTCATTTTCTCCTTCAAAGTGTAATTTATAGTTTCCCCAAAATGGTGCGAATATGGTGACCATGTCATATTCGTCAATGAAGAGTTGTTGTGCAAGTGTTAAACCATGTGCTAGACCGCTTGTTGCGACAGGTAAGGAAATTATTCCATCTAGAGAAGGGTTTTTTCTTCGTATTTCCTTTTGCCAAAATTCCCTTAAAGGCGTTATTCCATGTGTTGGTGCATATGGAAAAACTTCTTTTGGATCAAGGTTTGTATATTTTGCAAATGCAGGAATGTAGAGTGGTTGACGTTCATCATCAAATGCTTGCCCTAGAGTTGCATTTATTTGTGTTCCCTTTGCTTCCATGGTTTGTCCAGGAATTCCTGATTTGGGGTAATATGCACGAACACCTTGTCTAGAAAGTAAGCGCTCAGCAACTGTTCCTTTTAATTGTTGATTTAATTCGGCTGCTTCGTCTGTCACTGATATTCTTTCGTGGCGCATATTTCTTTAGAATTTTTTTTTATTTATAAGATTATTTGTCTTTGAGTTTACTTTGCTTCTATATTCTGTTTTTTGAAAATGATTTTATATGTATTTTCTAGAAGGTCTGTTCCTATATATCCTGCGATCACAGACATTTTTGCGTCTGAGTCAAAAAGCATTCCTGCTGCTGCACCAATAATGCCAGAAGCAATAATTGTTACTGCAGTGTATGTCCATACAATTTCTACATCATTGCGCATTGCTTTTAAGAGCCCTACGCATGCACGTGCTATTCCCCCAAGAAGGCCTAAAGCTGCAGTTTCCCAAATCATGCTTTGTTAGTTATGAAAGAAGTATTTAAAGTTTTTCTAAATATTGCACAAATTTTTTTAATTGTATGAATAAAAGGAGGATGGTTTAGGATATTAAAAAATAAAGAGAAAAAAAATTAAAATTTCTTTTTATACAAACGCCATGCGAGAAATCCGAATATTATTCCCAATGTATAATGGAGGAGTCCATAGTATAAGATTCCTGTTGCGAGTTGAAGAATGAATCCTTGTACAAGGAATGCAATTCCTGCTATCTTAAGAATTAATATTAGTAGCCCCCATAAAATAAAATTTCCTCTGAAATTTCCGTTACTTGAACTTCTTATGGCCTTTTTTTTCATCACCACTTCAGTCCACCTCCTTTTTAAAGTGTCTATAGCCTTTCTCTTTTTAAACTTTTATTGTAACTTTTTAGTTATGAATATTACAATGAGTACTTTACGAGAAGGATAATAGAATACTATTATTTGATGCTTAGTAATTTCTTTACTTTCTCTTTATTGAATCCAATGACAATTTGTCCATCAATGTCGGCTACTGGCACGCCCATTTGCCCTGATTTTTCAATCATTTCCTCTGCTTTTTTATGATCTCTGGAAACATCAATATCTGTGTATTTGAAACCTTGTTCTTTTAGATAATTTTTTAGTTGTACACAATAAGGGCATATAGGTGTACTGTAAATGGTAATGCTATGTTCTTTTGTCATTTTTTTCTCCTGGAAGTAGAATTCCTATGATTATACTGAGTAGAGAAAGAGTGAAGCTATATAAAATTATTTGTTTTATGCTCTCGATGAAGAATCTTTCTGGAAACATTTGGATCAATAAGGAATCTGCTGGGAGAAGCCAGTAATTATTTGTAAAAAGTATTTTATGAAAGGCAGGAAATGATATGGAAAATGTGAAAAGTGCTACGATCAGTGCCAGAACGAGTATAGTGGTAAGAATTCCTCCAAGAATGAATTCTTTTTTTCTTTGTTTCGTTTTTTTTACTCCTATTAGTAGAAGTATACTTAGAATGCTTGTGATGGAAAGAGATATCCAGACAAGATTTCGTACATCTTTCATGTGAAGAACTTCTCTTTCGGAGTATTTTTCTGTGCTGAGTTCTGCGCCAAGGAAATATTGTAAAAGGTTTTTCGTTTCGTTTTCATATATGCCATATTGAGCCATTTCTGTTTTGTAAAAATCAAGGTTAAAAATAAGCAGATTTGTCGATAGAAGGATGATGAAGAAAGGGATAAGAAAAGAAAATTTCATTTTACTTCCATTCAAGAGTGTACATATTCAGGAGAGAGGTTTTTTGTAGAGACCCTTTATATTTATAGATAATCGTTTTTGTTTCTAAGGTTTCTTCCATCTATTGAGGTATATTTCTTCCCTATTTAACACTTCCCCAAGCTTTTTAAAGCTCTTTTCTCTTTTTGGTTTTATGAAGCTTTTTGGAAGAAGAAAAAAAGAATTAGAAAACTATTGTTCTGTGGAACAGGCACATTCTTTGGATATTGGTTCCATAAGGAATGGAGAATATTCTCTTTGTCTTCCTGTTCTTTTACAAACTTGGTTTCCACAGGATCTTTCTTATTTGTTCACTCTTCGAGTAAATTATTATTTTTTATCTGATGATTTGACTGTTCGTCATAAAGGTTTTAATTCCTTGACAAAAAAGCATTACATTGCTGGTGTGCGACGTTTAGGGTATAATTTTTTTGAAAGAAGAAGATTATTTCATATTGCTGGTGAAAAGACCTCTCAGTTATTGAGTGAAGGGGAGATTCTTGCCCATATTGCTTGCTATCAGGATAGGCTTCTTGCAAAAACAACTCCCAATAGTGATTTGGATGGAAAATTAGTTGATATTCGCGGAGCCTCTTCGCAATTAAAAAAATATTAAGGATTGCACGCTTTACACATGATTCCTTTTTTACATTTTTTCCCCATAAGTCTGCCACACTTTTGGCATGTCTCTTGTGCAGGTTCTGCTTCACAGATTTGACAAAGTTTTTTTATGTGCATGGTGAAGTAAAGTATACAAAGCTTTAAATATTTTCAGAAGCTCGTTATCTTTGGAGGGATAAAAAATGGGTATAATTTATAATCGTTTAAAAGATTTAAATGCTGCTGAGACGCAAGAAATAAAACGCCTTACTGAAATTGCATATGAGAAGTTTCTTAGGGATTTTAAAAAGTCAAAACTTATTGTTGATGTGCATAAATTTGAAAAATTAGGTGCACGAGCAAAATATTCTATTCATCTTCGTCTGGAAGATCCAAGTATTTTGCTCACTGCTGAAGAGGCAGACTGGGAGCTGCCTAAAGCTTTGCATAAAACTATTGCAAATTTAGAGGAAGAAGTAAGGAAAAAAGTTAAGAAAGAAATTAGTGGTAAAAGCGGTCCAAAACCTTTTTTGGAGTAGAGAAATTTTTTTTCTTTTAAATTCTAGGAATAAAAAAAGGGCTTAAATACTTATTTAAATAGTAAGGCTTTCTTGTTTGTATGCATATCAAAGAGGTTCGAGCTCATATTATTAAAAATTCTCGTGGTGAGAAAGCAATAGAAATTATTGTTAATAAAAAATATAAAGCTTCTGCAGCTTCTGGTGCTTCTACAGGAAAACATGAAGTCCCCTGTTTCTCTTCTCAAGGAATAGAATTTTCTGTTACTTTTATTAACAAACATCCTCATTTTAAAAATTTTTCTTTAACAGAATTTTCTGATCTTGCAGTTTTTGATTCTTTTATTCCTCTACTTGGGGGAAATGCTGTTGTTGCTCTACAAGGAGCTTGCTTACAAGCGATGGCTCATGGAAATGTTGCTCCTTATCTCTCTTCACGTTTACGATTTCCTGTTCCTTTAGGAAATTGTGTTGGTGGTGGTGCACATAGTAAAGGTATTGGCACCGATATACAAGAATTTCTTCTTCTTCCTAAAATGAAAACTATGAAGGACAGAGTTTTTTTGAATCGCCATGTGTATGATCTGATTGGAAAGATAACAAAAATAAAGAAGAAAACAGATGAGGGAGCTTTTATTCTTCAAAAAACAAATGAGAATGTTTTTCTTTTTCTTTCTCAGCTCTTAGATGAGATAAAAAAAGAGGGATATTCTGTGCAGCTTGGTGTTGATGTTGCAGCAAGTCAGTTCTATAAGAAGGGAAAATATTCTTATATGCATTCTTCTCTAAAGAAAAATGTACTCTCTAAGGGATCACAGATTCATTTAGTAAATAATTGGATACAAAAATATCATCTTTCTTATGTTGAAGATCCATTACAAGAGGAGGATTTTTCTGGTTTTTCACGAATTCATAAAGGCAAAAATCTCATTTGTGGTGATGATCTTGTTACTACAAATATTGAACGTCTTCAGATTGCTTTGAAAAAGAGATCTGTAAATAGTATTATTGTCAAGCCAAATCAAATAGGCTCCCTTATTAAGACGAAGGAAATTGTGGATTTTTGTAAAAAAAAGGGTATAGCAACTATTATTTCTCATCGATCTGGAGAGACTATGGATACTTTGATTGCTGATCTTGCAGCCGCCTGGCATATTCCTTATATTAAAACAGGGATATTTGGAAAAGAAAGGGAAGCAAAGCTTCGAAGATTAATAGATTTAGAGAAGCATTAAACTTTTAAAGATTTGGTTATTTTCTTTTTCTTATGGAAAGATATTTTGCTCCAGGAAGTATTCTTCAATATGGAAGAAAGTTAGGGTCTGCACATGAACGAGCCCCTGTTCTGATTGAAAATGAAATCCTTATTGGCCTTGCAATTTCCCGTGATATTCATTCCCTTCATCCTTTAGATATGATTTCTATTACCGCTTCAGATTTATGTGTGGAGAGTGCATATATTCGTTCCTTTCAAAAATTACAGGAAGGGGAAATCCTTTCTTTAGAGCTCTATGCTCTTCCTAAGAAAGATATTGAGTCTTGTCCAGAAGGCTCTGCTCTAACTTTACGTTCTCTTTTAGATCTTGTAACTGATTTATCTCATAGAATTTCTTCTCTTTAGGAGCTGGAGAAAGCTTTATATACCCTAGAAAATTTCACTATGAACATGGCTGAAGAACAAGAAGTTTTTTTAACTCCATTGGAGAATTACCTTAAGGTTGGATTGCATATAGGGACGAAGTTTCGGACGAAATATATGGCTCCCTTTATCTATAAAGTGCGACCTGATGGATTGGCTGTTCTTAATGTGAAAAAAATTGATGAAAGAATTGAGATTGCAGCTAAATTTTTAGCTCAATATGATACAAAGGATATTCTTGTTGTATGCCGAAGAGAAAATGGGTGGGCAGGTGCGAAGCTTTTCCATAAATTAACTGGAATTCCAGTGATTGCAGGGAGATATAGACCTGGTTTACTAACTAATCCTGCTTTAGAGGATTTTAAAGAAATTAAGATTCTTTTTGTTACAGATCCGTGGCCAGATAAAAATGCAGTTATGGATGCTGTGCGTACAGGGATCCCTGTTGTTGCATGCTGTGATACGAATAATGAATCAAATTATGTTGATCTTGTTGTTCCTTGTAATAATAAGGGAAAGAAATCTTTAGGATTGATGTTCTATCTTCTTGGGAAGGAATATATGAAAGCACGTGGAACTATTAAATCTGAAGAGGAACTCAGTATCCCTCTTGAAGAATTTATTAAAGAAGATTAAAATCTGATTTCTACACTTTTTAAAACTTCTCTTAAGTCATTGATTTTATAGTCAGGTATTGTATTGCTTCTTATTATAGGAAAGTCCCTTCCTGGATGTGCATAGAGATATGTTAGACCTCCTACAACCCAAGCAAGTTCTAGATCTCCTATTGAATCACCTATAATTACTATATCTTCTATTCTTTTTCCTTCTATATACTCTTTTAAAATTTCTTCTTTTTTCTTTTTTGTCTTTCCATTTATAATTGGTAATGCTTTCTCTGGTGGAAAAAATCTTTCTAAATTTACTGCTTTTAAGAACCAGGACATTTCTTTATCAGAAATATTTGAAATAAGAATTTGGTCGTGACCTTTGCTTGCTATTACTTCAAGGACATATTCTGCGTGCTCATTTGCTCTTAGTGTTTCTCTTGTTATTTCAAGGCTTTCTTCTGAGCTTATCCTTTGTGTAAGCTTTTCTATTTGTTCTATTGAAATATCTGGGATATATCTTCGGAATATTTCTCTTACTGGAAGACCAAAATAGTTCTTTGTTGTTTCTTTGTTGAAACGCTGTTTGTATCCTTCTTTTTCTAGGGCATTATTGAATACATCTGGAAATGATTCTATACAGCCTTTTTCTAAAGTTCCATGAAAGTCCCATACAAAAAGTTTCATACCTTTTTTGTTTTTTTTTGTATTTAAAAGAATTTCTAGGCTTAAAAATAAGAAAAAAATAAAATATTTAGTCTAAAGTTGTATATTCTTTAGAAACTAAATCTAATTCTCTAAAAACATAGCTCCCATCTTCTTCAATGGTTCCTACTTGCTCCCAGATTTTTTCTATTCCTGAATAGTATTGGAGATCTTCAGAAACAATAACTGTTGGAACTTTTGTGAGGTTATATTTTTCTTTCAATGCTTTTCCTTCATCACTTGAAATATCTATTGTTGATTCTTCAGCAATAAAAACACCATAATTTTCTAATACAGTTTTATGTATATTGACGTTGTAACAGTTTTCACAAGAATCATCTGTGATGTAGGTTAAAAATACAAGCCCAAGAGCTTTGTCTTCTGCAATGTCCCAGTATGGAGGGTTTAGTTTTGCAGTCAGAATAAGATCTTCCTCTATATAAGTTCCAATTACTTCAAGTTTATTTGCTGTATCTGGATAGAGCTCTATGTCCCCAGAAATGATTATTGCTGGAACTTCTGCAAGGCTGTATTTTTCTATAAGTTCTTTTGCATCATCTAGTTCTATCGTTTCTTCATTTGAGATTATTACAAGATCTTTCAATGCAGCGATGAATTTTGTCATATCATAACAATCTTCACAATCAGAGTTGGTAATAAGTTTTACTTGTATTCTTCCTTTATACTCATTTGCTGAGATATCAAAGTAGACAGGGTCTTGATTGGTAAATATTAATGCATCAGATTCTTCTTCTAAACCTGGGATTTCAGAGCCTTCTTTATTAATTTCTCCTGTTACAATGATTGTAGGAATTTTTTCAATATTATATTTTTCTATGAGTTCTTGGGCAGTACCATCAGTATATTCTATAATTTGTTCAGATGTTACTTCTACATTTGCAGTTTTTACAGAGTCTACGGCTGTCATAATATCAAAACAGTCTGTACATGATGTGTCTGCTAGCGTGATTATCTGAATTTCTCCAGCTCTTGCTTTTTCTTTTGCATCAGAAGCTAGATCTTCTGCAATCCCACTCATACTTAGAGTAATGTACACATTTACAATAAGAAGCACTGCAATAAGACCTGTTAGTATCCAAGTTATTTTTTTTATGTTTGCCATTCTTTCTCCAAAAAAATAAAAATTAACAACCACCAACCATGGATGGAAGTTCACTTAGTGAAGAAGAGCTACTTGTGCTACTTGAAGAAGAGCCAGCAGTGTTTGTTGTGCTTGTTGCAGAACCTGTACTTAGTTCTCCCTCGCTTATGCTTTCTTTAATACTACTTAGTTGCACTGCTTGTACTACTGATACAATGATCAATACTCCAAGGACAATTGCAAAAATCCAATTTTTGTTCATTTTAACATCCCCCTACCATTCCTGGTAATTCATTTAATACATCAGTGTTTCCACCAGCGATATCTAATGCTAATCCAACCATATCCTTTGGAAACCATAAGGTTTTCCAACGATATACTTCTCGTAAAACTTCTGCATCAGAATAATCAGTATTTAACATAAGCCAAAGCGCAACTGCTTGTGCAGCAGGATTATGTGCACAACCACAACGAAGTTCACCTGATGTAGTTACTCCTTGTGCACCAATTCCACAACAAAATTCACAAGAAATTCCTCTAGGAGCAGCAGCAAGAGCAATATATCTTTCCCAGACTTCTGGATTTGCTTCTGCTTGTGTTTTGAGTGTAGGATAGCCATTCTCTAATAATGAAAGAGAGTTCACAGGGTCATCAAAAGATACACCCATAGCATTTCCATACTCTGGAGTTCCTAATGGAAGCATAATTGCAATTGCGTCTTCTGTTGTTTCAATATCATTTAGAGGGAATAAAAGTGCGATTCCTTGAGCAGTTGATTGAATTTCTGTCACATCAACATCGGAAAGGTCTCCATTGCCAAAAGAAAAAGATCCTATAGCGTTTCCCGTTAGATCATTTAGACCAAGAACTTGATATTGGTTGAATAAAATAAGTATTGTAAAAAGTGTTAGTAATGCCCAGTTTGCTTTGTGTATTATTGTGTTTTCTTTTTTTTCTGTTTTTAGTTCTTCGTTTTCCATGCATTCACCTCTTTCTTTTTTTAGATTTAGTCTTTATAATCTTTTTGCACTTAGATGGGATTATTTCTATTTTATATAAAATGTTTCTTTTGTTTTCGATTACATTTTAGTTCCCTTTTTGAAAATTTTCGTTCTTTATCGTTTATCTTTGATTTTTTAGGTATATTTCTGTAAACGTTTTAATCAATAGATTTATATAATATTTCCTCTTTCTTTTCTTTTATGAGATACACTTGGTTCAAAGAGCATTCTCCTATCCTTTTGCGTTATGCTGTTGCTTTTTTATTTCTCTGGTTTGGTTTGAATCAATTATTCAATGCAGGTGCATGGGTTGCATGGCTTCCTTCTTGGGTAGAAAGTTTGCCTATTGATCCAGTGAGTTTTATTCTCCTCAATGGTTTCTTTGAATCTTTGTTTGGGCTGTGTTTAGCTCTTGGAGTTTTTACTCGTTTTAGCGCATTGGTTCTTGGTTTGCATCTTTTTGGCATTGCATTTAGTTTGGGCTATAATGATATTGCTGTGAGGGATTTTAGTTTAGCACTTGCAACAATGGCAGTAGTTTTTTATGGTTCTGATAGATTGTGTTATGATAAAAAATTGCGCAAGAGCTGGTGGGGACATACTTCAGCAGCAAATTTTTTGTATCTTTATGAAAAAGAAGATTCCTCTTCGTAAAGTATTTTAATGGTGGCTCTTTTTCTCTTTCTATGAAAAAGTGGATTCTTTTTGTTCTTTGTTTTCTTTTGTTACTTAGTGTAGTTGTTTCTGCTTTGGAACTTCCTGCGAGCATTCAAAAAATTATTGATTATAATAATCAACAAGCAGCATACTACTTAGAAAATATTACGTATATTGTTGCTTTTCTTGCTGGGCTTCTTGCAATTTTATCCCCTTGTACATTAGCAATTGTTCCAATGTATTTTTCTTATGGTTTAAAAGAAAAAAGTACTTGGCATACATTTACTTTTTTTTTAGGATTTACTAGTATATTTATTGCTTTAGGCATTCTTGCTTCTTTTTTAGGGCAGAGTATTTTATTTTTTCAAGCGGAGCATAGTTTCCTTATTTTTCTTGCAGGATTATTTTTGATTCTTTTTGGAGTTATGCAGATTGTTGGAAAAGGATTTTCTTTTCTTCCTATAAAAGTCTTTAAGGCAAAAAGTCTTTTTGGTGTTTTTATTTTAGGTATGCTCTTTGCTTTGGGATGGAGTGCATGCACAGGGCCTATTTTGGGAGGGGTGCTACTCATTGCAAGTATTTTTGGGAGTTATACAAAGGTTGCTTTATTGATGTTTTTGTATGCTTTAGGAAATTTTGTGCCATTTTTTCTCTTTTCTTTTGCAGTTGATGGATTTAAACTTCATGAAAAGTCATGGATACGAGGAAAACAATTTCATTTTACTTTTTTTGGGAAAACCTTAGAAATACATAGTACACAACTTATTGCAGGGATCATGCTTATTTCTATGGGTCTTATTTTTGTTCTTTTTCAAGATACAAGCTTGTTTCTTACTATTAATATTGCTGGTGCAAATTTGAAAGGGTATGCATTACAAGAAAGTTTGTTAAGTAGCTCTTTTGTTCCTTTCATAGGCCTTGCTTTGTTTATTGCTTTTGTTTTTTTATTAGGATATTTTTTACTTAGAAAATTCCGATAACTTTATATATTTCTTTGTTTTCTTTTTTTTAATTATTTTAAAGGATGGTGATATTATGAAAAAAAGTATTTTATCTTTTATGTTTGGAGCATTGTTTCTCTTATTAGTAGGCTGTGCACAACAAGTTGTTGAAGTGGATGAAAAAACATATTTAACTGATGCAGATTTAATTAATGTATGTGCATCTCGTGAAGTTGGATTTGATCCTGATTTAGATGCTCTTTGTGATTCCAGTGGGCTTAGTGAAGAAACTGGTGATAGTCCTGCTTACGCTCCAGCAGCAGATGGTTCTGAGAATGTTGGAAGATATAGTAGTGCTCTTAGTGGTGGTAGAGCAAGTGGTTTGACATGTGAAAAGGAATGTTGTTGGATAAAGGGTACAGATGATGTTGAAACTTGTTACTGCTGTGTCTAATACTGTTGCGGCTAAGTTAAACACATTTGTTTGTTTTTTATCCTTTTTATTTTTTAGATAGTTTTATATATTTCTTTGTTTTATTATTTTTTAATTATTTTAAAGGAGGAATGATTGTATGAATAAAATTATTTTAGTCTTTAGTGTTTTAGTAGTGTTTGCTTTTGTTTTAAGTGCTTGTTCTACTGGAGTAAGTTCTGAGGAAGTTGTTATTTCTGATGAAGTTTTAGCTGAGTATTGTGCTTCAAGTGAAGAAACTAGTACAGAAACAAGTCTGGAGTTAGCACCTGTAGCTCCCAAAAAAACATCCCTATCAGGTGTTTTGGTACGATTGGGTTCTTCTTCAGTATCTGTATCTTCTGGAGATTGTCAATCTACTTGTGGTTCTAATAATCAAAACTGTTGTTGCAGTTCTAGTGATTGTCAATGTTGTTAATTTTTTTTAGATACTTTTTTATACTCTTTTTTCTTTTAATTTCCTATGAAACCTTATGAATTCTTACCCCATACTGCTGATGTAAAATTCCTTGCTTATGGGGAGAGTTTGGAAGAAGCCTTTGGGAATGCAGCACTTGCGACTTTTGCTACCATGACTGATATTAAGAAAGTGAAAGCGAAGAGTAAAAAAACAGTTTCTGTACAGGCTCATGATTACTCTTGTTTGCTTTATTCTTTTTTGGAAGATCTTCTTTTTCTTTTAGATACTGAAGATTTTTGCTTGAGTAAGATTACTGTTTCTTTATCCCAGAAAGATGACTCTCTTTTTTTGGAAGCTGAATCTTATGGTGATAATGTTAAGAACTATGAAACTCATACCTTAGTTAAAGCTGTAACATATCATGAGATGACTATCCAAAAACTGAAAAAGCTATGGGTTATTCAAGTTATTCTTGATGTATAATGCCGGATATCCAAAAGGTAAACTTTATAATCCTCTTATTCTTTTTGAAGTTATGAATAATCTTGCTGTAATCCATGCTTATCTTTGTGCAGATGGTTATGTTATTAAAAACTCCGAAAAGTCCTTCTATAAATATTATATGATCGGCTTTAGAAATACAAATTTGATTCTTTTGGAGGATTTTCAAAAAAAGTTTCAGTCTGCTTTTGATATTAAAGTTCATTTAGAACCTGGTGAAAGATGCAGGCTTGGCTCTAAGAAAATTTATACCTTTCTGGTTAATACTTATGGCAGTTTTTATTCGCATCATTGGGAACTTCCCCAACTTGAAGAGAATGAACTTAGAAAATGGCTTCGTGCATATTTTGATTGTGATGGGTGGGTTTTTTGTAGGTCACGTCAAAATAGGCATATAGGGCTTGATTCAGTAAATGAGAAGGGTATTTATCAAATTAAACAAGCTTTAGCTTCTTTAGGGATAGTTTCTTCTGTTAGAAAAAGAAGTACTCGCCCTATATTCTCACTAATTATTTATGGAAAACAGAATCTCTTTTTGTTTTCGCAACTCATAGGCTTTTTACATCCTGAAAAAAAAGAAAAATTACAATTGGTTCTTGATGATTTTGTTTCTTATCTTTGGCAATTTCCAGTAAAAGAGAAAGCCTTAAAAGTATATGTAAAAAATATTTTGTTAGAAAAAGCAAAAATAAAGCCTTCACAAGGAATAGTTCGTCTTTGCTCTAGTAGGGAGGAAAATATTTCACGTCTTCAGAAAGAGTTAAAAACGCTTTATGGTTTGCATTCCTTATATGGTAAAAGAATTAATGGTCTTGGGACAATTTATTATGAACTTTGTGTCAATAAAAAAAGTGATGTTTATTGCTTAGTTAAAAATAACCTATTATCAGAATTGGAGAAAGAAAAATGGTTGAAATTATAAAAATAAATGATGTTACTTGGAAAATAGAAAAACAAGGAAATATGCTTGTTCCGATTATGCTTTTTGCATCTGAATCTTTACTTGAAAAAATCAAACAAGATTCAACTCTTCAACAGGCTCAAAATATGGCCATGGTTCATGGTGTTGTGAAGAATGTTATTGTTTGTCCAGATGCGCATCAAGGGTATGGGGCTTGTATTGGTGGGGTTTCTGCATATGATTTTAAAACAGGAGTAGTGAGTCCTGGACAAGTAGGATACGACATAAATTGTGGTGTCCGATTAATAGTAACAAATCTGAATAAAACGGATATGGAAATTAAAAAGAAAGAGCTTATTGATGAACTTTTTCGAGCAATTCCCTCTGGTGTTGGTAAAGGTACCGTTTTTAAAATTACAAAAGAAGATTTACAACTTATTTTGAAGGAAGGAGCAGAGTGGGCTGTTAAGAAGGGTTTTGGAAAAAAAGAGGATCTTGAAAAAACGGAGGATGGGGGAAAAATGACTTTTGCTGATCCTTCTGCAGTAAGTGAAAGAGCTTTACAAAGAGGATTTTCTCAGTTAGGTTCTTTAGGTTCAGGCAACCATTTTTTAGAAATTCAATATATTTCAAAAATTTATAATCCTGAAGTTGCAAAAACATTTGGGCTTTTAGAAGAAGGACAGGTTGTTGTGATGTTTCATTGTGGTTCACGAGGATTAGGACATCAAGTTGCTTCAGATTATATCCGGGAAATGGAAGATACTTTTGGTTGGAAACATTTGCCTGATAGGGAGTTAGTTAATGCTCCTCTTTCTTCAGACTTGGGAAAAAAATATCTTGGTGCAATGGCTGCTGCGGCAAATTTTGCTTTTTGTAATAGACAAATGATTATGGAATGGATAAAGCAAACTTTTGTAAAGGTTTTTGGTGATAAAGTAACATTAGAGATGGTTTATGATATCACCCATAATATGGCTAAAGTTGAAGAGTATACTTTAGATGGAAAAAAAGTAAAACTTTGTGTTCATAGAAAGGGAGCTACTCGAGCATTTGGGCCAGGAAGAAAAGAGCTTCCAGAAATTTATAGATCTGTTGGACAGCCTATTCTTCTTCCAGGAAGTATGGGAACTTCTTCTTACGTTCTGGTTGGAACGAAAAAGGCAGAGGAGTTAACTTTTGGAAGTACTGCCCATGGGGCTGGCAGACTTATGTCTCGACATGAAGCAATTCGAACATGGAGTGCTGATGATGTTAAAAAAGATTTAGCAAAAAAAGAAATTTATGTTAAAGCAGGGTCATGGTCTGGTATTAGTGAAGAAGCGCCAGGTGCGTATAAGAATGTTGATGAAGTTGTTGCAGTGAGTGATGCTGCTGGTATTGGAAAAATGGTTTGTCAATTAAAGCCAATGGGTGTTGTGAAAGGATAATTATTCTAGGAATATTAAAAGATACATAGCAATCATTCCTAAAATAAAGAATACTAATCTGAGAAAGGCTTTTCCACTTTCTGATTCTCTATTTCTATGCAATTCTGGGATGAGGTCTGAACAGGCAATATAAATAAATCCTCCTGCTGCAAAGGGGATTAAAAATATTGTTAGTCCTTCAATATTTTTTGCAAGAATAAAAGTAAGGATTAATCCTAAAACTGCAGTAAGTGCTGTACAGAAATTAAGGAGTAATGCTTTTGTTTTTGAAAAACCTCCATGGATCAAAACTGCAAAATCTCCTATTTCTTGTGGTATTTCGTGGAAAATAACTGCTATTGTTGTTGCAATACCTACAGGAACACTTACAAGATAACTTGTTGCAATAATTATACCATCTAATAAATTGTGAATACCATCTCCAATAAGGTTCATAATTGCAAAAGAATGTATATGTTTTTTTGATGGAGGAATATGACAATGTCTCCAGTGAATAAATGCTTCTATAATGAATGAAAATACTATTCCGATGAGGAGGGATGTAGAAATAATTATTGTAAATCCAGCTTCTTCAATGCTTTCTGGAAGCAAATGGATAAATGCGTCTCCTAGTAATGCACCCGCAGCAAAACTGACCATATATAAGATATATTTCTTTACTTTTTTTTCTTGTAGGGAGAGTGTAAAAAGTCCTATAAAGGAGATAATACTGACTATTAAGACGCTTAAAAGACCATAAAGATACACTATATCCATAGGCTATTATATGGAGCATAGATTTAAATAACTTATTGATTCCCATTATCAATAATGAGACAGAGTCGTACTACAAAACAAAAAGCCATTTTAGAAGAAGAGCTTGCAACAAAAAAAACCTTTTTTAGTGCTGAGGAATTTTATGTCATTCTAAAAAATAAATATCCTCAGATAGGAATTGCTACAGTTTATCGTTTTCTTCATGAAAAAGTAGATAAAAATTTTCTTCATTCTTATACTTGCCATAGAAAAGCTCTTTATTCTCTTCAAAAGAAAGCACATGTTCATTTCTATTGTGAACAATGCCATGTGGAAAAACATTTAGACATTAAAAATGTTGATTTTCTTAAAAATGAGATCCCTGGAGAAATTTGCCATTTTCAAATTGATGTTAAAGGGATCTGTAAAAAATGTCAAAAGGATTGATTTTCCTTTTTCTTAAAAATCTTCAATGCAAGGAAGGTTCCTCCTGCAATGAGGATAAGAGAGATAATACTAATAATTATTATTGTTAGGAAGCTTCCTTTTTCTTCTGGTGCTGCAATTGTTTTTTCTGTTTCAGGTGCTGCAAGTGTTGTTCCATCTACTGTCACGCCGAGTTCCATTGTCCCTGCTATGTCTGAGTATACCCCTATGTATATTTTCTTTGTTTCATCATAGCTTGTACTTGGAGGATTTGATTCTAAAGAAAATTCATTTTGTCTGCATCCAGAAAAGCTTCCACAAGAGTTAAACCAAAGATCTTCTGCTTCTCCTAAATCACCTTTGTCAATATTATCTTTTCCATCTGCTTCTTCTATGTCAATTAGTTTATGTTCTGCTTCTCCATTGACGGTGTTGCAATCCCATTTTGTTCCTGAACAACCATTCCAAGAACCTGTTTCTGTCATGACACTTTCATCTACATGCCAAATCACAACTCCTCCTGCTTCATCTCCATTCATAAGCTCTGCAGTATGCCTATTTTCAATGAAGAATATTTCAGATTCTGAGATAGGTACTGCATAATAGCGAATTCCTGTGCTTGCTGAATCTTGCACAATAGTAAAATAATTATTTGTTTCAATTTCTTGATAGGAGTTTTTATTCAACCAAGAGAGGTATGCTTTTGACCATGGATCAAAACTTCCTGGTTCTTTCATGTAGCCTCCATATCCCATGATGCTCCATTCTGCTGTTCCTTTTGAGGTGCCATCATCTGGGACTGTATCATACATATCAGGAAGGCCTAAGTAGTGTCCAAACTCATGTGCGATAATACCTACTGGACTTGTTTCGCTGACTGTTTCGTAATCAATAATTTGTACTCCATCTACTGTTATTGGATTAATACTAAAGTAATGTGACCAAATCTCTTCATTATTTCCCCCTCCATTCTCATCTGGATCTCCTGCATGCACGACAAAGAGGCTATCAACAACCCCATCATCATTCGCATCATATTGTGAAAAGTCAATATCTTTATCTGCTGCTTCAATTGCTTCAAGGATCATCTCTTCTACATTTGCTTCGTTGTTATCTCCATAGTATTCCATTGTATTAGCTAATGTATACCATGTTGGAAGCACTGTGCCGGAAAGTTTTAATGCACCATAGGATTGTTCTTTGAAATAGCTTGCTAAACTTTTTTCTCCAAAAAACATTGCTTCGAGTTCACTTGTAGATATTGTTGCTTTTGTATCCGTAAATTGTATTGGAATAATCACTATAGGAAGCTCTTTTGCTTCATAGCTAATGTCATACACTGCTTGGCCTGTGAAAAGGATAATTGGCTTTGGTTCTGTTTTTGGTGGTGGGGGAAGTTCACCTTGTTGTTGCTGTTCTTGTAAATAAGGATCATAATAGGTATAAGTTCCATCTGGCTGGGTTTTGATGCCATAACCATATTCTGTGTTTATCACTTGCCTTTCTGGGTTGTACATTTCATAGATAGGCTTTACAAGTGCAGGTGGTCGTCTTGGGCGAATTAGGCGAATGTTTTCTTTTCCACATACTGCTCCTTGCTTTTGTAGTTCTTCTATTCTTTGGTCTCTTCGCAGAGGAAGATTTGTATCTGGTTTGAAATATCCATTTTCATCTATCTTTGCAATATATGGCCTTCTTCTTCCTGTTGCATCCTTTTGGATAACTACAGGGCACTGTGTTTCTTTCTCATATAGTTCAGAATAATCATGGTCTCCTTGTTGTTCAAAAATTTTTTCTCCAAGTTCTTCGTCTGGATTATTAAATTTTTCTTCATCTTTTTCATAGATTGGTTTTGTTACTTTACCTTCCGAGTCTATTGCAACTGGTATCCAAGAACCATCTTCTGAGAGTATGGAATAGGGTGCTCCAGGTACTGCTTGTACTAGGGGTAAAATTAGAATTATAAGAATGCTTATTATACAACCTCTTTTCATGGTTCTTTTTTATATTTAAAGAGCATTTAAAGTTTTCTGTTGATTACTTGGAATTGGTAGTACAGTTATACTAGAAAAAGTTTATATATCTACAGGAGCTTGAATCTTTTATGGGTACTATTTTAATTTTCTGTGCACATTCTGATGATGAGGCTATAGGAATGGGAGGGACTATTGCAAAATATGTTTCTGAAGGAAAGAAAGTTGTTAAGATTGTTTTTTCTCATGGAGAAAAAAGTATTCCTCATCTTCAAGAAGCTGTTGTTAAGAAAGCACGATTTAAAGAAACTGATAAAGCTAGTGCATTTATTGGCATTGCATCAAATAAAAATCTTGGTTTGCGAGATACACGTTTACGAAGTGATGTACAAAAAGCTTTTGTTGCTCGGAGACTGAGAGAAATTATTATGCTTAGCAGGCCTGAAAAAATTTATGTTCCCTCTGCTTTAGATCCGCATCCAGATCATCAAGCTGTAAATAGGATTGTTTTTCAGGTTGTAACATCTTTAAAGAGGCATTATCCCTTGTATGCATATGAAGTTTGGAATGTTGTTCGAGAGACACACCCACGTGTTTATGTTGATATTAGTTCTTATATTAAAATTAAAATGATTTATATAAAAATGTTTAAAAGTCAATGGGTCTATATGTTTTCCTTGTATTTTCCTACTTTATTTCGTTCCTTTTATTATGGAAGAGAAAATAGTTGCCAGTATGCAGAGAGGTTTTACAAATTACGATGAAGATTTTATTTGTTGTTTCTGGAATAGGCTATGGTGATGCTACTCGTGAGCATGCAAATATCCTTGCATTGAAAAAAAAATATCCTCAAGCGCGTATTATGGTTGCAGGGTATGATAATTCTTATGAATATTTTCAAAAAAAATATCCCACTATACGAATTCGAGGATATAAACTTCCTGGAAAATCTATGAAAATTAATGTTTGGAATTTTGGTTTACGAAACTTATTTCTTCCTGCTTTTTGGTTTTTAGGTACATTAAAAGTACGTTTGCAGGCATTTAATTTCATCCCTGATCTTGTTGTAAGTGATTTTGAACCTGTAGGTATTTCTCTTGCTCGTGTTCTTGGCAAAAAATGTATTGTTGTTTTTGGTTTTGATCCTCTTCTCTATAAGCAATATGCAAAAAATCATTCTGTTAATTATAAAATGAAAATTGAAGCTGCATATTTTGAGCGTGTGTATAATGAAGCTGATCTTGTTCTTATTCCTACATTTAGGAAAAATCCAGAAAAACATCTTTCTTATACTTATGTCAGCCCTGTTATTCGTACAAACCCAGAACAATTGCCTTCTGAAACTGTGCTTATGAAACAGTTGCATTTGAAGAAAAAACCTTTTGTTGTCATGCTTGGTGGATCAGAATTTGGTACAAAACTTGCTCTTCATATTAATAAGATAGCATCTGCTTTTCCTCAAGAACGGTTTCTTATTTTTGGAGGGGATTTACAGTTTTTATTTGCAAAAAATGTTAGTTATATTAGATATACACCAGACTTCTTAAAATATTTGAAAGTTTCTCGAGGTGTCATTACTCTTGCTGGGCAGAAAACACTTACTGAAGCACTTGTTTTTCAGAAACCTGTTCTTTGCTTCCCTATTGAGGATCATATTGAACAAGTACTTAATGCGTATGCTTTAGAGGATTCCATACTTGTGAGCCATAGTAGTTCTTTGAAAGCTGTACATTTTGCTTTTGGGGAATTTCTTCGTAATCTTGCTCTTTATCAGAAAAAAATTTCTAAAAGAACTCTTCAAGCAAAAGGCTCAGATGAATTTGTTCGTCTCTTAGAACTTACCTTAAAGAAAGAGGCGTAAAATCTTTTTTTGGTTCTGTTTTTTTTCTGCTTCTTATAATTTCAATGATGATAGGTATTACTGATACTATTATAATCCCAATAATAACTAAGGAAAAATTTTCTTGTACAATAGGAATAGTTCCAAAATAATATCCACTTAAAGTAAAAAGTCCTACCCAGAGGATTGCCCCAAAAATATTAAATTTTAGAAACTCCCAATACTTCATTTTACCAATACCTGCAATAAATGGAGCAAAGGTTCTCACTATGGGAACAAAGCGTGCAAGGACAATAGTCTTTTTCCCAAATCTTTTATAGAAGTCATTGGTTCTTTCAAGATATTCCCTTTTCAAAAAGCGGGCATTTTCTTTTTTAAAAACTTTAGGTCCAAGATAATATCCAAAAGCATAATTTGCTGTGTCTCCAAGAATTGCAGCAATAGTGAGAACAGTAAATACTATTCCGAGATTTAAGGATCCTAATGCTGCAAATGAACCAGAAGCAAAAAGCAAGGAGTCTCCTGGAAGAAATGGTGTAAGTACAAGGCCTGTTTCTAAAAAAATAATTATAAAAATAAAAGCATAGGTCCAGGTGTCATAGGTTTGAATAATTGTACTAAGATATTTATCAATGTGGAGAACAAAGCCGATGAGTTCTGTTATTGGAATCATTTTAGGTACTATTTTCTTTTTCTTAATAAAGGCTTCTTTTAGCTAATTTTTATGCCTTCCATGCCAAAATTTTTTTTGAGTTCTTTTATAAGTTCATGGCAAACTTCTATCTTTTCTTTCTGTTCTTTTACTTTTATATATACTCGAAAGGTAATGTTTGTTTCTTTTATTTGAAGAAATTTTACTTCAGGATCACTTTTTAGAGTTTTCAAGCGTTTTTGTACGTTTTTTGCGCTTTGTAAAATACTTTCTTCTGCTTTCTGGAGATTTGCTGTTGCGCTTATACTTCCATTTATTCCTATAGTTATTTCTTCTAGCTTTGTTTCTGATAAAGAAGTATAATTTGTAATAATTGATTCTGCGATTTGTTTATTTGGGATGATAATGATTGTATTCTCTACAGTTCTTATTCGTGTTGCGCGCCAACCTATATCAATGACATAACCAACTACTTCAGGATTTAGTTGTATATAATCTCCTATTTGAATTGGTTTATCTGAAATAATATGAAAACCTGCAAAAAGATTTGCAAGCGTGCCTTGGAGTGCAAGCCCAACTGCAAGACCTGTTACTCCTAATGTTGCAAGAAGAGGACTTGTTTGTACACCAAAATGATCTAAAATAATTACTCCTGCAATAAAAAAAAGAATGGCTATGATTCCTTTATCAATTACTTGAGGAACTTTCTCTTTTTGTTTTTGTTTTCGCAACCAGGATCTAAGCAGTATTCGTATGCTATTGGAAAGAAGCAATGCCGTCACGAGTACAAAGGAGATGTAAAAAATATTATCCAGCCAAATAATTACAGTTTTACTTAAGAAACTTAATGATTTGAGCGCAAAGTGTAAGCCTGAGACTATTGCGAGCATGTATATAGGTTTTATAGCTACAGAGAGAAGTCTAAGATATACTTTTTCTTTTGTTTCTTTTGTTCTTCTTTGGAGATATCTTCTGAGAAAAAAATGTATAATGTTTGCTAAAAGGATAGAGCCTATAAAAATAATAAAAAATCTGAGATATTCATTTGGGATGATCCCTTCAAACACTGCCATATTTTTGCGTTTTTCTTCGCCTATAAAAAGCTTATGCTATCTCTAAACTTGTGTAAAGCCATTCTTCTCCACGCTGAGAAATTCCTTCTAAATTGCAAAAGACTAAAGTCTCTACTCCTTCTTTTCGTAAAAATTGGATGTCTCTTTTCATTTGTTTTGGAGAACGATAGATTGGTTCGTTTCCAAAAGTCCCTTTTCCAATTAAACCTACTGCAATATATGCATCTTTATGATAAGGAAGGAAATGCCTTTTGAAATAATGTTTGTAGAGTTTTTTAAAACCTAAAGGAATGAATGTAGAATAAAACATATAATTGTATTTTAGATTATCATCTTTCATCCATCCCCAGCGTTTTACAATATGATTCTGCAATGGAAATGTAGAGAGAATAATGTCTGTGTCTCTCATTAAAGACTTTATTTTCTTTTTTAGATAGTCTGTATTGTCTGGTTCTTGTGCAATATGCTTTCCTAGCCAGGTCATTCCGCTCAGAAAATGATATTTTTTTGGTATTGGCGGTTCAATGTCAATTTTTATTTTTAATCCGCGATATTGATCAAGTGTGTCAATTGCTTCTTTTGTGCAGAAACCTGAAAACCAATAGCCTTCAGCTTTTGAAAGTGTTGGCCATGCATTTACTTCAATATTTTCATTTATTTTTTTTATCTTCTTTTTCCAAAGATCATAATTTGCCCTTGATGTGCACGCAATATATACTGTTATCTTTTCATGTTTAAGCCAGTCAGAAATTTTTTTCCAGTTGCATTTTTCCGGGAACTCACACCAATACACTCTTTTCATTTCTCGACAGGAAGTTTTTTCTCTTTATAAATTTATTTACGTTTTTTTCGGAAATCTTTCGGATTTCATGGAAATATCTTTTTTAAAATACTCCTTCCTTTTGTTCTTGAGAAGAACTGAGCATTTTGTTAATGAGCTTTTGTTCTAAGGAACTATCTGTTTGTACATGAATATTTCCTTTCTTTACAGAAAAAGAGGTCATTTCTTCTTTATTTGCTATTTGTTTTATCGGGATATATCGAAAGGGACCAGATTTTGTTGGAGAATAAACAGGAAATTTAGAGATCCATTCCCATGGTAAGCACCATACTTCCCTTGCGAGGACTAATTCTTCGAGTTTATCTTTTTCTTTTACTTCTAAAACAGATTTAGAAAAGGTATAAGACATAAATGCCCAGTATAAATCTCTTTTTGGATTTTGTTTTGGAAAATATTTTTCTTGATCATGATTTACAGCAAAATTGATCGAGTATCCTTTTGCTTTTAGCTTTGATTTTAGCTCAATAGCAAAGAAATCATTGCAATAATCAATACCATTATGCCCTGTTAAAGGAAGGTCTAAAGCTTCTCCTAACCATTTTCTGTGGCATTGCTCTATTTTTGTTGTAAACCTTCTCGGGACCATATACTTTTTTCTTTTTTCATTTATTTTTAATGATTTGTATAATAGAAAGCGCCAGAGGAGGGATTTGAACCCTCGGCCTAAGCATTAGGAGTGCTTTGCTCTATCCAAGCTGAGCTACTCTGGCATCTCTCGAAAGAAATGCCCTTTTTCTTTTAAAACTTCTTATTTGAGTTTGATAAAGCTTAAATACCTTAAAATTTAGCATTGTTTTGTGAAGGCAGTACAAGTTTCTTCGATGCAAGATACACTCCTTACAAGCTTTTCACGTTTGCCTAAAGGAGTGAAGCGTGTAGTTATTAAGCCGATTATGGATGCTCGCTATACACGTGCATTACAATTACAGGCACCTAAGATGCTTATGCTGTATGTTACAGATAATTGTAACTTGCGATGCAAACATTGTTTTTACTGGAAAGAAGTTGATAATCCAAGAAATGCACATAGTATTGAAGAGATTGAGAAACTTACGAAGTCTTTGAAAGAAAGATTAGATCTTTTAACACTTACAGGGGGAGAACCTTTTGTTCGAAAAGATCTTGTGGATATTGTTCGATTATTTGTTCAAAATAATAAAGTAAAAAGGATTCATATAGCTACAAATGGGTTATTACCTGATCTTACTGTGCGAAAGACGAATGAGATGCTTGCTCTTCTTGGTTCTCACACACGATTAACTATGCAGTTTTCTATTGATGGTTTTGAAGATGCGCATGATAAAGTGAGAGGAATGAAAGGAGCTTTTCAGAAAACCTGTGAGACTGTGAAAAAACTTATGGAAATTCATGATAAGCGATTAGCTGTTTCTGTTGCGACTGTTGTGCATAGAGATAATTTTCATGAAATGAAGAATTTTAAGGATTTTATTAATCATGAACTTGGAGTGCCTATGAAAATCAATGTACTGCGAAAACCTACTAGTGTACGAGGTGTTGCGCCAGAATTTATGGAAGCCTTTGATATTCGAGAAGATGATGGTTATGAGCCTCCTAGTGAAGAACAGTTGCGAGAACTTGCTCTTTTACTTGATGATGGGACTATTGCCTCTCGTATTGAAAAGAAAAAAATTGAGCATAGCATTACTATTTTGTATCATAAGAAAAAAGCTGTCAATTGTCTTGCTGGAATTCGAGATGCGACTATTTTCTCTAATGGGGATGTAAGTATTTGTGAGCCTACGACTCCTTTTGCAAATTTGAAAGAATTTGATTATAATTTTGATCAGCTTTGGCATAGTCCTGCAGCCAAGGAAAGGAAAGAAAAAATTATTGGGAAATGCTTTTGCTTGAATTCTTGTAATCTTTTGAATGCAATGCAGTTTGATACAGAGACATTGGTGAGTTTGTAAATATTAATAAACCAGTGTTTAGTTTATTTTCTTATGAATATTCCCCTAGATTTTAGAGGATTTTTAGTTCCTTCGAATTTTACTTTTGAAAGTTACTCTAAGGAGTCACCTATTGAAATTGCGTGTCGTCTTTTGATTCCGTACTCATTGAGAGATGTGGAAATAGGATGTGAGGTCTTTCCAGAGGGTCTCAGAGAAGTTTGTGCTAGGGTTCCTGAAGTATTCTTAATAGAAGACTTATTTCGAGGTATTGATAGGACCTTATGTGATTATGTTTGGTTAGATCTAACTGATCAAGGCTTTTATGTTATCCAACGAATAGTTTTGGGTGATACAGTTATTTCACAAGTTGAGAAAAGAATTACTGCTTAATAAAAATAATGAGAAAAAGAAAAATAAATGTTGTTTTCTAAAAGTGTTTTATGTTCTTAGAATTTTTTGTGATTTTGGTAACAGTCTCTACAATAGACTGGTCGTGGACTACCATCTGGGCCATTACTTGGCTTGAATGGTACTTCACATTCTTTACCACAGTCTCCACAAACTGCTTTGTGCATTTCTCGTGGGCCGAAGTTTCCTCCACCGCCACTGCTGCCACCACCACTAAATCTATTTCGTCCGCCGCCGAAGCCGCCTCTGCCAGCACCACCGCTGGATCTTCTGTCATTTTCCATTTTTGTTTTATTCACCTATGTGTGTATTAGTTATACAGTATTCTCGAAAGAATGTATGTATACTAAGGATTATTAGGATAGTTAGGGTATATAAATCTATGGGATTTGTTAAAAATGGGCTTAAACAATTATTTAGGAGTGTTTTAGCCTTTTACATAAATTTTTTCTTTGTCTTCTAAAGCATAACTGAGTTTTCTTCCTAAGTCACTTTTCTTGTTCACTTTGATTTCTCCTTTTTTACTTGTTGTTGAAGTAAAGAGGAAAGTATCTTCAATAAAAACATCTACCATTTTTCCAGGACTATCTATTTTGAAAAGAATATTGTTGCCTCTTTCTGTGACATGATAGCCTAGGCGTGTTTTTTCTTCTCGTGATGTTTCTTCAAGGTTGACAATGTCGATACTTATTCCGAGTTCTTTTTCAATTTTGTTAATGTTTTCTCCTTTTGTACCGATAATTCTTGCACGATCTTTTTGTGGGACATAGATTTTTACCTTATGAGTACCTTGCATTTCTATTTCAAAGTTGTCGAGGTATTTTTGCATGACTTTCTCAATTTGTTTTTTTGCAAGTTTTTGTGCTGGGTTTTCTGATTGTTCTTTTTGCAAAGGCATAACCACAGTTTGTTCTCCATAGGTGTAGATTTCGAAAATAGTTTTATCTGTTGTTAGATCTTTCACTTCAATGACTGGGCGAGCAAGGTCTGCTTCTACCATTCCTGAAGGGACCTTTACAGACATTTTTAATGTGAGGATTTGTGCAACGACACCTTTATCAATGAAAAGCAAGGTGTCTAAAACTGAAGGAATCATACCCATTTCTAAACGACCAATAAATCTTTGTACTGCATCTATAGGTGTTGCTGCGTGTAAGACGCCGAGAACATTTGAACCACCTAAACGAAGGTCTGTAAAGAGTTTAAAGTCTGGTGTGTCTCGCATTTCATCAAAGACAATATAGTCAGGTCTTGAGAGAAAAAGAATATCATGAATCTCTTCAGAAGAAGCAAGGTTTTTGCTGTATTGTGTAATATTATCGCTTAGAATAAGTGATCGTGGACTTTCAATAGTTTTTGTAATGAAATTTTGTGATGCATAGTATTCTGCGAGAGCCTGTGCGATCGTTGATTTTCCTGAACCTGTTGTTCCTGCAATAATTACTCCTCGTGCTTTTGTTCGCACCCTTTCTTCTACTGCTTCTGGAAGGTTATAGTCTTCAATTTTTAGAATCTTAATTGGGCGAACTGCAGTAATTTCCCAGCCATCAGACACAGGTGTTTTTGTAATGACAATCCTATAGTCCTTGTATTGTACAATTGTTGATCCTGGACGAGAAATTTCAATGAATGCACGTGCTTCTGTTCTTGATCGTTCAATAATCTCTTTACTCATATCTTGAATATCTTTTTGGGAAAATATTTTTTCGTTTACATCTATTAATCTCCATTCTCCAGGTTTTCCTTTTTTTGCTCGAGGAGGGCAGGCTTCTCGTAAATGGACAGACATAGTTTCTGCATCAAAGTATTGTTCTATTTGGAGTTTCTCTTTTGTTTCTACTTTTGCAATAAAAAGAACTTCAATGTCTAATGCTTTTGCGGATTCTGCTTGAATTCTGTCTGCGGTAATGAGTATTGCAGACTCAGTGTATGCAAGATCGCGAATGTAGGAATCAATTTCTCCTCCACGCTTCGCTTCACGCATCTGATAGATGTTTGGACGTTCCCCAATAATTTTTAGTTCAATCTTATTTTTTTTCACTAATTTTTGTAGTTCTTGAATTTCTTCTAGGCCAATCATTCCTGTATCGCGGCCAGAGTTTGCTTGGTTTTCTAACTCTGCCATCACTGCTTTTGGTAAAAGTATGGTTCCTTCTATTTTTCCTTCTTTAATTAACTTAGAAATTGCATGTTCTATTACTACTGATGTATCAATGACATATTGCATATTTGTAGAAAAGTTTTGGAAGTTTAAAAGGGTTATGCCTTTTTTGAGAGATACTTTTAAAAAGTTCTTTTGCTTTCTGTCTTTTTATGTATGAAGAAAGTATTGAACTTTTGGATTCTTTGATACAGTGTTTACGCCCCCTTCTTAACTTAATAGATAGCTCTCCTGAGAAGGAATTTCAGGATTATAGAAATAGAATAGACCTTGCTTTGATTTCTTGTCTGTCTGCAAAGAAATTTTTGCAAGAAAAAGCTCCTCAAGAGGATTCTATTTTTGCGAGGAATAGAATTCGTCTTCATTTAGAAAAACAAAGAGAAATTCATGCCATTCTTCTTTCTCATGGTGAAACTATAGAACATATAAATACTCTTTTTTTTCAGGCTTTTTCTTTGTTTATGCAATATAGCCTCTCGAAAGGTGAGATACAAAGACAAAAACAAAGACTTTTAACTATTAAGGATTCTCAAATAAAAAAACTTATTTCTATAGGTATCTCTTCTTATACTAATGAAATGGATGGTTATAAGGATGAGAGTTTTTTGTTTCTTGATGCGGCTTTAGGAGAATTTTTTAGTATGCAGCAACGTTTTGTTTCTGTTGTACGATTATTTGCTTCTTAAAGTTTTCGGACTATAATTAGGAATGCAGTGTGACCTAACATATCAGATTTAGGACGGACTTTTTTTCCTTCCACGTGCCATTCTCTTTCTAAAAGCTCTACTACTTTTTCTACATGTTCTTTTGTTGTACTGCAAAATTCTGCAACCTGTGTAATAGAAGGAAGGTATACAATGATTGTTCCACCATTTTTCACACAGTCAAGATTGACACGCCAAGGTTCTGGAAGATCTAATGTAAGGATATCTGCATCTTTTTCTTCTATTTTTTCATAGACATTTCCTTCTTTTATTTCTACATTCTCAATTTGTAGAAATTTAAGATTTTTTTGTGCAAGAGCAATATTTTCTTTATTGATGTCATAAGAAATAACTTTTTTTGCATATCTTCCCATGAGAGCTGCAAGCAATCCGCAGCCTGTTCCTGCATCTACAACTATAGAATCTTTTCCTAGGCCTGCATGTATGAGGATGTACCCTAAATCTTTGAGTACTAATGTTTGTGGGCCTCTATTTATTTTTTTTATTTGATCTAGAAAGTTAGCATCTAATGTAAAAAATTCTTTTCCAGAGTGTGAGAATATTTTCCCTTTTATTGTTTCGAGATCTTTTTCTTTTAGGATACCATCTGGCGTATGTAAATCCCCTGAAGTCCAGTATAATTTCTTCTTTGCTTTTGGTGCAGTTTGGATTTCTCCTTCTTTCCAAAAATATCTTTTTTGATCTCGTAAGACTATTTTCTTAATCATGGTATTTTTGCTCCTCCTTTTATTTATAAAGGCTTGTTTTTTTAGGAAAGAGTGATATTTTCTTCTATTGCTTCTTTTACCTTTACCAAGTTAGGCGACCTGAGCATATATCCTTCTAAAGAAATTGTTTTCATAAAGCCTTGCTAGAAAAAACCGGAATATTTCCTAAAAATCCTAAGGATTTTTGGTTACTCTGCTATAGAACTATTTCTCAAATATTATTCCATCTCTCATCATCTTCGTTGTCCCAATCTTCTTTTAGCACTTCTTCTGATGCAAACATGGTTCCTATGCTTTCTTTTTTCTTCTTTTTCATTTTTTATTTATCTTTACAGCTTTTTTTCTAAAATAGAGAGGACTTTTCTTATTTATCTACCTTTTCTGGTAAGCTTCTTAAAAAAGGCTACTAATGGTGACTAAAATAGACAGGTTACATGGTCTATCTATTCAACACTGACCGCCTTTGCTAAGTTCCGAGGCTGATCTATTTCTCGTCCGTTTGCATTGGCAATGTGATACGCAAATAATTGTAATGGAAGAACATTTAAAATAGGAGTACATTCCCATCTCACTTTTGGAATAAGAATTATATCGTCGCTGAGTCTTTCAATTTCTTCTGTCATTTCATTACAAATACAAATTATTTTTCCTTTTCTACTTTTTACTTCTTCCATGTTTGAAATAACCTTTGTATAAACTGTATCTTTTGTTACTAAAAATACTGTGGGGGTATTTTCATCTATCAACGCAATAGGCCCGTGCTTCATTTCCCCAGCTGGATAGCCTTCTGCTGGAATGTAGGAAATTTCTTTGAGTTTTAATGCGCCTTCCATTGCAACAGGATAATTAATATCCCTTCCCATAAACATAAAATACTTTGAATCTTTGTATTTTTCTGCAATAGCTTTCACGTCTTGTGTCTTGAAAAATGCCTTTACTTTTTCTGGAAGTTGTTCAAGTTCTTCTATAAGTTCTGCACGATAATACGGATCTTTATTTAAATATACATTTAGAAGATTCATTGCAATGATTTGGGAGGTAAATGCTTTTGTTGATGCAACACCAATCTCTGGGCCTGCATGCACATAAATCCCTTGTCCACATTCTTTTGCAATAGAAGAACCTGTTACATTTACAATCCCTGCTACGGAACAAGATAGTTTTTTTGCTAAACGAATTGCTTCGAGAGTATCTGCTGTTTCTCCTGACTGGGAGACTGCAATAACTAAATCTGTAGGGTAGAGCATAGGATGCCTATATCGAAATTCTGAGGCGTACTCTACAACTACTGGAATATGTGAAGATTTCTCCAGAATGTATTTTCCCACTAATGATGCATAGTAGCTTGTTCCACAAGATACGAAAATAATTCTTTTTATATTTTCTTTTTTAATAGAAATATTTTCAATATGGCGAATTTTTCCCCGGAAACAATTTTGGATGGTTTCTGCTTGTTCATAAATCTCTTTGAGCATAAAATGCTCAAAGCCTTGTTTTTGAATAGATTCAATCCCAAATGGGATTGTTTCTATTTCCATTTCTATATTAAACCCATTAAAATCTTTTATTTTATATCCTGTTTCTTCAATTGAAGCCATTTGTTTTTCATTTAAGTAAATGACCTCTTTGGTATATTCTAAGAATGGGCTTGGATCACTTGCAATAAAAAACTCTCCATTATTTACACCCAGTACTAAAGGTGAACCTTTTCGTGCACAGAGGATTTGTTTATGATCCTTATGTAAAGCAACAATGCCAAATGCACCTTCAATTTTTGTCAACATCTTTCGGAATGCTTCTTCAAAATCTCCTTTGTAAAAGAATTGGATGAGTTGTGCAATGACTTCAGAGTCTGTTTGTGAGCGAAAGGTAAAATTATATTTCTCTTGGAGTTCTTTTCGTAATTCTGCATGGTTTTCTATAATTCCATTATGTACGATTGCAATAGAATTATCCATAGAGGTGTGGGGATGCGCATTAATATAATTTGGTTCTCCATGTGTGCTCCATCTGGTATGGCCTACAACTATTTTTGCTTCTCTCCCATTTGCAAGTGCAATGAGTTCAGAGACTTTTCCTTTTGTTTTGATTATCTCTAAAGTATTTTCTTTGAGGAGAACTAGCCCTGCAGAATCATAGCCTCTATATTCTAATCTTTTTAAGCCTTGAAGAACAATTGGCATCCCATTTCTCTCCCCAAAATATCCGACGATTCCGCACATAGGTAGACTTTGGAAGATTGCTTTTATAAAAATTGTGTATTAAAAGAACATAGGCGTAATGAAGACTTCAATTAATCCTGCAATTACTACAAGCAGTACTGCAAGTATCATGAGATCAACTGCATCTTTCATGATTATTCTAAAATGATCCCCCTCAAAATGTTTATTTATGATTGCAATAGAAATTAATCCTCCTGCAAGACCTCCAATTAAATATGCAAGAATTTCAAATAAGCCATGTGTCATATATCGAATTAATGCCAATGAAAAAACTTGAAAATAAATGCCTACTTTTATGAGGCCAATTGTGCTTGCATATTCAGAAAGTCCTGAACGTACAAAATTTCCTAATGCTGTGCTTATCACTGAGGCATTCCATGCAAGAATGAAAATTGCTCCTGCACCAAAGAAAAAAGAAAAGAGCATAGATAGGGTGAGTACTTTAAGATTATTGAGGATGATTGTTGAGAGAAAAGTCCATGCTGTTACATTTCCTGTTGCACTATTACCATTAATAGAGTTAATTGTGGAAATTTGTGATGCGAATAAATCGTAAGTAATGTCTGATGGCAGGAAAATATACCACAATGCCATTGCAATAGTAAAGCCCATGAAAAGATAGAGAAATACTTTTAATGCATCTATATGCGCTCTTGGTAATGTTGATTCTCCTAATTGGTACAATTTTTTTGCTTCAAAATTTGTTGTTTTGTAAATGAGTGGAAGCGATGCAAAGACCATAAGGAAAACTAAAATGAGAGATGCTTCTGAACGAAAAATCCATAGAGAAAGAAATATTGCAACAGATGCGTAGAGCATTCCTAAAAAGAATACATAATACGGTTTTTTTTCCGCCTCTTTTGCTCCCAATAGGGATTCTAGAACCATAAAAGTGATTTAGAGTATGATTCTATATAAAGGTTTTGTTAATAGGATTTGCCAAAGTAT